>Ga0335078_10000325_pt1 | contig 76321 bp, 71 predicted proteins | sample Lox_Sample_32_FD_206711 | JGI IMG/M metagenome (GOLD analysis project Ga0335078, IMG submission 206711) | Soil microbial communities from Loxahatchee National Wildlife Refuge, Florida, United States - Lox_Sample_3.2 | ecosystem: Environmental > Terrestrial > Soil > Wetlands | place: USA...
TGTCCGCGACGCCGGTTGCCGCTCCCCGCCGGGCGGTACCCCGCAGTACGGCAAATGGTTCTGCGGCCCCCCGCTCTGCGGCAAATGGTTCTGCGGCCCCTCGCTCTGCGGCCCCTCGCTCTGCGGCACATGGTTCTGCGGCACATGGTTCTGCGGCCCCTCGCTCTGCGGCCCCTCGCTCTGCGGCCCGTCACCCTGCGGCACCTCACCCGGCGGTGCCTGCCGGGCCGTGCCCAGTGCGGCCCGCGTTTCCGCCGGGTCGCGCCGCAGCCTGCGGAATGGTCCGTGCTCGGGCTCGGCCAGCGCACGGACCGGCCCTGAGATCCTCGCCGCGCCGCCCTGGCCTGCCTGGCTGCGTTCGGTGATCTGGAGAAGGGCGAGCGGCGCTCCTTCCGGATCCTCGAGCACGAGCATGCCCGCGTCAGGCGGTACCGCGTTTGCGGGCACGTCCAGTGTGACGGCGAAAGGGAAGGGCCTGCCATCGGCGAGCCTGCCGTCGCGTGCCACCGCAACGGCGTCCGCATCGCACATGAAACCGTTGAGCGGCTCGAACGCGCCACCGAGCAGGAGCTCCAGATCCGCGAGCTGAAGCTCATCCGGCGCATACGCAGGCACGCCCGTCAGGTCCACTCGGATCCCTGCCGCGAGTGCGGTCATCCGGGTATCCAGCGCGCGCACCCACATCGGTCCAGCACGGTATCCTCCTTTTCATGATCGTTTGACTCCTGGGCGGGGCTGCGGCACCCTCCTGAAGCCGTCGATCATGGTCGCAACCCGATGTGGCGCCGCGATTATGCCTGTCTCGCAGAGCACTACGTTACGAGAGGCGCCCATCCCAGGCCAGCGACCCGCGGCGGACCCGAATGGGTCACCGCCGGGGGTCACAGCACGCGGGCGAACCGGTCTTCCGGCCTGCGCATGACGAAAAGCAGTTCGTCGTGGTCATCGGTGTACTTTCCGCGCGATGCCGCGGCGGCAAGCCGCCGCGCCGAGCCTAGCGCCCGCCACCACACGCCGGTACCCGTGAGGTCACTGCGGGTGGCCCGTCGCTCGGCGATGACGAGACCGCGCATCAGCGCAAACCCCTGGATCCCCGGGCCGGAGACGATGTCCTCGTACGCGGCGGGATACGGCCCAGGCTCTCCGGGGCGCAAGTGGCGCCAGACGTGCTCGCGTACACGCCCCGGCAGTGCGGCGGCAACCCGGTCGACGACACCGGCCGCACAATCCCGGTCAGCGGTCCGCAGCAGCAACACGCCGCCGGGTTTGAGCGCCGCCACGAGCCTGTCGAGGACGAGTTCGACGTGCCAGATCCGCTCGAGCAGGCGGGCGCAGTGCACGATGTCGCACGAGCGCGGCGGCAACGGCACGGTGCGCAGATCGCCGAGCGTGACGGACTGCAGATCGCCCCGCGCCGCTGTTATCTCTCTGGTGAGCGGGTGGTCGTGATCGATACCGTTCACCCTTATGTCAAACCCGGCCGCCCGGAGCCGTCCGACACCGAGGTCACCCCCGAGACGGCCGCAGCCCGCCTCAAGCAGGCGGACCGGATCGCCGGCCCGCCTGTAGGCGTAGTCACGTACGGCGGCGACGAACATCTGCGCGGCGGCCGGGTTGCCCGTGGGGACCCGCGTCTCGTCCCCCACCTGCTTGTCGCCCGGTGCCTGCTTGTCGCCCGGTGCCAGCTTTTCGCCCAGTGCCAGCTTGTCGCCCAGTGCCAGCTTTTCGCCCAGTGCCTGCGGGCCCTCCGCTGGGACCGGGTCCTCACTAATGCGAGCCACGAACTCGTAGAGTAGTCATTCGAATGCGTTGCGCGTTGTAGACGTGCCACGCCGGCGAGTCGGCCCCCTGGGCCCGGGCCCGACCGGTGCCGGCCACCCCGCGGCAGGCTCTAAGCTGGAAAAGACCCCCCGTGCTGCCCCGGCCCGGGGATTTTTGGGCTGCCTGCGACAAACCAGCTGTAATAAACATGAGCCTTGCCGGACTTCTCGGCGTCATCGCCGACGACCCTGAGCTTCGCCGCGGCATCGACGACGCGCGCGCCGCGAGCGGGGCCGCTGCGCATGCCCGGGGGACGGGCGGGGACTTTGTCGCGCCGGCGGCGCTGCGGCCGTTCGTCGCCGCCGCACTCGCCCGCCGCGCCGGCCCGGATAGCGGCGCGGTCCCCTTCGTGCTTGCCGTCACCGCCACCGGCCGCGAGGCAGAGGATCTGACCGCGGCGCTGACCTCGTTGCTGCCTGCACACGCCGTTGCGTGCTTCCCGGCCTGGGAGACGCTACCGCACGAGCGGCTCTCGCCACGTTCTGACACCGTCGGGCAGCGGCTCGCCGTGCTCCGCAGGCTGGCGCGCCCCGACCCGGGTGATCCCGCGGCTGGCCCGCTCCAGGTCGTCGTCGCTCCAGTACGGAGCCTGTTGCAGCCCATCGTGGCGGGCCTCGGCGATATCGAGCCGATCAGATTGCGGACCGGCGCAGAAGCCGATCTCGACGAGGTGCTCACCAGGCTTGTCGAGGCCGGCTACACGCGGGCGGACCTGGTGGAGAATCGCGGCGACATCGCTGTTCGCGGCGGCATTCTCGATGTCTTTCCGCCCATCGAGGAACATCCGCTCCGGATCGAGTTCTTCGGCGACACGGTGGAAGAGATCCGGTACTTCAAGGTCGCCGACCAGCGCAGCCTGGAAGCTGCGGCCGACGGGCTGTGGGCGCCGCCGTGCCGCGAACTGCTTCTCACCCCCGCGGTCCGAGCAGCTGCTAAACGGCTGGCCGCGGAGCACCCCGGTCTCGCCGAGGTACTCGGGAAGCTGGCGGAAGGCGTGGCCGTGGAGGGCATGGAGGCATTCGCGCCCGCACTCGCCGAGCGGATGGAACTGCTGCTCGACACCGTGCCTGCCCGCGGAATCGTGCTCGCCTGTGATCCGGAGCGCATCCGCACGCGCGCCGCCGAGCTTGTCAGGACCAGCCAGGAGTTCCTCGAGGCGTCCTGGGTGAACGCCGCCGTCGGCGGGCAGTCACCGATCGACCTCGGTGGTGCCGCCTTCAGGCCCATCGAGGAGGTCCGCGGCGCTGCCGACCGGCTGGGAATCTCCTGGTGGACGCTGACTCCATTTGGCACCGACCAACCGGGTGCGGGCACGGGCGAGCCGCCGGCGGGTGGCGCCACTGGACACGTCGGCGACACTGCGCGTGAGCCGTTGCGGATCAGTGCGAAACCCGCCGAGTCCTATCGCGGCGACACCGACCGTGCCCTCGGTGACGTGCGTGCCTGGCTGGCCGACGGCTGGCGGGTTGTGCTGGTGACGGAGGGGCACGGGCCAGCTCAGCGGCTCACGGAAGTGCTGCGCGACGGTGGCCTCGGCGCCCGGCTCGCGGATCTGCCCGACCCGGCGCAGCCGCCGCAGGCCGGCGTGCCCTACGTCGCGACCGGGCTGGTCGAACGAGGTTTCGTCTGGCCGGGCATCCGGACCGCCCTGCTCACCGAGACCGATCTGGCGGGGCAGCGGGCGAGCACGAAGGACATGCGGCGGCTTCCTGCGAGGCGCCGCGGCGGTATCGATCCGCTGCGGCTGCGCGCGGGCGATTACGTCGTGCATGAACAGCACGGTGTCGGACGTTATGTCGAGATGACGAGCCGCACGGTGCACGGCGCCACCCGCGAGTACGTCGTCATCGAGTACGCGCCGAGCAAACGTGGCCATCCGCCCGACCGGCTCTACGTACCCACCGACCAGCTTGACGAGGTCACCGGGTACGTCGGTGGCGAAGCGCCCACGCTGCACAGGCTCGGCGGCGCGGACTGGGCGAAGACCAAAGGGCGGGCCCGCAAGGCGGTGCGCCAGATCGCCGGCGAGCTGATCCGGCTGTACTCGGCACGGACCGCATCGCCCGGGCACGCGTTCGGCCCGGACACTCCGTGGCAGCGTGAGCTGGAGGACGCCTTCCCCTACGTGGAGACGCCGGACCAGCTCGCGGCCATCGACGAGGTCAAGCGCGACATGGAACAGCAGATCCCGATGGACCGGCTGATCAGTGGCGACGTCGGCTACGGCAAGACCGAGATCGCGGTGCGGGCGGCGTTCAAGGCGGTGCAGGACGGCATGCAGGTTGCGGTCCTGGTCCCCACGACCCTGCTGGCCCAGCAGCACATGTCGACGTTCACCGAGCGCTATGCCCCTTTCCCGGTCGAGGTGGCGCCGCTGTCGCGGTTCCAGACACACGCCGAGACCGCGAGCACGCTGCGTGGCCTTGCCGACGGGTCAGTGGATGTGGTGATCGGGACGCACCGGCTGCTGTCACCTGAGACCAGGTTCAAGCGCCTCGGCCTGGTGATCATCGACGAGGAGCAGCGTTTCGGTGTCGAGCACAAGGAGTACCTGAAGCGGCTGCGCACCGAGGTGGACGTGCTCGCCATGTCCGCGACGCCGATCCCCCGCACGCTTGAGATGGGCGTAGCGGGGATACGCGAGATGTCCACCATCCTGACCCCGCCCGAGGAGCGGCATCCGGTGCTCACGTTCGTCGGGGCCTACGACGAGAAGCAGATCGCCGCGTCCATCCGCCGCGAGCTGATGCGGGACGGCCAGGTGTTCTTCGTGCACAACCGGGTCGCGAGCATAGACAAGGTGGCGGCCAGGTTGGCGGCGCTGGTGCCAGAGGCGCGGGTGGCGTCCGCCCACGGTCAGCTGAACGAGCGAACGCTGGAACAGATCATGGTCGACTTCTGGGAGAAGAACTACGACGTGCTCGTCGCGACCACGATCGTGGAGTCCGGGCTCGACATCCCGAACGCCAATACGCTCATCGTGGATCGCGCGGACATCTGCGGGCTCTCCCAGCTGCACCAGCTGCGTGGCAGGGTCGGGCGCGGGCGCGAGCGCGCTTACTCGTATTTCCTCTACCCGCCGGAGAAGCCGCTCACCGAGACGGCACACGAGCGGCTCGCGACGATCGCACAGCACACCGAGATGGGTGCTGGCATGTACGTGGCCATGAAGGACCTCGAGATCCGGGGGGCGGGAAACCTGCTTGGCGGCGAGCAGTCCGGGCACATCGCCGGAGTCGGGTTCGACCTGTACGTGCGGATGATCGGTGAGGCCGTGCGCGAGCTGAAGGGCGACGGCCCGGCCGAGCGGCCGGAGGTGCGGGTGGAACTGCCGGTGAACGCGCACATCCCGCACGACTACATCAGCGGCGAGCGGCTACGGCTTGAGGCTTATACGCGGATTGCCGCGATCGACTCCGACGATCAGATCGTGGCAGCACGCGACGAACTTATCGACCGGTACGGCACGCCCCCCGAGCCGGTGGAGAACCTGCTGGAGGTAGCGAGGCTACGTTGGCGGGCCCGCCGCATCGGGCTCACTGATATCACCTTGCAGGGCAGCTTCGTGCGGTTCGCTCCGGTGCAGCTGCCCGAGTCACGGCAGCTCCGTGCCCAGCGGCTGTACCCGAAGACCGTGCTCAAACCGCAGGTGCGTACCATGCTCGTACCGGTGCCCAAGACCGCGGTCGTGGGCGGCAGGCCGCTGCGCGATGCCGAGCTGCTTGCCTGGTGCGGCGAACTCGTCAGGGCAGTTTTCGACAATGTTCCACACTGATGCGCCGGATGGATCAGATGGTGCGGCGTGACCGCCGCGCCTTTCGCGCGAGGAAGGACATCGCCGTGTTCCGCACCGCGATCAGGAGCGCATGGGCAGCCGCCGCGCTTGCCGCGCTCGTATTGCTCACGGCATGCGGCCAGGTCCAGATGGGCGCGGCGGCGATCGTCGGAACGCAACGCGTCTCGACGGCCACCCTGTCGGACGACGTCGCTGGCCTCGACAACGTGTACACGGCGAACCCGTCGCTGCAGAGCCAGGTGCAGTACAAGCCGGCTGACATGCCCCGGCTCGTGCTCATGTGGCTCGTCAGGTTCCGCGTCATCGACTCCATCGCGCAGCGCAACGGCGTGCAGGTGACGAACGCTGAAGCACAGCAGGGCCTGGTCAACGCCGCCGCGCAGATCCAGCAGCAGACCGGCTCAGCCGTCACCCCGGCCCAGTTCGCCGTGTTCAATGCCTTGCCGCCGGGCTTTACAGATCAGTACGGGCGCTACACGGCGACCATCGAGAAGCTCGCCGTTCAGTTCACCGGCGCGAAGAACGCTTCGTCGCTGACAACGGCCCAGCAACGGCAGTTCAACGCCCGGATCACCGCGGAGGTCGCGGCGGCCGCCAAGCGGCTCGACATCAAGATCAATCCGCAGTTCGGCCAGCTCAATGCGGCGCAGCTCACCATCAACCCGCCAACCGACCGGCTGTCGCGGGCCGCCGCTCTCGGAGCGCCGCAGCAGTCTCAGGGCTGAGCGGACGTGGTGGGTTCAAGAGCCTATCTTCCGCCCGGCGGCTCGCCGGGCGGAAGCAGGCGCAGCGACAGCCGGCTCATCGTGCTGCGCACCACCCCGAGGGTGGCCCCTGGCCTGCTGAGCCTGCCGGCCTGGCAGGTCCTTCGCGCGGCCGGGCAGGTCCTGGCCGGATCGCCAGGTCACCCACAGCTTGCGGCGCTCGAGCAGGCCGGGATCGGCTGGGAACTGGCACCCGAGGAAGCAGCAGCCGCCCGGGCCACGCGGCTGATCGCGCTGGCCAGTACGTGCGACGCGCCGGTCGTCTGGCTCGCCGCGCCGACGGGAGAAGACGACCTGCTCACGGCTCTCGCTGAGGCCGCCTTCGACACCGAGGTGCTGTCCGGCTCGCATGACCTGCCGGGCGGCAGGCTGCTCGATCTGGTCGCGGCAATGGACACGCTGCGCACCGACTGCCCGTGGGACGCCGAGCAGACGCACCGCTCACTCGCTCCGCACCTGATCGAGGAGTCCTACGAAGCGCTCGAGGCGCTCGAGTCAGGCGACGCGCGGGATCTGCGGGACGAACTCGGTGACGTGCTGCTGCAGGTGGTATTTCACGCCCGCATCGCCGCGGAGCGCAACGACGGCACCGGATTCACGATTGACGACGTGGCCGATGCCATCGTGGGCAAGCTCGTCCGCAGGCACCCGCACGTGTTCGGGGATGTACGGGTGTCAGGTGCGGATGAGGTAAAGGCGAACTGGGCGGCGATCAAGGCGGCGGAACGGGCGGAATCCCGCGGCCGGCCAGGCTCGGCTCTCGACGGCATACCATTCGGCCAGCCGGCGCTGTCGCTGGCCGCCCAGCTGCACGCCCGGGCCGCCGCGGCCGGTGCCCATCCGGACCTGGCGGCACCGAACCAGGCCGGCCAGGGAAACGAGATTGGCGCGAGGCTTCTTGCCCTGGTGGCGGAGGCCGGCGGCGCCGGGCTTAATCCCGAACTTGAGCTTCGCGCCGCGGCGCGCCGGTTCGCCGACGGCGTCCGCGCGTGGGAGCGGGAGAACGCGCCTGGAGTCGACTAGGCTCCAATGCGGACATGTTGACCTGCGAAAGCCACTGACCCACCCGAGTGACCCACCCGAGTGACCGACGCGAAGGAGCGCCATGGCGTCCATCGATGCTATCCATGCCAGGCAGATCCTGGATTCGAGAGGCAACCCCACGGTCGAGGTGGAGGTGTTGCTCGATGACGGCTCGCTCGGCCGGGCGGGGGTGCCGAGCGGTGCGTCGACGGGAGCGTCCGAGGCGGTCGAACTGCGCGACGGTGGGACAGAGTACGGCGGTAAGAGCGTGCACGGCGCGGTGACGACCATCATTGACACGATCCAGCCCGAACTGATCGGCCAGGACGCCGACGATCAGCGGATCATCGATCAGATCATGATCGATATGGACGGCACGCCGAACAAGTCGAGGCTGGGCGCGAACGCGATCGTGGGCGTGAGCCTGGGTGTCGCCAGAGCCGCTGCCGACTCTGCTGACCTGCCGCTGTTCCGCTATCTCGGCGGGCCCAACGCGCGCCTGCTTCCCGTACCCATGTTCAACATCCTGAACGGTGGCGCGCACGCCGACTCGAACGTCGATATCCAGGAGTTCATGATCGGGCCGATCGGCGCGCCGACATTCGCGGAGGCGCTCCGCTGGGGCGCGGAGACGTACCACGCGCTGAAGTCGGTGCTCAAGCAGCATGGGCTGAGCACCGGGGTTGGCGACGAGGGTGGTTTCGCACCGAACCTTGAGCACAACAGGGCTGCGCTCGACCTGATCACCGAGGCGATCGGCAAGGCCGGCTTCACGCCAGGCCAGGACATCGCGTTCGGGATGGACGCCGCCGCGAACACGTTCTCCAAGGACGGTGCCTACGTCTTCGACGGCGCTCGGCGAGACGCACAGGAAATGATGCAGATCTACACCGACTGGCTGGACAACTATCCGATCGTTCTCCTTGAGGATCCCCTCGGCGAGGAGGACTGGGCCGGCTGGCGGGACCTTACTGCGGCCATCGGCTCGCGGGTGGAAGTGGTCGGGGACGACCTGTTCGTCACGAACCCAGAGCGCATCCGCCGCGGCATCGAGGAGCAGTCGGCGAACGCGCTGCTGGTGAAGGTCAACCAGATCGGCACGCTCAGTGAGACATTCGATGCGGTCGAACTGGCGCATCGCAACAGCTTCCACTGCCTGATGAGCCACCGGTCAGGTGAGACCGAGGACACCACGATCGCGGACCTCGTGGTGGCCATGGGCTGCGGGCAGCTCAAAACGGGCGCGCCTGCCAGGTCAGAACGCGTCGCCAAGTACAACCAGCTGCTGCGCATCGAGGAAATGCTCGACGACGCGGCCGCCTACGCCGGAGCGGGTGCGTTCCCCCGGTTCGCAGCGGAGGGCTGAAACTGATGTTGAATTGGCATGAGTGGTCATTAGTTCGCTAGAGTTGCGACGTGAACTTGAAAGAGTGGGCGGCGAGCCAGGGCGTGTCGTACGCCACGGCTCGTCGCTGGTACTTCGCTGGCCGGCTGCCGGTACCCGCGTACCAGGCTGGGCGTCTGATCGTGATCGGCGAGCCCGTTCCTGCCGCGCCGGCCGGCGCCACCGTCGTCTATGCGCGAGTGTCGTCGGCGGATCAGCGTCCGGACCTGGACCGTCAGGTGGCTCGGGTCACCGAGTGGGCAACCGGGCAGAACATGTCGGTGGACCGAGTGGTGGCAGAGGTCGGATCCGCGCTGAACGGGAATCGCCCCGAGTTCCTAGGCCTGCTCCGTGACCCGAAGGTGTCGACGATCGTGGTCGAGCACCGGGACCGGTTCGCCCGGTTCGGCGCGGAGTATGTCGAGGCGGCCCTGGCCGCATCCGGGCGCCGCCTGCTGGTGGTCGACCCAGCCGAGGTGGACGGCGACTTGGTACGGGACGTGACCGAGATCCTCACCTCACTGTGCGCCCGCCGGTACGGGCGGCGTGCCGCAGCGAACCGGGCCGCGCGTGCGGTTGCCGCCGCGACGGCTGCGGAGGACCCGTCGTGACACTGCGCGCATACCGATTCGCCCTGGACCCCACCCCGGCGCGCGAGCGCGCTCCGCGGTCGCACGCGGCGGCTGCGCGGGTGGCGTTCAACCGGGGCCTCGCCCGGGTGAAGGCCAACCTTGCCCAGCGGGCCGCTGAGGCCACCTACGGACTGGCCGGCCTGGTGGACACTCACCGGGCGAGGATCCTGTCCGCGACCGTGCAGCCGCACCGCGGGCGCTGGTTCGCGTCCTTGTCCGTGGCTGCCGGGATGGACCGCCCATCGCCAGCGCAACCCGGCTCCGTGGCCGGCCTGGACCTGGGGATCAAGACCCTTGCCGTGCTGCCGGCCGGACAGCGGGTCCCCAACCCGCGGCAGCTGGACCGGGCGCTGCGGAAGGTCCGCCGGTCGTCCCGCCCGGTCTCGCGCAGGCAGGGACCCGGCCGGCGGACCGGGCCGAAACCGTCCGGCCGGTGGCGGCGTGCGGACGCTGCCCGCAACCGCGTCACCGGGAAGGTCACCGACGCCCGGGCGGATGCCCAGCACAAGCTCACCACCGGGCTGGCAGCCACTTACGGCACGATCGTGGCCGACGATCCGAACGTGGCCGGGATGGTCCGCAATAAGAGGCTCGCCCGGCGAGTCGGTGACGCATCGTTTGGACAGATCCGCCGGCAACTCACGCACAAGACCGAATGGAACGGCGGAACCGTGATCGTCGCGGACCGGTGGTACGCGTCCAGCAAGACCTGTCCGGGCTGCCGAGCGGTGAAAACCAAGCTGCTCGTGTCCGAACGCGCCTACGCCTGTGTCGCCTGCGGCCTGGTCACCGGCCGGGACGCCAACGCGGCGCTGAACCTCGCCGAGTATGGCAGGCGACACCTGGCCGCCAGTGGGGCGGACAGGTCAACGGACGTGGAGCCGACCGTAAGCCCGGGCCCAGCCCGGCGGGTGGCTGCGAAGCGTCAACCCGGCACGCGCGCGCGCGGTGAGACCGGGGCCGTCCCAACGCAAGACGGGACTGCGGCATGAGCACTCATGAGTGCTCGTCTGCAACGGCTGAGCAGGTTCCCATGGTGGTGGTGGCCGGCTGATGGCAGCGCAAGAGGGCGGCGGCCCGGTCCCTGCAGGGGGCGGCGGCGCGGGCACCGGTAGCGACGCAATTCGTCCGGGCGGGCGTGGCAGGCCACGGCTGACGAGCCGCGCCGCGGTCCTCGCGGTGGTGATGTGCGCCATCGCGCTGAGCCTCGCCTATCCGGTGCGGGAGTACATCGCGCAGCATCGTCAGATCGACCAGCTTGTCGCGCAGCACGACGCGGCAGAGGCGCAGGTGCGTAGCCTGCAAGCCACGCAGCAGCGGCTGGCAGACCCGACGTACGTCGAAGATCAGGCCCGGGCCCGGCTGAACATGTGCATGCCTGACGAGACCTGCTATGTGATCATCAATGGGCAGCCGGGCGGCATCCTGCCGCAGCCAGCAGTGGCGCGCCGCGGCGCCTGGTATGTGACCTTGTGGAGGTCCGTCGAGCAGGCAGACCGTCAGGCACCTCGGTGACCGTCGCGGATTGCGACATCAAGGTGATCGCCGCGCAGCTTGGCCGCAAGCCCCGAGGTGTGCGATCGGTCGCCTGCCGCTGCCCGTGCGGGCTGCCATGCGTGATCGAGACAGCGCCGCGGCTGGACGACGGCGCGCCGTTTCCCACGCTTTATTACCTGACCTGCCCCAGGGCAGCCGCCGTGATTGGGACTCTCGAAGCCAGCGGCGAGATGAGGCGGATGACCGATCGGCTCGCATCGGATGCCGGCCTGCGGCGGGCGTACCTGGCCGCCCACGGCGACTACCTCCGCCGGCGCGACGAGGCCGCGCGTGCGGATGGGCTGGCGCCGCTGCCGGCCGGCCAGCAGAGCGCAGGCGGGATGCCCGAGCGGGTGAAATGCCTGCATGCTCTGGTCGCGCACGAACTCGCGGTGCCGGGCGCAAACCCGTTCGGGCGTGCGGCGCTTGCCGCGGCGGGCGAGTGGTGGCTGGCCGGGCCGTGTATCGCTGTGACAGATATCGCGGTGACAGATGAGGCCCCGGGCGGCGCGTGCTGTGGCAGATGAGGCGGCGGGTGCACCTTGCTGTGGCAGATGAGGCCGCGGGAGGCGCGTGTTGTGTGGATGCGGTCGTGTCCGACGTGGGTGCTGTGGGGTGGATGACGTCGCGGGTGGCGCGGGTGGCGCGGGTGCCGTGGGGTGGCTGAGGCGGCGGGTGGCCGGCGCGGGCGAAGCGGTCGCGCGCGGCGGCACGGCTGCCGTGAATGAGGCGGTGTCATGACGCGGGTTGCGGGGCTCGACTGCGGCACGAACTCGCTGCGGCTGCTCGTGGCGGATGTCAACCCTGAGCGCGGCGAACTCGCCGACGTGGTCAGGCAAATGGAAATCGTCAGGCTCGGTCAGGGCGTGGACCGCACCGGGCGGCTCGCACCAGAGGCGCTCGGCAGGACATTCGATGCCCTGCGGCGTTACGCGGGAATCATCGCGGCAACAGGCGCGGCCTCGGTGCGCATGGTGGCGACGAGCGCCACCCGCGACGCGGCCAACGCCGCCGAGTTCACCACCGGGGTGCAGACGCTCCTTGGCACCCGGCCGGAGGTCGTCACCGGCGAGGAGGAAGCGGCGCTGTCGTTCTGTGGAGCCACCGCAGAGCTTGCCGCCACCGGCCCGCCAGGACCTTACCTGGTGGTTGACATTGGCGGCGGTTCCACCGAGTTCGTGCTCGGCGGAACCGGTGGCGAGGATCGCGCACGTGCCTGGCCGCCGGAGCTGAGCGTGCCTAGGTCCATCTCCGCGGGCCGCATCTCCGCGGGCCGCATCTCCGCGGGCCGCATCTCCGCGGGCCGCATCTCCGCGGGCCGCATCTGCGCGTCGGTCTCTGTTGACATCGGCTGCGTACGGATGACCGAACGTCACCTGCACAGCGATCCGCCCAGCCCGGCCGAGGTCGCCGCCGCGACGTCCGACATCGACGCGGCTCTCGAGGTCGTAGCGCGCAAGGTGCCGCACGCAGCCAAGGCCACGCTGGTGGGACTGGCCGGATCGGTCACCACCGTGGCGGGCATCGCGCTCGGTTTGCCTGCCTACGACGCGTCGGTCACTCACCACGCGCGGATCACCGCTGGGCAGGTTCACCGGTCGGCTGGGCAACTGCTCGCGCAAACGCACGCGCAGCGGGCCTCGATCGCTGTTATGCACCCCGGCCGGGTGGACGTCATCGGCGCCGGAGCGCTGATCCTTGACCGTCTCATGGCCCGGTTCGGTTTCGGCGGCGTCCTGGTCAGCGAGCACGACATCCTGGACGGCATCGCCTGGTCGCTCGCGATGCGGGACGCCGCCGCTGATGGCTGACCTGGGTGGTGGGCCGGATCACCCGACCCGGACGCAAGGCACGGCCGTCCCCCCTGGCACCGGCTGGCCCGATGATCCAGCTACCGAGGCGACGCCGGTGGCGCGCGGCGCCGCGGAGGTCAGCAAGCTGGCCAGGGGCGCGGCGACGATGGCCGAGCTAGCAGCACGGCAGTCGGTCTGCCGCGCCTGCCCGCGCCTTGTCGCCTGGCGTGAGCAGACCGCCGCGGTCAAGCGCCGTTCCTTCCAGTCCGAACGCTACTGGGGCCGGCCAGTGCCTGGCTGGGGTGACGAGCGGCCGGGGGTGCTGATTGTCGGGCTGGCGCCTGCGGCGCACGGCGGCAACCGGACGGGCCGGGTCTTTACCGGCGACCGCAGTGGTGACTGGCTGTTCGGGTCACTGTACCGGTGCGGGCTCGCCGTTCAGGCGGGCAGCGTGGCGGCCGGCGATGGTCAGCGACTGCTCGGCGCGCGGATGGCCGCTGCGGTCCGCTGCGCACCGCCAGCGAACCGCCCGTCACCGCGCGAGCGCGACACCTGCGCGCCGTGGTTGGCCGCAGAGCTCGGCCAGGTGGCGGACTGCGTGCGGGTGGTCATCGCGCTCGGCGGTTTCGCCTGGCAGGCATCTTGGCCAGCACTTGACGCCGCCGGGTTCGCCCTGCCGCGGCCTCGGCCGCCCTTCGGGCACGGCCGCGAGGTTGGGCTCGCCTCAGGCGAGACCGCCCGGCAGGTGCTTTTCATCGGCTGCTACCACCCCAGCCAGCAGAACACGTTTACCGGCCGCGTCACCCACGACATGCTTGACTCCGTCTTCCTGCGCGCGAAGCAGGTTGCCTACCCGGATCAGCCCCAGCGTGGGGACGGCGCCGGAGCGCCGTAGAACCTTCCTGTCTTGCTCGCCACTGGATCCTCACCTCCGCCTGCTTGTGAAATGCCGGAGAGCTAGCGGTAGTTCACGTACTGCCCTTCGATGTCATGGGTATCCCGAGTCTGGCCTTCGGCCGGTACTGTTTGCTTCTCAGATGGTATCTGGTGCAACTCATGCGGGTCCCTCCGCAGGGCTAGCCTTAGGTTATGCGTCGAATTGGCGAAGTTGTGGGGGCAGTTTTCCTGCTCCTCGGCGTCTTCTGGGTTGGGCGTGAGACCGATCACGGTCTTGGCGCCCTCTGGGAGCACTGGTGGTGTCCGATTCCGCTCGTGTTGATACTGCTGGGCTTTGCCGCCGTCCTCGCACCCGGCGACCACTCGGCGACCTTCTCCAACTGCTTGAAGGAGCAAAGTTCGGGCGACTGTCATCGCCGTTCTTTCTCGACTTCGACGTGGCACTTCGCAAGCCCACGGCGGCCGCAGGTCAACGGGGCAAGGGTCAAGCGGGTGCGGCTAGCGCTCGGCCACTCCACGCCGATGGTCACGCTGAACACCTATGTTGGCGAGTGGCCGGATACCGGCGAGCAGACTCGCACGATCATAGACCCCGCGCTTGGCGATGTGCCCCGCGTGCGCCCTAGCCCGGGCTTCCGCAGAAATTGCGGAAGCCCGGCTAGCGAAACCGTCACGCGGCGAAGACGCAGGTAGGAGGCTTGGCGAGCCGTTGTGTCATCGGTAGTTCACGTACTGCAGGGCGAAGTCGAACTCTTTGCCCTTGAGCAGCGCGATGATGGTTTGCAGATCGTCCTTCTTCTTCGACGACACGCGAAGTTCCTCGCCTTGCACCTGGGCGCGGACACCCTTCGGCCCCTCATCCCGGATGATCTTGGCTAGTTTCTTGGCGTTTTCCTGCGAGATGCCCTGCTTGAGCATAACGCCGAGCCGGTATTCCTTACCCGAGAGCTTCGGCTCGGCGGTGTCGAGCACTTTGAGCGACACGCCACGCCGGACCAGTTTGTCCTTGAAGACATCGGCAACCGCCTGGGCCCGTTCCTCGCTGTTCGCGCGAATCTCAACGCCGCTGTCGCCGGACCAGGCGATGGACGCGCCCACCCCGCGGAAGTCGAATCTGGTGCCGATCTCCTTGGCCGCCTGGTTCAGGGCGTTGTCGACCTCTTGGCGGTCGAACTTGCTGACGATGTCAAAGCTTGACTCGGAGGATGCCACGAGTTCAGGTTAGACGTCGGCCCGCCCGTTATCACGCTGGCCCGCAGATGAGCGGCGTCCCGGGTCCGTGAGGTAGACCGTCGGGGGCCCGCCCACCAGAAACGATCATGCGGCGCGATCTCGCGCACGTTTGCGGTGGTGGGCGGTCGGCGGTGGCAGCGGTGTGATGGACGCGGCCTAATCCGCTATCCTTCACTGTGCCGCTGATCAGGCGGCGCACGGCAGGTTGCCCGAGCGGCCAAAGGGAGCGGTCTGTAAAACCGTCGGCTCAGCCTACGTTGGTTCGAACCCAACACCTGCCACCACCTGCGGAAACGGCCCGTGAGCTGGGGATACCCGGCCTCGCGGGCTGTTGCTTTTGGCCTGACGAGGTCCCACTGTGTCCATGAAAATTCCGCTGTTTCCAGCTGTGCACGGACAAATAGCGGACAGCGTCCGCGATCATGAACCCGGCCTGATGATCGGCGTGGGCGCTCGGGGGCGAGAAGACAGGCGAGCCGGACGACGACCGGGTGTGTGACGCTGCTGGTGCTCATTGCCGGGACTGCCATCGGAGACGCCATCGCCACCAACCGCGCGGCTTGGTAGCGGTTGTGGTGACAGCCGCAGCGACTGGAGATGCGGAATCGGGTCGGCGCTCGACGTCGCAGCCTGGCTCCGGGCTGACTAGCGGCGGCCGGGCTCTTGCCGAACCAGTGCCCAGTCATCCGGTTCCCCTACCCACAGCGGAGTGGATCGCGGCTGGTGGCGCGGCTGGGCGTGCCGCTTGCGTTGTAACCGTGGAACGGCTGCACTCCTCTGTTATCGTGCAAACTGCTGACAAAATCGGTCGTGCCGGTAACGGGCCGCTCGCGAATGAGCACCACGTCTCTGGGCGTACGGTCCGGAGAATTGCCCGGTCGGCCCTGTAGGCTGTCGCACCGATGAACAGGAATGCGGCATGCGGGCAGGTGCGTGTTCGCGGGCCGGATCCCCGGGCTCGCAACTAACCTAGATGCCCGCATGTGCCGCGGGGTCCGGCACGAACGATCATGCCGTGGAGGTCTATGGGCCCGCATTGGAGACCAGGGTGACGCGCGTGAGCGGGAGACTCGTGAAGGCTGGGCGATCCCCTGGATCGTCCGGTGGCCGGGCGAATGGGGGCGGGAGCCTGTACCGCAGTGGTGTCGCCGCCTACCTGGCTGTTCATGGCCTCAAAGGGCGTGGTGTCGAGACCGCAGGATATTCAGAGGCTGGTCCTGCCCTGGTGGCCCTGTTGTTTGAGACCGGCGAGGCCGTGGACGACGTGCGGTGCGAGCTGGCGGATGGAACCGCGATCTGACCGTCGGCAGGAGACCACTGATGGAGATCCGCATTGTCCTGCGCGGCGCGCTGCACAGTGGCGCGACCGTGCTGGACTTTCACCAGCTTCCTTGGCGCCGCGATGCCCAGGATCAGGGCCACCCGGCCCATGGAGAGCGCCTCGGGTGATACCCGGGCCCGCGGGGGCCGGGCCTGCCGGTGCCGGTCAGAAGTTGTGGTCGAAGCAGACGTCGCCGGTGACGCCGACCTGGTAGGCCGAGACCCGGCGCTCGAAGAAGTTCGACAGTTCCTGCACGTCCTGCAGGTCCATGACCCGACCCGTAGAGCGGTTCCAGGCTCAGCCGGGCTAGCCGCAAAGCCGGGAAGTTAAGGGTTGCGGGCTGCTGTCAAGGGGCGTGGCGGAGATCGACATGACAACGGAGGTCCGGTAAGACGGGAAATCCGCCAAGATCAACCCGTCATGAGGACCTCCGTTGCGCATTCAGTTTCGCATCCCGGCTGCCGTCACGACCATCACTAAGACGATCACGGTGGCGGCGCGGGTGTTCGCTGCCGGTCACCTTGGTGAGCTGACCTGGCAGGTCCCGTTCGAGCTGGCCGATGCGGTGCTGGAGGAGACCCGGGCTACCGAGCGGCGGCTGCGCCTGCTGCCCTCGCGGGTGGGGCTGTACTTCGTGCTGGCGCTCGGGCTGTTCCCGGGGCTGGGCTACGGCGGGGTGTGGGCGAAGCTGGTGGCCGCCCTGGAGGGCTGCCCGCTACCGTCCCCGTCGGCCAAAGCGCTGCGGGACCTGCGCCGCCGCGTCGGCGTGGCGCCGGTGCAGGCATTGTTTGAGGTGCTGGCCGGGCCGGTGGCGCAGCCGCGCACCCCGGGGGTGCGGTTCGGCCGGTACCGGACGGTGGCCTTCGACGGCTGCACCTCCATCAAGGTGCCCGACACCGCCCGCAACCGCGGCTGGCTGGGGAAGATGAAAGCCGCGCTCGGGGTCACCGGCTACCCGGCGGTGGAGCTGATGACGCTGGTAGAGACCGGCACCCGGGCCCTGATCGGCGCGGTGTTCGGCCCGCCCGCCACCGGCGAGGCCGATTACGCCCGCCAGCTGCTGTCCCTGCTGCGGCCGGACATGCTGGTGCTGGCCGACCGCGGCTTCGACGCCGCCACCTTCCTGGCCGAGGTCGCCGCCACCCGCGCGCAGTTGCTGGTGCGGCTGCGCTCCAGCCGTCGGCTGCCGGTGCTGGCGCGCCTTCCCGACGGCTCGTTCCTGTCCCGGATCGGCGAGCTGACCGTGCGGATCATCGAAGCGCACGTCACCGTCACCTGCGCCGACGGCACCCGCTACACCGGCAGCTACCGGCTGGCCACCACCTTGGCCGACCACCGCCGCTACCCGGCCGGCCCGCTGATCCGCCTGTACCACGAGCGCTGGGAACATGAGGTCGCCTACCTGGCCTTGCGGCACACCCTGCTGGCCGGCCGGGTGCTGCGCTCAGAAGACCCGGCCGGCCTGGAACAGGAGATATGGGCGCTGCTGGCTCTCTACCAGGCACTGCGCCGGGCCATGGTCACCGCCGTCGAATCGGTCCCGGGCACCGACCCCGACCGGGCCAGCTTCACCGTCGCGCTAGAGGCCGCCAGGCAGACCCTGACCGCGGCCGCCGGCGTGGTCCCCGCCGACGCCGGACTGGCCGGCCGGATCGGCCGCGCCGTCCTGGACGGCCTGCTCCCGCCCCGCCGCCCGCGGGTCAGCACCCGCAAAGTCAAATCCCCGCTGTCCCGCTGGAACAAGGCCGACCCGCACCGGCCCGCGCGCAGCACCCCGGTGACCGCCCTGATTGTCACCGTCAGCGGCCCCGAAACAACGGCTCAATCCGCGACACGCCGAGACCAGTGCTTGATCGCCACGCCCGGCCCTTAACTACCCGGCATTGGGGCTAGCCGCCGGTCGGCGACGTGCTGCAGGTAGGACCGCATGTCAGCCGGCGGCAGCCCGGCCACGCCCTGGCCGAGCAGGTCCGCGGCGAACTGGGCCTCGGGCGCTGACCTGCCGCACGTACCTGCCGTCCGCTTCGGCCGCGCGGTAGGCCGCGTCGAACTCCTCACCCCACAGGTCGGGCAGCTCGGGCACCTCGTCGGGGTCGATCAGCGACCAGATCTCGCTGGTGTTGTCGCGCAGCTCGAGGAACTCCTCGATATCGGGATGCCAGGGCTCCAGGTAGACACAGGCGGCGCCCTTGCGCCGCCCGCCCTGGTTGACCGCCGCGATCGAGGAGTCGAGCGTGCGCAGGAACGGGACGATGCCATTGGACTGGCCGTTCGTGCCGCGGATCAGCGCTGCTGCGTCAGCGGCCCCGACAACGGCGGCGGCACCTGCTGCGTCGGCGGCGCCCGCCACGGCGGCTACGCCGTGCGCGTGCCCGACCACGGCGGCGCCTGCTGCGTCAGCTGCGCCAGCCTCGTCGGCGGCACCTGCTGCGTCGTCAGCGGCCCCAGCCTCGTCGGCGGGGTTGCTCCACGTCGGCAGCGGGTGCCGCGTCGACCGGGAACGTGGGGGATAAACAGAACCCGTCCGGCATGTGAGAGTGCTGGCACCTGCCGGGCCATTCGGTGGGTGAGCGAGTAGTTGACGTGGATGGGCCGGGCCGCTAGGCACTGGCTTGGCCCAGCCCCTCCGTCTGCCTGCTCCGCGCGGGTGCCATCGCGTCAGGTGCGCAGCGCGATGTCCCGCATGCGCGCCGTCTGACCTACCGGGATGCAGGCAGGGAAGCCGGCATCCGGGCAGGCTATCGCCGTCTGTAGCATCCGCAGTCCGACATACAGGTGAATATCTCATTCTTACAACGTTTGCCTCACCGATGGGTCTACGGTCATCACCTGGGAGCGGCCATGACCAACAGACAGTAGCCGGATAGCTAGGCAGCAGCCGGATAGAAAGGTGGGTTGAATGCCGAGGAAGGATTGGTCCGCCGGTCACCATGGCGTCAGACAGCGGTTTGGTGACGGCGAAACCGTGAGTTCCGACCGTAAGGCAGCGGTGACGTTCGCGATCGTCATTCCAGTGCTGCTCGCGGTGGGCGTGGTTGCCCTCGTAGCAGCAGGCAGCACAAACACGGGAAAGCCGGGAAAGCAGAGCCTCACGGCGGCGTGTGCCTCGCCGTCAGCCGCGGCCTCGGCCTCGGCGGCCCCGGCCTCAGCGGGCGCGAGCGGTTCGGCCTCGCCGTCAGCCGCGGCCACCGCGTCGGCGGCCCCGGCCTCGGCGGCCGCGAGCGGTTCGGCCTCGCCGTCAGCCGCGGCCACCGCGTCGGCGGCCCCGGCCTCGGCGGCCCCGAGCGGTTCGGCCTCGCCGTCAGCCGCGGCCACCGCGTCGGCGGCGCCGGCCTCGGCGGCCCCGAGCGGTTCAGCCTCGCCGTCAGCCGCGGCCCAGGCCTCGGCGGCACCGTGCCCGAGCGCGACGGCGACGACCAGCACCCCCGCGGCGGTCGCGGCGGCCAACGTCAACTGCGACATCATCGTCCCGGCGAACCCGCTGTCGGCGCAGGGTATGGCAACCCCGTACCAGCTCACCGGCCCGAACGGGATGACCCCGGCGCAGTCCGGTTGCACCATGGCCAACGCGGCCGCCCTAGGCGCGTTCGTCCAGGCGACGATCGTGAACACGCAAACCGGGCAGCTCTCTGTCTACGACCCGCTGGTCATCACCCAGGGCACGACGCCGGCCGTCGCACCGACGGCGCCGACCCTGCCGAGGAACTACGTAGCCACGATCGACTTCGGGTTCAACGGTACGGTCCTCACCCAGGTAGGCGCCACGGCGAACGCCCTCCGGCAGGGTAACTGCGTCAACGGCCAGGCGGGCTCGCCGTTCGGCCAGGTGTCTTTCTGCAACGGGACCAACTTCTTCAACGAAGCATTCTTTCTCGAGCGCCGGGGCAAGCTGACGGTGCCGGCGACGGGAACCTCCGCCAAGATCATCGCCTCTGGCGGCCAGCTTGGCACCGGCACGACCTGCCCGACCACGCGCAACTTCGACATGATCGACCAGGACCAGTCGGACAACGTGACCTCCGTGTACCTGCTCAACCCGGCGACCGGGCAGACCGCGCAGAACACCACGGCGAACGCGGGCAACATGGCCGGCGCCACGACGCTGGCGAACGGCAGTGACAACATCCTGGTCGACGCGTTCCTGGACCCGACGCTCGGCTGCACCCCGTTCATGGCCCCGGACCTGGCCAACAACAACCAGCCGACGACCTCCCAGGCGCTGGATGAGCTCGCTGCCGCGAAGAACACGCCGGCCATCACGGCGCTGGTCCCGGAGAACGACGAGATGGTGCTGAACGGTCAGGGGCAGATGGACCTCACCAAGACCAACCTGTACCGGTCAAACGTTGGCCAGCCCCCCGTCAACGCGGCGAACAACAAGACCAGCAGCCCGGCGATGTACTGCCAGAACATGGTCAACATCCAGACCCCGTTCCTGGCGGCCAACCAGACGCTGCTCGCGACCGGCGCGACGCCGGTGCCCGGGACGGGTAACAACCTGCTTACCTTCATGGCGAACAGGCTCAGCATGTCCTTCACCAACCTCGGCTGCCAGAACTTCGGCCTGACCGACCCGGTCACGGTCACCCTGGACGGTAATGGCGCGGCGGTCGCGGCGACCTTCAGCACCACGACGCAGACGGTAACAAACACAACGGGAACGCCTCCGCCAACGGCGACGGCAACGCCATCGGCAAAGACAACGGCGGCGCCGCCTCGGGGACACCGCAGGGGCCGTCCTCACCATCGGTTGATGAACCCCTCCGGGATGTAGCTGCTCTACTGGCTTGCTCCCCTCGCGGGAGCGGCGGTCCCGGCCTCACCGGGACCGCCGCTCCTTCACCCACTCAAACACTTAGCCAAAACGGCAAACAAGGAGGTCGTGGTGGGCTCTTGGCTCCTACTAGGCGTTGACAGCCTGATCGCGTGTATCGCGGTCGGCCCAATGATGAACCGGCGTTGGTCGGTGCTCGTCCCGTTCGCGCTGCTGTTCGGCGTCGGTGACGGGGGAGGGTACCTGCTGGGCACCGCTCTGCACTGGTCGTACCCGGACAGCATGAGCTTCCTCGCGCCCACGGTCGTCGCCGTGATCGGTGTCTACTGGATCGCGGTCGCCATCGTCTCGAAGAGGGCGGCGGCGGCGGAGGATAATCCCAAGTCGCGGTGGGGCATCTGGATCCTGCCGTGGCTGCTGAGCCTCGACAACATCACCTACGGCGCGGTCGACGGCGTGTCCCACAGCGCCTCGGTCTGGGTCTCGGCCTTGGAGCAGGCGCTGTCGAGCATCATCCAGGCCGGCGTTGGGCTCGCGATCGGCATAGCGATCGCGTACTCGATCCCGGCGCTGCGGCGCCACATGTGGCTGGCCAACGCAACCGCCGGAGCTCTCATGATTGTCGCGGCCGGCGTCCTGCACGCCGTCGGCTGACCTAGCCCATTACACGACCCGGGTCTCGCCATTGAGTTGGCGAGACCCGGGTTATTCATGTGATCAAAGGATGCTGGGCCAGGGGTAAGAACCACGATCCGTTCGGGAGATGTTCTTAATTGCATCGGCCACGGTCTTGCCGGAGAACTGGGGCCGCCGCCCGGTTGACCGGCGCGGGCGTGCTAGCCGCGACCGCGGTTTGGGGACTCGTCGAGGCAGTGCGCGGCGACGACGACGCCTCGCGGGCCTGGCACGGGTGGCGGCTGCTGGTCAGCGGGGCCGCGCTCAGCCTGGACGACTTCGGTGGGACTCGCACTCGGAGCGCTTGCCGTCCCCATCGTCGCGGCGGTGATCACGTTCGGAGTCTTCAGCGCCGTTTTGACCCTGATTGGACTGGAGCTGGGCGCGAAGCTAGGTCTGGTGACCGGCGAGCGCGGCGAGGTCGTGGCGGGAATCTTGCTGCTCTGCCTCGCTGGCGCGATGGCGGCGGACTGGCTGTAACCAGAACCTCACCGCAGCGCTTCGGCCACGGTGAACCCGGCCATGACGACCATCGCCAGCGCGGCCAGGCGGGCGATCCACCGCAGCGGCATGATCTGCTGAAGCGCCCGCCCACGATGGCCAGCGCGACCACGGACCACAGCGCCAGCACGCTCCCGATGCCCACCGCCACCGGGTCGTGGTACTTGGCGGAAGGTTCGCGATCACGATGTCCGACAGATCACCCAGCTCAGCCAGCAGGATCACCCCGAAAGAGATCGCCCCCACGGCCCAGAACCCGGCCGCGTCGGCCTCTCAGCCGGACCTCGTCATCGTCGTCTTTATCCCCGGCGTAGCACCAGCACCGCGCCGGCCAGGAACACCACCGCCACCGCGATCTGCACGATCCGGTGCGGGAGCAGGCCGAGCAAGCTGCCGCACGTGACCGCCAGTACCAATTGCACCGCGAACGCCGCCGCCGCCCCGGCGGCCCGGTACCGAGTGCCCAGCACCAGGCTCGCCAGCCCGGAATTGTCCGGCAGCTCGGCCACCAGGACCGTCCCGAAAACTATCGCGGCAGTCAGCAGGCCCGGCATCTGATCTCCTCAGTACTTCCAGCCGGGCACACACCACAGGTCCAAGCCGTACCTGACTGGTGCTCGGCGGTTGCACATTCTCACTGCTAGGAGTGGCCGTCAGCTATCTGCCGGGCGTCCGCGAGTGCCATGTTGATCGGGATCGCGTACCCGGTGACGTTGGAGCGGCCCCCCGAACCCCCGATGGTGAGGCCGATCACCTTACCGTTCAGGTCCACCAGCGGGCCGCCGAGCACCGACAGCGTGTCCGACTGCAACGTCGACGCCATCAGCCCGCTCCGGGTTTTGTTGCTGTTGGCGACGTCGACAGTCACGTTCATGGCGGTCAGGGTGCCTGCATCGATGGTCACCTTGGCCGTCGTGCCCGTGGTGCCGACCGCGGTGTCATAGACCCTGCCCGGCACATGGAAGGACGTAAAGCTGGAGATTTCCGCGTTTTGAACAAGCTTGTCCGAGTTCCCCACCTCGACTGTCACGAACGGCCACCCCGGACGGCTCGCCATCTGAAGCAGCGCCAGTCCCGCGGCCGGGTCCGTCCCGATCACCGTGGCCTTGAAGGTCGCACCGGACAGGACGTACTTCGCCGACAGCTTCTGCGCGCCCTTGGCGGGCTGGTACGTGGTCAGCACCTTCCCCGACTCCGTGAGCACCAGGCCGATCCCGGCCGATTTCCCGCCCGACAGGATGTGGACCATGCCAGGCGCCGTCGTCGACAGGATGTTCGCGTGGCTGTTGTCGGCGATGGAGCCGGAGCCCTCGATGAAGGGGTCAGCGGTCTTCTCCGGCTTGGGAATGTCCGAGCGGACCACGTTGTTGCCGACTCCGGTCAGCTTGCCGGCGCCGAAGCCGATCCCCGTCATCAGGATGACCACCACCGCCATCACGGTGAGCCTGAAGGGCTTGCTCCGCCAGGCTTCCGGGACGACCCGGTCATCGTCATCGTTATCGCCGTCGGAGTCCTCGGAGTCCTCAGCATCGCGTGTGCTCACGTCGTCATCGTCGTCGTCCGAGCGCGCGTGCTGTCCGCTTTCGCCTACTTCCTGAACATCCATGGTCTGATTCCTTGGTCACGATGCCGTCTGCACGGCGGTGTCGAAGGTCGCCGCGATCGCCACGCCTGTGCTGTTCCGCTTGAGCGTGACGGGATTCGTCAGGTGGAACTGGTGGCAGCCAAGGCTGGCGAAGGACGCGCTCAGGTCGTTCGCCAGGAAGGTGAGCAGGTTGTCCGCGGTCGCCGTCACCGGCGACTGGCCGGTGGCGAGCAACTTCTGGTTGGCCGCCAGGAACGGCGTCTGGATGTCGACGACGTTCTGGCAGTACACCGCCGGGCTGCTGGACTTGTTGGTCGCCGCGCTGACGGGGGCCTGGCCGAGTTCCTCCCGGTACAGGTCGGTCTTCGCCGGGTCGGGCTCGCCGCCGTCCATTACCGCCTTGTCGTTCTCCGGCACCAGCGCCGCGGTCTTCGGCTGGTACGCGCCCGCCGCTATCTCGTCCAGCGCCTCCGAAAAGGCCGGCACGTTGGCTTTGGACAGGTCGGGCACCTCGAACGGGGTGCACCCGAGGATCGGGTCGACGTACTGGTCAAGCACGGCGTTTGCGCTGTTGCCGTGCAGCAGCGTCGCGCCTGCGACGTAATCCCGGTACGTCGCGTTGTCCTGCGCCGTCTGGCCGGTGAGCGGGTTGAGCAGGTAGGTGGTGGTCACGCTCTGGCCCGGGTCCAGGCCGGCCACCTCAAAGTTGCTGATGACCGGGCACGACCGGCCCGTGCCCAGGTCACCGCCCGACGGGACGATCGCGTTCGAGGTACCCGGGGACGGCACCTTAAGCAGCCCCTTCCGCTCGTCCTGCCGCACCGCGTTGAAGAAGCTGACCCCGTTGCAGAACGACGTCTGCCCGAAGGCCGACCCTGCCCGGCCGCTGACGCAGTGGGCATCCGCGAGCGTGGTTGGGGTCGCCCCCGCCTGGACCAGGTCCGTTCCGTTGAACCCGAAGTCGATCGTCACGACCGCGTCCGCCGGGATCACAGGCGGATTGAGCTTCATGCCCGGCGTGTCCGGCCTGGTGCCCTGCGTGATCACGAGCGGCTCATAGACCGACAGCGCCCCGGTGGCCGGGTCCAGGATCGTGGCCTGGACGAAGGCGCCCAGCTTCGCCCCGTTGGTCATCTTGCACCCCGACCGCGCCGGCGTCATCCCGTTGGGACCGGTGAGCTGATAAGGAGTAGCCAGCCCCTGCGCGCTCAGCGGGTTAGCCGGAACGATGATGTCGCAGGTGGTATTGGATTTCATGCTCGCCGCTGGCGCAGTCGTCGCCAACGCCGCAGCGGCATCGGAGGCAGTCGGGATCACATAAGTGCCGAGAGGGATCTGGGTAAGACCTGAGTTGCTCGTTCCCGACTGGAACGCGAGCACCACTCCGATCACCAGCCCCAGCACCGCGGGAACGGCAAGCTGCCCCGCAACACGCGACATGCCACTTTCCTGCATGCGGCGCCACCATGCGGACCAGTGCCCGTTGCGCACTCGGTCCACCTCCCGGTCCGCGCATTCACTCCCGGAGGCATAGGTTAGACGAGCCAGGCGGCATGACGCGGGAAATTCGGAACTTCTACTTCTAACGTCTCAGATGGACTGCGTGATCTTAAGTTGATAGTGGAGTGATGGTCCTGAGATACACCAGACAAACGTCTGGGGACTCATCTTCTGGTGGCCGAACGCGATTATTTCATTACGGATCTATAACAAGCCTGCGCTCGCCTTTGCCTAGTAGGACCATGCTGGCCGGCGTCTTGCCGCGTCCTCGCCCGCCGGCCTTAAGTCCAGGTAGCTGGTCTTTTCCGGAACGTTGAACCAGCCGGGCCGATTCGCTGTTAGATGGTGTTACCTCCTTGTGATGCGAGGTCAACCCGCCGTAGACGCGGTGGTCACTCCAGGTAGCGAAAGGTTGGGAAGATGCTAAGGCTGCTGGCTTTTACCCTGCCTTTGTGCCTTGACAACTTTGCTATCGCATTCGCCGTCCTGGGGGAAATTCGGCTGACGCGCGCGCAGCTGCTGCGTGTCACGGTGGTGTTCATCGCATTCGAAGCCATAATGCCGCTGATCGGGTTGGCACTGGGGACGCCGCTGATTCACCTGATCGCCGGCCCCCGCCACATAACTATCGACCCTTACCAACTCGGTAGCCCTACCGAGCTCAAGGAGCTTCAGCTGGCCTACCGCTCCCACCTAGCCGACGTGATCGACCTGACCTTCGTCGGCCGGTATATCGTTCCGCTCGTCGTGCCGGTGATCGTCGGCGTCCTTGGCATCCTGATGCTGGACGAGGCCTTCAATGACGACGATGACGACGACGAGGCGGAGAAGGCGAGGGCGCTGGTGGCGGCGCGCGGTCGCGCCATCATCGGGCTCGGCATCAGCATCAGCGTGGATGAACTGATCGTGGGCTTCACAATCGGCTACAGCCAGTACTTCACCGCGCCCGAGGCCATCATCGCCATCGTCGTCCAGTCGTTCCTGGCCCTCATGGCCGGCCTCTACTTCGGCCGGAAGGTGCGCGATGGAAAGATCCGGATCAGCGCGGAACGCATCTCCACCGGCGCAAAGCTGATAGCGGGCGGCATCCTTGTCACGCTGTCGGCCGTCCTCCTGGTCGGCCCCCCGCTCGCCACCCACGCCTTCCCCCAGTTCATCCACTCCGTCTTCCCCCGCAGGGTCATCCCCTCGCCGGCGCCCTCGGCGGTCACCACCAACCTGCCAGGAGCTGACGGATAAGACGCCGCCGGAGGCCTCGGTGCCCAGGCGCCAGGAGTGGTGCGGCGGGGTTGCGGCGGCTCAAGCTCGGGGCAGGAGGAGGAAGCCGGGAACCTGGCGTTACCGTGAGGATCGGTTCCACCGCGCCGGTCTCGGCCGGAAACCCGTGGCAGGGCCGTGAAAAATGGCCGCTCGAACCGGATTTCTGAAGTGTGGCAATATGACGCGCCTGTCTTGTCGCCTTGGGGCGGCTATCGGCTACGGCAGGTCGGCGTTCCAGTGACGTGGTCGGCCGAAGCCGAGGATGGCAGGGTGACAATGGGAGAATTGGATGTGGTGGGACTCAGCTGGACTTCATGGGACATGATCCAAAATGTGCGTCGCGCTGACCAGGCACACTCCGGGATTACGGACGCCACACGGGCAGAAGGGTGCGGCTCCTTTGAAGATAGGACCATTCGGGCAGGGCGATGGGATGCTGCCGGGTTGACGGTGGCCGGTGATCATGTTGTGAGGGGGCTGGGACTGCGGTAGCGGCTGTCGTGGTTGCGCCGTTTTTCTTGTCTGAGGTGGAAGGCGAAGTAGTCGTCGAAGTCGCCGTTGCCGATCAGGGCGCGGAGCTTCAGGACGGCTTCGGCGCCGTCCAGGCCCCATCTGGCTCCGGTCACTTCCATCCTGTCCTTGATCAGCCAGCGTGCCGCGCCTTCGATCAGGCCGCTGGCGACCGGCCAGCCGGCGGCCAGGAAGGCGGGGTAGTCCAGGTAGTCCTTCTTGTTTTCCAGGTAATCGGCGCAGGCGTCAGCGCCCTCGCGTTCTTTCGTGCTGTAGCCGTAGGAAGAGGCGCGGCGGCGGATCCCGGCCTGCACGTCCCGGGCCTTGCCGTCGAGGATCTTGGCGGCCTGGGCCTTGACCCAGGCCCGGGCTTCGGGGTCGCCGGGGTAGAAGAACGAGCCCGCAGCCTTCCAGATGTACTGGATCACGTGAATGAGATCGATCAGGACCGGCACGTTCACCTGGTACTGGGCGGCGTAGGCGCGGATGGCGCCGATCTGGGCGTTGTTGCCGTCCACGACGGCGAACCAGGGCCGCAGGTGGCCGGGGTCGCGGCGGGCAGCCTCGGCGAAGGCCTCGCCGATGACGGCCGGGATCGGCTTGCGGGCCGAGGCGAGCACTGTCTTGCCCGTGGCCTTCGGGCCGTGACGGGCGCGCGGGGCATCGCCGTCACCCGCGCGGCGGCCAGTGCCGTGGGTCTCGAACAGGGCGGTGATGATGTCGCTTGCGGTGCGGGGGGCGGGCGGGATGTCGGCGATGCCGGCCAGCTCGGCTGAGCGTTTCCTGCTTTTGCGCAGGTCGGCTGGGTCATCGGGCCAGCCGCTGGCCGCGGCCGCGCGCTGCCGGGCGGCTTTGGCGGTCGCGGGCCGCAGCGCCTCAGGCCGCACGCTGAACGCGGACCCGTCCGCGGTGATCAGCAGCCCGGTGCCAGCCGCGCATGGCTCCGGGCGCCGCGCGGCGTAGAACGCCTCGAAGCCGGCCGCGGCCCCGATGGCCAGCTGCTCTGCCTGGCGTTTCCCGATCGTGATCGCGCCCGCCTCGCTGACCTGGGCGGCGGCCTGCGCGAACGGCACCACCCCGGATGCCTTCGCCACCCGCCTGACCACCCCGGCGGAATAGGAGTGCTCCGTCCCCCAGTTCAGCTCCGCGTCCTGGGGATAAAGGTTCGGCCTGCGGTGCCGCTTGTAAGCGATCCGGCAGGTGCGGACCGGCCCGTACACCATCATCCGCGTATGCTCCTGGCCGTCCTCGGTGCTCACCCGCACGTCCCCGGCGGCGTCGGCGACGTCGGTGCGCCGCTGTTCCCGCGCGGTCCGCAGCCTCAGATGGGCCTCGGTGAAGATCCGCATCACCTCGAACCCCTCGGTCAGCGCCCGCGACTCCAGCTGGTCATGCTCCAGGGCGAGCGCCTCGTCGCTCTTTGCCCATCTGATCATCGATTCCAGCTGCTGGCGCAGCCCGCCGAACAGCGCGTCCTCCAGGTCCGCCGCCGGAACCTGCCGGGCTCCCGCATCCGCAGGGCTTGCTTGTGCCATGCTGGCGTCCACGGCCACCGTCTCCGTTCGCTGTGTGTTCAGACGCCACAAAGAATCGGGCGGTGGCCTTTCCAATGCACGCACTCCGGCAGCCAGATCACGCTGCCACCAGCACCCCGATCGCCGGGAGGACCACTGCCTGCGCGGATGACTCACTGTAACCAGTGGTATGTCATATATGCCCTGCGCGCTCCCGGAACGCCAGCTGAATCACATTTCAGGCAGAACCAATTATCTCAGCGAGAGCCGCACCCCGGGCAGAACGCGTGTTTCACGCGGCCGGGAATGAAGAAATAGCAGGTCAGCGGCCATAAGGAAGGGAGGTAATGGGTTCCCTGTAAAACCGTCGGCTCAGCCTACGTTGGTTCGAACCCAACACCTGCCACATAAAACCCCAGGTCAGACCCGGTGCCGGTGTTCCCGGATGCCGGGTCTGATACGTGTACGGGAGCGGTTCGGCAGACCGTTCCCGGTTGCGGTGGGCCAGTGGTGGGCCAGATCTGGGCTGGTCAGCGGCTTGCTGCGGATGGGTGCGCGGGACCGCCCATCCCGGGCAGTGATCGGCGGAGCCGGTCTACCGGGTCGGTATTTCCGCAGTTCGCAGACGTGTGACCGGATCTAGGCGGAGGTATCAGGTCCAGCTGTGTCCCGTTGAGTCCAGCTGTGGCACGGACGCATGACGGACGGGATTCCTGGCCGTCTGCGCCGGTTCTTGTGGGCCAGCGGGGGGCCACCGGCTAGGGTGGAGGGCTTGCTCAATCTGCTGGCTGGCGATCTGGTCGCAGCCGGGTATGCAGTGTGTGTAGATGGTGAGCAGGACACGCACGCTGTGCCCGGCGCGGGCAGCGATCTCGGCGGGCGGGGCGCCGGAGGCTAGCCACAGCGACAGCGCGGCATGGCGCAGGTCGTAGGGGCGGCGCACCGGCTGGGCGCCTGTCCCGTCCTGCGGCATGGCTGCGGTGCGGGCCTGGTGCCAGATCCGGCCGTAGAGGCTTTCGCTGAGCGGGCCGCCGCGGGCGCCCTGGAACAGCCGCCCGTCTTCGGCGCACCCGAAGGCCCGCAGGTGCCAGCGGAGCAGGCGGGCGAGCTGCGGGGGGATCGGGACTGTCCTGATGGCACCTTCCCGGCGGTGTTTGAGGCCGCGGGGCTCGCGTTGGGTCCCGTTGCCTGTCCAGGCCCGCGCCGACCGGGGGAGGGATGCCGTGAGTGTCAGCTGTCCCCAGCCGCGTGAGGGGAGGGTGCAGGAGCTGGCACGCAGCGCGACGGCTTCGGCGGGTCGCAGCGCCGCGTAGTACAGGCAGCCGAAGAACGCGGTCAGCTCCGGGCGGATTCTGGTGACTTCGGCCAGGATGGCCTGCACCTCGGCGGGGGTGGCCGCTGACCGCGGGCCTGCCGAGCAGGACGATCCCGGGGGCCGCCAGCTGATGCGGTCCAGGGGGTTAGCTTCCAGGCGTCCGAGTTCTGCCGCGTAGCTGAGGCAGCCGTGGAAGACTGCACGCTTGCGGGTGATGGTCGTGGCCGCGGCCCGGGTCCCATCCAGGCGCAGGGCCAGGGCGTCCAGCACGCGCCGGGTCACGGCGGGGTCGGCCAGGGCGGCTAGCGGCAGGCATTGGTGCCGGGCCCAGCCCAGCGCCGCGGTGGCCGCCGGGCCGGGATCAGTGCCGGCCCGGGCAGGGTTGAACGCGTGCCCGTAAAGGGCAGTACGCAGTACCGCCGCTTGTGGCCTGCCCGGGCCGGGTGTGAGGAGAGCCGGGGTGATGGCCGCCAGTGCGTCGGCGATCCCGGCGCGGGTGTGGGCTGCTGCCAGGGGCCATTTCATTGCAGCGTAGGCAGCTGCGTGGTCCAGCCAGCTCGTGGTGGCGGGTCCGGACGTGTCCCAGCACGCCGGTTCTCCGGTCGCGGGGCTGAAGTCCAGGCCCTTGCGAGCGGCGCGGATGAGCTCGGCCCGGTAACTGTCCGCCAGCCCCCGGGTAATGAACGACCTCGACCGGGCCCGGCCAGCGGCATGCCAGCGGACCTCGAACGGGCGCCGGCGGTCCGGCCTGCGCCGGATTGCATGGATCCGGACATCAAACGCGTCCATGATGTTAATCCCCCCGCCACCCCGGTACGCCAGCACTCACATGCCCGGCAGCTCAGGCCCCCGGCCGGCCTGCAGAGCAGGCCCAGGGGTAGATGGCCACCAAGAAAGTCAAACGCGATCGGCGCACTGGGCTGCGCATAAGCACAAGAAGCCAGCCGCGGCAGGCAACTGTAGCCAACGGCATACGGGCATCGGCAACCCCGGAGAGTGAGCACGACGGCATGCGCCAGCGCAGCACATTCGGTACCGAACGCCGAGTCGGAGCGCACGCCTGAGCTTGCGGAGCTGATCAGGAATGCGCCCAGAACGCAGCGTTATGCATAGCATCGGCCGGGTAGCTGCGCGTTGAGCGCTTAGTGGCCGGCGACCGCCGGTGCTGGCTGACGGATTGGGACCTGCCGGGGCTTTGCTGGCCGGGGAGGCTGGTTGCAAACTTGTGTGGTGAGCCAGCTCAGGGGCGATCGGTGAGCGAGGGGCCGCAGGATGAGGTGGTCATCCAGACCCCGGACCGGCGGCTTCGGGTGTTCGTGAGTTCCACGCTCGGAGAGCTGGCTGAGGAGAGGCGGGCTGTTTCACGTGCCATTTCGGCGCTGAGGCTCTTCGGGCGCGTGCCGTCACTCAGGTCCGGTATCTACCTGGCGAAGAGCCAGCCGTAAAGCTGCACCGCGTCACCGGCGGGCGCGAGGGCCTGCTCGACGGCCTGCAGCGCGTCAAGTTCACCGGCAGGAAGAGCCCACTGCTTGCCAGCGTGCAAGCGATGATGCGCGATCAGGCCGCGCAGGGTTTCCCACAGGTCGGTGCGTCCGTCGTCCCCGAGCGTGATAGCGGTAGCCCGCGCGGCCAGCTCGCCGCGGATGCGTTCGCGGTCTGGAGGGAGCAGCGGGAACCTGTCCAAGAGCTGCTGCCACCGGCGGGCATCCTCGCCTGCGTCCTGCACTAGCCAGGTAACTAGCGTCCAGACGGACTCCAGCCACTCCGCCATAGTTACCGCGGCCGGTTCCTGCTGCTTCCAGTCGCGGAACTCGGGGTCACGTGGCCGGTCATACAGCGCCATCGGAGTCGGCAGGAGCGCGATCATGAGCTGCCAGGCGATGTCCGGATGCCGCTGCCGCATCGTGTCGAGAACGGCCATGCGGCGCTGAGTCGGCAGCAACGTCCCAGGGTGCCGGAGGCAGAAGAACGTGGTGAGGGAGTTGAATGGGCGGTCACGCGTACGGCCGTCGGGATCGATCTCGGCGCGCCGCGCGAGCAGATCATCACCTGCCCGAAGTGCTCCGGCGACCAGGCGAGTGCCTCCACCGCCCACAGCAAGTAGTGGTGGCGCGAGGATTCGGCGCGCACGCCCGTCCCCCCGCCGCCGGTGAACAGTGTGGCGATCACCGGGTCCGGCCCGGTCGACGCGTCCCGTAGGCCGCGCGTGCACGCACATGCAGGCCATCCCCTGCAATGTGCAGACCGATCGATGGGAGAGCACACGTTGCGGGTGCCTCTATCCGCTGGATCCGCTATTCTGGTCATACTGCGCCGCCACGGCATAGCGTTAGCGTCAGCGGCGTCTTGGTCCTTGCCCTCAGCCCGCTTCGGCCGGTACGAGCGCTTCGGCCGGTACTAGCTCAGTGCCGCATACGCACTGGTAGGTCGACTCGTCAGTCACCTCCGGGCAATGGCATTCCGCCTGGACGAGCACCCGGCAGTCGCACTCCTGATGGGTACAGGTCAGGACAGTTCCTTCGGTGTACTTGGTCATGGTTATCTTCCTCCTCCATGTGTCAGGACCGTTTGACGCGGTCGTCCTGAGACCGGGTCAGGCCCCAGCCTCACGTCAACTGTCGCCCGGTGGCCATGGTCTGGTCAGGGTCAGGAGTCCTGATCTTCGAGGGTCGTTAGGCCGCCGTGCTCGGGGTTGGTAGCTGCGGAAGGTACCCCGGGCGCCGGACCCAGCCTGGCATGCCCGCTGCCTGCCCGATCGGCCTGCCGCCTGCGGTTCTCGGGCTTGAGCGCGAGGTCGACATCGTTGTCGACGGTGATTTTCTAAATGAAGATTGCCATAGGCAGTATCTGACCCGATTCCGCGAATAGCGCGGTGAGCTCCCCCCGGCCTCGATAAATGATCTTGATGTGCGGGGGCTACTGGTAGCGGGCATGCTGACAGCCTGGGGTGCCGGCGCCGGGTTCGCGGTTGCGGGCCTTCCTGTGATCTGGGCTGGTGGGCCGTGGTCAGGGCCGGGGAGCCGGAGCTTAGGATGCGTGGTTCAGGCGGGTGCGGGCAGTTGCCGCAGCCGGGCCAGGACCTCGGGGAGCAGGCTGTGGCCGGGCGGGAGCCGCAGCACCAGGTGGCGGGCGTGGCGGATCAGTCGGCCGGGGATGGCGATCAGCCGCCGCCGCAGGGTCGCGATCATGGCCTTGCCGCCGCGCACGCCGTGCCCGGCCAGGATGTCCTCCCCGGCGGTGATGGCGGTGAGCTGGTGCAGCCAGGCGGCCATGCTCGCGGCCAGCAGCGCCCCCCACATCCAGGCCAGGTTTACCTGGTGGTAGCCCGAGGGGAGGTGGCGGAGGGCGGCGCCGAGCTTGCTGTCGCGGAAGATGTTCTCCACCGTGGTGCGGTGCCGGTACCAGTGCTCCACGGCGGCGGCCTTGTCCGGGGCGGACACGTCCAGGTTGGTCAAGATGTAGGCGTAGACCGGCCCGGCGTCGGCCAGCTCGGGCAACGGCAGGGCCCGCTGGTCTGGGTGCAGAGTGCGCCGCCGCCGGGACCGCGGGTCGGCCGAGACCTGGGCCGGGTCCAGCGCCACCCGGCGGATCAGCAGCCGGGTGCTGGTCGGCCACCAATCCGGGCAGTACTCCGCGACCGCGACCTGCGCGCCGTCCATGTCGATCGCGTCGCGCCAGGCCTCCTCGGCGATGCCGGCCAGCAGCCGCCACAGCGGCGCGATCCGCTTGGCGCCGATCGCGAAGGCGATGTGCTCGTCGTGGGCGGCGCGGGCCAGCGCCCCGGCGAAGTGGCCCGCGTCGGCGCGCATCGCCACCCGGCCCGAAGCCCGTGCCGCCGCGGGCAGGGCGGCCAGGGCGCGGCGCAGCAGGTCCGGCGCGGTCGCGCGCGGGTCATCGGTGCCGTCGCCCAGGCCGGCGGCCAGCACGGTCTCGGCCTCGGCCCAGGTGGCCACGTGCGGCCGGCCGACCCGCTGGCCCTGGTGGTTATAGGCCACGCCGCGCTTCCTGCGGCCGGGTGGCCTGGGTGAAGGCATCGATGAGCGCGAGGAACTCGCTGCTCCGCTCGGGCCTGATGGTCATCTTGGCGACGATGAAGATCATGGTGGTTCTTCCGGCCTCCGGTCAGGGCCACACGCGGATGCGATCACGAGTTGCAGCGGGTTGCGCCGATTTCACAAGAGATCAATTTTACAAGGTCCAGCCCACGAGGATGGGAACGGCGGGCGGGTAGCCGGCGAACGGCCTGATGGCTGCCAGCTGCGAAGCAGCCGTGATCCGGACTTAGCCGGACGCAACGTCCACGTCCAACCTTGGTCACTCCCGGCAGCCTGCTGATCTCTGCACGCACAGCACTGGCGCAATGCTCGCAGCTCACGCCGGTGACGACGACGGGGTTCCCACCCACGCCGTTGATCCCTGGCCGTGGTCCGGCAACCGCCGCTGGGGCCGCGTGCTGCGCCGTGCCGGCGATGGATTGGCGTCTAGATCAGATGACGCTCCACAACCGCGCATCGAAGGCGCCTTCCGGCGGGCGGGCGCATCGAAATTCACGGCCGGCACCTCGAGCCTGCGGCGCCCTGTCTTAGCCCGCAGGATCTGCGGCATCCCGGCCGAGAGGTCCAGGCGGTGACCTGAATGACGCTGGCCGGGCTTTCGGCGGCAAAGCGGAGTCAGGCCCGGTCGCCTGCGGTCTGTGCACCGGCCGTTCGCGGCTTAGTGGGTGAGCCCGTAAGTTCGTGAGGGGTGTCAGGCGGCCTCCGTGAGGTCGGTTTGCCGCCTGGCGTCCTGTTTGTCGTGCTCGCTTATGCGGCGCAGCAGGTCCTTGAGGTCGCCGGCGGTGTATTTCCAGCTGAACGGCCTGGCGGTCTGGTTATAGCGGTCGATGAAGGCGAGCAGAGCTTCGGATAGCTTCTCCAGGGCGGGGAAGTCGTTCGGTGAGACGACTTTCTTCTGGATGACCGAGAAGAAGACCTCCACCTGGTTCAGCCAGGAGGCGTGGACCGGGGTGTGGATCATGACCGCGTTCGGATGAGCCTTGCGGAGCCGTTCGATGGCGGCCTTCCCGCGGTGATCCGAGCCGTTGTCCACGATGACGAAGACCCGGGGCGCGTCCTTGTACTCCGGCCGGGCCATCACCTGCCCGGCGAGGTCCATGAACGGCACGATTCCCGTGGTCTTCGGGGTCGAGGCAAACACCTGGCCGGTATGGACGTCCAGGCCGGCCAGCAGCGCGAGCGCTCCGTGGCGGACGTACTCGTGCTCCACCCGGGCCGGGCGGCCGGGCGCGGCGGGCAGGGTCTGATGGATCCGGCCGCGGGCCTGAATTGACGGCTTGGCGTCAAACGACAGGATCCGGTCGCCCGGCCCCAGCGGCTCACCCTGGTAGAACCCCTGGTAAAGGTCCAAGATCACCGTGGCTTTCGCCTCGAAGTCAGGGTCGCGGGGGAAGATCCAGGACTGGTACTGCCACGGCTTCACCGGGTTCTCCGCCAGGATCCGCAGCAGCGACGACACTGCCATCGGCGCGCTGACCAGGGCACGGTCCTCCAGCTCGCGCTTCAGCTCCGGGCCGGTCCACCGGGATAGCGGCACGCCCGTGTCAGCGGGCAGCTGGCAGGCCAGCGCGACCACGGCGGCCCGGTCCGCCTCGCTGATCTCCCGCGGCCGCCCGGTCCGGGGCAGGTCCCGCAGCCCCGCCAGCCCGCGCTCCGCGAACCGGCCCCGCCACTTGCGCACCGTATTCAAGCTGATTCCCAGGCCGGCGGCAATCCGCGTGTTGTCCCGGCCGCGGGCGGCTTCCAGCACGATCTGCGCCCGCACCCGGTCCCGGTACGGCGTCTTCGCGCCCCGCACCCGCTTCTTCAAGATCGCGCGCTCCGATGCGGTCAGCGTGACCGGCGCCGCGGCAGGCAGCATGCCATCTCCCAGCTAAATTACAGCGATGTAATTCAATCCAGGGAACATGATCCTAATCAGGGCTGGCGCACCTGGGCGGCATGATGGGACACGTGCCCGCCATCCCGGAATCAACCCGCGACTCGATCACCTGGCGGCTGATCCTGCACGCGGAAAAGAACTGGCCACAGCTGGACAAAGTCCAGGTCACCTGCCGCGGCGCCTTCGCCTACGCCGTCGGCGTCCTGCCCGGCGGCGAGACGCTTCCCCTATTCCGGCTCCGCTACGGCGGCTCCGCCCACTCCTTCGGCTTCGCCATCTACTCCGCCGCCCGCGAACGTTACGAAGACGCCCTCCTGCTCACCGGACTTCCCGCCGGAACACCCCAGGAAGCCCTCGACACCGCCTGCACTGTCCACCTCACCGGCATCGGCCACGAACCCGAAAACTGGCCCCCAACGAACTTACGGAGCCACCCACTTAGGGAGGACGTAGGGTTGACTCGATATTAGGTTAGGCTTACCTTACAAGGCGTGAGGTGGCCTGACGCGGTACCGAATCTGCTGATCGGCTTGCGGGAGGGGCTGGAAGCGGGCCTGATCGTTGCGATTTTGCTCGCGGCGCTGCGCAAGAGCGGGGCCGATGGCAAGCGGGTGTCGAGCGCGGGGATCTGGCTAGGTGTGCTCGGCGCGGTCATGGTGGCCGGCAGTTTCGCGGCGGTCGTGACCTTTTCCACGGGCGTGCTGTCCAGCAGGTGGCAGGAGGCCGTTGGCGGTGCGCTGAGCGTGCTAGCCGTTGGCCTGGTCACCGTCATGATCTTCTGGATGCGGCGGACCGCTGCGTCGCTGTCGCGCGAGCTGCGCGGCAAGGTCGACACGGCCGTGAGCGTGGGGATGGGGGCACTCGCGCTGACCGCCTTCCTGGCTGTCGGCCGGGAAGGCTTGGAGACCACCCTGTTCTTGTGGACGGCCGCGCGGGCGGCGGGAGACACGCTCGCGCCGCTGGCCGGCGCCGCGATCGGCGTCGGCACCGCTGTCGTGCTGTGCTGGCTGCTGTTCCGCCGCGCGATCCGCCTCAACCTGGGGGCGTTCTTCGCACGGACGGCAATCGCGCTGATGGTGATCGCCGCCGGAGTCCTGTCGTACGGCCTCGGCGAGCTGCAGGACGCCAGGCTGCTGTCCGGCCGCGACTGGGTCGCGTTCGACCTGGGCACGCGGGTTGACGCCAACTCGTGGTGGGCGTCGATCCTGACGGGCGTGACCGACCTGTCGGCGCGGATGACCGTGCTGCAGGCCGTTGCCTGGATTGTCTACCTGGCCGTGGTGATCCCGGCGTTCGTCCGGGCCGGCCGGCCCGCGGCGGCAAAGCCCGCGGCAGCGGCGCCGATGCCGGTCAAAGCGCCAGGGCGGAGCGGCGGAGGCTCGTGGGACCGGCGGACCGGGCGGCTGCTGACGCGCCGGCCGTGGGTGGCCGCGGCGGTGCTGGTGATCGTGCCCGCTGTCATCGCCGCCGCCGTGATCGTCGCGCTGCCCACCGCGGGCCAGGCCGGTGCCACCTTCGTGACGGTCACCGACTCGCGCTGCGCGCCGGAGTGGTCATCAGCGCGCACCGGAAGCCAGGCCTTCCAGGTCGAGAACAAGTCCGCCAAGGCGGGCGAGATCAACCTGGTGAATGCGAGCGGCGCGGTCGCCGCCGAGGTCGAGACCATCGGCCCGGCAACGACTGCCCCGATGAGCGCGACGCTTACGGCAGGTTCCTACACGTTCAGGTGCTACCTGGCCGGCCGGGCGGCGACCAGCTCGGCGACAGTACAGGCCACCGGGCGGCCGGGCAGCCCGGCGCCTGCCCCGGTCAAACCCGTCACGCTCGCCGAGGTCACGCCGGCCGCGGCCGCCTACCGCGCTTACGTCGCCCGGCAGCTGGCAATGCTCACCGCCGAGGTGACGGGGCTGCGCGCCGACCTCCGGCGCGGGAACCTGCCCGCCGCGCGCCGGGACTGGCTGCCGGCGCAGTTGACGTGGGAGCGGATCGGCGCGGCCTACGACAGCTTCGGCGACCTGGGCGGCGCCATCGACGGGCTGCCGCAGGGCCTGCCCGGCGGTGCCAGCGACAAGAGCTTCACCGGCCTGCACCGGCTGGAGTACGGCCTGTGGCACCGGCAGACCGCCGCGGAACTCGTGCCCATCGCGACCCGCCTGGCCGGCGACGTTGCCCGGCTGCGCGGCAAGCTCACGCAGCTGACCATCGACCCCACCGGCCTGCCCCTGCGCGCCCACGAGATCCTCGAGGATGCGCTGCGCGACCACCTGTCGGGCATGACCGACGAGGGAGCCGGCGCCGCCTTCGCGGAGACGTACGCCGACCTGCAAGGCACCCGTGTGGTGCTCGCCGAGCTCACTCCGCTGATCAGGGCACAATCCCCCTTGCTGCTGCCGGCCGCCGGCGCGCAAATGGCGGCCCTGCAGACGGCGCTGCTGGCCACCCGCGCCGGCGGGGACTGGCGCTCGCTGGCCGGCACCCCGCTTGCCGCCCGGCAGCGGGCCGACGCGGCGATCGGCGCCGTGCTCGAGACCTTGTCCGCGGTTCCCGATCTTCTCGAAGTTCCGCCGCCCCGCTAGCACCACGCCGGCTGATGCCCCGGCCGCAATGAGCGAAGGAAAATCCGATGAGCCTGAACCGCCGCAGCTTCCTCACCGGAGGCCTGGCCGGAACCGCCGGGGCCGCGCTGGGCGCCGGGCTGCTCACCGGCGGCGCCCGCGCCGACGCCCACGCGATCACCGACACCAGGACGCTGCCGCCGTCGTATCCGTTCCACGGCAAGCACCAGGCCGGTGTGCTGATGCCGCCGCCTGCGCACAAACAGAACTTCGCCTGCTTCGCCGCGTTCGACACCACCACCGCCAGCCGGGCGGAGCTGGCCGGGCTGATGCGGGCCCTCACGCAGCGGGCGCGCTTGCTGGCCGCCGGAGGGACGCCAGCCGACCTCGGCGTCGGCCACCCACCGTCCGACAGCGACGTCCTCGGCCCGGCCGTCCCCGCCGACGGCCTCACCGTCACGGCCGCGGTCGGCGCGAGCCTGTTCGACGACCGCTACGGCCTCGCCGCGCAGAGGCCGGCCGGGCTCACCCCGATGGGGGTCTTCCCGAACGACGCACCCGACCCGGCGTGGCTGCACGGCGACCTGATGCTGCAGATCTGCGCGCACCACCCCGACACCGTGCACCACGCGCTGCGCGACATTGCCAAGCACACCCGGGGCGGCATGCAGCTTCGGTACCGCATGGACGGCTTCAACTCCCCGCCCCGCCCATCGGGTACGCCCCGCAACCTGCTCGGGTTCAAGGACGGCACCGCCAACCCCACCGGAGCGACCGCAGCCGGCCTGGTCTGGGTCACCGATACGCGCGAGCCGGCCTGGGCACGCGGCGGGAGCTACCAGGTGCTGCGCATCATCCGCATGCTCGTCGAGTTCTGGGACCGGGTCTCGATCAACGAGCAGCAGAACATGTTCGGCCGCCGCCGCGACTCCGGCGCCCCGCTGGACGGCAACAGCGAGTTCGACACCCCCAATTACGCGGCCGACCCGCACGGGAACGTCATTCCCCTCGACGCGCACATCCGCCTGGCCAACCCCCGCACACCCGCCACCGCGAACCAGCGCATCATCCGCCGCTCCTACAACTACGACCTTGGTGCCGACGAGAACGGGAACCTTGAAACCGGCCACCTGTTCGTCTGCTACCAGCAAGACGTCAAGCACCAATTCGAAACCATCCAGACCCGCCTGATCAACGAGCCGCTGGTCGACTACGTCCAGCCCTTCGGCGGCGGCTACTTCTACACACTCCCCGGCGTCCGGGACGCCAACGACTGGTACGGCCGCGGGCTCCTCACCTGACACCAGCCGACGGCCGCCCGGGTACGGAAGTGATCCAGTTTCCCGCCTGCCAAAGCGGTGACCGCAGCGGCCGCAAGGCTCTGCGCCCTGACGCCTCCAGCCGGAGGTGTCAGGGCGCCTCCGGCCCGTCCGCCGGTCCGTACGATCAGCGACCGTTCCGAGTCGGCGCGGACCGTGTGAGCAACCCATGCCAGCCTCGGCCTTCGCCGCCGGTACTTCGCGGCGGCGTCCCCGGCTGGGCAGCCTGGGGCCTGTGGCCTGATGAGCGTCACCGGACCCGGGCGCGGCCGGGCGTCATCGCGCCGGAGCCCCGATCACCTGGCCGGATGGGCTGATCACGTACCAGTCGTGTCCTTGGCCCTGCCCGTTGTCCTGGCCGGGCCCGTTGTCGCCGATGAAGAAGTACAGCGGCCAGCCGTTGTACGTGATCACCCGGCCGCCGTCGGCTGCGCTGTTGTCGGCGTCGATCAGGGGATTGCGCACACCTGGCCCGGCCACGGCGCGGGCACCTGGCCCGGCGAGCAGCGGTGGCCACGCCTTCGTGCAGTCATCGGCCGGGGTGCAGGTGACGGAGCGGCGCCGGTCATGGGTGTAGACGTACAGCGTGCGGCCATTTCCGGCGATGAGTATCCGCCCGGCCGTCGGCAGCACCCGCGTGGTGATGGTGATGCCTGGCGGCACTCTCGTTGTGTGCGTGGCATGCGCGGCCTGGCTGGTTCCTGAGCCGCAGGCGACCGTGGTCAGCAGCGCCGGCAGATAGCGCCATGCCAGGGTCGCCGGCCGTTGCGTGATCATGGCGAACCGCCCGCTGGGATTTTCCGCCCGGCCAGCCAGCTGACCACCTGCATCGCCTGCGGGACGGTCCAGCTGTCGGCGGGCGCGGGATGGTAGAGATTGGTCAGGCCCTGGCCGTTGAGGAAGCGGACGAGCGTTCCCGGGGGCAGGGCGTCCCGGGTGTCGGCCGCGGCGTCGACGGCGTAGCGTTCGGTCCCGTCCGGCGACAGGAAGATCAGGTTGTTGCCGTGCTCCACGTCGTAGGTCAGCCGCTTGCCGGTGAGCCAGTCGACGCCGGGTGGCTTGTCTTCCGGTTCGCGCTGGTAGTAGACGTGGAAGAACTTCCACAGGGCCGCGGTGCCCGCGGGAGAGGCGCGCAGCAGCGTCCAGCCGGGTAGCTTCCCGCCGAAGAGCTTCTGATAGGCGGTGAGCCGGGCCGGGGTGTCGCGCTGCGGGTCGACCGTAATCTCCAGCAGGGCAACTCTCCCGGCGAGCCCGGCGGCCTGGATCTGGCGGGCCATGGCCGCGACATTGGCGGAGATCATCGGGCACATGTCCTGGCACAGCGTCAGGAAGTCGGCGATTATCACGATCTTCCCCCGGTAGGCCGCCAGGGTCGTGCGCTGCCCGGCGGCGGTGGTCAGCGGCAGCCCGGCGACAGCGGCGGGCAGCGGCACCTTCAGCGTGACACCGCCGAGCGCGGCAGGGGGTTTTAGCTGGCTTGCTGCAGCCGGCTGTGCCTTGCCCGCGGCCGAGCGGCCACCGCAGGCGGCGAGCCCAACGGCGAGCAGCGCAACGCCAGCCGTTACCCAGCCGAGATGCCGGCGCCGTGACAAGGCCATGACCGGTCCTCCACTCAACATCGCCGCACTAGCTGCCTGAGCGGCCTGAGCCCGGGAGGCAACGCGGCCTCCTCAGCGGCATCCCGGGCCACCTGACTGTACCCACAAGGACGCGTCCAGGCTAAAGCCGCCCCCGCAGGCACGGCAGACCACGGCGGCGATGGCCAGGCAGACGCGCTCGGCAGGCAGGAGGTGCACCGCCCCAATCTGCCAGAACTCATGCCATTGGCTGATCAGCTAATCAAGCTCGATGCCGATCTGGCGGGCTCGGTAGCTTGCTGACTGTCCGGGCCAGCGCGCCCGGGTGGCAGCCAGTCCAGCGAAGTCCGGTGCAAATCCGGCACTGTCCCGCAACGGTGAAGCCCCTCCGGGGATGAGTCCGGTCGCCTGGCCCGGCAATCCGGCGAACACCAGTCCTCGGATGAGGGGCGGTTCGTGCAGCACCGGGCAGGCGGTGTCTGCGGGGCTCTCTTCGTCCTCCGAATCTTCAGGAGGATGAGCACATGCCACACGGCCAGGGTCGTTTCCGGGCGATGACAGGCGCTGTGACAACATCACGTTTCCACAAGGTCCGCGCGGAGCTGTCGGCCCGCGAGTGGGGCCGGCTCACCGCGATGTTCCTGTTCATTCTGGCTGTCAACGCGCTGGGCGGGGGCACCTACGTCCTGGCCGTGATGCCGCGCCACTTCGACTACCAGGGGGAGGGCGGCAGCGGGGGGCTCGGCGTCGGGCTCGGGGTGGCCATCACGGCGTGGTTCCTGGGGTTCCGGCACGCCTTCAATGCCGACCACATCTCGTGTATCGACAACACCACGCGCAAGCTGATGGCCGACGGCAAACGCCCCTGGGCACGGGTTTCTTCTTCTCCTTCGGTCACTCAACGATCGTCGTGGCGGTCGGCGTCGGCATCACCATCGCCGCCCGGGCCGTCTTCGGCGCGATGGTCAACCCGAGCTCCGCCTACGAGACGGCGGCCGGGACGCTGGTGTCCGCCGGCTTCCTGTACCTGATCGCGGTGCTGAACCTGATCGTGCTGGCCGGCATCGTCAAGTTTCCGCGACATGCGCACCGGCGCCTGCGACGAGCAGGAGCTGGCCCGGCCTTAAACGCCGCACACCGGTGCTCGCGGTTGTCATGATCACGCAGGGCCAGGGGCGGCAGCCCCGAGGTCCGCGACCAGGGGGACCGGGAGGACTGTGCTCCGCCCCCGACGTATTGGCGATGAGGTCGGGATAGCCTGGCCGCCCTCGGAGGGAGGGGCAGGGTGATCGTGGCAGGTCTTCTTCCTACGAGGGTTTCGGTTTGCGGGCGACGCCGCCCAGAAACCAGAACTGCTCGGAATGCTGCGGCACGCCGTCAGACGGGTCAGGTCGCCACTGCGGCACATATACCAGCCCCGGTTCGGCCATGTCCCAACCGCCAAAGAAGCCTGAGATCTCCTCCCGGGAGCGTGGCTGCCCGTCAGCTGCGCGAGCGGTGTAAAGCCGCTGAACGGCTGCCGCGAGCCGCGGGTTGCCCTGACTGCTGACGTGGGATACGACCATGAAGCTGCCGGGCGCTGCGGTGCCCCGGAAGCGGGCGACAATCCCGTATGGATCGTCATCGCCGGTCAGGAAATGCAAGATCGACACGAACAAGATTGCGACCGGTTCAGCGAAGTCGATCAGCCTGCACAGACTGGGATGGGAAAGGATCTCGCCGGGTTCGCGCAGATCAGCCTCGATGACCGTGGCGCGCTCATTCCCGGCCAGGATTGCGCGGCTGCAGGCCACGGCCGCGGGGTCGTGATCTAGATACACGACCCGGGCGTCCGCCGCGACTTGCTGCGCGATCTCGTGCACATTGCCGGTGGCGGGGATGCCGCTGCCGATGTCCAGGAATTGACGCACGCCAGCCTGCCCGGCCAGGTAGCGGACGGCGCGGCCCAGGAACGCGCGATTGGCCCGGCATGCGGCTGGTATCCGCCGGTCCAGGGTCTCCATGGCCCGGGCCACGTCCCGGTCGGCGACGAAGTTGTGAGAGCCGCCGAGCAGGGCGTCATAGACCCGGGCAACGTTCGCCTTGGTCGGATCGACGCCCGCGTGTGCCCAGCCAGAGACGCTCACCGGATCCCCTCCACCCCTTGTCGGCACGCAGCAGCCTCACGCCGTTCATTAAATGATTCCATCCAAATATGGAATCACGCAACGTTGCGGATTGCTTATGAGCACAGCACGCGGTAGTCGGCCGCTATGCGGGCCAGGTGCTGGCGGGCGGCATCGCCGGTGTCCGCGAGCCGTTCCAAATCGCCGAACAACTCGATGTAGGCGGCGATGTCGCGGGGATCGGCGATGGTGGCAGTCGCGGTCTCGATTGCGACGAGAGCCAGCCGATCGTCATAGAGGTGGAACTCGTGGCCCGGGAAGACGTGCACCGGCCGGGTCCAGGGGATCACGCCCAGCCGCACGTTCGGCCGGCGGGACACGGCCGCGAGGTGATCCATCTGCGCCGCCATCAATTCCGGCGACCCAGCCTGCCAGCGCAGCGCTCCCTCGGTCATGATCAGGACGAACCGCTTGGACGGATCGTCCAGAACTTGCTGGCGTTCCAGCCGCGCGGCGGTGGCCTTGTCCTGACCGGCGGGGGTGAGCCGGCGCGAGAACACCTGCCGCATGTAGTCGCGCGTCTGGACGAGCCCGATCACCGCGCCGAGGTCAAACGACCGGTGCAGCGCCGACGCGGATTCGATCCGCGCGATCCGCTGCTGCTGACGGTAGGCGCCACGATTCAAGATCACCCGGGCGCTCCGGAGCTCACCGCGGAGCATCCGGATCAGGTCGAGAATCTCCGCACGCTGATCTTCTGGCGCGCCATAGATGCGGCACAGGGCCTGGGCGTCGGCAGGTGACGGCAGCAGCAAGCCATTCTCGATCTTCGACAGCTTGGGTTGCCCGAACCCGGCCCGGCGCGCTGCCTCCCGGCCGCTCAGGCCAGCCTGCTCCCGGAGTTGGCGCAGCAGGCGGGGCAAATCCTCCCGCCCGTAGGCGGCCGACTCTGGAGCACTCACGTCGGCGAGTCTAGAAGTCCCCTTGACTGATTCCGCATCCCTAAGGAATCGTAGCGTGCAGAACGGGTGAGGCAACTGTCGAAGGGATCCGTGATGCCGAAGGTGACCGTCGTCTGCCGCGACTCAGCGACCAGAGACACCTGCCCCACCTTGTACCGCACCGAGGACGACGTCTACTACATCCAGGGCTACGTGGTCACCGCTCCCGAGGTACTCGCCGAGATGAACGTCCCCGAAGGCGAGACCGTTGTACGCATCACGACAGATCTGGTGCGAATGATCGCGCAGGCCGCAGCCGCCTCCGGGCTTGCAGACACCAGAGCCGCCCGCACTCCGGTAGGGGCCGGGAGCGAGATGGCATGGACCTGACGGAGCTGCGCGCTTTCGCCGACGCCCGCACGAGGCGCTCGGCGTTCCGGCTGGAAACCCTCGACCACTACGACGTCGACTCCGATCGGGACAACTTCCAGCGCTACCTGGCGGGTGAGGAGGGCCCGAGCTGGGCGGCCGGCGATGACTGGATGGACTACCTGGCTGCCGAGGAGGCCAGCGGAATCCGCCGCTACCGCGTCCACCTCCTGGCTAGGCCGCTCAGTCCTTACCTGTGCTATGAGTGCGAGTGGGGATATGTCTACACGAGCCGGGCCGGCGAGGAGATCTACATCCTGGACACGGCCGAAACGCCCCGGCCCGCGGGGCTGCTCGATGAGGAATTCTGGCTCTACGACGATCGATGGGTCGTGGTAATGCGCTACGACGATCAGGGACGATTCGCTGACGCGGTCGCGTTGCCTGAATCGGAAACGCCGCGCTACCGTCGCCAGCGCGATCTTGCCCTAGCTTCCGCCGTTCCCTTCGCTTCCTGGTGGCAAGCTCACCCCGAAAACCGGCGGGAGGAATGGCTGCACGCCCGGGCGTAGGTCTGGTAGTTGCTGGCTGTCAGGTAGTGCGGCGGCCGTCCTTGATGGCAGCGGTGAAGGCCCGCCATCCGGCAGGCGTGAAGGTGAGGACAGGGCCGTGCGGGTTCTTGCTGTCGCGGACCTGGACGGCATTAGTGGTCCGGCGGACTTGGACGCAGTTGCCGCCGTTGGGTGTGGAGTGAGTGCTCTTTGCCCAGGTGGGGGAGAGCGCCATCGGGTGTCCCTCCTTACAGGAGTTCGATGGTTTCATCGATGAGGGAGGCCGTTTCGGCGGTGCTCAGTGATGAGGCGCGGAGGTGGTCGAACATCAGGGTGTAGCGCTCGATGTCGGCCGGGTCGTCTTCGATCAGGTTACCCGCGGGCCGGTCGGAGCTGGCGGTGACGGGCCAGCTGGGGTAGTGGGGGTCGAACAGAGCGAAGGATCCGTAGGCGGCCATGTGGGCGCCGGCGGCGAAGGAGAGGATCTGGAGGGTGACGCCAGGGTCGGCGGATGCGTCGCGCAGGCGGCGGAGCTGGGCGCGCATGACGGTGCGGCCGCCGACGAGGCGGCGGATGACGGCCTCGTCGAGGATGGCCCAGATGGCGGGGGGCGGGGGGTCCTGGCGGGTGAGGATCTGCTGGCGGCGCATCCGGACGTTGATCTGCTGCTCGACGTGCCCGGGGGCGGCGGTGACGTAGTTGGCGGCCAGGACCGCGCGAGCGTAGTCCTCGGTCTGCCACAGGCCGGGCACGAACTGGGCCTCGTAGGTGCGGATCGCGCGGGCGGTGGACTCCAGTTCCAGGTGCACCGAGAACCCCTCGGGCAGGGCCTGTTCCATGCCTTTCCACCAGCCGGGGCGGCGTGCCTGGCGGGCGAGGGCGACGAGGGCCTCGGTGTCGGCATCGCTGAGGTGGTACATCCGGGCCAGCTCGCGTACGTCGCCGGCGGACACGCTGACCCGCGCGGTCTCGATCCGGTAGGGCTTGACGACCGACCATTCGAGCTCGGCGGCGACCTGGTCGCGGCTGAGCCCGGCGGCCGCCCGGCGGCGTTCCAGCTCGGCGGCCAGGACCCGCTGCGGCACGGAGGGGACTTTGCGGGCAGCCATCGGTTTCCTCCTCACCGCTTGAAGCACGCCGACAATCGGTATTTTTTCAATGTGTAATCTTGCACGGTGTCGTTGGACGCGTTTATGGTATCGGTCAGCGCGCGCGGACCGGTAGCTGCCGGGGGTGGATTCCGGCGGCGGCGCGGGCCGGGCGGGCGTCCCGGATCTGCCCGAAGGGAGGAACCGTGACCAGCACCAGCACCAGCACGGCACACAGCTCATGCCCGGCGGGAGAACCGTCAGCAGACCCGGACCGCGCCCGCACGCCCGGGCCGGTGGCCGGAGCCGCCCTCACCTCGTGCCGTGGCATAACGACCGAGCACGGGGACGGCATGAAGATCCGGCTCGACCACTTACTACCTCGGATGGGCCCGGTCGACGGGCCGGTGCAGATAGCTGCTGTCCTGCCGATGGCCTGCAATGAGGCGGTCGCCTGGCAGCTGCCTGCCCATCCCTCAGCTGTGCCGATCGCTCGCACCCGGTGCCGGGATATCGCCCGCACCTGGGATCTGCCTAAGGCGACGGCCGAGGCGGCTGAGAGCGTGGCCTGCGAGCTGGCGACCAACGCGATCACTCACGGCGCCCCGCCGGTCTGCCTCCAGCTAGGCCGCACTGAGGACGAGATCGTCGTGGCTGTTTACGACGCGGGCCCGGCCATGCCCGCGCCGCGCGAACCCGGGGCATGCGACCCCGGCGACGAGCTCAGCGGCTGGGGCATGTCGATGCTCGTCCCTGCCCTTTCGGCCCGCTCGTCGGTCACCCGAGTCGAGCAGGGCGGAAAGATCGTCATCGCCCATCTCGCCTGCGGCGGGCAGGTCAAGGCGGCCGCTCCAATCCTCGGTCGCGCTGGTCATGAGGCTGCCGTGAGCCGCCCGGTGCCCGTCTCCGCCGCTTTGGTCGGCCCGCGAAGAGGCCGTCATGGCCGTCATGTGGGCGGCCGACACCCCGCTGACCACTCGCACGGTGCGTGAGCGGCTCAACCACCCCTGTCCTGTCACTCACGGCTCGGTCGGTCACACGTTGCTGGCTCTGTACCGCAAGGGATACCTGGCACGCGACCGCCGGGACCGCCGCTCGTGGCAGTACGGGCCGGCACGGCCGCTCGCCGAGCACCTCGCCGTTTTCATCCAGCGCTTGGTGGCCGCCAGCCCTAACCGGCCACTGACGCTGCGGCTCGCGCTGGCCGTCGAGTCGGCGCAGCCGCCCGCCTTGGCCGGGGCGGACTTGGCCACGTTGCGCCACTTCGCGGCAGCCGTCCTGGAGAAACGGGACGGTTTCCGTTACACCGCCGGGATCTGCCAGCGGGCGGCGGAGGACGTCACCGGTGACGAAGGCTGCGCCGGGCGGTGCCGCGCGCGTGCGGCGGCGCTGGCCAGCGCGGCCGAAGACATCGACGAGGCCCTGGCCGCGGCGACCGGCCGCTGGGACCAGTTCGGGGCTGGGGGGCCGCTCGGGTGACGGGCCGGGCAGCAGGTGACGGCGCTGTGGTCACGGTGGCCGCCCCATGCTCCGCCACGTATTCCCCTCCGCGCGCCCGGGCTGCGGCCGGAGACCAGCCACGACGACGCCGAGCCTTGAGCTGCTCAGCGCGGTAACAGACCTTGCCTGCGGCGCGCGGGCGGGTCCCTGGACACTGCAGGCATGACCGGCGAGTTCACCCTCGCAGGCGCGCAGCAGGACGTCTGCCAGAGCGAGGCGCCTACCCTCCTCGTCCTGGGCGGCGCCGGGACTGGCAAGACGGTCACCGCCGCAGCGGCAGCCCGCGCCCACCTGCTCCGCCGCGACGCCACGACCGGTGCCCCCGGCACGGAACGGGTGCTCTTCCTGACCTTCAGCAGGACCGCCGTCACGCAGATCCTGGACCGCAGCCGCGGTGTCCTGCAGGACGTCGCTGACCGCGTGGACGTGCTCACCTTCCACGGACTCGCCTGGCGGCTGATCACCGACTACGGCCGGTACGCCGGGTACGGCACGGCACCGCGGCTGCGCGGCGAGGCCGAGCGGAAACTGCTCACCGCTGATCCAGGGATCCTGACATACAGCGATCTGCTGCCGGCCGCGCTGCAGATCATGGCGCTGCCCGTGATCGGCGGTCTCACAGCGCGCCGGTGGTCGCTGATCATCTGCGACGAGTTCCAGGACACCGACCGGCAGCAATGGCAGCTCGTCGAGACGCTCACGGCGCATGGCCACCGCCTGCTGCTGCTCGCCGATCCCAACCAGATGATCTACGACCGGCTGCCGGGCAGGCAGGCCCGCCACAGATTCGGCTGGGACCGAGACAGGCACGGCGGAACCGATCCTCACGTTCACCACGCCCCAAGCCCGCCTTTCTCCACCTGCCGCCCGGGGAGCTTGAGCCGCCCCGACGCAGTCCTGCCACTATCCGCCCGCGCCCCGATGCCCGCACACCGCAAGCAGCAGGAGGCCCATCCACCCCGCTGAACCCGGCAACACGGGCAGCTGTCAGACCCCAAGGCGATACTCAAACAAGGTCACAGTCACAGGTCTGTCGGTACGACACCGGCAGTTCTGTCGGTGACCCGCCTGGTGGAGAAGGGGACTCGAACCCTGACCCCCTACTTGCAAATCGGGTTATCCACCTGAGCCTACAGCGCTGAACTGCGTCTGCGTCCGTCTTTAGCGACCGTGGCGTACCGCTGGTGACCGGTGTTAATGACGCTAATGGCACGACCTTTGGTGGACGGGTTTCTGATTCACAGGCCACCAAGCGCCGTCTCCAGTCCGGTTATGCGGTTATGGCGTCACGATGTTGAAGTTCGGGTCGAACTTCCACCCCTGTATTCCTGACCTGCCGCTATTGCCTCGTCACCCGCGCTGGCCTGCGCGTATACGTCTCGCCACTCCTCAACGTTTCTGGTGTGTTCCCGCTGCCTGGCGGAACTGAGCCGGCCCTGGGACGCGATCTTCACCCCATTACCAAGCCGGCCGCTGCATGCCGCCGAGCGTTGACGGCACGGTGGCCGCGGCGTCTCTGGTGATGCTGCGGGCTGCCAGGGCCGGCCTGGGCGCGCCAGCCGGCACCCGGCACGGTGGTTGGCCGGCGCTGACTTTGCCGCCGCGGTGCTGGTCGCCGCGGTGCTGGTTCCCCGATTCGGGTGGGTGGTCATCGGCTGCGCCTTCCCGGCGCGCCGGTGCTCACGCGGAATATCCCGCACCGGCGATATCTGCCATTACTGCCTCTGGCTTTCGCCGCATGGGGCGGCGTTTCCGGGGCCGCGAGAAAACGGCACGGTGCCGCCGCCGGCCGGGCGCCGGGCGCGGAAGCCATAGACGGCGAGTTCCGGCACCCCGGCTAGTCGCGGGCGTTGGCCTTCGCGGCCGCCAGGTCCCATCTTTGCTCGATATGCCCGAACCTCCAGACTGACAGGGCGACGGCCCAGGTCAGGACGAAGATGCCGACGATGACGAATCCGGCCTTGTTGATGTTGAAGTTCGCCATGAAGTCCCAGAACTCGCCGCTGAGGTTGGCTTCCTGGCCGATCAGCCCGAGGATCTCGATGGTGCCGATGAAGAAGGCGATGAAGACCGACAGGCCGGTGATGGTCAGGTTGTAGAACACCTTGCGGACGGGGCGGGCGAAGGCCCAGTCGTAGGCGAAGTTCATGAAGCAGCCATCGGCGGTGTCGAACAAGCACATCCCGGCGGCGAACAAGATCGGCAACGACAGCACGGCGTAGAACGGCAGCCCGCCGATCACCGCGGTGCCCGCCAGCACCAGCAGCGCGACCTCGGTGGCAGTGTCAAAGCCCAGGCCGAACAGCACGCCGATGGGGTACATCTTCCACGGCTTATCGATCCGCCGGGCGTAGCCGCCGAAGATGCGATTCATCAGGCCCCGGCTATCCAGCTGGCGTTCCAGTTCCTCGTCGCTGTACTTCCCGCGCCGCATCTCCCGGAAGACCTTCACGATCGAGTACAGGACCACGAGGTTGATCGCGCCGATCAGGTAAAGGAACGTCCCGGACACGCTCGTGCCGATGATCCCGGTATAGGTGTGCAGCCCCGAGTTGCTGTTCTTCACCGCGCCGTTGAGGGCGCGGATGCCGAAGTTCAGCAGCAGCGCCAGCGCGAACACGATGGTCGAGTGGCCGAGGGAGAAGAAGAACCCGACCGACATCGGCCGCTTGCCGTCCTGGACCAGCTTGCGGGTGGTGTTGTCGATCGCCGCGATGTGGTCGGCGTCGAACGCGTGCCGCATGCCCAGGGTGTAGGCCAAGATCCCGGTCCCGAACCCGAAAAGCTGAGTCCCGCTGATGTGATAGTGGCCGCCGACGGCGGCAGCCAGCATCGCCCAGCCCAGCACGTTCAGGCCGATGATCGTGGCGGCCATGCCCCCGGCCCCGGCCCACTCCCGGGGGGTCAGCCCGTCGCGGATCCTCACCAGGCGCGCACGCGGATCAGCCATCGCAGGCCACCTTCCCTCAGTGGTCACCAATACCGGCCAGCGTAAGACGTGCTGCAATGTTCTAGCAATAGCGCATCATAGTTACCTGCACATAGATGGAGGACCTATCCTGGGCTGGTGAGCCAGGATGCGCAGGCAGATGCCCGGCTGGCGGGCAGTCAGGCCGTCATCGAGGATGTTTTCGCCCGGCTGCGCGAGCGCGGCGGACGGGCGACCCCGGCCCGGCGGCTGCTGCTCGCGGCGCTCCTCGCGAAGCCCGGCCACCGCACGGCCGAGGAACTCGGCGCTGAGGTCCAGGCCCGCGCGCCCGACGTCAACATCTCCACCATCTACCGCAACCTTGACGAGCTGGAGCGTCTCAGGATCGTCGACCGCACCCACCTCGGCCACGGCCCCGCGACGTACCACCTGGCATCGGCAGGCCACGGGCACCTCGTCTGCGAGCTGTGCGGGTCGATGACCGAGGTCCCGGACGAGCTGTTCGACGGGCTTGCGCAGGCGGCCCGCGCACGGTACGGGTTCGCCGTCGAGCCGCACCGCTTCGCCGTCATCGGGCTGTGCGCCAGCTGCCAGTAGGAATCTGCGTATCCGGACGGGCGAGCCGGGGGCATTCAGCGGGCTCGTGTCATGAGCAGCCGCATGCTGCCGTCGGCAGAGCCCGGGATCAGCCGGGCGGCGTGCCAGCCGCGGTTCCGGTACAGGCTCAGTGCTGGGCGCGCGCCGGCATGGGTCGCCAGCCAGCGCCGCTGCGGACCGGACGCTGCGATCACGCCGTCATGCAGGGCCGTCCCGATGCCCTTGCCCTGGGCAGCCGGGCGGACCGCAAGCTCGCGGAACTCGAACGGAGCGGCGCCGCCTGGCACGTGCCGGTCGGCGAGCGCCGCGAGGTGCCAGCGCGGGAGGCCGTAGGCGAAGCCATCCAGGGGAGCGCCCCGGGGAGCCCGGGCCAGGGCGAGAACGAACCCGGTTCGCCCGGCGTCGTCGAGCATGCGCTTCACCGCCATCCTGGCCTGCCCGGCTGGCTCGTTCCAGGGCGGCGCGCCAAACGCCGCTTCCGCCACCGCGGCCAGCGCGGCGGCAAGGTCTTGCACAGCCATCGCCGCAGGCGGGCCGGCCAGTGTCACCACCGCGGCCGGGTGGCCCCCGGCAGCGGCGCGGCTGGCGCTGACGGCCAGCGGCGGCACGGCGGTCCCTTCCGCGGCCAGCGGGCTAGGCGATCGCGGCGGCGTACCGGGCCGCCACGTCGGGCCAGTTGACGATGTCCCATAGCTTTTTCACGTAATCGGGCCGGACATTGCGGTACTGCAGGTAGTAGGCGTGCTCCCAGGCGTCGAAGACCAGCAGCGGGACGCTGCCCTGGCCCACGTTTCCTTGGTGGTCATAGACCTGCTGGATGATGAGCCGCCGGCCGAGCGGCTCGTAGGCCAGCATTCCCCAGCCGGAGCCCTGGACGCCCGTGGTCGCGGTGGTCAGCTGGGCAGCGAACGCGCCGAACGACCCGAAATGCTCACTGATCGCGTCGCCCAGCTGGCCGTCCGGCCGGTCGCCGCCGTCGCCGGACAGGTTCTGCCAGAAGATCGAGTGCAGGACGTGGCCGGAGAGATTGAACGCCAGCGTCTTCTCCAGGCCGACAAGCCCGCCAAGCTGGCGCTTGTCCCGGGATTCCGCCAGCTGGTCCAGGGTGTCGTTGGCGCCTTTGACGTAGGCGGCGTGGTGCCTGGAGTGGTGGAGCTCAAGGATCTCCCCGCTGATCGCGGGCTCGAGGGCGGCATAGTCGTACGGCAGGTCGGGAAGGGCGTAGGCGGCCATCACGGGTCCTCCGGCTGTCAGCGGGCGGAAGGCTTGCTGCAAAGATATCGCAACTGACATGCATGTGCTATTAGCCGTGCGTTGTGCTGGCGGCCGACGTCAGCGGCCCGCCCGGCGGCCGGGCGGGCCGGGGGATCGCAAAGGAGTGTTTATTGAAAACTACTTGCAGAAGGGTCTCTGGCGTGATGTTCTCCAGCCAGGGCCCGCATCCCCGGGCCGGCTGTCGAGCCCGGCGAGGTAGTGGCGCTGGTCGGCCACTCAGGAGCCGGGAAAACCACCAGCGCGAACGTCCTGCTGCGCCTTTGGGATCCGCAGCACGGCCGCATCACCCTTAGCGGCCACGACGTGCGCGCCTTCCCCCCGGACGACCTGCGCGGCCAGATCGCCTACGTGCCCTAGGACGTCTACCTGTTCAACATCAGCGTCGCCGACAACCTGCGCCTGGGCCGGCCGGCCGCCACCGACGCCGAGCAGGCTGCGCATCCTGGGCCGGCTCCGCGAGGGCCCGGTTACCGTCACCGAGCTTGCCGCCGTGATCGGGATGGAGCAATCGGCCGTCTCCCATCAGCTCAGGATGCTGCGCCATCTCGGCCTGGTCACCGGCGAGCGCAACGGCCGGACCGTGATTTACGCCCTGTACGACAGCCATGTCGCGATGCTCCTGGACGAGGCGGTCCACCACGCTGAGCATCTCCGCCTCGACCTGAATGACCGCCCGGCCGGAGGCGCTTCCGCGGCCGGCCATCACCGGCACGATGATCCGGCGATGCGACCGCGCTGCACGTCAGTGCCTCAGGGCCAGCGGCGGGGGTCCATAGTTCAGCAGGCCTTCGCGGATCATGGCCTGGAATGCGCCGCCTGCCTGGATGAGCTGGCTGTAGGTGCCGGTCTCGGCGATGCGGGGCCCTCGATGGCTTCCGCCAGAGGCAAGGCCAGACCGTCAGACTGCCGGCGGACACCGCTCACTTCCCCAGCAGCCGGCGCCCCCGGAGACGGACAGCGCTGCCTGGCGCGCAAACGCGCGGCCCCCGGACGAGGCAGCGCAGCGCTCCCGCGTGTGCTCACGCCAGCACCCAGGAACGCCTGCAGACGCGGCGGACACGTACTCGCTGCAACACGCAAAGAAGACAAAAAATCGATGAGAATCAGTGCCTGCAAAAACTCTGAAGAAATCTTGGAACAAGGCTGGCCAGGAGGATCTCGCACGAAAGCAACGTTGCGGCCCGACCTGTAGTGCCGAGTCTCATTCTATTTCGCTTTTTTCAAATTAATTTTCGCCTCCTGGCCTCTCGGTGCACGCAATTTCGGGATAAGCAGAAAGCAATCCAGCGGGCTCGGGAGGGTTACGCGTGGCGCGGCTATGGTCACACAGTCGGGCCGGCCGGTCGGCAGCGAGCAGACGACGTCAGTGAACTCACCGGGCGGGTCGCTGCCGTCCCGGACGCCTACAGCAACCTTGCCCGCGATGTCCCCGACGAGGAGTGGGCTTGGCCGTCAGGTGCGGCCAACGGGTCGTTCTCGCCCACCAACCCAGCAGGCAGGAGTGTCCTGGCCGCTGCAACGCTCCCTCCCGCTGCCTCAGGACGGGCAGCACCTCGGCACCCAGCCGGGCGATGTTCTCCCGCGTGCGGGCGGGGTCGCCGGCGCCTTCGACCATCAAGATGAGGTGCCCGATCCCCGTGCGCTCGGCGGTCGTGGCCATGTCCTACACGCAGTCGGGGATCGATCGCGGCCCGCAGCGCCGCGCCGTCCGGCACTGCCTCGGCCGCGATCCGGACCTCGCCGGACGCAACGTCGACGTCAACCTCAGTCACTCCCGGCAGCCTGCTGATCTCCGCACGGACCGCAGCGGCGCAATGCCCACAGGTCATCCCGGCGACCATCACGGAGCTGACATCCACGCCGCTGATCCTAACGGCAACCCGCCAACCGCTGTCAGGCCCTCCGCCTGGCCGAATGGGGATCCTGCTGACCAGCCAGCGCCGCCGCGGTGGATGGGCATCCGCTCGCCGGGGCCCGCCCCCCTGCGGGCGTGATCTGCTGGCCGGGCGGCTCGTCAGCGCACCATCTCGGCGATCGGCAACGTGACGAGGAAGCTCTTGCGCGCCACGGCGGTCGATGGTCCGGCCGGCTGCTGACGCGGGCCGCGAGCTGACCGAGGCGATCGGCTGGCCCGGCGCGACGACCACGAAGACCATGAGCGTCAGCCCGGCGAGCATGGTGCGCCCGCTGACGGCCTGGCCAGCAAGCGGCGCGTCACTGGTCACCGTGACCCGCGGCTCGCGGCCGGGGCGAGGCCGGCCGTCACGCGGGTAATACGCCGGGCCCTCGATAGCTCGCCGGAGATCGTGCGCGCAGCTCACCCCTGGTAATGCCGGTCACGGCGTACGCCGTCGCGCCACCGCGGGCCTTGATGTGATCTGGCTGCCGGGTCAGGACCGGACCAGCCGGGCGATGGCGTCGGAGGCTTCGCGGACCTTCGCGGCTCCGGCGTCACCGCCCTCGGCGACGGCCTGGGTGACGCAGTGGCTCAGGTGCTCTTCGAGCAGGCCGATGGCGACCGCCTGCAGGGCCTTAGTCGCGGCCGCGACCTGGGTGAGGATGTCGATGCAGTACGTGTCGTCCTCGACCATCCGCTGCAGGCCGCGTATCTGCCCCTCGATCCGGCGGAGCCGTTTGAGGTAACTGTCCTTGTTCTGCGTGTAGCCGTGCATGCCACCTCCGGCCTCGCGGCGCCTCTACCCTGCTTGCTTAAGTATGGCTGCTGGTGTCCAGTGCATGCTGCCGGCGGGCCGATTGCCCGGATCTCGCCGGGTCGCGCGCCCGCGTGAGCCGTTCGGTATCTTTACCAGCCGCAGGTATTTGATCCCGGACGGCTGCCGCGGCTGTCGCCCGCAGGACCGCCAGTCATCAGCCTTCAGGCGTCAGCCAGGCGGCGGGCCAGAACGTCTGCTGGCATGGCGGGCTCGCTGCGGCCCGTGGGTGAGACGTTGAAGTGGCGCAGGCGGGCGCTGTTCCAGACGACGAAGGCCGACGACAGGGCCATCGCCGCGCCGGCGATCACCGGGTTGAGGAACCCGGAGGCGGCCAGCGGGATGGCGGCGATGTTGTAGCCGAACGCCCAGGAAAGATTCCGCTGGATCGTCCTGAAGGTGCCCCGGGCGAGCTTGATCGCGTCCGCGACGGCATCCAGGTCGTCTGTGAGCAGGATCATGTCTGCCGCGCAGATCGCGACGTCGGTGCCCGAACCGAGGGCCAGCCCGAGGTCGGCGGCGGCCAGGGCGGGAGCGTCGTTGACGCCGTCCCCGACCATCGCCACCGGCCGGCCGTGAGCTTGCAGGCTGGCGATGATGGCGGCCTTGTCCGCGGGCAGGGCCCCCGCGATGACCTCGTCGATCCCGGCGGTGGCCGCCACCGCCCGGGCGGTGGCCTCGTTGTCCCCGGTCAGCAGCACCGGATGCAGCCCGAGCCGGCGCAGCTCGGTGATGGCGCCGGCCGCCGACGGCTTGACGGTGTCAGCCACCGCCACGGCGCCGCGGGCCTCGCCATCCCAGCCCACCAGCACAGCCGTCCGGCCAGCCTGCTCCCACGCGGCGCACTGTTCACCAAGACCGGCGGGGACCTGGAGCCCGCGGTCTCGCAGCAGCCGCGCGCGCCCGACAATAACCTCGTGGCCGTCCACGATCCCGCGCGCGCCGAGGCCGGGCAGCGCCGCGAAGCCGCCGGCCTGCGGCAGCCGGCCGGCGTCCGCCCGCGCGGCCGCGGTGATGGCCGCGGCCACGGCATGCTCGGAGGCCTGCTCGACCGCCCCCGCGTACCGCAGCAGCGCGGCGCGGCCCGTCCCGGCAGCCGGCCACACGCCGGTCACCGACATCTGGCCCGTGGTCACGGTTCCGGTCTTGTCCAACACGACGGTGCCGATGGAGCGGGAGGACTCCAGGGCCTGGTAGCCCTTCATGAAGATGCCCAGCCGCGCGCCGCGCCCGCACGCCACCACAAGGGCCGCCGGAGTCGCCAGCCCCAGCGCGCACGGGCACGCGATGATCAGCACCGCAAGACCGGCGCTGAACGCACGCTCAGGCGAACTCCCGGCCAGCAGCCACCCCGTCAGGGTGAGCGCCGCGAACGCCAGCACAAGCGGGACGAACACGCCGCAGATCCGGTCCGCCAGCCGCTGGACCGCCGCCTTCTCCGCCTGCGCCTGCTCGACCAGCCTGACCAGGTGCGCGAGCTGGGTGTCCTTTCCCACCTTGACCGCGCGGACGACCAGGCGGCCGCTCAGCGCCACCGTCCCGCCGACAACACTGTCGCCCTCCGCCGCCTCCGCGGGCACCGATTCACCGGTCATCATGCTGCGGTCCACCGCCGACTGCCCGAACTCCACCTCACCGTCCGCAGCGATCGTCTCTCCCGGCCGGGCCACGAACCGATCCCCCGGCCGCAGCGCGGCGGCCGGGACCCACCGCTCAACGCCGCCAGGACCGAGCACGCACACATCCTTGGCACCCGCGGACGCCAGCTCACGCATCGCCGCACCGGCCGAACGCCGCGCCCGGGCCTCAAAGAACCGGCCGGCCAGCAAGAACGTGGTCACCGACGCGGCGACCTCAAGGTAGATGCCGCCGCCGGAAGCGTGGATCAGCAGATGCAGCGCGCTGCCGCGCTGCCGGCCCCGATCCAGGAAGAACATGGCGTACGCCGACCACCCGCAGGCCGCGACGACGCCCAGCGACACCAGCGTGTCCATCGAGCATGAGCCATGCCGGGCGTTCTTCAGGGCGCTGCGATGAAAGGGCCACGCGCACCACAGCGCCACCGGCGCCGCCAGGCCGGCCAGCACCCACTGCCAGCCAGCGAACCGGTCTGCGGGGAACAGCGACAGCAGCACCGACAGATCGCTCAGCGGGACGAAGAAGACAAGAGCAACAATCAGCCGGCGCCGCAGATAACCCGCCTGACAGTCGTCCGCGCCTGGGTCCGCATCCGCGCCGCGCGCCGGCCCGGCACGCCCGGCGGCGTAACCCGCCTCCTCGACCGCGCCGATAAGCGCCTGCACGGAAACACTGGCAGGGGCGGTGACGCTTGCCCTCGCCGTCGCGTAACTCACGGTCGCGGCAACGTGGTCGATCCTATTGAGCTTCCTTTCGATCCTGGCGGCACAAGAGGCGCACGTCATCCCCTGCACCGAAAGCTCGATCTCCCGCACATCGGATGACGTCCCATCAGCCCGTGACGCCATGTCACTCACCGGTGACGCCGAAGACATCGGCAACACCCGCCTTCCAGAATCCCCCACGCTGCTCCGCGCCGCAGGCCTCCAACCTAGCCAGTTACGCGGCCACCAGCCGGGCTGCCAGGCGGAGCCGCAACCTTATGACGAGCATGCAGGCCATGGTAACGCCCATCGCGATCTTGCAGCACGCCTGGAGGCGCCGTGGCGAGCCTGCGGACCCGGCCAGATATGCCGCCGGGACCCGGGCCGGAGCAGGCCAGCGGCGCCGCGGCCGACCGGGGCGATCCAGCCGGGCTCCCCCGCGGCGGTGCCCGCGACCGCCAGCCCGGGGCTACGGCAGGCCAGCACGGCAGCGGCAGGTCTAAAGTGACGTGACAGAAGCCTGGCGTTACGGATCGGGCCACGCGCCCGGCCAAGCTGGCACCAATCGTGCGAGGTGCATCTTGGTGGCCTGGAGCCGCTGCCGTCAGCCCATCAGGGGCCGCCCGGGCCATCAGCCGGGCGTCTGGCCCGCGGGCCGCGCGCGGAAGGCAGTGGCCGCGTTCCTTGCCTGCGCCGCCTGCGGGTGCGTCGCGGCCTGCGGCGCCAGCGCGGCAGCGGCGGGCGGCCCGGCGTATGAGGTACGGGCCAGCGCCGTGCGCGGCCTTGGCCGGGTGCTCGCCGACGGTCACGGTTTCACGCTGTACATCTACGGGCCCGACCGCCACGGCGCGTCCGTTTGCACCGGCCTGTGCGCGAAGCAATGGCCGCCCCTGCCCCTTCCGCGTGGCGTCCGCCACCCGATAGCCGGCTCCGGGGCGACAGCGGGCCTTCTCGGGACAACCAGGAGAGCTGACGGCTCCCTGCAGATCACCTACAACGGCTGGCCGCTTTACCTCTGGCAAGACGACCAGGAACCGGGCCAGCAACGGGCCAGGCCGATGACATGGGCCTGTGGTACGTGCTGTCAGCCACCGGGACCGTTGACCGAGCCCCGCTGCCCGGTGAATAAGGATCGCCCGCCCGCTGATCCTGGCTGGCCGACGGGCAGGACGCGGAGCACGCCGAAGACAGTCCGCTGGCCGGCAGACGCCAAGGCATACGCGCGCTACCATCCGCCGTGGCTGACCTGCTCGTGCCGCCTGGCGTTGTGCTCGCCGCTTTCCCTGACCGCCTTTCCGTGGCTGTTAATCATGGTAGTGAAAGGCCCTGTCCCGAATGTAGCCAGAGGACGATCATGAGTTCACATGGCAGCGTGTACAGCTGGTGCGGGCGCCGGGACCAGGCGACGAGGCGGCGGCTGGCCAGCCGGTGCCAGCGGCGCGGCAGGCCGAGCCACGGCAGCTGGTATCTGTCCCTTGACATGCCTGCAGGGCTGGACGGGCGCCGCCGCCGGATCCGACGCGGCGGGTTCCCGACCCGCGATGCGGCGCAGCAGGCACTGAAACGGCTGGTGATGCCACCGGTTGCCCGGCGATCCGGCCAGAGAGCCGCTGACGGTAGGCGAGTGGCTGGCGCGCTGGCTGGATAGCTGGGCGCTGCGGCGGCGCTGCTCCGACTGGCGGTCCCTGCGGAGGCACCTCATCTTGATGGTCGAAGGTGCCGGCGGCCCCGCCTGGCGCCGGAGAATATTCGCCAGGCTGGGTGCCGAGCTGCTGCCCGTTCGGTGAGGAACACCTCCGCCCCCGGACAAATGCGGGACCGGTGCTCTGCGGAATTCACCCAGCACCCTGAGCGCTACTTGAGCTGTGGTCGCGGGCGGGCGGGCGGCGCCGGCCGGCTCGCGGTGGCGGTTGAATTCGCCGCGCGGCCGTATCAGCGAGAGATCGGCACGGTGGCGGCCGAGTGGTGACCGGCATCAGGCGCGCGGCGCCCGGCGCCTGGCCGGATACGGGCGGACCCTGGTGACGGGCTGCCTGCGGTGATCGCCGTCGGCGCAGTCACCGGTGAGCCGGTTGAGCTGGCTGCTGGCGGTGGCTTGAGCTGCGCTGCGCGCGGCACGGATCGAGAGCGGCTCAACCTCCTGGATGGGTTGGCGGTCACCGTCAACTACACCACCGAGCGGGCCACCTATGTCTCCAGCAGCGGCGGGCGTGATGTCACCGAACTGGTCAGCGCGATCCAGGCCGCTGGATATACCGCCTCGGTTCCTGGGCCTGCCACCTCGGAGGTGGATCCGGCGTCGGCGGCGGCCAGCCGCCCGCTGGCGTGGCGCCTGGCTGTCCGCGCCCGCTCGCGATCGCTGTCATCGCGCTGGCGGTGGTCCCTTCGGCCCAGCTGACCCGGCTGGCCATGGGTGAGGCTGGGTGTGGCACTGCCGGTGGCGGTGTGGCACGCCCGGCCGCCCCTGACGCGGCAGCATCCGCGCGGCCGAACCAGCGCAGGCCGCCGGGGCAAGGCAGACACCGACAGCATGGCCAGACAGCAAGCATGCGTGCATCGCCTGGCGCTGCGGGGTGACCCGCACGTGCATAACCTACCCGTGGAGGGTGATCTCGCGTTTGATGGGCTGGCACGACGGAACAGCTGGCAGTCACCATCACCTCTCGTCGGCTTGAAAGGAGAAACGGTGTGGGTGCCGGAACGAGGGTCTATGCGGTCCCCGGGATTAGCTGCGACCACTGCAGGAATGCCATCGAGGGCGGTCTGGCCCAGGTCGAGGGCGTCACCGCGGTAACGGTCGATGTGCCCGGCAAACGGGTCCGGGTCGAGGCCTCGGCCGCGGACGAGGCGATCCGGCTGCGGCTCGATGAGCTGGGGTACGAAGCGGACAGCGCCGCGCTGGAGTGACCGCCGATATAGCAGCCCCCTCAGATGCGGGCCTGCCCGGCCCGCTCCGCCAAATCGTCATCGTCATCAGGCAGGCCCAGCAGCCACTCCACAGCCAGGTAAACATTCATCCGAACTGTCTCGGCCTACTGTGTATCACGATGGCCGTGCGGCTGGCCGATGGCGGACCGATCAGGGCGAGGAAGCCGAGCCAACCGGGACGGAAGGAGTGTGCGTCATGACCGCGGCCGAATTCGTAAAGGGCACGGTTCTTACCTGCACCCACGAGGACTGTGAGTGCCGTCTGCTGGTGCAGCAGGCCTGCAACTGCAAGAGCGAGGTCGGCGCCACGTACACGTGTTCTTGCGGAACCCCGATGGTGGTCGTTGCCCCGCAACAAGCCGGCTGAGCCGTTACCCGCCCGCCGCTGCGGAGGGGCGGTGACTCGCTTGCGGTCCGTCGGGTTCACCGGGACCGGACGATGAATCTTCGGCTCGAAGGGAGACCGGCGTCAGCACCGAGGCGAGGTCCTATGCGGTCCTGCGGGTCAGCTGTGACCAATGTAAGAAGACCATCGAAGGCGGCTGGTCAGGTCGAGGAGCATCTCATATGGCACCGGCCGGCAGGCAGGGGGCCGGGGAGGACGCGGGCCGGCGTGGCGCCGGATGGTGCTGGGCGAGCGCTGCGCCGGGACTGCTTGCGGTGCGGGCGGCTCGCCGGGCGCGGGGTCCGTTGCCGGCTACCGGCCGGGCGCTCGCGGAATCTAAATCACGTGATCTGGCGCCCGGGCGGCGCTGCCCTCGGTGAGGCTGGATTCCAAGGGCAGGCCGGCGTCGCGCCAGGCCACCACGCCGCCCGCAAGGCCCGCGGCGTCATGTCCTGCTTGCGCGAGGAAGGCGGCGAGCCGCTTGGAGTACTCGCCGATCGGGCAGATGAGCACGACCTTGCGCGATGCGGGGAACGGGATCCCGTGCCTGAGCATGTCCTCGAGGTAGTCGTCGCGGATGTTCACTGAGCCCGGCACGTGCCCGATCCGGTAGGCCATGCTTCCCCGGGTGTCGATGCACAGGACCGCCGGGTCGGTGCTCAGCGTCGCCAGCTCGCTGACCGACACCTCGGGGCCGGCTGCCGCCGCGTCGTCGGTCACGTCGGCAAGTGCCGCGCGGCGCGGCTGCCCGAACAGCTCGGGGCGGCGCTGCCGGAAATATGACAGGTAGGGCTCCAGCCGGTCGCAGACGATGATGACCGCGCTACGCGGCGGCCCCGCGGGCACCGGATTGCGCCGCAGGTACTGCCGCGCCGCCCAGTAGGTGGCCCCGCCGGTCGGCCCGGCCAGCACACCATGCTGGCGGGCCAGCTCCAGCGTCGCGTCGACGGCATCGGCCGGGCGGACCGGCATGATCTCCGCGTAGAAGTCGCGCTCGAAAAGGCCGACGTCCCACAATTCCGACTCGGAGCGGATGCCCGGGATGAAGTCCTCCGTCGTCGACACGACGCCGATGGTCTGCAGCTGCGGGTTCTGCGCCCGCAGGAACGTTGCCGCCCCGCGGGTTGAGCCGGTGGTGCCGAGACCGCCGAAGAGGAAGTCGACCGCACCGATATCGTCGGAGATCTCCTGTCCGGTGGTGTCGTGATGGGTGCGGACGTTGGCCGGGTTGGTGTACTGCGACGTGTGGTAAAGCTCGCCGGGGCTCTCGGCCATCATCTTCTCGATCGTGGAGAACACGTCGTTGGGCACCGTGGGATCCGGGCACTCGGACAGTCCCGGCAGCTCCTCCAGCTCACCTCCGAGCAGCTCCAGCACGTCCCGCACCTCGGCGACCTTCACCCGGTTCGTGAGCACCCTCAGGCGCAGTCCGTGCATCGCGGCCAGCACCTGCAGGGCCTTCGCGGTGTTCCCGCTCGACGCCTCGATCAGGGTCTGCCCGCGGCGGGCGATCTCGCCGAGATCGCCGCGGACCATGCCCCAGGCGATCCTGTCCTTCACCGACCCGAACGGGTTGCAGAATTCCAGCTTGGCGTACAGCTCGATGTCTTCGATGCCGTGCCGCCCGGGATCGAGCCGCAGCAGCGGCGTGTTCCCGATCAGCTCGGTGATGTCTCGGTAGAGCATTACGGCACCTCCTCGCGCTGATCGCCGGTGTCGGCGCAGGCGGCGAATCCGCCGTCCTCGCTCAGCACGACGGCCTTTCTGGGCTGGCGCTGCATCAGGGCAGCCGATGCGGACAGGTCCATCTGGTAGCCAGCGGTGTTGACGAACGCCACGATGTCTCCCGGCTCCGGGAGCCGGTCGATGAACGTCAGGTGATTAAAGATCATGTCGCGTTCGAGGCACAGGTTGCCGGCGAAGAAGACGCCGACCCGGTGAGTGTCGCGGCCCCGTGCTGCCGACCGGTAGATGAGGACGGGGTCGAGCATCACCTCCTGGTCCGCCGGGCAGATCTTGTCCCGGCTGATGTCCAGGTTCACCAGCAGGCTCCCGTCGGATGCTTCCTTGACGAACTCGACGCAAGCCAGCGTGACGCCGGCGTGGTCGGCCAGCGACTTCCCGGGCTCAAGCCAGATCTCGATCATGTTTTCCCGCAGCACGCGGGCGATCGGCCGGCCACCGTGCCCCGGCAGCGGGCCGTCGAGCAGCTCGCGCAGGACGTCGCTGCCAGCGGCGGTGCCGGCGTACTTGTGGAACACCGGGACGCCGCGTAACCCCCCGTCCTCGTACCGGTACCCCAGCGTGTTGCCGTCCCAGGTCAGCGGGTCCCCATGCCCGGTCAGCCCGCGTTTGATGGCGTGCACGTACGCGTCGAACGCTGCCGGGTGATCGACGAAGGCCTGGCGGAAGCCGCCGCCGACGTTCAGGACGCGCGGGGCGAGCCCAGCCGCCATTGACTGCTCGAACAGGTGCAGGCACCCGTCCACGGCCGCCACCTTGTCGCGGACCTCACTGGTGTCGAGGTGGAAGGACAGCCCGAGGAACTCCAGCACGTCCGAACCCGCCCGCAGCAGGTCGATCAGCGCTTCGTGGCGTGCGAGCGGCACGCCGAACCGGCTCACCCGCCCCGGCGCCCGGGACGATCCTGGCCCGAACCCGCACACCCGGACCAGGACCGGCACCCGCCGGCGCCCGCTCCGTGCGCGGGCGAGCCGGACGATCTCCGACAGTTCCCAGAGGTTGTCGACGTTGACGGTCGCGCCGGACCCGGCCAGGACGGCGAGGAAGTCCCGCCCCTTCGGACCGGTCACCTCCACCCGGCCGGCCGGGAATCCCGCGTTCAGCGCGCTCTCCAGTTCACCGGGTGACGCCACATCGACACCGATGCCCTCGTCGAGTGCGGCGCGCACGAACGCGCGGGCCTGGTTGGCCTTGTGCGCGTAGCAGATCCGGTACTGAAGGCCCGAGGTGCCCAGCACGCGCCGGAAGGCCGCCACGTTCCCCCGGAAGATCTCGGGGAAGACGACGTTGAGCGGTGATCCCCAGCGCGTGAGCAGATCAGCCAGCAGGTCCTCACGTCCCAGGAAGGACCTGACCAGGGGATGGACCCGCGGCGGAAGCCCGGCCATCAGAGCCAGCTGTTCCCGGGCGGCATCGGTGGGCCACGGTCGGGCGCGGGATGGCCGTGCGCCGCCGCGGTCACGCGCTCGCCGGAGGGACGACCGTGTACCCGACGTCGCGGATGGCGTCGAAGGCGCGTTCCCGTGCCGCGACCGTCTGGAAGCCCGCGACGACGCGTTTCGTCACGAGATCGATCTCTGCCACGGGGATGCCCAGCGACTCAAGCAGCCCGGTGATGGTGGCCCGGCAATGGGCACAGTTCATGTCCGGGACGTGGAAGGTCCGCTCGCCGGGATCGGTGATCTGTTCGTCGGGGCAGCCGGGAATCCGGGTGATCGCGACGAGGTCCAGCAGCCGCACGAAGGTTTCGACGTAGGTTTCGACCACTCCGGGCTGCACGCTGAACCGCTGCCCGTTGATGGCGTGGACCATCTGGCCCAGGCATCTCGGTTGCTCCGCGTCGCCGAGCAGCGCGTACTGCTTGGCTATCAGGTCCAGTTCGTGGTGGTACTTGCGCACCGCCTGCGCGACCGTGAGCCCTTCCTCGCTGGTCGCCTCGGCCATCACGGCATGGGCCTGGCCGATGGTGGCGGCCTTCATCGCCCGGAGCATCGTGACCACCCCAGGCGGGTAGCGCACCATCCCGCCGGGCGCCGCCACGAAAGACACCGGGATCATCCCGCGCCGGAATGTCGATGCCTGCAGTTCCCAGTACCAGGTGCTCGCGACCACGCCGAAGATCCCGCTGTCCCGCATCCCGCGGGCGAACTGCGACGGGGTGCGATAAGGGGTCTGATCGGCGAGATAGGCGTGCTGGATGAGGGCGCGCGCCGTGGCCTCGACGCCGATCCGGAAAATCTCCATCGGCTCCTGGTCGGTGGTCGTGGCCGCCAGGGCCCGGCGGGCGTCGCCGCTGAGCCGCGCGACGGCGGCCGCGAGGGCGTCATTCGCTGCCAGGTCCCGCCACAGCGCGAGCGTGGTCTCCCTGGCCACGATCGGGACCTCGGCACCGAGCGAACTCGGGCCGGCGTGCGCGATGTTCGGGATGCCGTCGCTGTCGTCCCAGCTCACGCGATGGGTTGCGCTGGTCACCAGGCCGGCCGGGCACGGACGCATGTACGACGTGAGATAACCCTGCTGGGCGGATGTCAGGTGGCTGCCCGGCGCGGGGGCCAGCGGCGTGGCACGGTAATCAATGCGCCTCGGCCCGCCCAGGAACGCCGCGTCGACGGCGCCGCGGGAGGAGAAAAGCCCCGGGAAGGCCAAGCCCGCCAGGGCACGGGAGGCAGCGGCCCGGTCATAGCCCTCGACCGGGGATTGGGCCGGAGTCGGCTGCATCGCTAGCGGGTTCCCTCCGTGACGAGCGAAAGAAAACCGGCGAACCGGTCGAGTTCCTGCACGGAGTTGTACACGTGCACGCTCACCCGGACAGAGTCGTCGTAGCCGCTACCGGACGGCAGGCAGTGGCTGCCGGTCCGCACATAAAACCCCTCCGAGCTCAGGGCAAAGCCCACGTCGCCGGAACGGATGCCGTCGATGCGGAACGACACGATCCCGTACCCGGCCTGGCAGTCCGCCCAGGCGGCGCCAGGCAGCGGCCTGAGGTGAGGAACCCCGCGCAGCCGCTCCACCAGGAAGCGGGTCAGCGCCTGCCCATGAGCGGCGATCCGCTCGATCCCCAGGTCGTCGATGAAATCCATCGCCGCTCCCAGCGCGGAGATCCCGGCCAGGTTCGGCGTCCCGCCCTCCATGCCCTCGGGCATGCTCAATCCCCGCAGGGCGCCGTCGAGCAGCCGGATACCGGTGCCGCCACCCGGAAGGAACGGCACCAATTCTGAGTGGACCCGCCGCCTGAGATAAAGAACGCCAGTTCCCGGGACGCCGAACATCTTGTGGCCGGAGAACGCCGCGAAATCACTGTGCAGCTTCGTCACATCGACCGGGACGTGCCCCACGCTCTGGCTGCAGTCGAAGCATAAGCGGATCGAGGAGTCAATTTTTCCGTTTAGCTCCTCCAGCGTCGTCATCGACCCGAACACGTTGTGGACATGCGCGGCCGTGATGAGCCTGGTGCGGGGGGACACCTTGGCGAGGATGTCGCTGGTGTCCGCCTCACCGGCCGCGGTCAGCCGGTACGGAACCAGCGTGATGCGCCTGCCGAAACGGGCGAGCACCTGCCGCAGGTTCACCCACGGGTACACGTTCGACGAATGATCCAAAGGGCTGAACAGGATCTCATCCCCGTCGGCCAGGTTCGCCAGCCCCCAGGACATCGCCACAGCGTTCAGGCCGGCGGTTGACCCGGACACGAAAACGATCTCGTCGGGGCTATCCGCGCCGATGAAACGAGCCGCACGCGCACGGACCTCCGCGAGCCGCCGCGCCGCCCGGGTCGACCACGGATAGGCCCCCCGGCCAGGGTTCGCGGTCGAGGCGGCAAGCTCAGCGGTGACAGCATCGATCACCCGCTGCGGCTTCTGAGAAGTAGCCGCGCTGTCCAGATAGACAATGCCAGGATCGGCCATCAGCGCCGGGAACTGCTCCCGCACCAACGCAGCTGTCATGCCCGCCGCGGTCGCGAGGGGAACCTGCCGCCGTCCGGTCATTTCGCTGCGCCGGCCGGAGGGTTCGACGGCCACGCCCGTTACGGGAATGCCAGGTGCCCGAGCCCCGCTGGGGGCTGCATCGCCAGTTCTCACCGGCGGCCGAGGCGATCCACGCCCGGGGCAATGCACCGGATCAGTCACAAACGCTCCGGGGGTCACTGGTGACAGAGCGTGCACCTCCACGATGACTCATCTCGACCGGATATCCAATAGGCCGGCGCTAGATTTTCGGCCGGCTATCGCGGCCCGGCCCGACCGAGCGTTACCCCCTACGGCCTGGACCGGGCCGAGCATCCGGCCGGGATCGGGATCGCGGTGGTGATCTGGGCCAGCGCCGCCTTCGCCGGTTTCCGAAAGCATCCGTCAAGCTGCACTGGCCCGCCTGGAACGTCAGGCGCCAGGGTCGGCCCTCTCGTGCCGGGCGGCTCGGGTGAGCACGCGCGCGATAACGACGGTCGACATCGGCTTCGCGTTGACCGCACGGCCACCCATATGGCGTCTCGCCCGGTGCCGTAAGGCCTGCTGCCCGCTCAGGCATGGCAGCTTGCTGGGGGATCGCTGACGGCAGGCCAGGCCGACGGGTTAGTCGTAGTGATCGGCGAGGCCGTGGCGGAGCAGGGCGAAAGCGTGGCCTGCCGCCTCGACGGCACCGGGATAGCGCTCCTGTGCGGTGGCGCCGGCGGCTAGGCAGCGGCGGTTGCCGTCGGCCAGGGTCCGGTGGACGGCGAAGATCTGGCAGGCGGCCAGGCGGGCGGTGCCCTCAATGGGCGAGGGGCGGGTTTTCTCCAGGGCTGCGGCCAGGGCCTGCTCGGCTGTGGCCTGGTAGAGCAGCAGCCGGGCCTGCAGTGACGGGGCCGACAGCACCATGGTGACGAACGCCAGCGTGTGCGGGCGGTCGTCGAGCCCGGTGACCGGATCGCGGCGGGCCAGTCCGTCGAGGAAGTGCTCGTGCAGCGCGGCCAGCGGGCTGGTGCCGGGCGGGCGGCTGAGCACGGTGCGGGCGGCCTCCTCGGCGTGGTCGGCGAAGGCGCCGATGACCAGGTCTTCCTTGCTCGGGAAGTATTTGAACAAGGTGCGCTTGGACACCTCGGCCGCAGCGGCGATCTCATCGACGCTGACGGCGTGGAAGCCGGAGGCGAGGAACAGGCGGGTCGCCGCGTCCTGGATCGCCTGGCGGGTTCGCTGCCGCTGCCGCTGCCGCAGGCCGGGATGGTCTGCCACGCAACCCAGAGTATACCGAGTTGAAAAGTAAACTCAGTATACCTACGCTGGGGCTATGCCTGGCTACCTGAAGGGAACGGTCCGCTCCGCGGATGGGACGACGATCGGTTACCGGCAGTATGGCAGCGGCCCGGGGCTGATTCTCGCGCACGGCGGGATGAAGGCGGGACAGCACCTGTCGGCGCTCGCCGCCGGCCTCAGCGGCCGGTTCCGCGTGCATGTGCCGGACCGGCGCGGGCGCGGGCTGAGCGGGCCGCACGGCACCGCCTACGGGATGCAGCGCGAGGTCGAGGACCTGCAGGCGCTCATGGCCGCTACGGACGCCCGGTTCCTCTTCGGGCACAGCTCAGGCGCCCTGGTCAGCCTCCGGGCCGCCCTGTCCGTCCCCGCGCTGGAGCGCGTCGCCCTCTACGAGCCGCCACTGCCGGTCCACGGCTCGGTGCCGACAGCCTGGCTGCCGCGCTTCGACCGGGAGATCGCCGCCGGGAGGCGCGCCGCCGCTGCGGTCACGGCCCTGAAAGGATGCCGCATCGAGCCGACGTTCGCGCGACTCCCGCGCTGGCTGCTCACCGGCGCCGGGGCCGTCGGCCTGCGCGCCCAGCGCACGCACGGTGACGAGGTGCCCATCGCCGACCTGATCCCCACCATGCACTTCGACGTCCAGATCACGCAGGAGATGGCCGACACCGCGCCGCAATACGCAGCGCTGCAGGTGCCCGTCCTGCTCCTGGGGGGCACCAAGAGCCCGGGCTACCTCAGCGTCGCGCTCCGCGAACTGGCAGCCGTGCTCCCGCACGCGCAGCGCGTGACCCTGCACGGCCTCGATCATTCAGGCCCCGAAGACGACGGCAGGCCGCTGATGGTGGCCCGGGTCCTGCGCGACTTCTTCGCCACACCATGAGATGAGGGCAAGGCGGCAAAAAGGGAAGTGCCGGGGGCCGATGTTCGTCTTGCCAGCACCATTTGTGCCCGCCGCCACGTCACCACCGACGTAGTGCCGCGGCGTACCATCCGCACCGGCCCGCGTCTGGTCAGCGCCGACAGCGCCACTCAGGGCACCCAGCCCCGGCCTTGCATAGCCCTCGCCCGGCCCGGGCGCATCATCTTCATTAGCGCGAATCCAGTACCCCGGCACGGTTCTCCGAATACCCTCCCATGGTTTATTCAATACCACTGGAGGGTTTTACCCGTCCGGCGCTATATGCCGACTACAGCGCATCCTAGCTGCAGGTTTTTCGCGATAGGAGATAGCGGAAACCTTTCTTGCCGATATCTCTTGAACCACAGAAAAGCGGGTCATAGTATTTCCTGGCATTGCCAGGTGGCCATGAAAGGTGCCCTCCGGCGGTCCGGGTCACTCGATACCGGGGTCCGGGAGCGGTGCCAGCCCGGGCACGGGCGCCCGGGCCGGGCAAAACTGAGGAGAGCCGGATGAGCGAGATCGCCGCCGCGGGCGTCCGTCCCGCGAGGCGGAGCAGGCTGGGCGCCGGGGCCGAGATGTCCCGGGGAGCGCCCGACGCCAGGCGGCTGCTGCAGCTGGCGCTGGCCGGGATATGGCTGCTCGACGCCCTGCTGCAGTACCAGTCCTTCATGTTCTCCAAGGCGTTCAGCCAGATGCTGGCGGGAACGGCTTCCGGCAACCCGGGCGTTGTCGCCAGCCCGGTCACCTGGGACGCCAAGCTCATCGCGCATCACGGCGTGCTGCTGAACTCGATCTTCGCCACGATCCAGCTGCTGCTGGCGATCGGGATCGCGTGGCGGCCGGCGGTGCGGCCGGCGCTGGCCGCCTCGATCGCCTGGGCGCTCGGCGTGTGGTGGTTCGGCGAGGGGCTCGGGATGGTGCTGACCGGCAGCGCGAGCCCGGTCAACGGCGCCCCCGGCGCGGTGATCGTCTACGCGCTGCTCGCGGTGCTGCTGTGGCCGGCCGACCGCCCCGGGAGGCCGGCGCCGTTCACCGCGGCGCGCGCCGTGGGGGCTCCGGTCGCGCGGGCGCTGTGGCTGGTGCTGTGGCTCAGCCTGGCCTACTTCGCCCTGCTGCCGGGGAACCGGGCGCCGCAGGCGCTGAACGGCATGATCGCGGGCATGGAAAGCGGCGAGCCCGGCTGGCTGGCCGCCCTGGACCGGGGTGCCGCCTCGCTCGTCGCCCATCAGGGCCTGGCCGCCTCGATCGTGCTGGCCATCGCCCTGGTGATCATCGCCGTCGGCGTTTACCTGCCGCCGCCGGCCGCCAAGGCCACTCTGGTCCTGGCCATCGTGGTGGCCGCGGTGATCTGGGTGTCCGGCGAGGCGTTCGGGACCATCCTCACCGGCGGGGGCACCGATCCCAACTCCGGGCCGCTGCTCATCCTGCTGGCGCTCACCTACTGGCCGGTCCGGACCGCGGTCACGGCCCCGGCACGCACCGCCCCGGCCGCCGTCGGCGAAGGGACGAACGCATCATGATCCCCTCCTGGATCCTGGACATCTTCGCCGCGATCATGCTCGTGGTCGCGGCGGTGAGCGCGGCCCGGCTGGGCGCGGCGCGGCCGTGGCAGCACGGGGCGCAGCGAGCGGCCCTGGCCGACATCGACGTCTCGCACCTGCTGATGGCCATCGCGATGGCGGGCATGCTGACCGCCAGCCTGCAGACCCTGCCGAACGGTGCGTGGGAGGTCATCTTCGCCGTGATGACGGCCTGGTTCGGCTACCGGGTGATCCGGGACGCCCAGGTCAGCGGCGTCCGCGCGCTGGCGGGCGGGCACTGCGCGCCGCATCTCATCCACGCCGCGGCCATGGTGTACATGTTCATGGCCGTCACGGCGCCCGCGGCGCACGGATCGGGCGGCATGGGCGGCATGGCCGGCGGGATGAGCGGCATGGGGACCCTGCAGCTGCCGTTCCTGGCGTTCCTTTTCGCGCTGCTGCTGATCGGTTACGGCATCTGGGACCTGGACCAGCTGTCTGGTCCCGGCGCCGGCGGGCATTACAGCTTCGCGGCCGCCCGCACGGCAGCGCCGGTCCTGGCTGTGGCCCCGGCCGCGGCCGGGCCGGGCGCTGCCGCAGTGTCCGCGTCGGCCGGCGTTTTGGCCGGCTCCGCCGTGGCGACCGAGGCCCAGCCCGCCGACGCCAGTGCCCCGGCGGGCGGCGCCGGCCGGGGCGTCCTCGCCCCGTGGGTGGCTACCAGCTGCCGGATCGCGATGGGCATCACCATGGCGTTCATGCTGCTGATCATGATCTAGCGGCAGCAGCCAGCCGTTCTCCGTCTGCCCTACACGCAGGTGCACATCCCGCCGATCCCCGACCTGGCGTACGCGGGGAAGGCCAGGGGCGGGAACTGGGCGGACCTGCTGGTCCAGATGGACGACTTCACCCGCACGATCCTCGGCACGCTCGACGAGCTCGGGCTGGCCGGCGACACGATCGTGGTGTGGGCCTCCGACAACGGCGACCCCAACTACCGCATGCCCGCCGCCGACCCCGATCCGCTCGGCGGCCGGTTGAAGGGATTCTCCGGGCCGTGGCGGGGCGGGTACTTCACCTCGCTCGAGGTCGTGGACGTGGCACAGCTGCTGATGTGCTCGGTGAAGCAACCTGCCCCGGTGGGCGGCAACGGGAAACCCGATGTTGCGAGAGCCTCCATGCCCGGCCCGGCCGGCCTCGTGCCGGAGCCGGTGCCCGGTAACATGGTGGTGGCGCGCCGGGAAGCCTGGTCGGCAACCATCCGTGGGTCGAGCGGGCGAGGTCAGCGGCATGCGCAGCGTGGAGACTGTTCTCTTCCTCGTCGTGCTGGGCACGGTGGTCACGGCTTTCGCCGGGCGGCTGCGTATCCCGGCCCCCTCGCTGCTGGTGATCGCGGGGCTGGTAGCCGGCCTGCTGCCGGGCGTGCCGGCTGTCCGGGTGGCACCTGATGTGGTCAGCCTGGTCGTGCTGCCACCGTTGTTGTATGCGGCCAGCGAGGAACTGCCCTGGCGTGACGTGCGGGCAGTGTGGCGGCCGGTGACCGTGCTCGCGGTGGGCCTGGTGCTCGCGTCGGCGGCTGCGGTCGCCGCCGTGACCGGTGCGGTCGCTGCCGTCCCGGCGAGCATGGCGTTCGTGCTCGGCGCGGTGCTGGCCAGCACGGACCCGGTCGCGGTCAGCGCGCTCGGGCGGCGGCTGTCGCTGCCGCCGAAGGTGCAGGCGCTGGTGCAGGCGGAGAGCCTGTTCAACGACGCGACCAGCCTGGTGCTGTTCCAGATCGCGGTCTCGCTCGCGGTCGCGGGAACTGCCGGGAACTCGGCGGGCGGGATGCTGCTGCACGGCGCCGGGCAGTTCGCGGTCCTGGCGGCCGGCGGCGCGGCCGCGGGCGGCGTGATAGCGGCCGTGGTCATCGCCGTGCGCCGCCGTGTCACCGATCCGGTGCTGGAAACCGTGCTGGCGCTCATCACCCCGTATGCGGCGTACGTGCTCGGCGCGGCACTGCACGTCTCGCCCGTGATGGCGGTGATCGTCGCGGGGCTGATCATCGGGGCGCGGCGGGCGCGGATCACCACCGCCCAGACCCGGCTGCAGCTGCACTCGGTCTACCAGACGGTCATCTTCCTGCTGGAAAGCGTGGTGTTCAGCCTCATCGGCCTGCAACTGCCAGCCCTGATCCGGGACCTGTCGCATGCCGAGGCGTGGCCGGCCGAAGCGCTGGCGGTCGCTGGCACGCTGATCGCGACGCGGATCTTGTGGGTCTTCCCGCTGTCGGCCGTCCTGCAGCGGCGCGCCGGCAGCCGGCGCCCGTCCTGGGCGGTGCTCGCCGTGGTGTCCTGGGCTGGCACCCGCGGGGTCGTGCCGCTGGCTGCGGCCCTGTCCATTCCCCTGACGACAGCCAGCGGCACTCCCCTGCCAGAGCGTGACCTTATCGTGGTGCTCGCCACCGCGGTCATCGTGGTCTCGCTCATCGTGCAAGGGCTCACCCTGGAACCGCTGGCCCGGTTCGCCGGGATCGCCCAGCCAGGCGCAGCGCAGCACGAGGAAACCATTGCCCGGCTGCGGCTGGCCGAGGCTAGCCTGGCGCGGCTCGACGAGCTCGCCGACGGTGACGCCGCCCCCGACATCGTGATCGACCGGGTCCGCGCCAGCCTGCAGGCCCGCATGGGGCACACCCGCGACCGCATCGACGGGACCCGCGCGCCGGAGCCAGGCGGCCTGACCGAGCGGGAACTGCGCCGCGACCTCATCGCCGCCGAGAACACCGAACTCACCCGCCTCTACGACAGCGGCACCATCAGCGCAGCAACCCGCCAGCGGCTGCAGCGCGGCCTCGACCTGGAGACCACCCGGCTCAGCGCCGAGCAACACTAACCAACCAGGACCTGCGCCTTGCACCGAGGACGCCGCCGTCACCCGCTCACCGGGATGCGGACTGCGCCAAATTTGAGATCGGGGCCCGGCGTGGTGTGGAACAGTTCCCGAACGCGTTCATCGCCCGCGAGCCCACCGCGGTTCTACCGTGCTGGGGTAGTTCCCGTGTTCGGTCACTCATCCGGGTGCGGTGCCGAGGCCCTGGCCGGGACGAGGAGACTGCCGTAGATCAGCAGGGAGGCGATGAAGCCGGTCGCCATGGCGTATGATCACCAGTCGCTTCTGGTGATCGTGGTGAGGACGCCGGCGGCCAGGGTGGCGGTGATGGCGGCCGCACCCCAGATCGCCGGACTGCGCCTCGGGCTGCCCCGGTACGCAGCTGCCTTGACGGCCTGGGCCGCGCCGATGACCATGCCCACAGAGACGAGCATGTGCGCGGCCAGCAAGACCGTGCTGGCGATGCGGGCGTCTCCCGTGGTCTGGGAGGGCTGGCCGATGAGATCGACGGCCATGCCCAGCAGGAAATGGACGGTCAGGAATCCCGTCCGTCATACGTCCGCGCCACAGCTGGACTCAACTGCCGCATGCCCGCCGCCGACCCCGATCCGCTCGGCGGCCAGTGGAAGGGATTCTCCGGGCCGTGGCGGGGGCGGGTACTTCACCTCGCTCGAGGGTTCCAACCGGGCGCCGTGCATCAACCGCTGGCCAGGAAACGTGCCGACCGGGAAGGTCAGCAACGAGCCGCTGCCATCCTGGCGAGCGGCACCGTGGTCATAGCCCTCTACCGCGTCCACCGGGCCGCCGGCCAGACGGCCGCACTGGCCTTCCACCGCCGCGGCGCATGCTGGCAGTGATCGTCCCTTTGTCGATCAACTCCAATCGGATCGACAAGACCACCATCCGGGAAAGCGACGTGCGGGCCGTGGCCGAGCACTGTGCCAACGACGCGGGCTGGGCCGTCGTCGGCGTCACCGCCACCGGCTACCGGGTACTGGTCGAGGCCACCGGGCCGAACCCGGCGCCCGGCCTCGCCGCGCTCCGCCGCGACCTCGATGCTGCGGGCCTGAACGGTCTCTCGACGTGCGGGTCAACCTGGTCCCAGCCAGCTAAAAGCGCCTGCCAAAGTAAGACAGCAGCGGCTGGGTTCACCGGCGGGACCGGCGTCACTTCTCGGCATGACCGCGCTGGTCCCTGTGGCGTGGCCGCTGGCCCGGTGGCGGCGCAGGTCTTGGCGAGGTAGATGCCAGGTACATCCGGGGAACATCGTAGGTCGGTGGCGGTCACGAGCTTGGTTAGCAGTCCGCGGCCGGGCTGGCTCGGCAGGTAACGGGTGCGCCTGCTGCTTGCGGTGCGCGGGCATCGGGGCGCCGGCGAATAGTGGCAGGACTGCGTCAGGGCGGCTCAAGCTCCCCGGGCGGCGGGTGGAGAAAGGCGGGCTTGGGGCGTGGTGAACGTGAGGATCAGTTCCGCCGTGCCTGACTCGGTCCCAGCCGAATCTGTGGCGGGGCTGTGAAACATCGCCGCTGAAACCGGATTTCTAAGGTGTGACAGTATCCGGCGCCTCCGTGAGGTGCCCAGCCTGGCCGGGGACGGCTCAGTTTCAGCAGGAGAATTGGACGCAGTGGGACTCAGCTGGACTTCATGGGACATGATCCAAAATGTGCGTCGCGCTGACCAGGCAACTCCGGGACCACGGACGCCACACGGACAGAACGCGGTTTTCACGCGGCGAGAAATGGAGTATTCGCAGGTCAACGGCCATGAGGAACGGAGGTAATGGGCTCCCTGTAAAACCGTCGGCTCAGCCTACGTTGGTTCGAACCCAACACCTGCCACCACCTGCGAAAACGGCCCGTGAGCGGGGGATTTCCCGGCTTCCGGGCCGTCGTTCGTCGTGTCATCTTGTGTCATCTTCGGTCAGGAGATGTCGCTGTGCGGCGATGGTTACGGACATATAGCGGACAGAATCGGGGCAGCAGGAGCGGTTCACCGAACCGCTCGCTCCCGCACTCTGGTGGTTGATCTGGGGTGGGATCATGGGCTCGTCGGCCGCCAGAGTACAGTCGGCGGTACGGCTGCTGGCCCACAGGTGGCCCACAGGCGCCATGTCCGTCACCGCGATCTTGCCAGGGTCCGCCTTCCCGGCTGCCTACCTCTAGTGTGGGGCATATGACGCAGCCGGGAGACTACAGGATCGACTACGAGCCGCTGTTCGGCCCACTTCAGCTCATCGATGTCCGTGAAGCGATCAAGCGAGCGGACCACCCCTGGTACAACCAAACCCTGATAGAGGTTGGCGGCGTTCTGCTCCGCCTGGGCGTCTTCGGCGGCGGCGAATACCACTGGCACAAGCACCAGGAGCAAGACGAGTTCTTCTACGTCATCGACGGTCGCCTGCGCATTGAACTCGAGGGCCGTGACCCGGTCGAGCTGGCTCCCGGTGTGGCATTCTCGGTTCCGCGCGGGATGCTGCACCGTCCGGTGGCCTTGGAGCCCACGCAGGTGCTGATGATAGAGAAAACCGGCATAGCGGTCACGGGCGACTGACCGGCAAGGAACAAGGAGCCAGAACCAGCACTCAGAAGGCATCTGATCTAGGGAGGTGATGGTTCGCCCGGTTCGATCGGATCGTCTCGCCAGACGCCCTCTCAGACCGCCCGCCCAGCACGTCCGACCGGTGGCCGCCCCAATTCGGCAGGAGCGAGAAGCCATGTGGGCTTGCCTGGCTCTGCAATTCGCGCCGCCCCCCGCCTGATAACCCCCGGACGGGCCCCACCGGGCGGGCTGGGTGGACCCCAGCCCGGAGGATCTGACCGACAATGAAGCGTTCGAACTGACCATGTCCGTGGCCGTAGGACAGCTAGATGCCGAAGGGATCTGCAAGCGACTCCGGCTCGCGAAAGCACCCTCATGACCATCGTGATCCCCGCACCTCGCCGGTATGAAGCCGCACGCTTCTGCATGCCGCATTGAGTGCGGTCTCGGCAGCCGTGCTGGCCGTAGCACTATGAAGTGGCCCCACTGTTCTTCTCTGATTTGGCCCCACCGGGGGTGATCGCGGCGGGGCGGTAACACTCTGATTTGGCCCCACCTGAGGGCTGCCGGGCGGCGACACGCCGGT
>Ga0335078_10000326_pt1 | contig 76262 bp, 69 predicted proteins | sample Lox_Sample_32_FD_206711 | JGI IMG/M metagenome (GOLD analysis project Ga0335078, IMG submission 206711) | Soil microbial communities from Loxahatchee National Wildlife Refuge, Florida, United States - Lox_Sample_3.2 | ecosystem: Environmental > Terrestrial > Soil > Wetlands | place: USA...
CCATCGTGGGGCAGGCCACCGCCCCGCATCCGGACGGCACCGAGTGCGACCCGGAACTGTGGTGGCAGGCCCTGGCCCAGGCGGGCGACGGGTTGCTCAACCGCGCCGACGCCATCGGGGTGGCGGCGCAGCAGCACGGGATGGTCGTCGTCGACGGCGCCGGCCAGGTGATCAGGCCGGCCCTGCTCTGGAACGACGTGCGCTCGGCGCCGCAGGCAGCGGCGCTGATCGCCGAGATGGGCGGCCCGGGGTCGTGGGCGCGGCTGACCGGAAGCGTCCCGACAGCCTCGTTCACGGTCACCAAGCTGCGCTGGCTGGCCGAGCACGAGCCGGACGCCGCCGCCCGGACCGCGCACGTGATGCTGCCCCACGACTGGCTGACCTGGCGGCTGGGCGACCGGGCCCACGCGCCCGCCACCGACCGCGGAGACGCCTCGGGCACCGGCTACTTCTCTCCCGCCACCGGCGGCTGGCTGCCGGAGATGGCCGAGGCGGCGCTGGGCAAGCCGGCCGGGCTGCCGCGGGTCGCTGCCCCGGCCGAGATCGTGGCCCGGACTCCCGGCGGCGTGGCGCTGTCCGCGGGAACCGGGGACAACATGGGCGCGGCGCTCGGCCTGGGCCTCGACCTGGGCGAGGTAGTGGTATCGATCGGCACCTCGGGCACCGCATACGCGGTCGCGGCCAAGCCGGCCGCCGACGAGTCCGGGGCCGTGGCCGGGTTCGCCGACGCCACCGGGCGCTTCCTGCCGCTGGTGGCCACTATCAACGCGGCCCGGGTGCTGACAGTCACGGCCCGCATGCTAGGCACCGACGCTGACGGCCTGGCCCGGCTGGCCCTGGCCGCGTCCGCCGGGGCGCAGGGCCTGACCCTGCTGCCCTACCTGGACGGCGAGCGCAGCCCCAACCGGCCCGGCGCCAATGGCGTGCTGCGCGGCCTGACCAGCGCCAACACCACGCCGGAGAACCTCGCCCGGGCCGCGGTCGAGGCGGTGCTCTGCTCGCTCGCGGACGCCATCGACAACCTGGCCGACTGCGGCATCACCGCACAGCGGGTAATCCTCATCGGCGGCGCCGCCCGGTCCGAGGCCGTACGCAGGATCGCACCGTCGATCTTCGGCGTGCCGGTGACGGTACCCGAGCCCGCGGAGTATGTGGCTCTGGGCGCGGCCCGGCAGGCCGCCTGGGCGCTGTCCGGCGCGGCGGAGGCTCCCTCGTGGCCGCTCGCGGGAACCAGCCTGGAGTACACAGGGGAACCGGTCCCGCTGGTCCGCGAGCAGTACGCGGCCCTCCGCGACGCCACCGTGGGCTGGGGCTGAGCCGGACTTCGTGATCGTGGCCAGAAATGGCCCCCATTTGGCCATTTCTGGCCACGATCATAGAACTGGCCGGGCGGGGCGCGGGGGCTGGGGTGGGGCTGGGCTGGGCTGGGACGAGGCTGGCTGGGACGAGGCTGGCTGGGACGGGGTGGGGGGCTGGGGTGGGGCTGGGCGGGGCGGGGGTGAAATATTGGGAGGATCAGTGGCGGCTCAGGAAAGGACCGGCCGGTGAGCACGGATTACGTTCCTACGCGCGAGGATCGCTTCTCGTTCGGCATCTGGACGGTCGGGTGGCAGGGGGTCGATGTCTTCGGCAGCGCGGTGCGGCCACCCATGCCCGCCGAGCGGGCCGTGTACAAGCTGGCCGAGCTCGGCGCTTACGGGGTGAACTTCCACGACAACGACGTGTTCGCCTTCGACGCCACCCCGGCCGAGCGGGACGAGCGGATCGGCGCGTTCCGCAAGGCGCTGGCCGAGACCGGCCTGGTCGTGACGACCGCCACCACGAACCTGTTCGGGCACCCGATGTTCCGGGACGGGGCGTTCACCGCCAACGACCGGGCGATCAGGCGGTTCGCGCTGGCCAAGGTGATGCGCAACCTGGACCTGGCCGCGGACCTCGGCGCGAAGACCTATATCTTCTGGGGCGGGCGCGAAGGCGCGGAGTCCGGGGCCGCCAAGGACATCAGGGCCGCCCTGGACCGGTACGCCGAGGGCCTGAACCTGCTCTGCGGGTACGTGCGCGAGCAGGGCTACGGCATCAGGTTCGCGATCGAGCCGAAGCCGAACGAGCCGCGCGGGGACATCCTGCTGCCCACGGTGGGGCACGCGCTGGCCTTCATCGGCTCGCTCGAGCACGGCGACATGGTGGGGGTGAACCCCGAGGTCGGGCACGAGGAGATGGCCGGGCTGAACTACGCGCACGGGATCGCCCAGGCGCTGTGGCACGGCAAGCTGTTCCACATCGACCTGAACGGGCAGCACGGGCCGCGCTACGACCAGGACCTGCGGTTCGGCGCGGGCAACGTGCGCGGCGCGTTCTGGGTGGTGGATGCGCTGGAGGCCGGCGGCTACGACGGCCCCATCCACTTTGACTACAAGCCGCCGCGCACCGAGGACGACGACGGCGTCTGGGCGTCCGCGGCCGCCTGCATGCGCAACTACCTGATCCTGCGGGCCAAGGTGCGGGCGTTCCGGGCCGACCCGGAGGTGGCCGGGGCGCTGCGGGCCTCCGGGGTGGACCAGCTCGGCTTGCCCACGCTGGACCCCGGCGAGACCTGGCGCGACGTCCGCGAGCCGACCGCCGACGTGGACACGCTGGCCAAGCGCGGGCTGGCCTACGAGCACCTCGACCAGCTCGCCCTGGAGTATCTGTATGGAGTACGGCCCTAGGCGCGGGGCATCCAGACGCGCATCGGGCCGCCGTCGCGGTTGTCCCACTGGAAATACGGGATCGCGACGGCTGTCTGCGGGACGGCCGGGGCGGTGATCTCGATCGTCTGGCCGATGCCGTCGAGGGTGACGGGCCGCTCGCCGAGTACCGTACCCGGCTTGACGGCCAGTTGAACCAGACGCGCCGCCGGCCGGGATCGTCCTTCTCGAAGTGATCCTCACGGCGCTGCAGCGGGTTCACGTAGAAGAACCGCTGGCCCCCGGTGGCGATCGCGGACGCGAAGCCGTTGTAGAGCACGCGCTCCATGTGGTCCGCGTACTTCGCGTCGCCGGTGGCGAGCAGCAGCCGCCAGCTCCACTGGAAGCCGGCGATGGCGGCGCAGGTCTCGTTGTAGGCGCGGTCCGGGGGCAGCTCGAACCGGTCGCCGAAGCCCTCGGTGGCGTGCCGCGACCCGTTGCCGCCGGTCAGGTACGTCTTCGTGGCCACCATGTCGTCCCAGCGGCGGACCGAGGAATCCAGAAGCGAACGTTCGCTCATTTCGACAGCCACGTCGGTCACCCCCGCTTCCAGTTACAGCGCCCGCACCACGTGCCCCACCTCGGTGGCGGATTCGCGGACCGGCAGGTGATCCTGCAGGTAGCGGCGGCCCAGGCCGGAATCCCCGGCCAGCCCCCGGCCGCGCTGGTCGACGAACTGGCGGGCCAGCTCGAGGTAGGCGGCGGTCCCGGTCTCGCGGTAGAGCTCGGCCAGCGCGGTCTCGATGACCGGGTGCCCGTCGAGGCCTGCGTCCCGGCCGGCGAACTCGCGGACCAGGTGATCGGCCAGGCGCACCGCCACGGCCAGCAGCCGGCCGTCTCCGGCGCCGCGGCGCAGGGCGACCGCGGCCTGGATCAGGTGACCGGCGCAGTACATCTCGTGGCTCCAGGCCAGCCGGGTGTACCGCGGCTCGCCGCTCACCTGGAAGTAGGAGTTCAGGTAGCCGTCGGGGCGCTGGGCCTCCTCGAGCAGCGCGGTGACCTGGGCGGCGAACGTGGCGAGTTCCGGGCTTCCGGGATCATCCGGCCGGTGGCGATGCGCCAGCTCCCAGCCGACGGCCTCCAGGGTCTTGTAGATGTCCGAGTCCATGAACACCGGCCCGCGGTAACCGGTCCCGGGCAGCGGGTCCACCGGCCCCACGCCGACCGGGCGATGCCCGCCCGCCGCGCCGTAGCCATCGGCCCCGGCGGTGCCGTCGCCCTCGGCGTCGGCGGTCCTGCGCCGGGCCACGCCGTGCCTGGTCTGTCGGGCCGCCTGGATCGCCAGGCGGACGTTGTCCAGGTTGCCGGCGTCCTCGAGCTGGCGCAGCGCGAGCGGCAGGCTGGCGGCCAGGTTCCGCTGCTGCCACCGGTACAGCAGTCCGGCGGTCAGGCGGACCCGGGCCAGCGGCTGGTGCGACCCGGCCGCGGCGACCGCGGGGGCCACGGGTCCGGTTACGCTACCTGGAGGACCCGCGGGAGCGGCCGGGTCCTGGGGGTACTGGGACGGTGCGGCGGTCCTGGCGCGGCCAGTCCCGTCGGCGCGGCCGGCGGATTCGGCGGGGCCGGCGGCGGGCACAACCGCAGGCGGCATCTCGGCACTGTTCACGTACGCGGCTCCATGGTCCAAGGAATAGGTTTTCCCAATTCCTGCGAAAACGTAGGCTAGAGGCTGGCCCGCGAGGCGTCAACAGCCCTGGCCCGAGCCCAAGGAACCCCGAGGAGTGCAGATGAGGCGGGTGACCATCCGTGACGTGGCGGCGGAGGCCGGCGTGTCCATCGGCACCGCCTCCAAGGCGCTCAACGGCCAGGGCAAACTGCGCGCCCAGACCAGGGAACGCGTCGCCGAGGCGGCACAGCGGCTCGGCTTCGCGCCGAACACGCTGGCCCAGGCCCTGCTCGCGGGCCGTTCGTTCACGGTGGGCCTGATCACCACGGACAGCTTCGGCCGGTTCAGCATCCCGGTCATGCTCGGTGCCGAGGACGCGCTGGGCACCGGCCAGGTCTCGGTGTTCATGTGCGACACGCGGGACGATCCGGACCGCGAGAAGCGCTACGTCGAGACGCTGGCCGCCCGCCGGGTGGACGGCCTGATTGTCACCGGCCGCCGGATCGAGCCGCGGCCGCCGGTGTCGGCCGGGCACGGCATCCCGGTGGTGTACGCGATGACCCAGCCGCTCGGCGAGGACGGGCCCGCCGTGCTGCCCGACGACGAGGGCGGCGGTCAGGCCGCCGCCGAGCACCTGCTGGGCCGCGGGCGGCGGCGGATCGGGCACATCACCGGGCCGGAGCGGTTCATGGCGGCGCGCAAGCGCGCGGCGGGGTTCGGCGACGCGCTCGCGGCGGCCGACCTGAAGCCGCACGGCGATGTGCGGTACGGCGAGTGGAGCGAGCGCTGGGGCCGGGAGGCGGCCCGCCAGCTGCTCGCCGACTGCCCGGATACCGATGCGATCTTCTGCGGCAGCGACCAGATCGCCCGCGGCGTGGCCGACACGCTGCGCGAGTCCGGGCGGCCCATACCCGACGACGTGGCGCTGGTCGGCTTCGACAACTGGGAGCCGATGGCGCTCGGCGCCCAGCCCCCGCTGACCAGCGTGGACATGTGCCTGGAGGAGGTCGGCCGGGTGGCCGCCGAACTGCTGCTCGCGGCCATCGCGGACGAGCCCGCGCACGGCACGCAGACGATCCCCTGCCGCCTGGTGGTGCGCCAGTCGAGCCGGGCGAAGCGCGGGTAACCGGACAGCCTTCGCCGCGCTCCGGTCCTTCTCAGGGGTCGCCAAGCAGGGCAGCTCAGGCTGAGCTGAGAGCGGCAAGGCGGGCGGCGCGGCAGCGCCGCCCGCCTTGGCTGTCAGCCGGCCGCCGTATCGCCTCCGGGCCCCTCGGGGACCTCACCGGGCGCGGCGGCCTCGCCGGCCGTGCGAGCCTGGCTGGCGGCGCGGGCCTCGCTGGCGGTGCGCAGCAGGTGGCGCTGGGACCGTACCTGGAAGAACACGACCACCACGATCAGCGCGATGGAGATCCACAGGCCGTAGTGCGAGATCGTCTGGGCCACCACCACCGCGTGGTGGCCGAGCTCGTACCCCAGGGCGGCCAGGAGCCCCACCCACAGCAGCTCGCTGATGATGTCCAGGATGATGAACGTGAGCAGCCGCATCCCGGCCCAGCCGACGACGACGTAGATGATCGCGGTCGGGAGGGGCACGAACGGGGCGATGATCATGGCCGGCCAGGTGAACTTGCGGCCCCAGCGGTGGACGCGGCCCATGTACTTGGCGCCGCGGTTGCGCCGGCCGCCCAGCAGCACGATCACCCGCTCGCCCCACAGCCGGCCCGCCCACCAGAAGAGCGGATCGAACTTGACCAGGCCGACGATGCCGGCCAGCAGCACCACAGCCAGCGACCCGTGCCCGACGCGGGCGAACGCCGCGCCCGCCACGATCGCCTCGGTGCTCCCGTTCAGCAGCTCGAGGGCCACCGGGTGGGTGCCGACCAGGGAGGCGCGGAACGGCAGCACCGCCCAGTAGAAGACGCCGCTGAGCACGATGCCGAGCCAGCACAAGATGTCGATCCGCCGTGGCTTGCCGGCCCACGGGATCCGCGGGTCGTCCCACGTCGCCTGCTTGTGCCCCCGGTCCGCCGCTACCGGCCCGGCCACAGCCTCCTCGTCCACCCAGATACGGTATCCCGAATCACGGGCAAAACCATTTTTGACCGAACGGGCAAGGGTGACAGCCCTGGTGCCGGCTATCCGCCATGATGGCCCGATGAACGAGGATCCTTTCGCCGCCGCGGCGGCCAGCGCCGAACGCCTCACCGCCCTGACCGGCCCGCATGACGCCGCCGTGGTCCTCGGCTCGGGCTGGACGCCCGCCGCCGACGCGATCGGAGCGGCGGAGGCCGAGGTCCCGCTGACCGAACTCGGCGGGTTCCCCGCGTCCACCGTGCCGGGGCACACGGCCACGGTGCGTTCGGTAGCCGCGGGACCGGTGCGGGTCCTGGTGTTCCTCGGCCGGGTGCACCTGTACGAGGGGCTGTCCCCCGCCGCCGTGGTGCACGGCGTCCGGACGGCGGTGTCGGCGGGCTGCCGGACCGTGGTGCTGACCAACGCGGCGGGCGGCATCAGGCCCGGGCTGAGCGTCGGCGAACCGGTGCTGATCAGTGACCATCTCAACCTGACCGGCAGGTCACCGCTGGCCGGGCCGCCGCCGCCCGGCGGGCGGTTCGCGGACCTGACCGACCTGTACTCGCGGCGGCTGCGGGCGCTGGCCCGCGAGGCGGACCCGAGCCTGACCGAGGGGGTCTACGCGATGATGCCCGGCCCGCACTACGAGACGCCGGCCGAGATCGCCATGCTGGGCAGGCTGGGCGCCGACCTGGTCGGGATGTCGACCGGCCTGGAGGCGATCGCGGCCCGGCACCTGGGCGCGGAAGTCCTCGGCATCTCCCTGGTCACCAACCTGGCGGCGGGCCTGGCCGGGCGGGAGCTCAGCCACGCCGAGGTGGTCGAGGCGGGCCGGGCCGCAGCCAGCCGGGTGGGCACCCTGCTGGCCGGGATCCTGCCCAGGGTCCGGGCCTAGACCGCCAGCCCCATATGGTCGGCGAGCACCGCGTGGTGATCGGCGCCGTCCAGCGGGTCGGCGTGCACGCTGGCCGCGGCGAGCCTGGGGATCGCGTGGATCAGCGCGTGCTCGGCGCTCACCGCCACGTCGTGCGCCTGGACGATGGAGCGGGCCGGATCCACCGAGATCTCGCACTCGGCGCGTAGCATGCGGCCGACCCAGCGGAGCCGGACCCGCCCGACGGCCAGCACGCCGGGGGTGGCGCGCAGGGTGGCCTCGGCCTGATCGGTCAGGGCCGGGTCGACGCTGTCCATCAGGCGGCGGCCGACCTCGCGGGCCGCCTGCCAGCCCACCGCCAGGATGGCCGCCGTGATGAGAAGGCCCACCACCGGGTCGGCCCAGCGCCAGCCGATCGCCACCCCGCCCGCTCCGGCGAGCACGGCCAGCGAGGTGAACCCGTCGGTCCGGGCATGCAGGCCGTCGGCGACCAGTGCGGCCGAGCCGATCCGGCGACCGGTCCTGATCCGGTAGCGGGCGACCAGCTCGTTGCCCGCGAAGCCGAGCGCGGCCGCGACGGCGACCGCGGTCAGGTGGGTGACCGGATGCGGGTGCAGCAGCCGGCCGGCCGCGGCGAACGCGGCCGCGGCCGAGGAAAGCACGATCACGGCCACGATGACCATGCCGGCCAGATCCTCGGCCCGGCCGTAGCCGTAGGTGTAACGGCGGGTCGGGCGCCGGCGGCTGAGCACGAACGCGATGCCGAGCGGGACCGCGGTCAGCGCGTCGGCCGCGTTGTGCAGCGTGTCGCCGAGCAGCGCCACCGAGCCGGACAGCACGACCACCGCCGCCTGGGCGAGCGCGGTCGCTCCCAGCCCGGCCAGCGAGATCCACAGCGCCCGCAGGCCTTCGGCCGAGGACTCCAGCACGGTGTCGACCGCGCGGTCGTGGTCGTGCGAATGCGGCCCGGACGCGTGCCGGACGCGGGCCCACAGTCCCCGGTGCCCGCGGTCATGGTCATGGTCGTGCGGGTGGTGGTGGTGGTGGTGCGGGCGGGGATGACCGGCTGGGTCCTGCTCGTGCCTCATCCTTCCAGCATGACCCGGAAAACCCGTTGCAGCACATCGACACCAGCCACCTTGATGCGGCTGCAAACCGCTCGCAGGAGCTATGACACGGCGCTGGGCTGAGGCTGAGGCTGGAGCTGGGGCTGGGCCACCGCGACATGCCCGCCGGAGCGGAGACGGGCGCGGGGGCGTGCAGTACGCCCGTTCGGGATAAAAAATAAGGTGCTACGGGCGGAAGCCGGCCGGCGGCGGGCCACCCGGCGGGTCATCACGATCGGAGACTGCGGATGAGTGACGGGGAAAGGCTGGCCGTGCCGGAGACGGCCGGACGGATGGCGCGGGCCGCGTCGGCGTTCCTGGGGGCGCTGACCGCGGGGCAGCGGGAGCGGGCCTGCTTCGCCTTCGGCGACGAGCGGCGCGACTGGTCGTTCCTGCCCGAGCCGGACCGGGATGGCCTGCCGATCGGCGCGCTGGACGACGGGCAGCGCCGGCTCGGGCACGAGCTAATCGCGGCCGGGGTGAGCATGCCGGGGTACGCCAAGGTCGTGTCGGTGATGGCCATGGAGCACGTATGGCGTGCGCTGATGCCCGGGCTGGCCGATCTGTTCAACCCGGAGCGGTTCTGCTTCAGGGTGTTCGGCTCGCCGGGCGACCGGGTGTGGGGCTGGCAGTTCGCCGGGCATCACGTGTCACTCAACTTCACCATCGTGGACGGCCGGTACATCTCCCCCACCCCGTGCATGCTGGGCTCGGAGCCCGCAACCTACGGGCTGCTCGCGCCGCTGGCCGACGACGAGGAACTCGGCTACCGGCTGGTGAACTCCCTGGACACGGCCCAGCGGCGCGCCGCCCTCATCCACCACCGGCCGCCGCCGGACCTGGCGGCGCGGATGGTGCCCCGTCTCGGCCAGACCGAACGGCCCGACGCGGTGTTCGCGCCCGAGCCGGACTACGTGATCAGCGAGGAGGAACGGGACATCCTCAGCTACGTCCGGTTGGGTCCTAAGGGCGTTCCGGCGGCCGCGTTCGGCCAGCAGCAGCTCGATCTGCTCGCGGCGCTGGTCGGGGGGTTCGCGCGGCGGCTGCCGGACGAGGTGGCCGGGGCGCAGCTGCACGACCTGGAGCGCGCGGGCCTGGACAGCCTGGCGTTCGCCTGGGCGGGCGGCACGTCGCCCGGGGAGCGGCATTACTACCGGGTCCAGGGACCGACGCTGCTCATCGAGCACGACAACACCCAGGGAAACGGGAACCACATCCATTCGGCGTGGCGGAACCCGGCCGACGACTTCGGCGACGACGTGCTGGCTGAGCACTACCGCTTGCACCACGCGTAACGTCCGATTCGAATAGAGGAGCAAATCCAGCGTGCTTGCCTCGGGGATCAACGGACAGCGGCGGCTGCCAGTGCGGTGGCTGACCCTTTTTCCGCTGCCTCTTCCGTGGCGGCCAGCTGCTCGCCTCTGCGCCGGGCGTGGCGGCCGTAGGCCACCATCCAGCCCACGAGAGCCGCAGCCACGGCGTAGGGCATCACCTTAGTGATGGTCAGCGCGGTCGCGGTCGAGGTGGTCTCGACGATGACGACCCTGGCCACTGCTTCGGCAAGGTACGTCACGCCCCAGACGATGGTGAACAGGCGGAAGACGTGGCGGAACCCCAGATAGCGCCAGAGCGCCGCGAAATCACGCCCCTTGGGGGTGTCCGCGCCCATGAACTCCAGGGCGAACCGGTAGATCAGGGGCCTGCTGGACCACAGCGAGGCCAGGCAGAACAGGCCGAACATCGCGGTGGGCACCGAGCCCTCGAGCAGCACCAGCCGGGCGTTACCGCTCAGCAGTCCCAGCATCGTGCCGACCGCGATCCCGGCCAGGACGAGAACCCCGAGTACGTCCACGCGCCGGCGACGGGCCAGGCCGGCCAGTACGCCCAGGGCCGGGAAGACGCCACTCAGGACGAGAGCCGACACCGCGCTCTGCCCGGCGGAGCGGAGCAGCTGATAGGCCACCAGGGGCCCGGCGATATCGAAGACCGCGGTCATCGCCAGGGCCTGGAAGCGGTTGCGGTTGCGACCTGATGCCTGGTTGCTGTTCATATCCTCAACGCTAGGAGCGCGCCGGGATCTGGCCCAGTGTGCTCCATCCCGAACTCGGCATGACGCATGTCATCGCCGGCGCCGTGCGATACGTCTGGCTGGGCCGCCGGATACCGGCCGGTACCTCACGGCTTCCGGGCTACGCCGCCGAGGAAGGTCGCCGTACGCGGCGTCCCGGCCGGTGCCGGGTCGCCGCCGGACCAGGACATCACTGGAACCACGCCTGGCGGTACGAGCTCGAGGCCAGCGAAGAAGCTCACGAGGTCCTCCAGCGGGTGGATGTATAGCTGCGCGGCCGTGTACGCCGAGGTGAAGTTCTCCCCCTCGGACGGGTTGCCGGAACCGACGGAGATGATCAGGTAGCTGCCGGGAACGACCGCCTGGGCGAAAGCGGCGGCGACGTCGCGGGCGGTCCCGGCGTCCGCGAAGTGCAGGATCGCGGAGAGGATCACGCATGCGGGCTCGGCCAGGTCGATCAGTTCCTTTAGCCCGGCATCACCCAGAATGCCACCGGGATCGCGCATATCGCCGGGCACCGCGATCACTCCGGGGCTCTTGGCGAGCAGGCCGCGGGCGTGCGAGATCACGATGGGGTCGTTGTCCACGTACGCCACCCGCGCTTCCGGGTCGACGTGCTGGGCGATTTCGTGCGTGTTCAGCGCGGTCGGCAGGCCGGCGCCGACGTCGATGAACTGCCGGACCCCGCGGGCCGCCACGTAGCTGACGGCGCGGCCGAGGAACTGCCGGTTCTCCCTGGCCATCTGCGCGGAGATCGGATGGATCGCCAGCATCTTCTCCGCGAGTTCGCGGTCGGCCGCGAAGTTTTCCTTTCCGCCCAGCCAGTAGTCCCAGACCCTGGCGATGTTCGGCCTGGTCGGGTCGAATGGCTCCACCGCTCCTCCTTCTGGCCACCTCACCGTCCATCATGCCCTGTGCAGCCCACCAGCCACGTTCTAAACACCTCCATCCGTTCAGCGAATGGTCGCGTCACGGTCACCATGTCGCGGAGACCGGCAGGACGCCAGGCGATGTGCCCGGCAGGGAGGTAAAGACGCCGTTGTCGATCCGGCCGAACGAGAAGGCCTGGACGAGCAGGTGGCTGCTGCCGCCGGCCACCGCCAGCACCTGGCATGCCGAGGCGATCGCGTCCCGGGCACCGGCGTCGCTGGGGAACCGGGCCGTCTGTGTCCGCAGCACCCGGACCAGTCGCCCGTCCGCGGCGGACAGCTCGGCGACTCGTGCGGTCGCGGTGTGGTGCCCGGCGCGGCAAGACGACGTGATGACGTCGCCGCCGCCGGGTGCGATCATCGCGGACCGGAGGCCCGGCACGGGGGCGGCGAAGGCGGCGAGCCGTGCCGCCGCCAGGCTGCCGCCGGGCGCCGCGAGATCGAGCTCGCGGACTCCGGTGATCTCGGCCGGGATCATGCTCTGGGAGGCGCTGTGCCACCAGGGGACGACGACCGTGTCGTCGCCGGCCCAGGAGGGCACGCCAGGCCAGTACCCCGGCGCACTCCGGCCGGTCCAGGTCCGGGTGGCCCCGCTGGCTACGCTGATGACCTCGACGCTGCCATACAGCGCCCCGGGCGGAAACTCATGCGCCGAGGACAGCGCGAGCATCCTGGAGTCCGGGGACAGCGCCGCGCCGGTTACCGGCACGCCCCTGCTGTCGAAGCCCAGCCGGCGTAGCCCTCCTGGCCGGCCGTCCGGGGAGATGGTCAGCTGGAACACGGTGACGTCGGCCACGCCGGGCAGGTCGCCGCCCCGGGAGACGACGATCACGAAGTGCCGGTCATCCGCGCTCGCGAAGGGCTCGCCGCCGACCGGGGATCGCGGGGTGCCCGCCGGCACGGGTATCGCGACGGAGCCCGTCACGTGCCCGTCGCCCGAGGCCCGGACGACAACCTCCCGTCCGGTGACGACGACGTAGTAGCCAGGCATGCCGCCAGGTAGTGGCGGCGAGGTGCCCGCGGGCACGCTGGCGGGGGAGCGCGGGCTCGCCGTGCAGGCCGACAGGGCCGCGATAGCAACGACAGCTGCCGCGGCCACCGCCCTGACTGTCCGCATGCAGATGAGACGCACCGCCATCCATCCCGGTTGCACGGCGTTGGGCCGGTACGCCCCGGGCTGTGCCCGCGAACCGGTCGTCCGCCGGGGCCAGCACGGTGCAGGCTTGGAGGGTGGGCGATGAGCGGGCCGAGACCTACCTGCGGCTGCTGGCCGAGGCCGAGCTGCGGCGGGCCGGTGACCGGCTGCGTGACCTGGATGCCGGGGCCGGGACGGACGTCTGGCCCGATCCGGGCATGACGCCGTTCGCCACCGCGGAGAGCACGCAGTGGAAGGTCGTCCGCGCCGGGCGGATCCTCGTCGCGGCCGGCGCGCTGGACGAAGAATGCCTGGACCGCGTCGCGGCTGATCTTGACGCGGCCATCCGGGTCCGGTCACGGCTCCTGCTGAACTGGGATCGCAGGCGAGGCATGGTGTACCGCGGCGTGTACGCGCCGCAGGCCCGATTCGCGCCGCACGCCCGCCCGCCGCTGCCGCCTGGTCCCGTTAGCCGGGCGATACGGGTCACGCCCATCGGCCGGGCGCTGCGGGTGGCCAGCGGCCGCGCGCCGTGGGCGCTGCACCTGATGTCGCTGGTGCGGACCGAGACCGAGGCCGTGATCACCGTGGTCATGCGCATGCACTGGCCACCGGACGGGTCGAGCACGGATCTGGAGATCACCGGGGCCGGCCCGCACCATATGCCGTACGACCAGCTCTGGGCGGTGGACGACCAGGGGACTCGCTACACGGTCCGGTTCGAGGGCGGTCAGGGCGGGACGGCCGCCTGGCGGGGCATCGCTCCGCTGTCACCCGTGCCGCCGCGTGGCGCCCGGCGGCTTGACCTGGTCGGCGACGGAATCCGCCTCCTGCAACTCCCCCTCAGGCCGCCAGCCGCGCATGACCGCCGGGCCGCGCCGCCGGTGACCGAGCCGGCGGCGGTCCCGCCCGGCGAACGCCTGCTCGTGCTGGAGGCCGAACGCATGCTGGCCAGCGGAGATGCCAGGGGACCTGTCGAGGGCCCGGTCCCGGGTGAGATCATCACGGTGCTCACGGAGGCGGGCGCGATCGCCGCCGACAGCCCGGTACCCGGCCAGCTCGCGGCGCTGTGCCAGCGGCTTGGCGCGGCCGGGCACGACATCACGGTCCCTCCCGCCGCGCAGATCCCGGCGCAGTGGGCCAGCGTCATCGCGCAACGCGGCACGCCAGTGCCCGCAGACGGCCCTGAGGTGTTCGCGCCGCTCGCCGGCGTCCTTCCGGACGTCGACGGGACGCGGTTCGCCCTGGCCGGGCTGAGCACGGCCGCGGGCGAGAGCCACCTGCACGTGGTGAGCAGCGGCATGCCGCAGCTCGCGGACCGGTTCGCGTATAACTGGACGCCGGGTTTCTCCTGGTGGCTCAGGGACGGCACCGGGAACTGGCACGTGGCGACGGCAGGCGAACCGTGCGCACTCGGGGACGGCACGCAAGCGTTCCAGCTGCGGCTGACGCCGCCGCTCGCCGAGGTCCCGGACCTGGCTGAGGTGGTGGTGACCGGACCGGCGACGCGGGTCCGCGCCACGATACCGGTTCGCCCGCCCCCGGGAGCGAGCCAAGATTGACGCTGAGGCCGGCTCAGGTGCCGGCCGGGTGCCAGACGGTCTTGGTCTCCAGGTAGGCGAGCATGCGCTCCAGGCCGGGCGCCAGCGTCCAGTCCTTGTCGCCGGGCTTGACGACCCGCTTGAGGTTCTCCGCCGCGGCGACGGCCAGGTCGTCGGCCAGGGGGCCTGACGCGCCGCACAGGTCGACGGCGTTGACGTCCATGTGCGAGGCCAGCCAGGGCGTGATCTCGGCGGTGCGCCCGGTCAGCACGTTGATGACGCCGCCGGGCACGTCGGAGGTTGCGAGCACCTCGGACAGCGAGACCGCGGGCAGCGGGCGGCACTCGCTGGCCAGCGCCACTACCGTGTTGCCGCTGACCACCGCGGGCGCGACCACCGAGACGAAGCCCAGCAGGCTCGAGGCCTGCGGTGCGATCACCGCCACCACGCCGGTCGGCTCGGGCAGCGAGAAGTTGAAGTAAGGCCCGGCCACCGGGTTGGCCGCCCCGCGCACCTGGGCCAGCTTGTCGGCCCAGCCGGCGTACCAGACCCAGCGGTCGATGGCCGCGTCCACGGTGGTCTCCGCCTGCCGCGCGCCGATTCCCTCGGCGTTCCTTGTCTCGGCGATGAACTGCGCGCGGCGGCCCTCGAGCAGTTCGGCCACCCGGTACAGCACCTGCCCGCGGTTGTAGGCGGTGGCCGCCGACCAGCCGCCGAAGGCCTTCCGCGCGGCCGTGACCGCGTCTCGCGCGTCCTTGCGCGACGCCAGGGCCGCGTTGGCCAGGAACCCGCCCTTGTGGTCGGTCACCACGTACGAGCGCCCGCTCTCCGAACGAGGGAACATCCCGCCGATGTACAGCTTGTACGTCTTGCGCACGGCGATGCGCGAGGCGGTAACAGTGCTGGTCCGGGGGGACGGCTCTGCTGGCAACCCCCGGGGGGACTCCATCCCCCCGGACCCCCCTGGCAGACCTCCCCGTTCAAAATCGGGTGTATCAGGCATCGAGGTACGCCTCCAGCCCGTGCCGGCCGCCTTCCCGGCCGTAGCCGGATTCCTTGTAACCCCCGAACGGCGACGCCGGGTCGAACTTGTTGAACGTGTTCGCCCACACCACGCCGGCCCGCAGCCGGGAGGCCATCCACAAGATCAGCGATCCCTTCTCGGTCCAGACCCCGGCCGACAGCCCGTACGGAGTGTTGTTGGCCTTCTCCACCGCCTCGGCCGGCGTGCGGAACGTCAGCACGGACAGCACCGGCCCGAAGATCTCCTCCCGGGCGATCCGGTGCGCCTGTGACACCCCGGTGAACACCGTCGGCGGGAACCAGAAGCCCTTCACCGGCAGCTCGCACGGCGGCGACCAGCGCTGGGCGCCCTCCGCCTCGCCGGCCTCGGACAGCTCGCGGATCCTGGCCAGCTGGGCCGCGGAGTTGATGGCGCCGACGTCGGTGTTCTTGTCCAGCGGGTCGCCGAGCCGCAGGGTCGCCAGCCGCCGCCGCAGCGACGCCAGCACCTCGTCGTACACCGACTCCTGCACCAGCAGCCGCGAGCCGGCGCAGCACACGTGGCCCTGGTTGAAGAAGATGCCGTTCACGATGCCTTCGACCGCCTGGTCCACGGGCGCGTCCTCGAACACCACGTTGGCGGCCTTGCCGCCCAGCTCGAGGGTCACCTTCTTGCGCGAGGGGGCGCACGCGCGGGCGATTTCCTTGCCCACCTCGGTGGAGCCGGTGAACGCCACCTTGTCGATGCCGGGGTGCTCGACCAGGGCGCGGCCGGTCTCCCCCGCCCCGGTGACGATGTTGACCACGCCCGGCGGCAGGTCGGCCTGCTGGCAGATCTCGGCGAAAGCCAGCGCGGTCAGCGGCGTCGTCTCGGCGGGCTTGAGCACCACCGTGTTGCCGCAGGCCAGCGCCGGGGCGATCTTCCAGGCCAGCATCAGCAGCGGGAAGTTCCACGGGATGACCTGGCCGGCCACCCCGAGGGGTTTCGGCGCCGGGCCGTACCCGGCGTACTCCAGCTTGTCGGCCCACCCGGCGTGGTAGAAGAAGTGCGCCGCGACCAGCGGGATGTCGACATCGCGGGATTCGCGGATGGGCTTGCCGTTGTCGAGCGACTCGAGCACGGCGAGCTCCCTCGCCTTTTCCTGCACGATCCGGGCGATCCGGAACAGGTACTTGGCTCGTTCCTTTCCCGGCAGCTGCGACCAGGTGTGCTCGTACGCCTTGCGGGCGGCGCTCACCGCGCGGTCGACGTCGGCCGGGCCGGCCTCGGTCACCTCGGCCAGGACCTCCTCGGTGGCCGGCGAGATGGTCTTGAACGCGCGGCCGTCCAGGCCGGGGACGAACTCGCCGCCGATGAAGAGCCCGTAGGACTCCTTGATGCTGACGATCGCGCGCGATTCGGGCGCGGGCGCGTACTCGAACTTAGCCATGTCAGTCCAGGGTGGAATGTCGCAGGGCATCCGCTGACCTGCGGCGTGTCGCCGCTACTGCTTCTGACCTGCGTTTTTCGTCTCAACGCTTCTCATCGTATCCATGTCTTCCGCTCGGAGTAAGCAGCGGGCCTGGTGCGTTGCGCGTGCGGAGACGAGCGTGCGGCCCCTCCGCGGGGGAAGGGCCGCACTGCGGTTGACGTCGCTCACCTGCGGACGATGATGTCACCGCTGGTGATCGGGTAGTACCTGAGCCACCCGGTGTGCCAGAAGGTACCGACGCCACTGGCGTAGGTGTCGGGGTGGTAGCGGCCGCCGTCGTGCACCTTGACGACCATGGGCAGGCCCACCAGCCTCCAGGGCGCTCCCCTCGGGATGACGTACCCGAAGCGGGCGTCATGGCCCCTGATGAAGGCCCACGTCACCGGGGCGGTGTACCTGAGCACCTGGAACGCCGAGCCGGCCGGCATGGTGAAGGTCAGCTTGTTCCCGTCGCGGTCGGATACCTGAGTACTTGAGACGGAGCCGTCGCGCGCGATCACGCCCGTGCCGCTTACCCAGTAGCCCGGGTTGGCGCTGGTGGGGTCGTAAGTGATCTTGAACGAGATGACGTTGTAGTTGACCGTGCCGGTGACCGTCCATGTGTAGTGGCTAGGGTCAGCGTTGTAGCTGCCGCTCCCGGAGAAGGTCGTCATGAACGTCGACACAGGTGTGACCGAGGTGACGTTCATCGTGTGCGCGTACTGGGTGCCGGAACTGTCGGCGAATGTCAGCGCGTGCTGACCGATGATGTTCCACACGTTCGTGCCGAAGGCCCGGTACATGAAGTTCGCGTAGTCGATCTGGCCGTGGTGGCGGCCAAGCCCGGCTGACGCGGTGAACGACACGTACTGGGTCCCGGCCAGCGCGACACTGCCTGTTGCCGTCGGCATCGGCACCGGGTGCGCGCTTGCCGCGCCCGCTGTGGCCACGCCGGTGCCGGCTACCGCGAGGGCGAGTGCCCCGCTCGCGAGTATTGACCTGATTTTCATGATTGCCTGATACTCCCTAGGTAGGTAGTTGGTTACCTAGGAGGGTCGGCCTTGCCCGTCGGCCCTCCGCTTGCCGTTAGCCGGTGCTCACCTCCTCCCCGCTCAGCACCTCCCGGGGCGACGCGCCTTTCCGCCCGTTTCCCCGGAAACGCTTTACGCCAATAACGGATCCCCTTTTAAGGGGACCGCCGTATGCTGCGCTAAGGTAGAGGCGAAGGTTGGCCACCGGTGGACCGTTAGCCACGTCTGTGGTCGGTGAGGAAGAGGCGAGGGGCCGCAAATCAATAGCCGAAGGCCATCTCTTAAAATTCTCCACGCCGTCTCCACACCATCTCCACGCCGTCTCCACACGATCTGCATCCGTGCGCCACAGGCATCGCCGCAGGCAAAGGCCGCTTTCACTCAATTAAGCGGAACGGGTGGACGACCGCCGAGCGTTTGGCGCTACCGTGGGGCTTTCCGGATGGCCGTCTTCCGTCGGTCCGGACGCGGAGTCCGTCGATCCGGTCTGCTGTCAGTCCAGGGTGAAGTAGTCGGGGCCGGAGTAGCGGCCGGTGGCCAGCTTGGTCCGCTGCATGAGCAGGTCGTTCAGCAGGCTGGAGGCGCCGAGGCGGAACCAGCGGGGATCCAGCCAGTCCTCTCCCGCCGTCTCGTTGACCAGGACCAGGTAGCGCAGGGCGTCCTTGGCGGTGCGGATGCCGCCGGCCGGCTTGACGCCGACCTGCCGCCCGTGCGCCTCGCGGAAGTCGCGCACGGCCTCCAGCATGACCAGCGTCACCGGGAGCGTGGCGGCCGGGGTGACCTTGCCGGTCGAGGTCTTGATGAAGTCGGCGCCGGCCAGCATGGCCAGCCAGGACGCGCGCCGCACGTTGTCCAGCGTGACCAGTTCGCCGGTTTCCAGGATGACCTTGAGATGCGCCCCGTCACAGGCCTGTTTGACCGCGGTGATCTCGTCGAAGACCTCCTGGTAGCGCCCGGACAGGAAGGCGCCGCGGTCGATCACCATGTCCACCTCGTCGGCGCCCGCCGCGACCGCGTACTTCACGTCGGCCAGCTTGACCTCCAGGCTGGCCCGGCCGCTGGGGAACGCGGTGGCCACGCTGGCCACGTGCACGCCGCTGCCCTTCAGCTCGGCCGCCGCGACGTGCGCCAGGTCCGGGTACACGCAGACGGCGGCGACCATCGGCGCGGTCGGGTCGGCGGGGTCGGGGCGCCTGGCCTTAGCGCACAGCGCGCGGACCTTGCCCGGCGTGTCCTGACCCTCCAGCGTGGTCAGGTCGATCATCGAGATCGCGGCGTCGAGCGCCCACTGCTTGGCGGTGGTCTTGATGGACCGGCTGGCCAGCATGGCCGCGCGTGCTTCCGCCCCCACCCGGTCCACCCCGGGCAGCCCGTGCAGGAACCCTCGCAGCTCGGGGGTGGCCCGCGTTGGTGCGCTCATCCGCGTCTCCCTTCCAGCTCCATTCTTACCCCTGACGAGGCCCGCGCCAGCCCTGGGTGAGCCCAGCGCCATTCGGTGAACGTGGCGCTCTGCGGGATAGCTGCAGAAGAGCGCCACATTCATTGAATTCAGTGCGGGGCTAGTGTGGTGAACGGGGAGAGTGGTGCGTGAGGGGCGGCTTCGGGGAGGCGGGATCAGCGGAGGGCGGCTTCGGGGAGGCGGGATCAGCGGAGGGCGGCCTCGATGACGCGGCCGAGGGCGATGAGCTGCTCCTCACCGCCGGGCGGGCCGATGAGCTGGAGGGACGCGGACAGCCCGGCCGGACCGCCGGGGACGGGCAGGGCCAGCGCGGGCAGGCCTGCCAGGTTGGCCGGCATGGTCAGCGCGGTGAGCGACGTGCCCCGTTCGCCGAGCAGCGGCGGCGGGCCCACCAGCGTCGGCAGGGCCAGCATCGGATGGCGGTCCAGCGCGGCGATGAACCAGTCACGCACCTCCTGCCTGATCCGGCGGACGGCGTCGGCCTCATCGGCGGTGACCTCGGCCGCCTCGGCCAGGTTGGCCCTGATCCGCGGGCTGAGCCGGCCGGCCTGCGCGAGGAGGTGCGCGTTGGCCTGGTAGGCCTCGACGTCGATGAGCACGTTCCCGGCGTGGTTCGCGGCCTTGAAGTCGAAGACGGCGACCTCGGTGACCCGCAGGCCGGCCGCGGCCAGCGCGGCGTCGACCGCGCGGTCCGTCACCGGGTCGATGCCGATCCCCGGGCGGATCCGGCCCACCGCGAGCTCGCAGGACCCGGCCGCGAAGCCGGGCTCGATCAGGCGCATCCCGATCTCGACCGCGGCCACGTCCGCGCCGAGCGGGCCCACCGTGTCCATGGAGGGTGCCAGCGGGTACACGCCGTCGACCGGCACCCGGCCCCAGGTGGTCTTCAGGCCGGTGACCCCGCAGCAGGCCGCGGGGATCCGCACCGAACCCCCGGTGTCGGTGCCGAGGGCCACGTCCGCCTCCCCCGCGGCGACGGCCGCCGCCGAGCCGCTTGACGACCCGCCGGGCAGCCGCCGGGGATCGGCCGGATTCAGCGGCGTGCCCGACCACGGATTCACGCCGCTGGCCGACCAGCACAGTTCGGTCAGGTTGGTCTTGCCGACGATCCGCGCACCGGCCCGCCGGGCCGCCGCCACCACGGCCGCGTCCCTGGCCGCCGGGCGGGCCTGTTCCGCGACCAGCTGGCAGCCCGCCGTGGTGGGCAGGCCCTCGACGTCGATGCAGTCCTTGACCGCGAGCCGCGGGCCGTCGCCCGGGGCGTCCAGCCGCACTATCCAGGTGGAGTCCATGAAGGTGATTGTGGCAAAGCCAAGAAGTCACGGAAGTTTCGCCTGGATGTCATGGCGGCTGTGATGCGGCGATCGTTTGGTATCGCACCGTGTGACCATGAGGGTCGCGATTATCACCGAGTCGTTCCCGCCCGACGTCAACGGCGTCGCGCACTGCGTCCTGCGGATCGCCGAACTCCTCACCAGCTACGGCCACCATCCGCTGGTCATCGCGCCCCGGCCGCCACGGGAAAGGTGGGAGGAAAAGGGGCCGCAGGAAGAACCAGGGGCAACAGGGCCGCAGGAAGAACCAGGGGCAACAGGGCCGCAGGAAGAACCAGGGGCAACAGGGCCGCAGCGGGGGCGGGGAGCAAAGGGGTCACGGGAAGAGAGCGGGGACGGGCACGAAAGAGAGGGAGTTCGGGGGGTTCGGGGGGGAACCTCCTTTTCCTTCCCGGTCGTGCGCGTCCCCGCGGTGCCGCTGCCCGGCTATCCGAGCTTCCGGCTTGGCCTGCCCAGCCGCCAGATCCGGGCGGCGCTCATCAGGCACCGGGCCGAGGTGGTGCACCTGGCCAGCCCGGTCGTCCTGGGCGCGCACGGCGCCACGGTGGCCCGGCGGCTCGGCCTGCCCATCGTGGCGGTGTACCAGACCGACCTGCCGTCCTACGCCCGCGCCTACCGGCTCGGGCGAGCCGGCGAGGCGTTCGCCTGGCGGTGGCTGCGCGGCATCCACAACGGCGCCGCGCGCACGCTGGCCCCGTCCACGGTCACCGCGACCGGCCTGCTCGGGCAGGGCATCGGCAACGTCTGGCTGTGGGGCCGGGGCGTGGACACGCGGCGCTTCGACCCGGCCAAGCGCAGCCAGGACATCCGGGCCACCCTGGCGCCCGGCGGGGAGCTGATCGCGGGCTATGTCGGCCGCCTGGCCACCGAGAAGCGCGTCGAATCGCTGGCCGGGATCACCGCGCTGGACGGGGTCCGGCTGGTCATCGTGGGGGCCGGGCCGGCCGAGGCCATGCTGCGCCAGCACGTGCCGGACGCCGTCTTCCTCGGCGAGCGCCGCGGCGAGGAACTGGCCGCCATCTACGCCAGCCTCGACGTATTCGTGCACAGCGGGCCGTACGAGACGTTCGGGCAGACGCTGCAGGAGGCGGCCGCGAGCGGGCTGCCGGTGGTCGCGCCGGCCGCCGGAGGGCCGCTCGACCTGGTGGCGGACGGGGTGACCGGATACCTGGTGCCGCCTTCGGACCCGGGCGCGTTCACCGCCGCGGTGGCCCGGCTTGCCGCTGATCCGGCGATGCGGGCGGCGTTCGGCGCGGCCGGGCGGCGCAAGGTCCTGGGCCGGAGCTGGCCCGCGCTGACCGAGGAGCTGATCGGGCACTACGCCGCGGTACTCGGGGCGGCCAGGGGAACCAAGGAGCCCAGGGGAACCAAGGAGTCCAGGAGAACCAAGGAGTCCAGGAGAACCAAGGAGTCCAGGGGAACCAAGGAGTCCAGGGGAACCAAGGATCCCAAGGGAACCAAGGATCCCAAGGGAACCAAGGAGTCCAAGGGGTCTAAGGGGTCCAGGTCGGCGAAGGTCACCACATGAGGATCGTCCGGCTGGCCAACTTCGTCGCGCCGCACTCCGGCGGCCTCCGCACCGCGCTGGCCGAACTGGGCGCGGGCTACCTGGCTGCCGGGCACGAGCCGGTGCTGGTCATCCCGGGCGAGCGGGACAGCGACCGGCGGACCCCGCAGGGCCGGGTGATCACGCTGCGCGCACCGCGGGTGCCGTTCACCGGCGGGTACCGGGTGCTGTGGCGCCGGCGGCGGCTGGCCCGGCTGCTGGCCCGGCTGCGGCCGGACGTGCTCGAGGTGTCGGACCGGACCACGCTGCGCTGGACCGGGGCGTGGGCGCGCGAGCACGGCGTGCCCGCCGTCATGGTGTCGCACGAGAGCGTCACGGCCCTGTTCCGGAGGGCGCCGCTGGGCCGCGCCGCCGCCGGCTGGCTCAACCGGCGCACGGCCCGGGCGTACCGGCGGGTCATCTGCACCACCGGCTGGGCGGCGGCCGAGTTCGAGCGCATCGGCGCGGGAAACCTGGCCCGCGTGCCGCTCGGCGTGGACCTGGCCACGTTCGCCCCCGGGGCCGGGGGGTCAGGGCGGGTGCGGGCGCGCTACGCCGCCGAGGGGCAGATCCTGCTGGTGCACTGCGGCCGGCTGTCGGCGGAAAAGAAGCCGCAGCGCTCGCTGGCCACGCTGGCCACCCTGCGCGCGGACGGCCTGCCCGCCCGGCTGGTGGTGGCCGGCGACGGCCCGCTGCGGCGGCGCCTGGAGCGCCAGGCGGCGCGGGCCGGCCTCCGGGTTACCTTCGCCGGCTTCCTGCCCGGCCGGGCCGACCTGGCCGCGCTGCTGGCCAGCGCCGACGTGGCCATCGCGCCGGGACCGGCGGAGACCTTCGGGCTCGCCGCGCTGGAGGCGCTGGCCTGCGGGACTCCGGTAGTGGTGAGCGCGGAATCCGCGCTGCCCGAGGTCGCGGGCGGGGCCGGGGCCAGCGTGCCGGGCGAGGACCTCTCGGCCGGCGTGCGCGCCGTGCTGGCCTGGCCGGAGCCGGCCCGCCGGGCCGCGGCCCGGGCCCGCGCCGAGCGTTACGACTGGGAGACGGCGGTGCGCGGTTTCCTGGCGGTACACACGGCCGAGGCGGACAACGGGGCCGGCCAGAGGGCCCAGGCGGCGGGGAGGCCCGGATGACGATGTTCGTGGCGCTCGGTGACTCGATCACGGTGGGCATGGGCGATCCGGCACCCGGCGGCGGCTGGCGCGGCTGGGCCGCGCTGCTGGCCGGCACGCTGCCCGAGCCGCAGATGCACAACCTGGCCACGCTGGGCGCCCTGGCCGCCGACGTGGAGCGGGTTCAGCTGCCGGCCGCGACGGCCCTGCGGCCCGACGTGGCCAGCGTGGTGGTCGGCATCAACGACACGCTCCGGGGTGATTTTGATCCCGAACGAACGGGCGCGTCGGTCGGCCGGACGGTGGCAGCCCTGCGGGCGGCGGGCGCACAGGTGCTCACCATGCGGCTGCCCGACCCGGGGCAGATGTTCGGGCTGCCGAAAGCGCTGGCCCGGCCGCTGGCCCGCCGGATGCGCGCGGTGAACGCGGCCGTGGACGAGGTGGCACGGCGGCACGGGACGCTGCACCTGGACGCGGCCCGCGACCCCGCCACCTACCAGCGCCGCTACTGGAGCGTGGACCGGCTGCATCCGAACGAGCGCGGCCACCGCCTCATCGCCTGTCACTTCCACGCCCTGCTGGCCGCGTCCGGGTACCCGGTCGGTCCCGGCCCCGACCCCGAGCCGTCCAGCCCGCCGCCGACCAGGCTCGCCGAGATCGGCTGGATGGCCACCAAGGGAACCGCGTGGCTGGTCCGGCGGTCCAGGGATCTGGTGCCGGCCCTGGCCGGGCTGGCGGTGCGCGAATGGCTGACCGGCGGGCGGGACGACGGCGCAGGGCACGACGAGGACGCCGGGCGGGACAGCGCGGGGCGGGAGCCCGCGAACCTGAACGTCTTAAGCAGACATTCAGGAAACTTGCAGCATCACAAGCGCTTACCCTTGGCTCGCCTCAAGGTCTGGAACCGATCCTCTACATGTAACGAAAGAACGACGCCGCATGACGGCAGCGAGTTGAGGGCGAGACCATGAGCCAGACCTATGACCCGAACGAGTCAGAGCAGGGCCAGAGCTACCCGTACGGGCCTGCCTTCGGGAGCGGAACCGGCTACCCGGGTAGTTACGCTGGAGCCGGTTTTGCCAGCGAGCCGCCCCCGCCGCCGCGGCGCAACCACAGGCGCGGGCTGGCCATCACCGGCGCGGTCGCGCTCGCCGCGGGCGCCGCCGCGGGCGGATTGATTGGCAGCATGAACCACGGCGCGATCGGCACGGTCACCGCCGCCTCCAAGACGGCGCTGTCCACCAGCCAGATCGCGGAGCGGGTCGACCCCGCGCTGGTCGACATCGTGTCCACCGACGGTGACCAGCAGGCCGAATCGGCCGGCACCGGCATCGTGCTGACCTCCAACGGCGAGATCCTGACCAACAACCACGTGATCAACGGCGCGACCTCGATCAAGGTCACCGACATCGGCAACGGCAAGACCTACACCGGGAAGGTCGTCGGCTACGACGCCAGCCACGACGTGGCCGTGCTGCAGCTGCAGAACGCGTCCGGCCTCACCGTCGCCAACCTGGGCAACTCCTCCACCGTGCAGACCGGGGACAACGTGGTCGCCCTCGGCAACGCGGGCGGCAAGGGCGGTACCCCGTCGGTCGCGGCCGGCACGGTCACCGGCCTGAACCAGTCCATCACCGCGTCGGACGAGCTCTCCGGCACCAGCGAGCAGCTGACCGGGCTGATCCAGACCAACGCGAACATCCAGCCGGGCGACTCCGGCGGGTCCCTGGTCAACGCCTACGGGCAGGTGATCGGCATCGACACCGCGGCCTCCTCGGGCAGCGAGGTCCAGTCCAGCCAGAGCCAGGCCACCGATATCCAGGCCTACGCGATCCCGATCGACAACGCGCTGTCGATCGCCAGGCAGATCGAGGCGGGCACCACCTCGGCTGACGTGCACATCGGCGCCACGGCCTTCCTCGGCGTGCAGATCCAGTCCGCCAGCCAGGGCTCGGGCGGCGGATCCGGCGGCTTCGGCGGCTTCGGCGGCTTCGGCGGGTTCGGCGGCCAGGGCGACGGCAGCGGCTTCGGCGGGTCCGGCGACCAGGGCAACGGCACCGGTACCAGCAGCGGCGTCGCCGTGGCCGGCACCCTGTCCGGCTCGCCCGCGGCCAACGCCGGCCTGACCCAGGGCGACGAGATCACCGCGCTCGGCGGGCAGTCGGTCTCCACGCCCGAGGACATCTCCCACGTGCTGGTCAAGTACCACCCCGGCGACTCGATCTCGATCAGCTGGGTGGACCAGGCCGGCCAGTCGCACACCGCGAACGTGACCCTGGCCAACGGTCCCGCCGCCTAGGACTAGGAGCGGGCAACCCTGCAGCCCGATCCCAGAGCCAGTGATCCCCGGCCGCCCCCGGGGATCACTGGTTTCGCTGTCTTATCAACCGGCCGGGGCGTCACACCACCGGAAGTGTCGAGCTGGCGCAGAAACGATATAGCCCGCCCGTTCGGGATAAAAAAGACTTGAGGCCGGCGAGAGGAAGAACGGGTGCGCGCAGCGAGACTCCACGCGGTTGGCGACCTGCGGGTGACGGACGAGCCGCCGCCCGTGGCGGGTTCCGGTATGAGCCTGGTGCGGGTCACCGCGGTCGGCATCTGCGGCTCTGACCTGCATTGGTGGGACGAGGGCGCGATTGGCGACGCCAAGCTCACGCACCCGCTCGTGCTCGGCCACGAGGGCGCCGGGGTGATCGCCGACGGGCCGCGGCGCGGCGAGCGGGTGGCGATCGACCCGGCGATTCCCTGCCAGACGTGCCGGGCGTGCCGGGACGGCTACCGGAACCTGTGCTACCGGATCAGGTTCTCCGGCCACGGCGAGACCGACGGCATGATGCGCGAGCTGATGGCGTGGCCTTCTGCGCTGCTGCACCCGCTGCCCGACGGGGTGCCCGACGCGGACGGCGCCATGCTCGAGCCGCTCGGCGTGGCCATCCATTCCGCGGACCTGGGGCACCTGCCGTTCGGCGGCACGGCCTCGGTCACCGGCTGCGGGCCGATCGGGCTGCTGCTCATCGGGCTGCTCAAGGCGGCGGGCGCGAGTTCGGTGCTGGCGATCGAGCCGCTGGCGCACCGGCGGGAGGCGGCCGCGCGGCTGGGCGCGGACCAGGTGCACGATCCCGCCGCGTTCACCGGGAGCGACCTGATGGGTGAGCTGACCGGTTTCGGGGTGGATGTGGCGTTCGAGGCGGCGGGGAACGACGAGGGCGTGGAACTCGCCATGGCCTCGGTGCGGCCCGGCGGGCGGGTGGTGCTGGCCGGCATCCCGGGCGACGACTTCATCAGGTTCGCGGCCTCGCCCGCGCGGCGCAAGGGGCTGACGATCGCGATGGTGCGGCGGATGAACGAGGTGTACCCGCGGGCCATCAGCCTGGCCGAGCGGGGGGTGGTGGACCTCGCTTCGGTGGTGACGAGCCGGGCGGGCCTGGGCGAGGTCCGGTCGGCCTTCACGGACGCGGCCCGGCGTACCGGCCTGAAGGTGATCATCGAGCCCCAGCGCTAGGTACGGCGCTAACCTGGGTCGCATGCGCTCGGTGCGGCTCGCGGTGATCCTGGACTGCTGCTGCGTGCTGGTGTTCGTGATCATCGGCCGGGCCAGCCACGCCAAGGGCGAGAGCCTGGGCGGCATCGCGTCGACGGCGTGGCCGTTCCTGGCCGGGCTGGCGGGCGGCTGGCTGGCGGCGCGGGCCTGGCGGCGGCCGGCCGGGCTCTGGCCGGCCGGGGTGGGCGCGTGGCTCGGCGCGGTGGCCCTGGGCATGCTGCTGCGGGTGGTGTCCGGGCAGGGCACCGCGTTCGCGTTCATCGGCGTCGCGCTGGCGTTCCTCGGCCTGTTCCTGCTCGGCTGGCGGCTGCTGGCCCAGCTGGCCGGCGGCCGGGCCCTCCGCCGCGGGCCAGGATCCGCGGCCCGGTAACACCGAGGCTGGTGCACCTGGGATCGCCTAGCCGGAAGTTATAATTACAGAAATTAAATATGCTATTGAAGTCTATAGTAAAAGAGATCGATAGTTGTCCACCGGAGTGGCGTAATATGACCTACAGTGCCGAGATCAGCCGGGCTAACCCCTCATGTTTCGTGTTCATGATCGACCAGTCCGCTTCGATGGTCGATCCCATTGGCGGCGGCGGCCTCCAGCACAAGCATGAGGTCGTAGCCGACGCAGTGAATCGGCTTCTCATGGAGCTATCGATTAAGTGTGCGAAGGAAGAAGGAGTACGAGACTATTTCCATGTCGCGGTGATCGGCTATGGCGGGACGACGGCTGCGCCCGCCCTCGGCGGCGACCTGCGCGACCAGGACCTGGTCTCAATCGGGCTCCTCGCGGACAAGCCCCTGCGGGTAGAGAACCGGACCAGGAAGGTCCCCGACGGCGCCGGCGGCCTTGTCGAGGAGAGGGTCAGTTTCCCCGTCTGGCTGGAGCCCCTGGCCAATGGGGCAACCCCCATGTGCAAGGCGATCAACAGGTCGGCGGACATTCTCACCGCCTGGATCGCCAGCTATCCGCGAAGCTTCCCGCCGATAGTGCTCAATCTCACCGACGGCGAGGCGAATGACGGCGACCCGGTGCAGGCGGCTGACAGGCTGCGGCGGCTCGGCACGGATGACGGCGCGGTGCTGCTGTTCAACCTCCACGTTTCCAGCGCCGGGGGTGCTTCGGTGGCCTTCCCCGACACCGAGGCCGGCCTGCCGGACGCCTACTCCCGTACCCTGTTCCAGATGTCGAGCCCGCTGCCGCCGCACATGCGAGACTACGCGGCGCAACAGGGCTATTCTGTCAGCACCGGAACTCGCGGGTTCGTTTACAATGCCGATATCATCTCCCTGGTTCAGTTCCTCGATATCGGTACCCGCGCCGTAGCGCTCCGGTGAAGAGATGCGCGGAAGCGTCTTTAGCTATTCTGCGCCGAAACTTGGTAATTCTCCGGACGAGTGCGAAGACGCCTGGCGCATATCTCCTCCGCTGCCCGCCGGCACCGATGAGATCGCCGGCGAGTCCGTCCGGGTCAGCGTCGCCGATGGCGCCTCGGAGAGCCTGTTCGCCGCGCGCTGGGCTGACCAGCTCGTCGACAGGTTCTCTTCCGTCCCGCTGAGAGCACTCCAGAACGTCACGGACCTGCTCGGGGAACTGGACGCGATAGGCACACATTGGCCCCGCGTCATGGAGTCCTATGCCGCTAGCCGCACGCTGTCCGGCAGGCCGCTCAAATGGTACGAGGAACGCGCCATCGGCAGCGGGGCGTTCGCCACGCTGCTCGTGGTCGATCTATGCATGCCAGCCTCGCTTACGCCCGGCCCGGACAACGGCTATTGGCATGCGGTTTCAATCGGCGACACCTGCATGTTCCAGATCCGTGACGACAGTCTGCTCGCAGCGTTCCCGGGCATGCCGTCGGCTGACTTCGGCAATAATCCGGCCCTGGTCGGAAGCAGCCATGACGACCGCGCGCGCCTTCGGCATCATGCGCTGACTCATAGCGGACCGATTGTCCAGGGGGACGATTTTTTCATCTGCACGGACGCACTGGCACTCTGGTTTACTGAACAGGTGGAACGCGGGTACAAGCCATGGCTGATCCTCCGTGATCTCCAGGCTATCGGATTCTCCCGCTGGCTGGACGAAGCCCGGCGAACCGGCGGTCTCCGCAATGACGACGTGACGCTCATTCACGTTGATCTCTGGTGACTCAGATGAACCACCCGGCAATGTTTCCCACCGGCGGTAAGTATGTGGAGGCGCTCCAGAACCCGGGCCGATGTCTTACCGACACGGAACTGAAGGCCGCCACGATCCATAAAAGCCGGCTCGGCTTGCCGCAACCGATATCCGGGAACTTTTCATGCGTCTTCCACGCCACTTCCCCCGGTGGCAGGCAGTACGCGATAAAATGCTTCACCCGCGAGGTACCCCACCAAATGGAACGGTACGCGGTGATACACGACCAGCTGGCTATGTCGAAATTCCGCTGGGCTACGGACTTCATCTTCACCAGGAATGGCATAAAGGTAGACGGGACGGCATACCCTATCCTGCGGATGGACTGGGTCGACGCCCTGCCGCTGAACGACTGGCTCACCAGGAACATCGGGAACCCGCGATCGGTGGCGATGCTGGCAGATCAGTTCGATCAGATCGTCGCGGACATGTCATCGGCGGGCATAGCCCACGGAGACCTGCAGCACGGCAATCTGCTGGTCCAAGGCGACGGGACACTGCGCCTCGTCGACTACGACGGCATGTACTTCCCGCAGCTCGGCCGGCTGCCACCCAACGAGTACGGGCATCCGAACTATCAATCGCCGCGGCGTTCCGAGCGTGACTACGGGCCGGCCATCGACCACTTCTCGGCGTGGCTGATATCGCTATCTCTCCGCGCGATCGCCGCCGACCGCAGCCTCTGGGACCTGCTCAACCCCAGGAATGACGAGTATCTTCTCCTCGATCACTCCGATCTTGCCCGCAGCGATACGTCAGCACGATTTGCCCGTCTCCTTACCCACCGTGACCCGCAGGCCCGTGAACTCGCCATACGAATTCGCGAGTTCCTGACCATGCCGGTGAGCGTGATACCCAAGCCGGAACTGCTTACCGTAGCCCCCCTCGGCACGCAGCATCCAGTAGCCAGTAATGCGGACGGCCCGCAAAGCTCTGCACCACTGCCCTCGTGGATGAACTCCAGAATCAGGACTTCTGAGCGTGCCGCCGAGAGTGCCGCGCCGGACCGCCGTGCCGCCGGCGGCCGGGTACGGATCTCCGCGGGCAGGCATACGATCTGGTATTCCCGGATCGCGCTGGCCGCGGGCCTGGCCGCGGCGGGCGCCGCGGTGATCACCACATGGCTGCTGATAGGCACGGCAGTTATCTATGCCGCCTGGCTGGCCTGGGCGCTCGCCGACTACCGGAGAAACCCGCAGGCACGTACCTACGCGGAACTCAGAAGCCGGCGCGGCAAGGCGAAGGCTGCCTCGGCAGCCGCCCGGAAGCGGGTGGCCCGCACCGAGAAGAAAGAGGAATCCCTCGAGAAGCGCCTGGCGGCCATGACGAAGCAAATCGACAAGAGGCGCAGCATCTGCCAGGCTGATTATGACAGGAAGATCAAGAACCTGGAGCACCGGTACATTCCCGTTGATCGCGAGCTGGCGAAGCTTCAGACGAACAAACAACAGGAAATAAATCGGCGCCTGGCCAGCGCACGGGCCGCCTTCGTATCGCGGCAGCTCGCCACCGCGCGTATCACGTCCCGTCAGATCCCTGGCATCGGCCCCAAGAACGTCATGAGCCTCAATGCTGCTGGAATCTATTCGGCGGCGGACTTCAGCGGCATCGTGGTCCAGCCGGGCATGGGTTATTCGAGCGCCCTGCTCTTCCGGCTATCCAATGGTCGCCAGATCAGGGTTCCGGGCATCGGGGTCGGCAAGGGCAGGGCTATCGATACATGGCGGCAACAGCAGGTAGCCCGCGCCAACGCGCAAGCGCCGAAGACTCTCCCGTCGTCCGACCTGCAGACGATCAATTCCGCATTCGCGGCTCTGGAGTACGACCTGAGAAGGCAGCGGAAGAGAATCGAGGACGAACTCTCGAAGGACCGGGCCGTGCTCAATAACGAGCTCTACGCCGGCATCGCGGCCATTGAAGCCGACCGCCGGCAGGCTGAATCCAGCGTGGCCGATGAACGGCGGAACATAGACGCGGAGCGGGCGGACAGGCAGGCGCAGGCTCGCGGCAGCGCGCGCGCCGCGGAAGATCTGGAGGAACAGATCCGCGCCCTGGGTAAGCCGACCTTCGCGCGGTTCCTCTGGTCCGCGCTGCTGGGCCGGTCGAGCTGACTGAAGGCGCCGACGTCCCAGCCTTCGCTGACGCGGGCGATCTCGGCGAGCTCGTAGCTGGTCAGCACCTCGACGGACAGCTCGTGCAGGCGGCGGGTCTTGGCGGCGCAGCAGTCGGCGAGCAGGGTCACCGGGTAGTCGCGCATGAACGCGGACCTGACCGTGGTCTCGACGCACAGGTTCGTGACCACCCCGCAGACCACGAGCTCGCGGACGCCGAGGCCGCGCAGCAGCGGCTCCAGCGAGGTCCACTGGAAGGCGTCGAAGCGCACCTTGTCGACCACCAGGTCCTCGGGCCCGCAGCCGAGCTCATCCACCACGTCGGCGTCCCAGAAGCCGGCCGCGAGGCCGTTGATCCCCGCCAGGGCGGGACTGTTCCTGATCAGCGCCGCACCCTCGTCGGGCCGCCCGGGCCGGTACACGTGCCTGGTGAACACCACCGGGATCGCGGCCCGGCGGGCCTGGGCGACCGCGACGGCGGCGTTGCGGACGGCGTCCCCGGCGTCCTCCAGGCCCATGCCGATGCGCGGGAACGAGCCATCCGGATGGCAGAAGCCGTTCTGCATGTCCACCACGAGCAGCGCCCGGTTTGCCATGTGCCACCTCCATATCCGCCATTCACGGTAACCGCGGGAGGCCTGGCGTGAATACCCCCGCGGTTGAGGGGCAGGGGCGGTATTCCGGCTCGCGGCTTGAGTGGTTCCTGAGAAAACTCGGTAAGCGGTACGATGTGGCAACGTAACGGTCATGCCGGGCCTCCCAACGACACGTCGGGAGGCGTCTTCCCCAGTCGGCGCGATCTATCCCTCGGCGCGCGGCACCGCACGGTGCCCTGCAGCGCGGTCGACCATGCTGGTCAGTCCTTGTAGACCTCTTCCATCAGCAGGACCGCTCCTTCTCCGTCACCTTTGCCCTTCAGCGGGGAACAGGTCACGGTGCACGTGATCGTGCGGCCGATGCGGTTGATCGCGACCACCTGAACGGGGCCGGTCCGCCGGCTGGTGGCGAGGCACTCGTTTACGATGCCGCGGAGTTCCCCGGTCGGCAGCCCGAAGTCGAGCTGGAAGAAGACCTGGTTGCTCACCTCCTCGGCGCGTAGTCCCCAGAGTTCCTCGGCCCCCCTGTTCCAGCTTCTGACCCTCAGGTCCGCGTCGAGCACCACCACTCCCGCGGCTACGCTCGACAGGACCCCCTCGAGGAAGGTGCGCGCCTCGTCGAGTTCGGCGGTGCGGACCCGCATCTCCTCGTTCATCGTCTCGAGTTCTTCGTTGCCGGACTGGAGTTCCTCGTTGGTGGTCTCCAGTTCCTCGTTGGTGGACTGGAGTTCCTCGTTGGTGGTCTCCAGTTCCTCGATGCTGGACTGGAGTTCCTCGTTGGTGGTCTCCAGTTCCTCGTTGGTGGACTGGAGTTCCTCATGTGCGGTGTCCAGTTCCTCCCGGTTGCGCTTGACTTCCATCTGCAGCCGGGTGGTGACCGAGGTGTCGGTGAACATCAGGACCACCCCGGCGCTGAGCCCGTCGCTGGCCCACAGCGGCTGGATGTGGATGTCCAGGTATTGCGTATCGTTCGGGCTCATCTGCCGTTCGACGGCATTGACGCGCACCACCCTGTGCTCCGCATAGGCACGCTCGATCAGCGATCGCAGTTCGACCGGCCGGTAAGAGATCTCCAGGTCGTGGAACGGACGGCCGAGATCACGAGAGGTGATCCCGAACATGTTCCGCATCTGGGCGTTGACCAGGACTACGTTGCCTTCGGAGTCAACGCCGATGGCGGCGAACGGGGCTGCCTCCAGGGCGAGGTCCCGCAGCTGGCGTTTCCGGCCCACTTCGCGCATCTCCGGGGTGGTGATGGTGTCGAGCCGTATCGGCAGCGACTGATACCTGGGAACGGCCGGGCCGGGCCGGCGCCGGAAAATCCGCTGCCGCATGCTGACGACTTCAAACCGCTCACCGTCCGACAGCAACATCTCGGCCTTGCCGAGGAAGAGGTATTCATGCTCGCGGAGCGCGAAGTGGAACCGGTCGATGACCTGGGCCTGGGTCTCGACGTTGAAATACATCAGCGTGTTACGGCAAACCAGCAGGTCAAGGCGCGAGATCGGGGCGTCGCGGGTAATGTCATGGCGGCCGAAGATCACCCGGCGGCGCAGGTCGGGGCGGAAAGCGAACTGGGTTCCGTTCTGCTCGAAGTACTTGTCCCTCAGCTCGGCTGGGAGCGCTTCGAGAGCCTTCGCGGAGTAGAGGCCGATCCTGGCGTCACGAAGAGCCTCGTCATCGACGTCGGTGCCATAGATCTTGACCCGTTTCGCGCATTCCTCGATCCCTAGCGCCTCGGAGAAGGCTATCGCCAGCGAGTACGTTTCCTCGCCACTGGCGCAGCCGGCGCTCCAGACCCGGATCTCACGCGCCGGATCGATGTCCGTCAGCAAGTCAGGCATGACCTCGCGCTGCAGGAACGTCCACGCATCGGTATCGCGGAAGAATCCGGTCACGTTGATCAGGATCGTGTTGAACAGGTGGCCGAATTCCTCCGTGTTGCTCTCCAGCCTGTCCCGGTAATCCACATAGTCCACAGCGCCGGCTTCGTGTATGCGCTTGCGGATCCGCCGCGCCAGAGATGACCGCTTGTATCCAGTGAAATCGAAGCCACGGGCGTCACGGATGAAAATCAGCAGATCCTCGAGGGCGCTGTCGTTCTCGTCGGGGATTTGCTGTTCAGTCATGACCGGTTCGCCTCGACGAGCCCGCGGATCACGGTGGCGATTTCATCGAGCGGCAGGATGAAGTCAACGGCACCGGCCGCTATCACGGCTTCCGGCATCCCCTTGAACTCCGCGAGTACAGGATCCTCCGCGATCACCGTACCTCCCCGGGACTTGACGGCGGACGCGCCCATAGCGCCGTCACTGCCCGTACCGGTAAGTACGCACGCGATGGCTCTGGGCCCGTAGGCCCCGGCGACCGACTCGAACAGCAGGTCAGCGGACGGGCGCAGGAAATGTACCAGCTCGCTACTGGACAGCACCAGCACTCCTTTCGCTTCGACAAGGAGGTGATGGTTAGGCGGGGCGACGTATATCGTGCCCGCCTCGGCCCGGTCTCCTTCCCGCGCGAGAACCACCGGCAGCTTCGCCCGGCGCCCTAGCACCTCGGCGATGATGGTCTTATGGCGCGGGTCAAGGTGCTGGACCACAACCACCGGAACCGGGAATCCGGCCGGCAGGCCGCCAAGCACGCGCCCCAGAGCGGTGATGCCGCCCGCGGATGCGGCGATAGCCACGATGCCGTAGGGTTCGCTGGGCTCAGCCCTGGATGATTCCGGATCGCTCATTATGCTGCAGTGTCCGGGAGACGTGCACACACACGGCAAGCGTAGCGGTCCGGCGAGCGTCCCTGCACCCGAGCGGCCTGGGAGATTCGATCACGGCATCGAATCGATGTGTCCTGGTGACGGCCTCGGCCGGGCGGAACTGCTGTCCCGGCCCAGGCCTGAACCCTGCTGTCCGGGCCACGGATGCGATACCGTATCACCTCCAGAGGGCTGACGTAGGCTTTGACGTGTGGCCAAGGCTGAAGACATCCGCGCGCAGATCGCCGAGCTCGGGCGGCGGTCGGCCGAAGCCCGGCGGCGCGCGGCGAACGCCGAGGCCGCGGCGGCCAGGTTCGAGAAAAGAGCGGCTGACTTCGAGGGAAAGGGGCCTACGTCACTTGGCCAGGCCTTGATGCAGACGGCAGCCTTGCATCGGCGAATCCAGGCGCGCCATCTTACCTCGGCGCGGTTGCAGGATCGGTATGCCGACCGCCTGCGCGCCTGGTCGGGGCGGCCTGGCGAGCCTGGACAGCGGCCCCTGTTCATCGATGCCGTGGCGGCGGCGATCGGCATGCGCAGCGCCGCGGTCATCCTGCTCGGCACGCAGCGGGGCGAAGCCGTGGTAGCCGCCTCAGACGCGATCGCCCGGGCCGCGCACGACCTCGAGTTCGTCCTCGGTGAGGGGCCGGCGCATTTCGCTGTCGCCCATGGCCGGACGGTCCAGGTGGCGGGCACGGCTCTGTGCGACCGCTGGTCGCAGTACGGCCCCGAGGTGATCAGGCTCGGCGTGCAGGCCGTGATCGCGGTGCCCCTGCGGCCTCCCGCTCGCCTGGGCGCGGTGTGCGCCTACGCCAGCCTGCCAGCCATCGGGGAGGAGGCCGCGATGACAGCCGGCGCGATCGCAGATGCGCTGCCAGTGACCCTGTCGCAGGCCGCGCACGACCGCCAGCCCGGCGACGGCGCTCCCGCGCTGCCGTTGTTCGGCGAGGCCGACTTCCCGGCTGTGGTCCATCAGGCGGCGGGCATGGTGTCACAGCAATGCGGCTGCGGCATCACTGATGCCCTTGCGCTGCTGCGGGCGAGGGCTTTTTCCGCCGGCCGTCCGGCTGAGGAGATCGCGGCCGACGTTGTGCGAGGCGAACTGCGATTGTGCTGACCCAGACGGCGATGCTGGGCTGACGTTGGGCCCGCTGCCTGGTGGCATTGGTCCCTGCCGGATGCGGCAACTGCGCGGGAACATGACTGGCAGACGCGGTGACGAAAGGGCTCCCGAGATGGCGGACCTGGAACTGCTCACTGATGCCCTGTCGGGGTTCGCGCGGACGCTGGCCCGGGGCTCCGCGATCAGCGAAGTGCTGACCGACCTTGCCGAGCGGATCACGGCAGCACTCGGCGTCGCCAGTGCGGGGGTGTCGGTGCTGGAGTCCGGGAAATTGCGTTTCGCCGTCGCGAGCGATGAGCGTTCCGCTGATCTGGAGCGGGTGCAGGAGGCGGTCCAGGCTGGGCCGTGCGTGGACGCGTGCCTGACCGGGAAGATTGTCACGGTCGCCGACCTCTCCGTGACCTCACCCGGATGGGGCGCGTACCAGCAGGCGGCCCGGGATGCGGGCATCGTCGCTGTCGCCTCGGTCCCGATGCGTCATAACGGCGAGAGCATCGGCGCGGTGGACCTCTACAGCGCGCCCCAACGGAACTGGTCCGCCGCTGACCTGCGGGCAGCCGGGATCCTGGCCGACATGGCTACCGGCTACCTGGTGCAGGCCTGGGAGCTGGACCGGCAGTGCCGGGTCAACGAGCAGCTGCGGGAGGCGCTGGACAGCCGGATCGTGATCGAGCAGGCCAAGGGCGTCCTGGCCGCGGAGCGGCGCATCTCGGTGGACGAGGCGTTCGAGGCGCTACGCCGGCATGCCCGCAGTCACGCCGTCAGCCTGCGCTCGGTAGCCGAGGCCGTGGTCGGTCTCGGGCTGCGGCCCTGATCGGGCCGCTTCACCACGCTGCCCGGTCCGGCGGATGCCCTGGGTTCTGGAGTCTGAAGACTGCCGTGCGCACGTCGCGGATGATGACATCCAGTTCATCGACGGCCTGCTGGAGCCGTGCCGCGACCGGGCCTGCGGCCAGGCCGGCTGCGGACTGCAAGGTCAGGCCCACGCCGAACAGCCGGTGCACCACCATTCCGGCAACATCCGCCGCCCCGGCATCCGCGCCCTGCGCCAGGCCATGGTCCTGGCACCATCGCCCATCATCGCGTGGCTGGTGATCACCGAGGTCAGCCACGCAGACGAGCAGCCGGCCGGCCGGGCCCGGCCGCCACCACCACCGGCTCCACCACCCTCCGGCCAGGCCTGCCAGCCGGATGTCGCCGCAACCGGCCTGGCCGACCGCCGCCGCCTCGCACAGCCGCTCTCGCAACGGTCCGCGATCCAGCGGGTCGACCACGCCCAGCCACCCATCCCCGCGCGCGGGCTCCGACAATGCGGCGGACAACACCGCCCACGCCTCGTTCGCGCCCAGCGCGGTGCCATCAGAAGCCAGCACCAACGATGGCAGGGGCAGCCAGTTCAGCGCCGCTGTCACCGCCAGCCATGCCACGTTCTCCTGAAGAGGGCTGCTTCCCGCCTCGTGATGACTAGGCGTGCTCATGCTGCTGATCCGTGAGCGACGCACGCACCGCCCTGTGCACAGGGGCCAGGCAGGGAGGGCTGATCACCGCCCGCCGAACCTGTACCGCCAGCAGCCCGCTCAGCGCCCCTGCGGCCGGCGGCGCCGATTGCGCTATAGCAGATTCGCCCATACCTGGCTCCTGGTGCAAGACAATGCCCTCATCGGGGTCCAGGATGAGGAAAGGCGCCGCCAGGGGGCTGGGTCGACGAAATACCCCCCTATCCTATGCTGAATCCTCTCGTTACCGCCAGCCGACCTGAAGGCGGCGGGGGTGGCATCAGGGTGCGATCATCTGGCCGGCCTGCTAAGGACTTGCGGCCCTGGCGAGGTCATCGTCAGGTGGACGGGGCTTCGGGTACTGGTAAACAGGGGACGTAATGCGCGACCATGGAACCGAACTTGATCCATCGACTTGGGAACTGTGCAGCCCGGCCTGGCGGGGGCTAACCGCGCAAGCCGCAGGCTGCACGGGTACCGCCGGGTAGGTCTCGTCATGAACAGCTCCGAGGCTGGTCTATGGTACGAGGATTTCACGCGGTGTGATGTGCCGGGCACGGACCGGAGAGTCCAGATCGTGCTGGAAAACACTGAAGCCGCGTTCCGCAGGTCCGCTGTCCGGCTGCGCCAGTGCGGCGAGGAGCACCGGGCACGCCGGGCCGAGCGGTTCGCCGCGTGGGCCCGTTTCGATCTGGACGAGCCGTCGATGGCCCAGCAGCTATACGTGGCGGCGGCAGGGCTACGACACATCCGGCGGCTTGAGCCGCTGGCCGGCCAGGCGCTCGATGACGTGCTGTCGCTCGCGCGAGCTGACCGCGGCAACGTGCAGCTGGCGGACCCGGCGTCTGGCGCGCTGAGGATCATCGCCCAGCACGGGTTCGATGCGGAGTTCCTTGACCACTTCGCGGTGGTTGACGATGACCGGTCGGCGTGCGGGCGGGCGGCCAGGCGCCGTGCGCAGCTGGTCATCACGGATGTGATCACCGACCACGGTTTCGGGCCGCACCGGAGGATCGCCGCCGCGTCAGGTTTCCGCGCGGTGCAGTCGACGCCGCTGGTCGACAAGGCGGGCCACCTGGTCGGCATGATCTCTACGCACTACCCGTCTCCTTACGATCCGCCGACCCGGGATATGCGGATCATCAGACGTTACGCGGACCTGCTTGCCCAGGTCCTGGCTTCCCATCTCATTGCGGTACCACCGGCTGAATCCGGATGGCTCACGTTTGGCGGTGCGGCACCCCTCAGGGGACTCGGGACGTAGGTCCCCTGTCCGGATATCGCCGATGCGGGTTTACTGAGGGGATGTTCGTCGGTCACCAGGTGCTGTTGAATGTCGGGTCCGGTGTTGCCCGGACCCGGCTGGCGAACCTGGTTCACGAGGGCCTGCTGGTGATGGCATCACGCGCTGCCTATGGCGGGGCGGTCACTGGTCTGGCTCAGGCCGGCGTGCTCGGGCTATCCGAGCTGATCCAGGTTCAGACCCGGGACCTGGTTATGGGTGAGGGATCGGCGGTACTGACGCTGCGGTGGCAGGCCACCGGCCCAGATGGCGCCCTGTTCCCGGCGCTGGACGCCGATATCAGGCTCACCCCCGCGGGAAAGCAGGCGGTAGTGCTCAGACTGGACGGGGCCTACCGGCCGCCGCCGGGCATCAGGGGCACCGAGCTGGACCGGGCTGTACTGCACCGGGTAGCGGCGGCAACGGTCCAGGACTTCCTCGGCCGGATCGCCGGGGCCATCGCCGATCCGGCCGCTGCCGCGCCGGGCCGGCAAGCCGCGGGCGCAGAAGCGGAGCCGCTCCGGCCGCCCGGTGCCGATACGCCATAAGCCGGTACGCGTCGGCCGACGCAGTGCGCTAGCAGTCACCGGCTGATGAGGCCAGGTCATCTGGGCCGTCGCCCGGCGCGCGGGCCGGCGGCCGATCCGAAGAGCCGAAAAGCGCGCCCCTGATCAGGCGGACCAGTTCATCGAGGTCGTCAGCGGCTGCCTCGATACGCCAGCGTACTTCCGGTTCCCCCGTCAGCCCGGCGGCGTCCTGCAGCATCAGGCCGGCCGCGAAGACCCCCCGCACGACCTCGTCCTGGCGCTCGCCGACGATCCGGTCCCGATCGGGGATGATGGCCATGTCCCGTGGGTGACCCGCCAGTTCGGTGCTGACCGCGGCCCCGGACCCGGCCTGCGCCCCGCGGGGCAACTGGCCGCCGGGCCGGCCGGCAGCACCACCGCGCCTCCATTCAGCGATGACCGCCCGCTGGCGGGCCGCGGTGACCGTGATGGCCTGCAGGTGCTTGGCATGCTCCGGGTTGCGTTGCGCCATGCGCTCGATCATGCGGTCGACCTGTTCACCGATCGCGACCGCCGTTTCGGCGGCCCGGGCAGCCTGTGCCGCGTAGTCCGCGGACCTGACGCGGGCATCTCGTGCCCACACCAGCAGCCCGGCCCCCTGGTCGTATTCCCCGTCACCCATCATGGATCCTCCAGCGCCGGCTGCCGCCTCGCTTCATGTAAACCCGTCAACCTGGGTGTTGTCCAGCTACGGCGGCGATCCATTATCGACCCCATGCCGCTCGCTACGCCTGGCCGGCGGATGGCGTTGAGCGTCGCCGGATCTCGGCGGCCCGGTCCGCGGCGGCCTGCAAGCGCTGCTCGCGCACGGCGAGCGCGTCTTGCCGCTGCCGCACCCTTTCGGCGAACTCCTGGGCCCGTGTGCGGGCGGCCTGCGCCCGGCGGCGTGCGTGCTCCGCGCGCGCCCTGGTGCCGGCCGTGCTGGCGTTGCCGTGGTAGCGGTCGAGGAAGGTGGTCGCGCGGACGCTGAAGCCGTCGTCGCCTGACCGCATGTCGAGGCGGTCACAGGTTTGCCGGGCGAGCCAGAGCCCGGCTCCACCGGGCTCACCGGTGCCAGGGGGCGGGAGATATCCCGCGAGCGGGTCATCAAAGCCGGGTCCGTGATCGTGGACGATGCAGACGAGCCGGTCCGGGCGGATCCAGAGCCGGAGCTGCGCGGGTGCCCTGCCGTGCTGGACGGCGTTGGCGAGCAGCTCCCCGGCGGCCGCGGTGAAGTCGCCGGCGGTGAGCCTGCCGACCTGAGCGCGGGCCAGCGCGGCGCGGATGGCCGATCGTGCCTCTGCCAGGTCGTAGACGTCTTCGATCGCCGGGATCATCACATCGGGCGCGGCCTGTTCGGCCGGGTCGGCGGCGGCCGAGGTGGTCATCCGCACGAAGGCAGCCGGATCGAGGAAGTCCGGGTTCGGCGTCGCGGCCTGGGGCGTACGGATCAGCGGGTGGGTGCGGCCGATGACGGTCCGCACCCCGGCAGGCAGGTCCCGCCCGTCGTAGGCGCAGATGCTGGACAGCCGAAGCGGCGCCAGCGCGACATTGACCACCGCCTCGTAGCGGCTCCACTCCTGCCAGCTATCAGGCGAGCCGGCCAGCGGGATGCTGGCGACGATGCGGACGCCGACGCGGCCGGCGCCGCAGTCCAGCGCCAGCCGCCGCAAGGCGGCCACCGCCCGGGCCGATCCGATGCAGATGTCATCCGGGTCGATGATCCGCAGCGCCGCGTCCCGCCCGATCGCGGCGACTATTTCCCGTGCCAGGGGCGAGTGGCAGACCAGGACGGTCCCCTGGTTCCCGGCCAGTCCCTCGGTGAGGAACGGGACCGCCGTGGCCAGCAGATCGCCGACAGAGTCATAGATCAGCGCCTGATGGGCGAACGCCTGCGACGGCGTCATGGCTGGCCGTCCACCAGATAGACCCCAGCGCGGGTCAGTAGGTCCATCCCCTGCTCGATCCTCAGGTAGTCCTCTCGCTGCGGAGATGAGCGGCTTGCGTGCGAGCGGCCCGGCTCAGGGCTGCCAGCCGGTCTTTCCTGCGGGGCATGCGGTCAGCTAGCTGGATCAGCGTGTCAGCCACCTGTCTTCAGTATCCGCTACGGTCTGCGCCAGTCTGTGGCTGCCCGCTACAAGCTCGCCGGGCCTGTGAGCAGAGCAACTGCGACTGCAGCGCCGGCCGGCGATGCGCTACCTCAACTCTGAGGTACTCCGCCTTAACCACAGTTCAGTACCTCGATCCGCCAGCAGGTGACCGAAGGGCGGTCTCGGCGGCCCGGTCTGGACCGCGACCGCCAGGCAGGCTAGTCGTGGCGGGGTGGCGGGGAGCCAGCCCGTTCGGGATAAAAATGGGGGGTACGGGCCGTCAGCCCATCATCATGGGCGCGGCGTGCAGGCCCGGGGCCAGCCAGGGAAACCAGATGATGGCCGCCGCGAGGGCCAGCGCGGCCACGCCCGCCAGCCGCCCGGCCGCCGGGCCCCAGCTCCAGGTCTTCTCGATCAGCACCAGGGCCGCCAGCCCGACCATCGCGGCCACGTTCATCACGCCCACCGCGATCAGGATGATCATCAGCGCCCAGCAGCAGCCCAGGCAGTACCCGCCGTGATGGACGCCCACGCGCAGGTCACGGAGCCGGCCACGGTACGAGCCGTAGTGCAGGAGCAGCCCTAGCGGCGAGCGGCAGTGTGCCAGGCAGCGGTCCTTGAGCGGGCTCAGCTGGTACGCTCCGCAGACGGCGAAGACGGCCACGGCCGCGAAGTGCGCTCCGCCCGGATGCCCCCCGGCCAGCCAGCCCGCGAGCCAGGCCAGCCCGTAGGCGGGCAGGCCTGCCGCGGCCCATACCGCCAGGTAGCCGACCACCAGGCCGGCGATCCGCACCGCGCGGTTGCCCTGAAAGGTCCTGGCGTACAGCGTGGCCACCGGGGTCACCGAGGGGAGCATCATCGCGGCCATCATCAGCGTCCACACGGGCACGAACGCGACCAGGCCCAGGCCCATGGTGCCGGTCATCCCGGTCATCCCGCGGGCGAGCGCGACCGTCGCGGCCCAGGCGCCGGCCGCCGCGATCAGCAGCAGTGCGGTCTCCCGGCGGGCCAGGCCGGGCGGGGCGAGCCGCCCGGGCTCGCTCACCTGGGCCATTCGGTCACCCGGACCATGAGAACGGCGCGGAGAAGCCGCTCTGCCCTTCGCGTCCCCAGTCGATCCCGAACGTGGACAGGTGCGCGGCGTTCGCCGGGGCCACCGTCAGCGTGGTATTCGACGGGTGGAGCACGTTGGCGAGCTGCACGGGGTCGTGGCCTTCGATGGCGACGAAGTCCTCGACGCCGACGTCGGTGGCGTCGCCGATCCTGACGTGGTGGCCACGGCCATCCTCGCTGTAGGTGATGCTCGCCTTCTCCACGCCGAGCATCTCCCCGATGAACGGGCCGAGCATGGCCGGCGGCCCGCCCGCCTGCCCGGACAGGACCGTGCCGAGCTGAGCGGCCTGGCTGTCGGAGGCGTTCTCGTCGAGGAAGACGCCGACCCGCCAGTTGCCCTGGCTCATCACCGGGGGCGTGTCCAGGAACAGGGCGAAGCTCAGGCCGCTGACGTCGACGCCGTCGATCTCCCCCGAGTCGACGTGGTAGGCCAGCAGCGCACGGCACCGGTCGAGCGTGGCCTTCGCCGTGAACGCCGACCAGGTGCACGGGCAGATCGCGTCACACGAGCACGACTCGAAATACGTGCCATCCATCCGCCAGGCCATAGCGCCTCCCAGGTAGCGCCGTTGTTTCCCGAAAGCTGCTGTCCTAAGGCTGCCCTTCGGCGTAGCCAACGTCAAGGAGCGTATTGAACCGGCGGCCGCGTGGCTGCGTGGCTATTAGTACGGGGCGCGGGGGCGTCTTTTTCCGAGATCTGAGGACGTGATTGCCATGATGCACGACTTGCAGCCGGGTGATCCCCAGCTGATCGGGCCGTACCGGCTGAAGGGGCGGCTCGGCACCGGCGGCATGGGGCGGGTGTACCTCGGTCTTTCTCCCGGAGGCAGGGCGGCAGCGGTGAAGGTGATCCGCGCTGACCTGGCCCAGGACCCCGAGTTCCGGGCGCGTTTCCGGCGGGAGATCAGCGTTGCGCGCAAGGTGAGAGGATTGTATACGGCCCCCGTGATTGACGCGGACGTGGACGGGGAGGTGCCCTGGCTGGCCACGGCCTACGTGAGCGGGCCCTCGCTGGCGGACGCGGTGCGGGACCACGGGCCGCTGCCGGCGCGGGCGGTGCTCGAGCTGGCGGCGGGGCTGGCCGAGGGCCTGAGCGCGATCCACGCCGCGGGCGTGGTGCACCGCGACCTGAAGCCGGCCAACGTGCTGCTGGCCGAGGACGGGCCCCGGGTGATTGATTTCGGCATTTCCCGGGCGGTCGAGGCCAGCGCGCTAACGCATACCGGCCTGGTCGTCGGCTCCCCCGGGTTCATGTCGCCCGAGCAGGCCGAGGGACGGGAGGCCGGGCCGCCCAGCGACATCTTCAGCCTGGGCGCGGTGCTGGCGTTCGCCGCTACTGGCCTGGGACCGTTCGGTACCGGGTCCACTCCCGCGCTGGTCTACCGGGCGGTGCACAGCGCGCCTCAGCTCGAGCAGGTGCCGGCTGAGGTCCGGCCGCTGGTCGAGCGCTGCCTGGCCAAGGACCCCGCCCGGCGTCCCACCGCCGATGACCTGCTGGCCGGGGCGGCGGGGGCGGCCCGCCCGGTAACGGGCTGGCTGCCCGGACCGGTGACCAGCGCGTTCAGCGCGGACACGGCGGCTATGACGAGTACCGCGGCCATGACGGGTGCCCCGGCCATGACGGGTGCCCCGGCCATGACGGTCACGGCGGCCGGGCAGGCTCGCCTGGTGCCGCCGGACCTGCCGCCGGGGCCCGGCGGGCCGCCCGCGGGTTCGAGCTGGCCACCTGCGCAGCCCGGCCGGCCGAGGCGGCGGGCGCGGGGCAGGTGGCGGCCGCTGGCCGCGGCGGCGGTGCTGGCCGCGCTCGCCGGGGCGGGGGTCACGGCCACCTTGACGCTGGCCGCGGGCTCCACGCCGACCCACGCCGACCAGTCCGCGCCCCGGGACGTGCCGGTGCAGACGATCGCGCCGCCGCCCTCCACTGCGGCCCCGGCCGCGTCGTCATCGCCCGCGTACGCGCCGAGGACGACCCCGCCGCCGACCGCGCCCGCCTACGTGCCGCCGCCGAGCACGGCGCCGCCCACCACCATGGCCCCGCCGCCGACGAGCGCGGCACCGAGCCCCAGCACGGCATCGCCGACCCCGGGCACGTCGTCACCGCCGCCTAGCACGGCCCCGGCCCCGACGCCGAGCACCTCCTCGCCGTCCACGGGAGGCTACTAGCACGGCAACCGCGCCTGCCGAGCCATCACGCCCGCCAGGAACGGGTGATTTTCATGATCACGAAGGATTTTAGGTCAAATAGGGTACAAAAGTCTTCATGATCATGAAATGACGTACACTTTTTCGAGTCTAGTATGCTATGCGGGGCGCGGGGGCTGCCCGGGGCAGTCGTCTGGGCAGTGCGGCTGCAGCACCAGGGATGGCCCGGCTAGGTCCGGCCGCCGCTGCCGTAGGGGCGCGTGAGGAGCTCGAGCAGGTGACCGTCGGGATCCTCGAAGTACACGCCGCGGCCGCCGTCCCGGTGGTTGATCGTCCCGCGCTGGTTCCGCCCGGGATCGGCCCAGTACGGCAGGTCCTGCTCGCGGATCCGGCCGAAGGCGGCGTCGAACTCCTCCTCCCCCACCAGGAACGCGTAGTGCTGGGCGGTGATCTCGCGGCTGGTCTCGGCGAAATCCAGTGATACGCCGTTGTCGGCCTCGACCACCAGGAAGTGCCCGAACCGGGTGGCCGGCGGCAGGCCGAGGATCCCGGTGAGGAACGCCGCCGACCGCGCCTGGTCGCGACACGAGACGATGGTGTGGTTCAGTTGCACGCTCATACTGGCGATTTTGCCCCGCTAAGATCCGAACGGGTCCGCGCGGCGGGTTCCTGCTATTGTCTATTATTTCGACGTGAATAAAGGAGATATGCCGATGCTGCTGCCCCGGCCCGATCACGGCGTTGTGGCTGCCGACCCACCCGGCACCGGACCCGGGTACTGGTCAGGGGCGCCGTGCGCGGCCATGGGGGACGGTGAGATCTTCCTCGCCTACCGGCTCAGGCGGCCCGTCGGCCAGGGCCGCGGCTATGCGGTGGCGGTGGCCCGCTCGACGGACGGCGAGCGGTTCGAGACGCTGCTGACCATCGGCAAGGAGGACATGGCCACCGAGTCGCTGGAGCGGCCCGCCCTGGTCCGCACGCCGGAGGGACGCTGGCGGCTGTACCTGAGCTGCGCGACCACGGGCACCAAGCACTGGCGGGTGGAGATGACCGAGGCGGCCCATCCGGCCGAGTTCGACCCCCTCTACCGGGAGACGATCCTGCCCGGCGACGCCAAGACCGGCGTGAAGGACCCGGTGATCGTGCACCACGACGGCCTGTGGCATCTGTGGGCGTCCTGCCACCCGCTGGCTGACCCGCTGCAGGCCGACCAGATGACCACCGAGTACGCGACCAGCGCCGACGGGCTGGCCTGGACGTGGCACGGCACCGCGCTGAGCGGGACGCCGGGCCAGTGGGACTCCCGGGGAACGCGGGTCACAGCGGTGCGCTTCGACGGGGACACGGTCATGGCCTACTACGACGGCCGGGCGAGTGCCGCGGAGAACTACGAAGAACGCACCGGGGTCGCCACCGGCACCGACGCGGCGGCGCTGACCCCGGTCGGCACCGAGCCGCTCGCCTCCTCGCCGTACCACGGCGGCGGCCTGCGGTACCTGGACATCGTGCCGCTGCCCGGCGGCCGGTACCGGCTCTACTACGAGATGACCAGGCCGGACGGATCTCACGCGCTGCTTACCGAACATGTGCCGTGAAGGCCCCGGTGTCCGGGCCGGGTGAAACACACAGCGGACCGCCGCGGGCGGACGGTCGCCGTGGTGGACCGCTGGTATCAACGAGCTCCGGTAGGGGCTTGGGTCTTGGGACTCTTCGGGGCGTTCCGGCCGTTCCTGGCCTGGCCCTGACCGGCCGGCCTGCCGCCGACCATGCCCCCCGAGCGCTCCCGCGGCATGATCCAGTCGCGGAAGCTCTCGCCGAGGACGTCCTCGAGGAGCCTGATGTCAGGCTCGAACCGCGGGATGAGTTCCTGGCGCTGCTCCCAGCCCAGCGGCTGGCGCTCGCGGCTGTGCCGCTGCAGGAAACGTTCGAGCGGGGCGGTCAGGGTGGCCGCGGTCAGGCCGGGGATACGGGTGCCTATCGCGCTGCCCGCCCGCTGCGCCACGGACACCGCACGGTGCCCCCGCGTCGGTTCCGGGTGGGAGGTGACGTTCTGCCGCGGTATCTCGGTCAGCACGCCCCCCTGCACCCCGAGGAACGCGCTGATCCGGTCCAGGGTCTGCGCGGGCTCGTCGACCAGCCTGCGGTAGCGCAGGACCAGGACCTGCTCGCGCGGGAAGAGCGTGAACAGGTACTCGAGCTGCTCGCCGTACCGGCCGAGCCCGATGTAGTGCCAGAAGCTGGCCCAGCCCGCCGCGATCCGGCGTTCCTCCTCGCCGCAGGCGCGGACGAAGTCGCCGACCGGCTCCAGGCCCGCCGACCACAGGTGGGTCCAGTTGGAGTGGGCTCGCTCCACCGGATCGCGCACGATCACGATCAGCCTGGCCTCGGGCAGCTCCTGTCGGATCCGGCGCATCGCGGCCCGGTCGTACAGGTAAAGCGGCGTCGACTCGCCGCGCAGCGTGCCGGACGGGGCCGGGTCGAACAGCGCCTCGTAGTCCGGCCTGCGCCAGATGTGCTCCCGGTAGGTCAGCGCGTCCCCCGGGCCGCCCTTGGTGGGCGGCGGGCCGTCGGAGAGGAAGAACTTCGGCTCCTTGACGGCCGACATGAAGAGCCCTGGGTGCCGGGCGAGCGCGGCGTGCAGCGCGGTGGTACCCGCCTTCGGGGCACCGATCACCAGGAAGTCGGGCATGGACATGGGGCCTCCAGGGAAGACTCCTACATATGACTATTTCGATTAGATTAGTAGGATATTGGCGCTCTAGCTACCTGTACCCCGCTGGAGAGCTTCAATCACGCGCTCTGGGTGGCCGGTGTGCAGGTGCCCGGCGGCCCACTGCGCCTCAGCGGCTGTCGGCCAGCAGCAGCCCGCCACATCGGCCACCAATGGCTTCCCATGCGCCGGGAGGTGCCGCTGCCTATCGTCTGCGTCATGCTGGCCAGGCAGTCCGTGGCGGGCCGGGGCGGCTACGTTTTAGCCTGGCGTTACATCCTCGCGGGTATGGGAAGAGCCGGGCAAGGTGGGAACATGCTGCTGCTCGAACTGGACGTGGCCGGCCGGGGCGGCCGGAGCCGCGTCGCGACCGAGGCCAGGGCAGGCTCGTGAGGGCGGTCGTCTACTCCGGGTACGGGGTCACCCCGGTGCTGACACAGGTCGCCGCCCCGGCCTGCCCCGCCGACGGGGTGGTCATCGCGGTGGGCGCCACCGGCGTGTGCCGGTCGGACTGGCACGCCTGGCGGGGACACGATCCGGTCCCGCTGCCGCACATCGGCGGGCACGAGTTCGCCGGGATGGTCACCGAGGCGGGGCCCGGGGTGACCCGGTGGCGGGCCGGAGACCGCGTGACGGTGCCGTTCGCCTGCGGCTGCGGCCGGTGCGAGTACTGCCTGGCGGGCAACGCCCAGGTGTGCCCGCGGCAGACCCAGCCCGGGTTCACCGGGCCCGGGTCGTTCGCGGAGCTCGTGGCCGTGCACGCGGCGGACGCGAATCTGGTCGCGCTGCCGCCATCGGTGGACTTCGTGACCGCCGCGTGCCTGGGCTGCCGGTTCGCCACCGCGTTCCGCGCGGTGACGGCGCACGGCCGGGTGCGGGCCGGCGACTGGCTGGCCGTGCACGGTTGCGGCGGGGTCGGGCTGTCAGCGGTCCTCATCGGGGTGGCGCTCGAGGCGCGAGTGGTGGCCGTGGACGTTTCCGCCGCCGCCCTGAAGCGGGCCCGCGAACTCGGCGCGGAGGCGGTCGTGCACGCGGGTGCCGGGGATCCGGCCGCGGTGATCGGTGAGGTCACCGCGGGCGGAGCGCACGTCTCCATCGACGCGCTCGGCTCCCCCGCCGTGGCCGCGGACTCCGTGCGCTGCCTGCGCCGCCGCGGACGGCATGTCCAGGTCGGCCTGCTGCCGGAGGGATCCGTGCCGCTCCCGATGGACCTGGTCATCGCGCGTGAGCTCGAGATCTACGGTTCGCATGGCATGGCCGCCGGCGACTACCCGGCGATGATGCGGCTGGTCGCGGACGGCACGCTGCGCCCGGGCCTGCTGGTCGGCCAGGTGATCGGGCTCGAGGACGCAGGCCAGGCGCTGGCCGCGATGGACGGGCCCAGCATGGACGGGCCCAGCATCGACGGGCCCAGCATCGACGGGCCCAGTGCCCTGGCCGGGATGACAATCGTCGAACTCCCGCAGGCAACGTCCACGGTGCCCCCTGACACAGTGTCAGAGTCAAGGGCCGCAGGACGGCCCGGACCACCGTGACAGGAACGCGTAGAGGCCGCCCATGGCCAGGCCGAGGGCAAGCAGCGCCGGAGCGAGGATCCTCGCGCCGACGGCGCCGATGGCCAGCCCCAGGCCGGCCGGGAGCGCGGCGCCGCCGACGGCCGAGGCCGCGACCTGCAGGCTCACCATACGGACGGTCCCGGTCCGCTGCCCGGTGGTCAGCGTGAGCAGCGGGAAGACCGGGGCGGCGGCCAGGCCGAGCGTCATCAGGCCGGCGACCGCCAGCAGGCCGGGACCGGGCACGGCCATCAGCGCCGCGCCCAGCGGCACGCCCGCGACGGCCGCGGCCAGGACGCGAGCCGGGCCCAGGCGCCCAGCGACCGGGCCGAGAACCGCCCGCCCGGCGAACATCATCGCCCAGTACGCCGCGACGGCCACGCCCGCGGTCTCGTCCGGCAGGCCGCGTCCGGCGGTCAGGAAGAGGTAACCCCAGATGCCGGCGCCCGACTCGATGCCGGTCTCGACGGCGGCGAAGGTTACGGCGCCGAGCCCGTAGCTGGCGTGCATCCAGTTGACGTCCCGCGCGCCGAAGCGCTCGGCGGCGTGCGCGTTGAGCGCCGTGTCGAGAGCCCCGAAGCCGAGCCCGAACAGCACGGTGCCGATGACCATGATCCACAGCCACGGCGCCAGGGCTTCCGCGGCCAGGGCGAACGCGATCAGCATGGTGCTGGCGGCTACCAGCGGGCCGGTGCGCAGGCGGACGCGGCCGACGGCGACGCTCGAGATGACCGAGGCAGTGATCCCGGGTATCAGCAGGATCCCGAGGGCGCCGACCGGCGCGCCGAAACTGAGCCGCATCGAGGGCCACAGCAGGCCCAGGGTGGAACCGGGCAGGGCGACGCTCAGGTAGGCCAGGCAGGCGAGCAGCAACGAGGGCACGGTGAGACTCCGGAAAGGCGGATCGTCGTGCCGCCGATCTGAGCAGCACGCGATGACGGACGGGGATCAACGTCAGCGCGTGCGTGGCTGCCCGGGCACCTCAGCTCCTCGAAGGACTCACTGGCCTGGACGGAAAGCCTAGTACAGACGGGCCAGGTGACAGCGCCCCGGCTTCGGGGTAGGCAGCCGGGCAGGCCCCCTGCGAGGGGAAGCGAGCGAAGGGGATCATCGATGGCAGACAACGTCTACTCAATCAGCGAGATCGTCGGCTCCTCTACCGAGGGCATCGACGACGCCATCAGGGGAGCCGTCGCCCGCGCCGGCAAGACGCTGCACAACCTCGACTGGTTCGAGGTCACCAACATGCGCGGCCGGATCGAAGGTGACGGCCGCTGCCACTTCCAGGTCACGCTGAAGGTCGGCTTCCGGCTGGACGAGCGGCCCGTCTGACCGGAGGGGCCGCGCGGGCACGGCGTGCGGCAGGATAGGCGGCATGCCCCGTCCCGTGCCCCGTCACGATCGCGACGCTGGCGGCCCGGCTGACCTGCTGGCCGCGAAGGCGGCCCTGCGGCAGGAGGTGTGGTCCGCGATGCGCGCGGCGAAGGTGGCCCGGTTCCCCGGCGCCGCCGGGCGCATTCCCAACTTCACCGGGGCCGAGGCGGCCGCCGAGCGCCTGCGCGCCCTGCCGGCCTGGCAGGCGGCCGGCACCCTGAAGGCCAATCCGGACTCGGCCCAGTGGCCGGTGCGCCAGCGCGCGCTGGAAGACGGCAAGACCGTGTACATGGCCGTCCCGAGGCTGGCCGAACCCGAGCCGTTCTTCGCCCTCGACCCCGCCCACCTGAGCGAGCCGCCCCGCAAGGCGGCCTCGATCAGCGGCGCCACCCGTTCCGCCCGCCGGGTCACGCTGGCCGACCTGTCCCCCGTCGACCTGGTGGTGATGGGCTGCGTCGCGGCCGGAGAGGATGGCGCGCGGCTGGGCAAGGGCGGCGGGTTCGCCGACCTGGAATTCGCGCTGGCCACCGCGGCGGGCCTGATCGGGCCGCACACGGTCTGCGTCACCACCGTGCACGAGCTTCAGGTCTGCCCGGCGGGGACGATCCCGCTGACCGGCCACGACGTGCCGGTCGACTTCATCGTCACGCCCGAGCGCGTCATCGACTGCCGCCGGGATGGGCCACGGCCGGCCACCGGCATCTGCTGGGACGACCTGACCGAGGAGAAGATCGCGGCCATCCCCCTGCTGGCCGCGCAGCGCACCAGGGCCCCGCAGTCCGGATAGGGTCACAGGCGGGCGGCGAGCCAGTCGGCCAGCGCGGACCTGGACTCGAACGCGTGGTTGGTGAGGCCGTGGCTGCCGTCGGGATCCAGCAGCAGCTCGGCGCCCGGGGCCTCGCGGGCGAGGCGCTCGGCGTGATAGGGCGGGACCAGGCGGTCCCGCCCGCCGTGCGCCACGAGCAGCGGGCAGGTGATCCGCGGGGCGGCGTCCTCCAGGGTCAGGGCCGCGGCCCGCTCACGGGCCTGCGCCGCGCTGGCGGCGCCCGAGCGGTGCTGGAAAGTGGCTTTGGTCTGGGCCGGCAGCGTGTCCCAGTCCAGGTCGAACCGGTACGGCCCGGCCAGCGCCACCGCGGCCCGCACCCGCGGCTCGTAGGCCGCCGACCGGGCCGCGTAGTAGCCGCCCAGGCTGACCCCGAAGACGCCGAGCCGGTTCGCGTCGACGTCGTCGCGTCCCTTCAGGTAGTCGGCCACGGCCGTGGTCACCCGCTCGTAGGCGGGCTCGATCCGCAGCTCGTACTCGGCCTCCCCCTGACCCGGCCCGTCGATGGCGATCACCGCGAGGCCGCGGCTCAGCAGGTACTCGGCGGTGGCCTGCAGCTCCTCCTTCACCGAGTCGAGCCCGGGAATCATGATCACGATGGGCGGGGGCCCGCCCGGAGGGACCCGGAGGTACGCGGCCAGCGTGGTGCTGGCGTAGGGCACCCGCACCGGCTCGGCGGGCGGGTTCAGCGTGGCGGCCCCCCGGCGGAAGCAGGCCACGGTGCGCTCGTGCGCCGCCCGCTGCTCCTGCGGGTGGTCGGTGAAGACGAACTTGCCCCAGTGCCAGCACAGCGCGGCCTGCCGCCAGGCCTCCCCGGCGGTGACCAGCCGGCCGGCCGCCTCCGCGGTCTCGGCCAGCCGCTCGTAGTGCCGCCCGGTACGGCCCCATTCGCGGCACCAGTCGTCCCAGTGCCCGATGCGGGCCATGGTCGCCTGGACATCCGGGTAGCTGGTGCCGTTCGCGGCAAAGCGCGGCGCCCAGTGCGCGGCCGCCGCCGCGACGCGCTTGTCCGGTGCCCAGGCGTACAGCTCGGGACGGCGGTCGGCCAGCAGGTCGTTGTTCCCTGACACGCTCTTGTCCCTGGCCCGGGCCAGGTCGCAGGCGGCGGTGAGCACGCCGGGCCGGTCTTCGAGCACCGGCCCGGCCAGCGGGTAGCCCTCCGGGCCCGCGATCAGCGAGCCGCTGATCCAGGACACGCCGCGCTCGGTCCGGCACCGGTCGGCGACCGCGACGAACACCCCGTTGCTGGCCGCCGCAGCCTGGGCCTTGACCACCTCGGCGGGCCGCTCCCCCTCGGGCCAGCGGTAGCCCGGCCAGTTCACCGGGGCCGCGATCAGGTCCGCGCCGTCCAGCGCGGCCAGCCGCACCCACTCCGGGAACTCCAGGTCGTAGCAGACCATCACGGCCACCCGGCCGAATTCGGTGTCAACCACGGGCAGCGCGGAGTCGCCGGGGGTGAAGACCAGCTTCTCCTTATCCCACAGGTGCGCCTTGCGGTAGACCGCCCTGACGCCCGAGGCGTCCACCAGGGCCGCGCTGTTGTACAGGCGGCCATCGGCGCCGAGCTCGCAGAAGCCGCCGACGATCACCAGCCGGTGCCGGCCGGCCAGCGCGTGCCACTGGCGCAGGGTGACGCTGGCCGCGGCGGGCGACGCGAGGCGGCGGGCTTCGTCGGCGCTGTCGAAGACATAGCCGGAATCGCACAGTTCGGGCAGCACCACGAGCCGCGCGCCGGCCGCGGCCGCCTCGGCCACGGCGTCCGCGGCGGCCCGCCGGTTGGCGTCCGGCTCGCCCACGGCGATGGCGAGCTGGGCGACCGCGACCACGGTCTGGGAGGGGTCCACTATGCGCGCTCCGTTCGTCCGGGATAGGACTATGTAGACAGCATGCTCCAACCGCAGCTGAGGAAGAAGGGCGACGGTGACCGGACACGCGGATGTCGTGGTGGTGGGCGGCGGGCACAACGGGCTGGTCGCCGCGGCCTACCTGGCCCGGGCCGGGCTGGCCACGATGGTGTGCGAGCGGCGCGGGGTCACCGGGGGGGCGGCGGTCAGCGAGCATCCGTTCGGGCCGGACTACACGGTGACGTCGCTTTCATACGTGGTCTCGCTGCTGCCGCCGGACCTCGTCCGCGACCTTCGCCTGGAGCAGCACGGATATCACGTGTACCCGCAGGGACCCTACTTCGCGCCCCGGGTGGACGGCCGCTACCTGCGGCTGCCCCACGACCCGGCGGAGCGGCACGCCGAGATCGCCAAGTTCTCCCCCGCGGACGCCGACGCGTATCCCCGGTACGAAAAGCACCTGGCCGGCATCGGGCGGGTGCTCGGCCCGCTGCTGCACCAGATCCCGCCGCGGCTCGGGTCACGGCGGCCGCAGGACCTGCTGCGCCAGGCGCGGCTGCTCACCAGCCTGCGCGGCATCGACGAACGCGGCGCGGTCGACGTGACGCGGCTGCTCACCGGCAGCATCGCCGACCTGCTCGACGAGTACTTCGAGAGCGATGCCCTGCGCGGCCTGCTGTCGGTATCCGGGGTGATCGGCACCTGGGCCGGGCCGCGGTCGGCGGGAACCGCGTACGTCATGCTGCACCACCACATCGGTGAGACCGAAGGGGCGGCGGGCGCCTGGGGCTTCCCGCGCGGCGGCATGGGCGGGGTGTCGAGCGCGCTGGCCCGGGCGGCCCGGATGTTCGGGGCGCAGATCAGGACCGACGCCGAGGTGGCGCAGATCCGCACCTCCGGCGGCCGGGTCGCCGGGGTCACGCTGGCCAGCGGGGAGTCGATCGACGCGCCGGTGGTCGTCACCACCGCGCATCCGCAGATCTCGTTCCTGCGGCTGCTCGACCCGGCCGGCCTGCCCGCCGACTTCATCGCCGACATCCGCGGCTGGCGCAGCCGCAGCGGCACCGTCAAGATCAACCTGGCGCTCGACCGGCTGCCGGTGTTCAGCAGCCATCCGGAGCCAGATCCGCAGGTCTACGGCGGCACCATCGTACTGGCGGAGTCGCTGGACGACATCGAGAACGCGTTCCAGCAGGCCGTGGCGGGCGCCCCGGCCACGCTGCCGTTCGCCGACATCTGCATCCCCAGCGTGTTCGATGACTCGCTGGCCCCGGCCGGGAAGCACATCATGTCGATGTTCACCCAGTGGGTGCCGTGCGGCTACGCCGACGCGCCGCACGAGGCGGAGCTGGAGGCCTACGCCGACCGCGTGCTGGCCCGGGTGGAGAAGATCGCGCCCGGGTTCACCGGCTCGGTGCTGCACCGGCAGGTGATCGGCCCGCACCAGATGCAGGAAGAGTACGGGCTGATCGGCGGGAACATCTTCCACGGGGAACTGTCGCTCGGCCAGATGTTCCACGCCAGGCCCGCGGCCGGCTACGCGGACCTGCGGACGCCGATCCGGGGGCTGTACCAGGCGGGTTCGGCCACCCATGGGGGCGGCGGCGTGACCGGCATTCCCGGCCGGAACGTGGTCAGGCAGGTCCTGGCCGACCGCCGCGCCGAGCGCTGGCGCCGCCGGATCCGAGCCGACCGGCCGGGGAAAGCCTCGGACCGGAGTTCCTGAGGCCCGGAGTTCCTGAGGCTCAGGGGCCGCGGTCGGCCCGCTCGGCGGCGGCCCGCGTGTGCGGATGGTCCGGTCCCAGCCCGCGGCGCAGGTAGGGCAGCATATCCCGGAACTCGCGCCCGGCCCCGACGTGGTCTCCGCGCGCCGTCATCTCCTGGGCGATGCTGAACCAGAGGGTCAGGGTGACCGGATGATCCAGGCCCAGCCTTCGCTCCAGATGGGGCAGCACCGTCCGGAACTCATCCTCGGCCCCGGCGTGATCCCCGCGCGCCGCCATCTCCTGCGCGATGCTGAACCGGGTGGCCAGCGTGTCCGGATGATCCGGCCCGAGCCTTCGCCGCAGGTGGGGCAGCATGCCGCGGTACTCTCCCTCGGCCCCGGCATGGTCCCCGCGCGCCGCCATCTCCTGCGCGATGCTGAACCAGGTGATCAGCGTGTCCGGGTGATCCTGGCCCAGCGTCCGCTCCCGGGCGGCGAACACCTCCCGGAACTGCTCCTCGGCCCCGTCGTGGTCCCCGCGCGCCGCCATCTCCTGCGCGATGCCGAACCGGGTGGCCAGCGTGTCCGGATGATCCAGGCCCAGCCTGCGCTGCAGAAGGGGCAGCACCGCCCGGAACTCATCCTCGGCCCCGGCGTGGTTCTCGCGTGCCGCCATCTCCCGGGCGATGCTGAACCGGACGATCAGCGTGTCCGGGTGTTCCGGGCCCAGCGTCCGCGCCCCCACCGCCAGCACGTGCCGGAACTGTTCCTCGGCTCCGGCATGATCCCCGCGCGCCGCCATCTCCTGGGCGATCCTGAACCAGGTGGCCAGGGTGTCCGGATGATCCGGCCCCAGCGTCCGCTGCCGCGCCGCCAGTACGTCCCAGAATTCTTCCTCGGCCGCGGCGTGCCTTCCGCCGGCCGCCATCTCCTGCGCGACGCTGAACCAGGTGGCCAGGGTGTCCGGGTCATCCGGCCCCAGCGTCCGCTGCCGCTTGGCGAACACGCGGCGGAACCCGTGCTCCGCTCCGGCGTGATCGCCGCGCGCCGACATCTCCTGCGCGACGCTGAACCAGGTGGCCAGCGTGTCCGGATGATCACGGCCCAGCGCCTGCTGCCGCGCCGCCAGCACCGACCGGAACTCGGCCTCGGCCGCGGCGTGCCTTCCGCGCGCCGACATCTCGCGCGCGATGATGAACCTAGTGGCCAGCGTGTCCGGGTGATCCGGCCCCAGCGTCCGCTGCCGCGCCGCCAGCACCACCCGGAACTCATCCTCCGCCGAGGTGTGCGCCCCGCGCGCCGCTATCTGCCGGGCGATGCTGAACCTGGTGGCCAGCGTGTCCGGGTGATCCGGCCCGAGCATCCGCTCCCGGATCGCGAGCACCGCCCGGAGTTCCCCCTCGGCCGCGGTGTACTCCCCGCGCGCCGACATCTCCTCGGCGATGCTGAACCTGGTGGTGAGCGTGTCCGGGTGATCCGGGCCCAGCACCTGCTCCTGGGTGGTCAGGGTCTGCTGGTGCAGCGCGATGGCCTCGTCCGACCGGCTGGCCTCCTGGCGGGCCGCCACCAGGCCGGCCCGGCTGGCCAGCGCGTCCGCGTGATCCAGCCCGAGCCTGCGCTGCTGATCGGTCAGCGCCCGCTGGTGCAGCACGACGGCCACATCGGAGTCGTACCGCTGGAGCCCGAACGCCACGCGCAACTCGTCGGCGAACTCCCCGCAGCTGGCGTACCGGTCGGCGGGCGCCTTGGCCAGGGCCCGCCGCAGGACCTCATCCACCGCCGCCGGAAGGTCGTGCCGCCGCGACGTCAGCCGCGGCGGCGGCGTAGACAGGTGCGCGTACAGCACCGCCATGCCGTCGTCCCTGCGAAACGGCGGTTCGCCGGACAGCAGCACGAACGCCGCGCAGGCCAGCGCGTACTCATCCGCGCGCGCGTCCACCGGCCGGCCCTGGATCTGCTCGGGCGCGCAGTACGTCGGCGTGCCCAGGAAGTGGCCCGTTCCCGTCTGGGTGGCCGACGACAGCGAGGCTTTGGTCAGGCCGAAATCGGACAGGTACACGTGATCGGGCCGGCCGCGCCGCGAATCCACGAGCATGTTGGACGGCTTGACGTCACGGTGCACCAGCCCGGCGGCATGGGCGGCGTCCAGGGCCGAGGCCACCGCGGAGATAATCGCCGCCGCCCGCGGGATGGACAGCGGACCCAGCCGGCGCACGAGTGTCCCCGCGTCACCGCTCGGCACATACCGCATGGCGATGAACAGCACGCCATTCGCATCGCCTGCTTCGAACACCGGGATAATGTGCGGATCATCCACCGCCGCCGCCGACCGGGATTCACGAACGAAGCGCTGCCGGAATTCCTCATCCGCCGCCAGCGCGGGCGAAAGGATCTTGAGCGCTACCTGCCGCGGCAGCCGCTCATCCTGGGCCCGGTATACAACTGCCGTCCCGCCCTGGCCAATCCGCTCCTCCAGGCGGTAACCGGCGATCCGCGAACCAGCCGAGAAATCGGCCAGGAACCTGACTTCTTCCGGGTTTTCATCATCCATCGCGCCTCCCCGGACGGCCATCCGGGCTTCCGGCAAATGGTATTAAGGAAGGCCAATAAATACCGGTCACATGTGATCCCCTCGCGATTACCACCCCAGAGCCGGCACTGATTTACGCCGACTGCGGCTCCGGCTCCCAAAGCTAGCACGATGGCAGGAAATCCGGCCGGATACATCAATACGATCATGAACGCATCGGGTAATCGCGGTCAGCGGGACGCGGGGGCTCCGGCGGACGCCCGGGCCAGGTCGGCGACCAGGTTGAAGGAGGTCAGGCGGTCGGCCGGGTCGAAGACCATGGTGGTGATCATCAGCTCGTCGGCCTGGGTAGCCTCCAGCAGGCCGGCCACGCCGCGCCGGACGGTACCGGGCGAGCCGATGATCTGCGAGGCCTGGCGGTCCTCGACGAACGCGCGTTCGGAGTCGCTGTAGGGGTATGCGGCCGCCTCCTCGGGCGAGGGCAGCAGCATGACGCCGCCGGAGCCGACCCGCATGGTGGTGGTCGCGTCGGCGATGTGGCCGATCAGCACGGGCGGCGCGGAGCTGGCGATGCCGGGCATGTTGTGATGCTCGGCTACCCAGAACCGCCGGAACCCGAGGCGTTCGGCGTGCCGGGCCAGGTCGATGGTGGCGCGCAGGGCGTCGCCCGCGGTGCCGTCGTCCGGCACCGGGGCCAGGTCGAGCACCGACAGGGGCACGGCGCGCGGGCCGAAGGTCAGGGCCGTATCGTCCACGACTTCTCCGAACAGCGCGAGCCGGCCCGTTCTTCCGCCCAGGCGTGACAGGTGAGGCGGGACCGGGGCACGCGCCGTACCCGGTTCGGTATTAATCTTTACAAAGAAATATTTGCAAAGTTTTCTTTGCAAAGCTATCTTGGTGTTATGGATGCAGGCGAAGAGGGGCAAGGCCGGAAAGGCCGGACGGACGCAGGCGAAGAGGGCCGGACGGACGCAGGCGAAGAGGGCCGGACGGACGCAGGCGAAGAGGGCCGGGTGGGCGCCGGGGACGAAGAGGCGGCGGCGCCGGGGCGCGGCACCGGGGTCGAGGAGGCGGCCGGGCGGGGGCGGACGGTCACCAGGCTGACCGACCCGCGGGCGCTGCGAGCCTACGCCCACCCGGTACGGATGGCGCTGATGGGGCTGCTGCGCACGGAGGGGCCGCTGACCGCGACGCGGGCCGCCGAACTGCTCGGCGAGTCGTCCGGCACCGCCTCGTTCCACCTGCGCCAGCTGGCCAAGTACGGGCTGGTCGAGGAGGCCGGCGGCGGGACCGGGCGGGAGAAGCCGTGGCGGGCGACCACGACGTCCACCGCCTGGGACCCGGTTACGGACACGCCCGAGATGACCGCGGCCACCGGCCTGCTCAACACGGTCATCGCCGAAGGGTACTTCGGGCAGCTGATGCGCTGGCTGGAGGCCGGCCCGGAGGAGCCGGCCGAGTGGCAGGAGGCGGCCATGCTCGGCGACCGGCTCCTCTACGTCACCGCCGAGGAGCTGGCCGACCTGGGCCGCCGGGTGCGAGGTCTTGTCGACGAGTACTTCGAGCGCCAGGTCCGGCCCGAACTGCGGCCGCCGGGCGCGCGCCTGGTCACCTGGCTGAACATCGCGTTCCCGAACGACTTCCGGTTCGAGGAGCGCTGACATGGTGCCCGCGCTGCTGCGTGACCGGGTGTTCCGGCGGTACTGGAGCGCGTCGGCGATCTCGATGTTCGGCGACCAGGTCTCCGGGGTGGCGCTGCCGCTCGCGGCAGTGCTCGCGCTGCACGCCGGCGCCGCGCAGATGGGCTACCTGACCGCGCTGGAGTGGCTGCCGAGCCTGCTGTTCGGGCTGCCCGCCGGGGCCTGGGTGGACCGGCGCGGGCAGCGCCGGAAGACGATGATCGCCGCCGACCTGGGCCGGGCCGCGCTGTTCGCCAGCATCCCGGTCTGCTACGCGCTGCACGTGCTGACGCTGGGGCAGCTTTTCCTGGTGACGTTCGGCGCGGGAACGCTGAGCATCCTGTTCAACGTGTCGGACGGGGCGCTGTTCGTGTCGATCGTGGCGGCGGACCGGTACGTGGACGGGCAGTCGCTGATCTACGGCAGCCGGGCGCTGTCGTTCGTCGGCGGCCCCAGCATCGGCGGCGTGCTGGTACAGGTGCTTACCGCGCCGCTGGCCGTGGTCGCGGACGCGCTGTCGTTCCTCGGCTCGGCGTTCTTCCTCGGCCGGATCCGGCCGGCCGAGCCGCCGGCCGACGACGGCGGGGGCTCGGTGCTGGCGGGCGCGCGGTTCATCGCCGGCTCGGCCCTGGTCCGCGCGTCGCTGATCGCGGTGGCCACAGTCAACTTCTTCAACCTCATGTTCTTCGCGCTATACCTGCTGTACGCGGTGCGGGTGCTGCACATCAGGCCCGGCGTGGTGGGGGTGCTGCTGGGCGTGGCGGCCGTGGGCGGGCTGCTCGGCGCGCTGGTCACCAAGCGGATCGCGGCGCTGATCGGGGCCGGCTGGGCCTACACGGCCGGCTGCCTGATCTTCACCGCGCCGCTGGTGCTGTGGCCGCTGGCGCGCGGGTCGCTGCCGCTGGTCCTGGCCATGCTGTTCGCGGCAGAGTTTCTTTCCGGCTTCGGGCTCATGGTCCTGGACATCAGCATCGGGGCGATCTTCGCCGCGGTGATTCCCGACCGGCTCAGGTCCCGGGTAACCGGCGCCTTCCAGGCCGTCAACTACGGCACCCGGCCGCTCGGCGCGCTGCTCGGCGGGCTGCTCGGGTCCACGCTCGGGCTGCGGCCCGCGCTGTGGATCGCCACCGTAGGCGGCATGGCCGGGTTCGCGCTGCTGCTGCCCACGCCGCTGCCCCGTTACCGGCTGCCCGCTTAGCGGTAGTGGCTCCAGTTCGCCTTTGCCGGAAGTTCGGGTGCCTTGACACCCGGAAACTGCAGGCAAATCGCCGATCCCCGTGGCACGCTCCGGGGCGCGCTCCCGGGGGACAGCTCACCACGGCTATGTCTCAGAGTGAGACGACGGATTCCAGAGGTCTGTGCAGGTGGCGCGATCTGGGCGTTAGACGTGACCTGGGCGTTAGACGTGACCTGGGTGGCTAGAGCGGGCGGTGCATGACGACGCGGGGGCGGCCGCTGCCCAGGTAATCCGGGTCCAGGGTCATCTGGGCAAAGCCCATCCGCCGGTGGAATGCGATCGAGCCCTCGTTCCCGGGGCTGGTGATGGCCTTCAGCGCGGTCGCCCCGTGCTGCGCGGCGGTGGCGGCGAACCGCTGGTAGAGCCGTCGGCCCAGGCCGAGGCCGCGGGCGTCGTCCCGGACTGCGACGAGATGGATGTACCCATGGCCGGCGGGCGCGACGAAGCCAAGCAGGTACCCGGCGATCTCGCTGGTGCCGCCGCCGCGCCTGGCCACCAGGGCGGTATCAGCGAACTCGCAGAAGAACATCGGGTGGTGCAGGGCGCGGAGCGGCTCCCGGTCGCCCCAGAACCGTTCGAAGTCGCGCATGATCTCGGCCAGGTCGCCGTGGCGGACGCGGCCGATGACGGTCATGGGGCACGGCCGGTCGTGAGACACGGCCGGATCATGGGGCGCGGCCGGATCATGGGGCGCGGCCGTCGCGCGGGGCCATGACGGCGAGCGCGTCGGCGTCGCTGGCCCTCGCATGCAGGAAGTAGTCCGCCCATTCGGCCACGTCCGGGTAGGACGACTGTTCCCGGACGGCGGCGCAGGCGGCCGTGGCGTCGTAAGCGGTGCGCCGCATGGTGACCGCGCCGTCCGCCAGCACCGCCCAGTGCGCGCCCTGGCTGCCGTACGGCATGCCCACGCTGCCCGGGTTGATGATCTGCCTGCGGTGCGCCAGCCGTGTGAACGGCATGTGGGTATGGCCGCAGACCACAGTCATGGTCTGGTCGGGCAGCCCGGCCAGGACTTCGGCCCACCGGTCCAGCCGCGAGTCGACCACCACAACCTCCTCGTCGTCGCGCGGGGTGGCGTGGCAGAACACCACGTCACCGAAGCCCTGGACGTTAAGCGTCACCGGGTACGGCAGCTGCGCCAGCCAGTCGACGTGATCGGCGCTGAGCTGCCGCGCCGCCCACGGCGCGATCGGGTCGCCCACGTCATCGGTCTGGCCGCGGGCCAGCTCGACCAGCTCACGGTCGGCGTTACCGCGCACCCAAGTGACCTTGTCGCCGAGGCCGAGCAGCCGGTCGAGCACCGGCACCGGCTGCGGGCCGGCCGCGATGTCCCCGGTGAGCACGATGCGCTCGGCGGCCTGGACGGCGGGCTCGGCCAGTACCGCGTCGAGCGCGGGCAGCACGCCGTGGATGTCCGACAGCACGGCTACGGAAGCAACCATCGTTACCACGGTGCCGTTTCTCCCCCGCCCGGCGCCACCGGTCTCGCTAGCGGCGTAACGCTTTCAGCGTCGTCAGGGCGTCGGGGTTGTCAGGGGCCTTCGGGGTTGTCAGGGCCTTCGGGGTTGTCAGGGCCTTCGGGGTTGTCAGGGCCTTCGGGGCCGCCAGAGCCCGAGGCAGACGCCGGCCGGCGCTCCCGGCGAGGTCTTGAACCCGAGGGTGAACGACGCGCCGAGGGCGCGCAGCCACTCCGCGACCCGGACGCTACGCTCAGCCTGCTCGCATTCGGCTTGCCCGCGCTGCTCAGCCTGCTCGGCCTGCTCGCGCTCGGCCTGCTCGCGCTCGGCCTGCTCGCGCTCGGCCTGCTCGCGCCGTTCGGCGGTTTCGCGGGGATCGTGGATGCTCCTGGTCTCGCTGGGGTGCACGTCGGTGTGGTGCTCCATGGTGTAGAAACGCAGCGCGTGCCCGTCAGGGTCAAGGACCTCGGGCAGGATCCAGCCCAGGCTGGCCCGGTGCACGCCGGCGTGCGGCTGGCCGAGTTCGTCGAGCTTGCGAGCGAGCTGGTCGATGGCGGCCTTGTCGGGCACGCCGATGGCGAAGTAGTCGAATCCGGCGGCCACGCGGGCCCGTTCGGGATCCAGCCGCAGGCCGAGATGCGGGCCTCCGGCGGGGTGGGCCAGGCCGTAGCCCATCAGCCTGCCCTGCTCGATGAACTCGACCTGGACGTCGTAGCCCAAGCGGCTGCGGTACCACTCCAGCGACCGGGCCAGGTCGGTGACCGGCAGCTTGAGGTGATGGATCCCGGCCAGCGCCGGGACGTCGGTGCCGTAGATGGCATTGGTGACATCGGCGGCCCCGGCGGCATCTGCGGTAGACATCTTCCCCTCCAGTGAAGTATATCTGTACTTATTGCAGTTATACTGCAATGTATGACTGGAGACGTCAACCCTCCTGATGAGACGGCTACTCTGCGGCAGGCGCAGATCGCGCTGACCGAGCAGCGCATCCTGGCCTCCGCCACCGAGTTGTTCCTCGCCGACGGCTACGTGGCCACCACCCTGGAGGCGGTGGCTCGGCACGCCCGAGTTGCCGCGCGGACGGTGTACGTCCGGTTCGGGACCAAGGCGGCGCTGTTCAAGCGGGTCGTCGACGTGGCCATCGTGGGCGACACCGAGCCGGTCGGCGTGCTGGGCCGGGACTGGATGATCGAGGCCATGAGCGCCCCGACGCTGGCCGAGCGGATCGCCGCGGGGTCAGTCATCAGCCGACAGATCGCGGAGCGCACCGGGGCGCTGTTCGCCGTGGCCCAGCAGGCCGCCGCGGTCGAGCCACTGATCGCCGCGCAATGGCAGCAAGGCCGCGAGCAGTCCCGGCACGCGCAGGCGGTGTTCTGGACCAAAGTGGCCGACGATGGGCTGCTGCCCCCGGGCACCGACCTGGCCTGGCTCATCGACACCGCCAGCATCCTGAGCGCCGCCGAGACCTACCTGCTGGTCACCCGCATGCTCGGCTGGGACCTGGACACCTACCAGGACTGGCTCACGGCTACTTCGACCCGCCTGCTGACCAGGCCGGATGGCGCATCGCTGCCCGGCGATGCGCCATCCGGCGACGGCCCACTGCCCGGCGACGGCCCGCTACCCGGCGACCAGGGTTTACACTCCGGGCAGCGTCCGGTCCGGCGCTGAGGTATCCCGGCGTGTGGGCAGAGGGGTAGCCGACACTCCAGCCGCCGATGACTTGGGGGGCAGAAGTCGTTGGTGTAGTCGAAGAAGGTGCTGTCCGGGAGAGGCCGCAGCGAGGCCAGGTAGCCGAGCTGACGGAGCGCCTGGCCAGCCCGGGCACGTGGCCGCCGATGGGGGCCGGGCGGCTATCCCGCGCCGCCGTCTCAGGGCCGGCACCCCGGATCGCTGGCTGCCTGCGCCCGGTGATTCCCGGCATGCGGTGGTACCAGTGATACCCAGGCGCGCAGTGATGCGTCGTGCCCGCAGAAGATCTTGGCTGAAAAAGGGCTTGGCGGCGGATCCAGGACCCCTTGTGAGCGTTCCGGAATAACGGGAGGGCGGCCGCCCCCGCCCCCGCCCTGCCGTGCGGCCCGTTTTATCCCTTATGCCTGAACTTGCGGTTGAGGCATTCCGGGCGCCGGTCATGATCGTGGCCAGAAATGGCCGGATGCGGGCCGGAACTGGCCATGATCATGAAACAGCGCGGCGCGAGCGCGGCGCTGAAGTTCCCGGCGTTGCGCGCGATGGGGCCGGGGGCCCGCGCCCCCCGGCCGGCCGGGGCGGCAGCGGCGGCGGAATCAGTGGTGGACGGCGGCGAGGAGGGCGGCGTAGGCGCGGACCAGGGCCGCGTGCTCGAGCGGAAGCAGAGGGCTGTGAGGCTGGCAGCCCTGCTCGACCCACTGGTCGGACAGCTCCATAGCATGGGCCCGGTGCACCGCGGCGGGCCTCACGGCCTCCTCGGGCTCGTCGTAGAGGTAGCAGTAGAGCCGGATCAGTGACTCGATGAGGTCATCGGCGGTGGCGCCGGGGGTGTGCTGGATCTCCCGGTGCACACGCCACCAGTCGACCTCGAGTTCCGCGGCCTTGGCCGGGTTGGACGGCTCGCCGTAGGTGAGCCTGACCAGAGCGTAGAAGCGGCGCATGCAGGCCCGGGCGCGCTTGGGGTGATTGTCGGGGTAGGGCGCCCACAGCTGATTGGCCCGCAGCACCAGCCAGGCGCCGTGCATGGTCCGGTACCAGTTCATGCCGAAACCCTGCCGGACCAGCCCGATGGAGGCGCGCAGCACCTGCGGCCACTTGCGCAGGTAGTAACCCACCCAGGCCTGGTACTCCAGGTCGGCGATCCGGACGGGATCGAAGGACCGCAGCCGTGTCGGCGTGCCCGTGCTGACCTTGCCAGTGCCCATGAACTTCCTTTCCGGTCCGCTACCAAGGCTGTTCCCCATGCATCCTGGCCTGACGCCCGCCACAACCTGGCCCGGCTCGCCGAAATTGGCATGAACTTGCCACTCTTGACATGATCGTGCCAACTTGACACGATCATGTCATGAAGGCCGGGAGCAGTCTGCGTGACCGGCAGGCCGCCGTCATCAGGGAAGCGATCCTCGACGCGCTGGCCGCCCGGCTGGATCACGACAATCCCGACGACGTGGCGATGCCGCAGGTCGCGGCCGACGCGGGCATTTCCCTGCGCACGCTGTACCGGTACTTCCCGACCCGGGAGGCCATGTTCGACGCGCTCGGGGATCACGTGGTCGCGCGGCTCGGGCTGCCGAGGGAGATCGACGGCCCGGACGATATCGCCTCGGTGTTCCTGGAGTCGGCCCGGCGCGGCGCGCAGAGCCCGCAACTGGTCCGCGCGATGCTGTGGACCAGGCTGGGCCGCCGGGCCCGGTCGCCGCACCGGCGCCGCCGGGTGGCGGCCGTCAGCGCGGCGCTGGCCGACGTGACCTCGCACCTGCCCGCCGCCGAGGCCCGCCGCCGGGCGGGCGCCATCGTCTACCTGTGCAGCCTGCCCGCCTGGATCACCGTCAGCGAGGAATGCGAGCTCAGCGCGGAAGACGCCCGCCGCGGCATCGCCTGGGCCATCGACACGCTGGTCGGCGCCCTACGCCAGGAGAACCAGGACCAGCAGGACCGCCAGGAGAACCAGGACCAGCAGGACCAGCAGGACCGCCAGGAGAACCAGGACCAGCAGGACCAGCAGGACCAGCAGGACCAGCAGGACCAGCAGGACCAGCAGGACCAGCAGGACCAGCAGGACCAGCAGGACCAGCAGCAGGAAACCACACGGTAAGCAACACCAAGGGGAGGACAGCATGACGGACACGCACCTGGACGGCCGGGCGGCGACGGATCAGCCTTACGCCTGGCATACCGCGGCGGACACCGGGGAGGCCTACTGGTTCTTCGACTCGCTCATGGTCGTCCGGTCGGAGCAGCCCGGCCAGCCGGTCATCATCGAGGCGACCGTCGCCCCCGGCGGCGGCGCCCCGCTGCACGTGCACGCTGACCTGGACGACAGCTTCTACCTCGTCTCGGGACGGCTGGCCATGCGCTGCGGTGAGCAGACCTTCGCCGTCGGCCCGGGCGGGTACGTGGCCCTGCCGCACGGCGTGCCGCATACCTTCCGCGTGGTGGGCGACGAGCCCGCCGTCATGCTCCAGGTGCACGCGGACGACTCGTTCCTGCGGTTCATCCGGGCCGCCGGGCGGCCAGCGGCGGCCCGGACGCTTCCGCCCGCCGGGCCGCCGGCCGATCTGGACGCCGCGTTCCAGGCGGCCGCCCAGACCGGCCAGCCGGTCATCGGTCCCCCGATGAGCGAGGAGGAAGCCGCCCTGATCGCCGGCCGCCTGGCCGCCTGAGGAACGGGTTAGGGCTGCTCGACGGGAACGTCGGGCAGCCGGCCCCACTCGGCCCACGAGCCGTCGTAGACACGGACGTGCTCGCGGCCGAGCAGGTAGGTGAGGACGAACCAGGCGGTGCAGGCGCGCCCCCCGATGGTGCAGTACGTGATCAGCTCGTCCTCCCCGTCGAGGTCGACGGCGGAGAAGATGCCGCGCAGGGCGGCGGCGTCCCGGAACGCGCCGCGCTCGTCGTACAGGCCGTCGATGGGCTGGTGGACCGCCGAGGGGACGTGACCGGCACGGCCGCCGGGCTCCTGGCCGCCGGAGGGCCAGAAGCGCTCTCCCCGGTACTCGTCCCAGCTGCGCACGTCGACCAGGGTGCGGCCGGGCGCGCCGATCGCGTCCCGCACCGCCGCGTGGCCGGCACGGAGCCGTGCGTCCTGGTCATCCAGGGCGTAGCCGGCCGCGGCGGGCTCGGCCAAGGGGTCCGGCTGGCTGCTCACCGGGTGGCCCCCGGCCCGCCAGGCGTCCCGCGAGCAGTCCAGGATGCGCACGTCGTGGTGGCCGTAGAGCTTCATGAGCCAGAAGCCCATGGCGGGCGCGTAGCCGTAGAACACCACCGTGTCGTCAGGGGTGATACCCGAGCGGGCCAGCAGCCGCATCGCCGCCGCGGTGTCGAGGAGCCGGTACTCGGCGTCCTTCAGCTCACGGTAGACGTCCCAGAATACGGCTCCGTCGATATGCCACTCGTCGTGGGCGCGCCTGCTCACGTCGACCTCCACCACCCGCACCGCGGGGTCGTGCAGGTGCGCGTCCAGCCAGGCGGCGTCCACCAGCACGCCGTCACCAGCGGCCGGCGGCTGTGCCGGTTCATAAAGGGCCGGCTCATTTAGGACCGAACGGGTTCGCATCTTGGCCTCCTTCAAGGCTCGTCAGTTATTCGGTGCCGCCCCGGGCCGTGGTGACCGCGGGGCGGGGTGCGGTATCGACATGCAGCCGGAAGACGTCGCTGCGGCTGTAGTGGCCGACGGGATCGAACTGCTGGCGGGCCGCCCGGGCCCGTCCCGTGTCGATCTCGGCGTAGAGCACGCCTTCCTCGCCGGTCAGCGGGCCGGCCAGGATCTCTCCCTCGGGGCCGATGATGGCGGTGTTGCCGCGGGACAGCCAGTCGTCCGCGTCGCCGTACAGGCCCGCCCGGCCGGGCAGGTCCGCGGGCAGGTCGGTGGCCCGCAGGCAGGAGGTGACGCCCAGCACGTAGGTCCGGCCCTCCCGGGCGATGTGCCGCAGCGTCGGCACCCAGACCTCGGAGTTATCCCAGGTGGGTGCCAGGTAGACGTCAATTCCCTGGGCGTACAGGGCGGCCCGGGCCAGCGGCATGTAGTTCTCCCAGCAGATGAGCCCGCCGAGCCTGCCGAAGCCGGTGTCGAGCACCTCCAGGCCCGAGCCGTCGCCCATCCCCCAGACCAGCCGTTCGCCGCCGGTGGGCATCAGCTTGCGGTGGCGGGCGGCCAGCGACCCGTCCGGGGCGAAGTGCAGCAGGGTGTTGTAGATGGTGGAGTCCTGGCCGTCGCGCTCGTCGACGCCGACCGACAGCCAGATCCCCAGCCGCCCGGCGGTCTCGGCGAGCACCTCGGCGGCCGGGGAGCCGGCCACCACGGCCTGGTCGTAGAGCCGCGCGTAGAGAGCGGTGGCATCGGCGTCCCACGGCCGGGTGCGCCACACCCAGTCGGGATAGCCGGGCACGAACGCCTCGGGGAACGCGACCAGGCGGGCCCCCTCGGCGGCGGCCTTCTCGGCCAGCGCCACCACCTTGCCGATCGTCGCGTCGCGGTCGAGCAGGACGGGGGCGGCCTGCACGGCCGCGACCTTCACCGGTTCCACAGGACGAACCTGGTCAGCAGCTGGCAGACGGCCGCGGGCTGTTCCATGTTGATCATGTGGCCGGCGTCCGCCACGACGTGGTAGGCGGCGCCGGGAATGCGCCGGGCGAGCACGGCGGACATCTCGCGGAAGCCGGGCACGTCACGCTCCCCCACGGCGACCAGGGTCGGCACGATCACGCCCTCCAGCACCTCGATGGGCGGCCGGATCTGGCGGTGCGGGTCCTGGCCGAGCCAGTGCTGGCCGGGATAGCCCGCCACCATGGCCGCCAGCGCGGCGGCCAGGTCCGGCCGCTGGCGCGCGGCGGCGAACAGCGGATGGGCCAGCCAGGCCTCGCGGCCCGCCAGGACCCCGCCCGCCTGGACCCGCCGGGCGACCTCATCGAGGGCCTGCGCCGACTCCGGGTCCCACGGCACGCCGTCGAGCACCGCGTCCAACAGGGCCAGGCCGCGGACCCGGTCCGGAGCGGCCAGCGCGGTCTGCAACGCCACCCGGCCGCCGAACGACAGGCCGGCCAGCACGGCGTCGCCGATGTCCAGGTGATCCAGGAGCGCGACGAGGTCGCCGGCGTGGGTGTAGGGGACGGCGGGGTCGAGCGGGCCGGAGGCACCGAACCCGCGGCAGTCGTAGCGCACCACCCGGAACCGGGCCGCCAGCGGCTCGACCTGCGGATCCCACATGCGCATGTCCAGCCCGAACCCGTGGATGAGCACCACGGCCGGGCCCTCGCCGGTCACCTCGTACACCAGGCGGGCGCCCGGCCGGTCCAGGACGGCGGTGACGCCGCCCGCTCGCTTCAGCTGGCTGGTGGTCATGCCCGAATCGTGGCTCGCGGCCAGCTACCGCGGCATCGGTACGCGCCCCCAATCCGAGGGAGGGCAATTACCCATCTAGCCCGGAGGAATACCCAGCTAGCTGGGCCCGCCGCAGGCCGGTCTTGGCGAGCAGGCTGGCCACGTGCTTCTCCACGGTGCGCGGCGACAGGAACATCTGCTCTGCGATCTCCCGGTTGCCCAGGCCCTGCGCGACCAGCCTGAGGACAGCGGCCTCGCGCTCGGTCACGCCCAGCGCGCGCAACGACCCCGGCAGGGCCTCATCGCCGGCCCGGTGCCGCGGCACCGGCGCCCCGGCCCGGCGCAGCAGCCCGCGGCAGGCCGCGGCCACCCGGTCGTCGCCGCGCGCGGCGAAGTAGGCGGCGGCCTCGCGGAGCCAGGCGACCGGCTCGCCCCAGCCGTCGGACAGGGCCGCCTCGGCGGCCAGACGGCGGGCATACTGCCGGTACCAGGCCACCAGCGGTCCCATCTGGGCGTCGGCGGCGGCGAACGCCGCCTCGGCGTCGCCGGGCCGCCCCTGGCGGCCGGCCAGGACGGCCTCGGCGTAACCGAGCAGGGTCGCGACCACCAGGTGCCGGGTGCCGTGGGCGGCCCGGACCCGGGCCGCGGCGTCGGCCGCGTCCTTCTCCAGCAGCGCGCCGAGCAGCGGCCAGAGCCCGAGGAACGGCGGCGCGATCGTGGCCGGGGAGCTCAGCATCAGCCCGGCTCCGGTCGCCATCCGGGCGCAGGCCTCGCCGAGATCGCCGGCCAGCAGCGAGAAGGTGGCCCGGCAGTGGCCCCAGGCGCAGCCGAGCACGTCCTGGTCGTCGGGGGCCAGCGCGACCGCCTCGGCGATCCTGGCCTCCATGTCCTGCTCCTCGCCGCGGATGGCGTGCGCGGTGGCCTGGAAGATCAGCGCCATCGGCAGCGTGGCCAGGTGGAAGCGGCGGGACGCGTCGGCCGAGCGGCGGGCCGCCGCCAGGGCCTCGCCGGCGCGGAACTGCTTGTTCAGCCCGGCGGAGATCTGCAGGTCGAGCGTCGCGGTCAGGGCCAGCGCGCCCTGCGCCACGGCCAGCTCGCGCGCCTGCTCCAGCCGGTCCACGCTCTCGGTCCTGAGCTGGTCGATGGTGCCGAGCTCGTGCAGGGCCCGCAGCCGCCACAGCTGCAGGCCGTGCGCGGCGGCCAGGTCCGCCGCCCGGGCGAACGCGCGCTCGGCCGCCCCCAGGTCACGCTGCCGCGCGACCCGGCCGATCACCTCCAGGGCCTCGCAGGCTACCTCGGGCAGGACCTCGCCGCCGCCTTCGGCCGCCCGCAGCGCGGCCCGGGCCAGCTCATCTGCCTCTTCCAGGCGCCCCCGGCCCGCCGCGACCTGGGCCGCACAGGCGTCGATCTGGGCGGCCGCGGCGCCCGGGGACTGGCGGGCGACCTCGATGCTCGCCGCGGCCTCGGCCCAGCGGGCCCCGGCGATCGCCGCCCGGGCGATCCCCAGGTGCAGGCTGGCCGCCCGCGGCGAGGGCGGGCCCAGCCGGGCGAGCAGCATCTTGCCCGTCTCGATGGCCCGGTCGACCTGCCCGGACATGGCGTAGACCTCGGTCAGCGCCTCGTCGACCCCGGTCCGCAGGGCGGGGTCGGCCAGGGCCCGGGCCCGGGTCAGCGTGTGCTCGGCGCTAGCCAGGGCGCCGACGGCCAGGTCGCGCCGCCCGGCCTCGAGCAGCAGCGCGCCGGCCTGGGCCGTGTCCCCGGCCCGCCCGGCCAGATCGGCGGCCACCGTGCACCAGGCGCCCGGCAGGTCCGGGTGCGCCGCCTGCACCGCGGCGAGCGCCTGGCCGGCCAGCAGGGCCCGCTCCGGCGGCAGCAGCCCGGCCAGCACCGCCTCGTGGGTCAGCGCGTGCCGGAACCGGAAGCTCTCCCGCTCCGCCACGATCAGCTGCAGGCCCACGCCGTGCCGCAGCGCCGCCACCACGACCGGGCCGTCCAGGCCGGTGACCGGGCCGAGCAGGGTCCAGTCGAAGCGGCGGCCCAGCACCGCGGCCGCGCTAATGACGTGCCGGGAATCCGCGTTCACGCTGTCAAGCCGCTGCCGGACCGCGTCGGCGAACGTGGCCGGGACCCCGGGGGCGGCCAGGTCGGCGGCGCGCCAGCGGCCGTCCCGCTCGGTCAGCGCTCCCTCCCCGACCAGGCCTGCCAGGACCTCCTCGACCAGGAACGGGATGCCCTCGGCCCGCTCGGCCACAACGGCGTGCACCGCGTCAGGCAGGTCGGCGGCGTCCAGGCAGGCCCGGGCCATGTCGGCCATCGCCGCCGGGTCCAGCCGGCCGAGCGGGAGGACGGCGGCGGACCCGCGTGCCGCCAGCGCGCGGGCCAGCGCGGCGGCGTCGCCTTCCTCCCGGAGGGTGGCCACGCACAGCACCCGCTCGGACCCGAGGTTATCGGCCAGGTACTCGAGCAGCCCCAGCGTCTCCCGGTCGGCCCAGTGCAGGTCCTCGAGGACGAGCACGCAGCCGGCGGGCGGGGCCAGGGCGCGCAGCAGCCGCAGCACCGCCTCGCCCAGGACGACCAGCGACTCCTCCCCCGGCGGGCCCTGCGGCGGCCGCCACTCGGGAACCAGCCGCCCCAGCGCGGGCCGGAACGGGTCGAGCTCCGCGCTGGCCGGCAGGCGGCCCGCGCGCCCGGCCGCGGTCAGCGCCTCGGCGAACGGCCGGAATGGCGTCGGGACGCCCCCGGGCACGGCCCGGCCGGCCAGGACGGTCAGCCCGCGCTCGCCCGCCGCGCGGACGGTCTCGCGGACCAGCCGCGACTTCCCGATCCCGGCCTCGCCGACCAGAAACGCCGTGCCGCCGCGGCCCGCTCCGGCCGCCGCCAGGGCAGCCCGCAGCCGGCGGGCTTCCTCGTCCCGCCCGACCAGCACCGGACACAGCACCTGCCGCACATGATCAGTATCGGCCTGCGGGCGCGGCTAGGACACCGGTAGCGACAGGCGGAGCCAGCGGAGGAGCTCGGCGAAGTCGGCGTCGATGACGGACTGCTCATGCTGGCGGAAGCGGCCGGCCGCCTCGCTGACGGCGAAGCCGAGGACCGCGGTGCTGATCAGGCGTTCGGCCCGCGCGACCTCGGTCTCGGGCAGGCCGCCTTCGCGCAGCGCGGACTGCACCGCGTCGCGCGCCACCCGGGCCGCCGGGGTGACGGCGGGCCTGGTCAGCAGCAGCGGGAACACGGCGGGGTGCCTGCGCGCGGTGTCCCTGATCGCGGCGGCCAGGGCGACCAGGCGCTCGTCCCAGCGACCGCCCTGGGGCAGCGGCTGTTCCGTGAGCAGCAGCTCGACCAGCCCGTCGAGCAGGGCGTTCTTGTCGTCCACGTGCCGGTACAGCGCCATCGGGGTGACCCCCAGGCGCTTGGCGACGGCGTGCATGGTGACCGCTTCCAGGCCGTGGGCGTCGGCCAGCCGCAGCGCGGCGGCCAGCACCGCCTCCCGGCTGATCTGCGGCGCACGTCCCACGGCGGATCTCCTTACCTTCGCCCCTTGCCATGAAAAGTATATGTCGTATGCTTACATTATATACAAAAGAAGTTCCGCGGGAACGGATCGCGCGCATACCGGAGCCGGAGTGCGCGGGGCGGTCGGGCGCGGGAGCCGGAGTGCGCTGGAGCACGGCTGCGGGGAGCACACGTGCAGGGAGAACGGATGGGCTAGGAAACGGGAGGACGACATGCTGGTACTGCTGAGTGACGGGGCCGGGCTGACCGCCCGGCAGTGCGCGACCGTGCTGGACCGGGCCGGCTACCAGGTGGAGGCACTGTCCCCCGGCGGGCTCTGCCTGGCCCGGATGACCAGGCACGTGCGCCGGGTGCACCCGGTTCCGGCCATCGGCCGGGATCCGTTCGGGTGGCTGGACGCCGCCCTGGGCATCGCCGCGCGGCGCGGCGCCGGGCTGCTGCTGCCGGTGCAGGAGCAGGTCGCCGTGATGTCGCTGGCGCGGGACCGGATCGAGGCGGCGGGGCTGGGGGCCGCGGTGCCGGACTTCGGCGCGCTGGCCCGGGTGCAGGACAAGGTGTCGGCGTTCGCCACCCTGGCCGACGCCGGGCTGCCGCAGCCGCCCGCGGTGATGGCCGCGACCGCGGCGGAGCTGGCGGACGCGGCCGAGCTGATAGGCGCGGCGGGGCCGGGGCGGCCGGCCTTCGTGAAGACGCCGATCGGGACCGCGTCGGCCGGGGTCCAGCGGGTCACCTCGCCCGGGGCGCTGCGACGGCTGGCGGCGGACTACGAGCGCCGGGGCGTGTTCGGCCAGGGAGGCGTCCTGGTGCAGCGGGCCGTGGCCGGGCCGCTGGTCATGGTGCAGGCGGTGTTCGGCCGGGGCGAGCTGGTGACCTGCTCGCCGGGCTCCCGGTCGCGCTCACCGCCCTGGCGACGCTGGCCCGGCCCGCGGCGTGGCGGTACCTGGCCGGTGGCAGCACCGGGGCGTATTCGCTGACCCCGGCCGCGTGGCAGGAGCTCAGGAAGGCAAGCGGGGCGGGCCGGGGCACGCAGTACACCCGTTCGGGACCATGATGGTCAGATGGCCGCACTGACCGAAACCGAAGCCAGGGACCGATCCGGACTCCTGGATGTCTGGTCCTACGACGTATTCCTGGACCTGAGCGCGGAGCCGGCCGGACCGGCCCGGTCGCGGACCGAGATCCGGTTCGGCTGCCGGAAGCCGGGAGCGGCCACGTTCGCCGAGCTGACGGCCACGGCGACCAGCGCGGTCCTCAACGGGCGGGCGGTGGACCCGGCGGCCGGGGGGCGGCTGGGGCTGCCCGGGCTGGCCGCGGAGAACGTGCTCGTCGTGGAGGCCGAGGTGGCCGAGGACGTGCTGACCCGGTTCACCGACCCGGCCGACGGCGCCGGCTATCTGCTGTTCATGGGCTACCCGACCTTGGCGCCCGGCGTGTTCTGCTGCTTCGACCAGGCCGACCTGACCGCGACCAGCACGCTGAGCCTGGCGCTGCCAGGCGGCTGGGACGTCCTGGCCAACGGCCCGGTGCGCGAACGGCCGCCGGCCGGGCAGCCGGGAGTGTGGCGGTTCGGGCCGGTCAGCGGCACGCGGCCGTTCGACCTGACGATCGCGGCCGGGCCGTATGTCGAGGACTGGCGGGGCGAGGGCGGAACCGCGCGCCCGGTGCGGATGAGCGTCTGGCGCAGGCGCTCGCTGGCCGGCCTGGAGGCGGGCCTGGCCCGGTTCGCCGAGCTGGCCCAGCAGGCCCTGGAGTACTACGAACGGACGCTGGGCGTGCCCTGCCCGTACCCGAAGTACGACATCGGGTTCGTGCCCCGGCTGGACACGCTGGCGGTGTCGTTTCCCGGCCTGATGCTGGTCAACGAGAGCCTGCTCGCGCGGATGCCGGATCCCGACGACGACTTCGTGGCGATGGTGTGCGCGCATGCCTGCTGCGGGCGCTGGCCGCCCGCGGGCTCGCCTCCGACGAGGACCTGGACGCCCTGCCCGCCGCGGACCCGGTGGGCGGGGAGCAGAACCGGGCCACCTGCCGCGCGCTGCGGCCTGACCCGGCGGCCAAGGCGGCGGCCTGGGAGATGGCGCTGGGCGGCGGCCAGGACTGGCGGATGGCGCTGGCGGCCGCGCGCGGGATCTGGGTGGCCGGCCAGGAAGGGCTGCTCGGCGGGTATCGCGAGCGGTACTTCACCGAGGCGCTGGCGGCGCTCGACGGCCGGGAGATCCGGGTCATGCGGCTCCTGGCCCGGGCGCTGTACCCGGCCACGCTCGTGGAGGACGCCACGCTGGCGGCGACCGCGGCCGCGCTGGAGCGCGGCTCGCTGAGTCACGGGCTTCGGCTGGTGCTGCTGGAGCAGGAGGCGATCCTGCGTTCTGCGCTGGCGGCGCGATCGGCGCCGCGGCGGGGCTGGTTATCCTGCGTTATTCCTCGAGGGTGCCCAGGTCGGCGGGGACGTCGACGGAATACTGCCTGAGGATCTCCAGCGGGACGATCTCGAGCGCGCGCTGGTGGGTCGAGGCCAGCACGACGGGGGCGGCGGCGCCGTCCCGGTGCGCCCGCAGCCAGTTGGCCGCGGTCACGCACCACCGGTCGCCCGGCACCAGGCCGGGGAACCGGAACTGGGGCATCGGCGTGGCCAGGTCGTTGCCGATCTGACGCTGATGCTCGAGGAATTCGGTCGTCACCACCGCGCAGATGGTATGACTGCCCAGGTCCTCGGGGCCGGTCGTGCAGCATCCGTCCCGGTAGAAGCCGGTAAGCGGATCGGTTCCACATGGCTCGAGCTCGCCGCCGAGCACGTTACGGTCACCCATGCTTGCAGTATCCGCACCGTGCCTGCCGGTTCGCAAGATCACTTAGGGCTGGTCCGGGCGGTCACGGGCCCGGCGCCCTCGGGCGGCCACGGGCCCGGCGCCCTCGGGCGGCCTGGACAGGAGCGGGCGGGCGGCTTAGTCTTGACTGTATGGTCAGTCAAGATTTTAGGGTTCGTTCGGATGCCGCTCCGGTCCTGGCGCCGCTGGATCGTGGTGAGCTGGAGCTCTCACTGCGGCCGTTCGGGGAGAGCCGGATGCTGCCGCGGGCGGCGTACGTGGACCCGGCGGTGTTCGCCTGGGAGCAGCGGCACTTCTTCGGCGGCGGCTGGATGTGCGTGGCCCGGAGCGAGCAGCTGCCCGAGCCGGGCGACCAGCGCGCCGAGGCCACCGGTTCCGGCGGGGTCCTGCTGGTCCGCGGCGAGGACGGAGCGCTGCGGGCGTTCGCGAACAGCTGCCGCCACCGCGGCCACGAGCTGCTGCCGTGCGGCCAGGGCGCCCGGGACAGGACGATCATCTGCCCGTACCACGCCTGGACGTACTCGCTGTCCGGCGAGCTCCGCGCGGCGGCGGGTTTCCGTAAGGTGCCGGGATTCGACTTCGGCCAGTGGGGGCTGGCCCCGCTGCCGGTGACCGAGTGGCACGGGCTGGTGTTCGTGGACGGCTCAGGGGGCTTGGCGGGTTCGCTGGCCGAAGCGCTGGCCAAGCTGGACGATCTGGTCGCGCCGTACGAGCCGGAGCGGCTGGTCACCGCCGGGGAGCACCGCTACGACGCCGCGGCGAACTGGAAGACCCTCACCGAGAACTACCACGAGTGCTACCACTGCCCGTCCATCCACCCCGAGCTGTGCCGGGTCAGCCCGCCCAGGAGCGGCGAGAACTACGCCGCCGACGGCGCCTGGATCGGCGGCTGGATGGACCTGCGGGAGGGCATGGAGACGATGTCGCTGTCCGGTGCCAGCGGCGGCGTGCCGCTGCGCGGCCTGGACGCGCAGGGCCTGCGGACCGTCGTCTACGTCAGCATCTTCCCGAACGTGCTGCTCAGCCTGCATCCGGACTACGTGATGACGCACCGGCTGATCCCGGTCGCCGCGGACCGGACCACGATCGAGTGCACCTGGGCGTTCGCGCCCGAGGCCGTCGCCCGGCCGGACTTCGACCCGGGTTACGCGGTGGACTTCTGGGACATCACCAACACGCAGGACTGGGCCGCGTGCGAATCCGTGCAGCGCGGGCTGGCCTCGCCGCACGCCTCCCCCGGCCCGCTGTCGCCCGCCGAGGACGCGGTGTACTCCTACGTCACCACCATCGCCCGGGGCTACCTGGGGCAGTCGGTCTGGAGCCCGATACCGTAGGCAGCGTGAGCATCCTTGACATCCCGGTAAAGACCCTCGCGGGCCAGGACTCCTCCCTCGGCGCGGTCGCGCCCGGCGCGGCGCTGCTGGTGGTGAACGTGGCCTCCAAGTGCGGGCTGACGCCGCAGTACACCGCGCTGGAGAAGCTGCACGAGCAGTTCGCCTCGCGGGGGCTGTCGGTGGTCGGCTTTCCGTGCAACCAGTTCGGCGGGCAGGAGCCCGGCACGGCCGAGGAGATCGCCGAGTTCTGCTCGGCGACCTACGGGGTCACGTTCCCGATGTTCGAGAAGATCGAGGTGAACGGCCCCGGGCGGAACGCTATCTATACCTCGCTGGCCGCTGTGCCGGACGCCTCTGGCGAGGCCGGGGACATCCAGTGGAACTTCGAGAAGTTCCTGGTCCGGCCGGACGGCACGGTGGCGGCGCGGTTCCGTCCCCGGACCGCGCCCGACGACCCCGAGGTGCTCGCGGCCATCGAGGCGAACCTCCCCGCCGGCTACTACCTGGGCTGAGCGCGCGGTTTCGTGACCGCTGAGCGCACTCGCGCCCCGGCTCGGCGCCCTGTTTCATGATCATGGCCAGAAAGGGCCGCATAGAGGCCCAAACTGGCCACGATCATGGTCTTGGGGCGGGCGGGGCGGCGGGGCGGGGCCGGTGGCGAGGCGGGTGGGCGGGGCGGGGCGGGGCCGGTGGCGAGGCGGGGTGGGGCGGGGTGGGCGAG
>Ga0335078_10000327_pt1 | contig 76115 bp, 68 predicted proteins | sample Lox_Sample_32_FD_206711 | JGI IMG/M metagenome (GOLD analysis project Ga0335078, IMG submission 206711) | Soil microbial communities from Loxahatchee National Wildlife Refuge, Florida, United States - Lox_Sample_3.2 | ecosystem: Environmental > Terrestrial > Soil > Wetlands | place: USA...
ATGTGCAAACACCGTGGCCGCTAACAGCAGCGACGCCCCCTTCGGCGCCGCGCCGGTGATCTCCGCCTCACTCACGTCGGCCAGCGACAGGACCAGGACAACGCCGCCTTCCGGCGCCGGCCGGACGTCTGCCGCGACCGGGATCTGGCCATCGGCGTCCAGCCGGTAGATCACCTCATCGATGACCGCTACGAGCAGGTCCTCATCTGAGCCCGCGATGAAGCGCCGCTCGGCCGTGCGCCGTGGCCGCGCAGCCGTCACGACCGCGAAACCATCCACCAGCCCCTGCACCGCCTCGGCCAGGCACGACTCCCGCGTCGGCGCCCAGGCCTCGACGCGCAGGTCAGCGGTATGCGGGACGGTCCGGTGCCCGCAGTCGCCCGGAGCTAGCCGTTCCCTGAGCCGGGCCAGCTCCTCATCGACCTCCCGCGCGGGTGCTGATCTGATCCAGCTGCGCCTGGAGCTGCTCATCGTTCAGCGCGGGACCTGGGCCGCCCGGGGTGCCTGGCGTCAGCAGGTCATCGAGCGCAGTTGCCCGTGCCTGCAGGTCAGCCTCCTCAACCTCGGCGCGGCGGAAGGCCACGTCGGCGTCTGTCACGTCACCGGAGATCCCGGCGAAGGCCTCGGCGATACTGGCCCGGGCACGCGCCACGGTGTAGGCGGCCTTGATTGTTTCCTTTTGCATGCCGAACGCGTCGATCTTCTCCTGCAGCCGCCGCCCGGCCTCAGCCATCTTCTGTTCCTCGGCACGCAGCGCGTCCTGCTGCTCCCGCAGCCGGGAAACCTGAGCCAAGATCGCGGTGCGGCGGCCCAGCGCCTGCCGGGCCAGATCGTCCCGGCTAGCCAGCACCGCCTGTTCCGCCTGCTCGCTTAGCCGGTCCGCGGCTTGCTGCAGGCCGCTTGCCCGCAGCTGCGCCCGCGTGCGGCTGGCTGCGATCTCTGATCTGCCGTGGTGGACCTCGGCCAGCAGTTCCTGCAGCTGGACATAGGTGTAATCGACCAGCTCACGCGGATCTGCGGCGCGGTCCAGCACCGCGTTCATCTTGACCTTGTACAGTTCCGCGATCCGGCGCGCGATGCTCATCGGCATACCTCCACTCGCGCGCCGCGCCTGGGCCGGGCGTGGCTGAAGTCCCGAGGCCGTTCACGGTCTAGCCGCTGCCACGATCCCGGCCGTGGAGTGAGAGCACAATGGGCTTTGGTCCCAGCTCAGTCCGCAGATTGGTCATGAGCGACGAGATGAGGTCACCGAAAATCCTCGTGGTCTCCTGGGGCAGCATGGAGATCGAGAAGATCGGAACGGGCAAGGATTTCAAGCTCTACCCCGGCGGCGGCCGGGAATGGGACTGGAACGAGACCGGTACCCGGCACTCGCCTGGCATCCAGCCCGCCGACATGGAAGAAAGGAAGCTAACCGAACAGCCCGTAGCCGACACGCTCACGATATGGTAGGCCGTTCCGGTGGTAGCGGCGGGTCGGCTGATGTCGTCTCGGGGCCCTCGATGGCCGCCGGGGGAGCCGAGGCCGGGAGTTGTGCTTTCATCCGGGCCAGTTCGTCGTCCACGTCGTGGCCCGCGGTGAGGGCGTCCAGCTGAGACTGCAGGTCGTCGCGGCCGCCGGGCAGGGTGGCGTCCTCCAGCGCGCCGGAGGCCAGCAGCTCATCCAGCGCGCCAGCCCGGGCCTGCATCTGCTCGGTCTTGTCTTGTGCGCGCTGGACGGCCATGCCGACGTCGCCCATCTCCTCGGAGATTCCGGTGACGGCCTCGCGGATGCGGGTTTCGGCCTCGGCGGCGGCGTAGGCGGCCTTGATGGTCTCCTTACGGGTACGGAACCCCTCCACTTGCGCCTGCAGGCGCTGCGAGGCGACGGTGAGCTTGTCCTGCTCAGCCTGCAGCGAGGCCTGCTGGCCCTGCAGGTCGCCCATCTGCGACGTGACGGCCGCGCGGCGGGTCAGCGCCTCGCGGGCCAGATCCTCGCGCCCCGCGGCGAGCGCCTGCTGTGCCTGGCCCTGCAGCTTGGCTGTCGACTGCTGCAGCTGGGTGAGCTGCAGCTCAATGCGCCGGCGGCTGGTCGCGACGTCCGCCAGCCCGCGGCGCACCTGCTGCAGCAACTCCAGCTGCCGCTCGTAGGAGTAGTCAAGCATTTCGCGGGGATCCTCGGCGCGGTCCAGTGCCTTGTTTGCCTTGGCCCGGAACAGCATGGCGATCCGGTGACTGAGACTCATCCCGATCCACGTCCCTTCGACCGGCCACAGGCCACCCCTCGATCGTATGTCTGGGAGCGCCGGCGAGGCGAACGTCTCAGCGCCGAGGGCCTCCGGAACGGGTTCTGCGGCGGCACCGAATTGGCGGCCCCTCTGGGATTCAGCGTGGGATGCCAACTGGCGCATTCCTGATGAACTTCCAGGAGATCGAAACCGCGCTGCGCGAGCGCATCCCCCTGACCGTCCTGATCTGGCAAGACAACGCCTACGGGCCGATCAGATGGACGCCTACCGGGCGCGTCGTGCTGGCTTCGCGAGGAGGAGCAGTTCATGGGCGCGCCTGGCCGCTTCCTCGGGGCTCGTGGCTCCCGGCTCAGCCATCGGGCCGCCCTCGAGCCCGTGCGCCAGCACTTCGACCGCCTCGGCCAGTGCCTCCACCTGGGCCTCAAGCTGGCGCATGCGCCTCTCGACCGCGGCTATTGCCGCGGACTCTGACTCTGCGACCTCCCTCATGAACGCCAGGCTGGCGCGGCCCGCTACGGGTGGGCAGGGGCTTTCGTCATCAGGCTGGCGCAGGAAGTCCCGTCAGCTGTAGTGCTGCCCGGTCGGCTCAGGCGGAGCCGGATGCGCCGATGTCAACGCTATGCAGGTGATCCGGATGGCCAGGTCCGGGGGTGGCCAATGCCGTTGCGATCAAGCTGCCGCTGGCGGCCGTGCCTGGCGCTCGCGTGCCGCCTCGAGAATGCTGAGCATCTGCATCGTCAAGCTATCGGCCCAGCTCAGGAGCACCGCGCATTCGATCCGCAACGCGCCCGCGCTGGGCGCCTCGTCCTGGGATGGCAGGATCCGCCGCAGTCATAGACGTAGTTCTGGTGCCCCGCAGGCGGTGGCCGGCGGGCTGCATGGGGTAGCAGAACCGGGTCGCCGTGCCGGACAAGCCCACGCCCCGTCGGCTCACCTGGATGCGGGAGCGCCGTGCGTGTGATCTACTCGTCCGTCGCGCAGCCAGATGATCCGGTCGGCGGTGTCGGCCACCCGGGTGTCGTGGGTGACGATGATCAGGCTCATGCCTGGCCGTTCGGCCCGCAGGCGGGAGAACAGGCCTAGGACCAGGTCGACGGATCGTTCGTCCAGGCTGCCAGTCGGCTCGTCGGCGAGGAGCAGTTCGGGTTCGTTGGCCAGGGCGCGGGCGATCGCCACCCGCTGCCGTTCTCCTCCGGAGAGCTTGGTCGGCGGTCTTGCCTCCAGGCCGGCCAGGTCCACGTCTGCGAGCAGGGACCGGGCGCGGTCGCGTCGCTGGCGGCGGCTCAGGCTGGTGCCAAACAGGGCCACCTCGATGTTCTGGATCGCGCTCAGCTGCGGCAGCAGGTTGTGCAGCTGGAAGACCAGCCCGATGTGGCGGCGGCGGTAGCCGGGCAGGTCTTTCTGCTGGGCCAGGTCCGCGCCGCTGACCCGGATGGTCCCGGAGGTGGGGCGGTCGAGAGCGGCGATCAGGTGGAGCATGGTGGACTTGCCGCAGCCCGACGGACCGGTGACGGCAACCGATTCGCCGCGCTCGACTCGCAGGCTCAGCCCGTTCAGGGCCTTGATCAGCCCGCCGTCGTAGTCCTTGCGGACGTCGTTCATCTCTACGGCTGGCACCTGGCCTTCTTCGCCGGGCGGATGCTCCTGCCCGGCCGGGCGGGGCGCATGGGAGCGGATGTTACTCATGGCGCAGCGCCTCCAGCGGTCGGGCGAGGGCGGCGCGGATCGCCGGGACGAGGCCGCCGAGCAGGACCATGGCGGCGGCCGTGTACAGCGCCCGGCCGACTATGTCCGCCGTGTACACAGGGTGCAGAATCCCGGCCAGGCTCGGCAGCTGCTGCACGCCCAGGACGGCCAGCACCGACAGCGCCAGGCCGACCGCTGTCCCGACCAGGCCGATCACGAGCGCCTCGGACATGATCATGGCGGCCACCCGCTTGCGGGTCCAGCCGATCGCGCTGAGCACGCCGAACTCCCGGGTCCGTTCGATGAAGCTCATGGTCATGGCGCTCATCACCACGATCGCCCCGATGACCAGGGCCAGCACGGTGGCGCCCCGGTCGGCGGCCAGGATGAGCGACAGGCTGCGATCGGCCCGGCCGAACTGCTGCAGCGTGCGGACGGTCACCAGCTGCGGGAAGTCACGGTCGATCCGTGCCTGCACCGCGGTGACCGACACTCCCGGCGTGATCACCGCGAACAGCAGCGTGTACTGGGACGGCTGGCGCTGGTAAGTCTGGAACCAGGCGAGCGGGAACATGGCACCGGTATCGCCGAGAGCCTGCCCGGTCGAGTAGATGCCCACGATCCGGTAGGTCCTGTCCGCGACGCGGAGCGTATCCCCGGCGTGCAGCCCGAGGTTTTCCGCCGCCCGCCACCCCAGCATCAGCTCGCTGGTGGCCGAGGCGGCGAACGGGCGGCCGGTCACCACGGTCACCCCGAACGCGGTGAGGTCGGCCGGGTCGATGCCGATCTCCAGGAACTGCGGGTTGGCCGCGTTCAGCCGCTCGGTACCGATCAGCACCCCGGTCACGCCGGCAACCCCCGGTACCGCCCGGATCCGGGCCAGGGACCTGGCGTCAATCGAGCTGCTCAGCAGGTCAGCCACGCCCTTCTGCGCGATGGTGAAGTCGGCCTGCCCGGTCTTCAGCAGCGCCAGGTCGCTGGCCTCCAGGCTGTGGGTAACCACGCCGAGCGACACCACCGCCAGCACCCCGATGGACACCGCCAGGGCGGTCAGCGCCAGCCGGAGTTTCTTGACCGTGACGTTATGCAGGACCAGCGCCGCAAACGACACCCCGCCCTCCCTTCTGAACCCGGGAGGCCACGGCCGGAACCGGCCACCACCATCACTTTCGCAGACACGGTAAGCCCCGCCCGCGCAGGCAGGTAGGGGCAAACGGCCCCAGGCCGACCCGCTGCCGGGACGGGACGGGCGGGACCTTCGGCTCTACTGCCCGGTGACCTGCCCCAGACAGGCTGGATCGCCGCACCGGGATGGACCCGGGCGTCGCGAACCGGGCACGCAACAAGGAGTGCCCACATGCGGGCGGGCAGGTGAGGGTCGTGAATCTTCCCCGACGGTGGGCAGCAGCAGGCGTGCTGGCGGTCCTTGCCGCCGGATGCGGCAGCAGTCCGGCCCCGGTGACCCGGAGCCCGACCACCACCCCGCCGCCCGCGACGACTACCGCGCCCGCCACCGCCTCCGCCACGGCAACTCCATCGGGCACCGCAACCAGCGGGCCCGCCCAGCATGTCACGGTGACCCCCGCCACGGGACTCAGGACCGGCCAGCAGGTGCTGGTGCAGGCGTCGGGCTTCTCGCCCGGAGAATCCCTGGTCGTCACCCAGTGCGCCAGCAAGGGCACAGCCACCGGACCCGGCGACTGCAACCTGACCAGCATGCAGGGCGTGACCGCTGACGCCAGCGGCCGGGTAGAGCTCGAGCTCACGGTCAGCAAAGGCCCGTTCGGGGCGAACAAGATCGTGTGCGGCCCCGCCCAGGCCTGCCTGGTATCGGTAACCCAGGCAACCCCGTCGCCCACCCAGGAAGCCGACGCGCCGATCACCTTTGGGTTATCGACGCTGAGCGCGTATACGGGCCGCCGGGGATGAACACCGGAAGCAGAGGGCTATCAAGCTGTCGGGCAACCTGAGTTCCAGTCGCCCTGGTCCCGCTTCCAGCGGACTTCCCGTTCGGCCGGAGCTGATCCCGGCACGGCTGACGAGGACACTCCGCTTCCGCCAGGTGCATCTGCCGCTCCCGGCAGCGGGCGTCGTGAGCGCCCCCGTGTACCAGCATGAACCCCAGATCACTCATGCTTGCGCGCCTCCTCGGCCTGGAAGGGCAGCAGGCTAGGGAATGATCACGGCTTCGGCGCGGTCGCGCTTGGTGTAGAGCTCCCAGGCGGCGTCGGCGATGTCATCCGGATTGACGGTCTTTCCGGTGCTGTCGAAGTGCGGGTGTGCTTTCTGACTGTCGTCCTTCGCAACCGCCGAGCGGGCGTGACCCGTTCCGGGCGCGAAGGAAGTTCTGGGACGTTTCAGCTGGGCGGGTCTTGCGCGGGGATCCTCGTCGTCTGGCCGACCTCGATGAGGTGGCCGTCTGGGTCGCGCATGTAGCAGCGGAGCTCATGACCCCGTTCCGTCGGCGGTGTCAGGAACTCGGCTCCTTGATCGCCCCACTGCTGGCAGGCGGCGTGGATGTCGGCGACGCGGATGTTGAGGAAGCTGCTGACGTGGTCGGGGTCACGCGGCGGCTCAAGCGTCACGGTCGGCTTGTCATCGGTGGGCGGCCCGCCGACGTCGAAGGCCGCGTCCCGGAAGGGGAGCTGACAGGCGTCGGCCGCCAGTAGCGGCGCCTGGACGCGACACGCAGCGACCGCCAGCATGGCCCGGTCGAGGTCCACGCCGGCGAGCCGGGCGGCGTGACGCTCAAGGGCGGCGGTGAACCTGCCTGTGCCGCAGCCGGCGTCCAGGACCCGCAGGCCATCAAGCCGGCCAGCTGCCCGCCCGATGGCCGCCTGCTCGACGGTGAACGCATAGCAGCCCCACCCGGTGTCAAACCACCGGTCATAGGCGGCCGGCGACGCCAGGCGAACGCCGCCTCGCTCGCGGTCCTGCCGGGCGCCCGGGCTGCGCTCAGCCATGCTCGCCTGCCTCCCCGCCCGCAACGCGGCGCCGGGTTCGCCGGGGTATTGACAAGACCTCACCCTCTCGCGCGCTCTTTACCGACCGATGCTAAGCCGCCGCGGACCCGACAGCGGCCCGCCGACTACCCGTCCGCCGCCGGCCCCGGGTGGGTTTCCCGCATGAATGCCCAGGCCAGCAGGCCGGAGGCGGCGGTGAGGACGGCCGCCACCCCGACCGCCGCGTCGAGGCTGGCGAGGGCGGCGGTAACGCCGCCGATCAGCGCGCCGGCCGCGTATCCGGCGTCACGCCAGAAACGGTAGATGCCCAGTGCCGTCGGCCGCCAGGCGGGGTGGGTGGCGTCGCTGATCGCCGCGAGCAGCGTGGGATAGGCCAGCGCGGTGCCGGCGCCGAGCAGGAACGCCCCGGTCAGCCCGGCGGCCAGCGCATGAGCGATGCCGGCGGTGATGACGGCAAGGCCAGCGGCCTGGATTCCCATCCCGGCGACGATGGGGGGCTTGCGGCCGATCCGGTCGGCGAGGTGGCCCGTGGCGATCATCCCGGCCGCCCACATGAACGGGTAGAAAGCCTTGACGTAGCCCACGCCGGCGACGGAGACGCCGTGACTGACGAGGAGGACCGGCAGTACCACCCAGACCAGGCCGTCGTTGAGGTTGTTGACCAGGCCGGCCTGGCTGACCGCGGCGAGAGTGCGGTCCCTCCAGGACACCAGCGCGGCGATCTCGCGCACCGAGGGCCGCGGCCCGGCCGGCCGGGGGTGCTGGCGGGCCTCGGCACGGGCCCACGCGGCCGTGTCGCGGACGGCGAGCACGGACAGCGCCAGCCCGGCCAGGACGTAGCCGGCGCCCAGGAGTTCTGGGGCCGGGCGCAGCCCGAACCCGGTGGCCAGGTACCCGGTCGCCAGCGCGGTCACGGCGACGCCGAGGTAGCCCGCGGTCTCGTTGATGCCCAGGGCAAAGCCGCGGCGCCCGGACCCGATAAGGTCGATCTTCATATTCACGGTCATCGACCAGGTCAGTCCCTGGTTGACGCCCAGCAGGACGTTGGCGGCGATCACCCACGCCCAGCTGGGGCCACAGGCGAGCATGAACGGCACGGGCACGCCGATCAGCCAGCCAGTGACCAGGATGGCCTTGCGGGTGTAGCGGCTGGTGATCGCGCCCCCGACGGCGTTGGTGACCGCCTTGGTGAGCCCGAAGACCATGACGAACGCGGCCACGGTGATCGCGCCCAGGTGGAACTGCCCGGTACCGACCAGCGGGGTGACGGTGCGCTCCAGCCCGACCATGCCGCCGACGAGGAAGTTCACCACCGCGAGCAGGGTGAACTGGGCGAGGTTCACGCGCAGCCCGAGACGGGCCTCGTCTTCGGTGCTGGTGCCGCCGAGCGTGCCGGTACCCTCCGCCGAGGTCATGAGCCCTCCCCGAGCGGCCTGCCGGTGGCGGCCGACCAGTCCGCGACGCCGCCGGCCGGCACCGCCGGGCCGGAGTGGCCGGCGCGGCGCAGCAGGCTGGCAGCGGTCATCGCGCGCTCGCCGTGCCCGCACATCACCACCGCGCCGTGCGGCACGGTCGGCGCGGTGGCGGCCAGCGCGCCCAGCTCACAGTGGATCGCGCCAGGGATGTGCCCGGCCTGGTACTCGCCCGCCTGCCGGACGTCGAGCACGGCCCGGCCGCCGATGCGGTCGGCGGTGACCAGCTCGACAGCCTGCACGGGGCCGCCGCCCGCCCGCCAGGCGCTCATGCCTCCGGCCAGCTGGCCGGCCAGCTGCTCATAGCCGACCTTGAGGGACTGCCACGCCACCTCGGCGGGATCCTGCCCCGGGCCGAGCACGAAGCACAGCGGGACGCCGGGCGGCACCAGCCAGCCCAGCCAGGTGGCGAACTGCCCGCGCAGCGGGATCGACAGCGCCCCGGGAAGGTGGCCCGCCGCGAAATCAGCCATCGTCCGGGCGTCCACCAGCCAGCCTCCGGACGCGAGGAGGGAGCGGACCGCGGCCGGAGTGAGCGGCGCCAGGCCCGGGGTGCACGCGACCACTGACGGGCCGCGGCGGTTCGCGTCCGCGAGCCGGTCGAAGTACACCGGGTAGGACCCGAGACTTGCGAGCAGCTGGCGGGCGAAGGCGTCCTCGTCCGGCGCGCCCAGCAGCGGGTTGCCGGCCCGCTCCGCGCCGATGGTGGTCGTGCGCTCCGCGCCGGGTGGCGCAGAGCAGAACGACCCGGCCCCGTGCGTCGGCCACACCGGCGTCGCGCCGGGCAGCGCGGCCAGCTGCACCGCCCCGCTGAGGAAGTCGGCGTGCAGGTGCGTGTCCGCGGCGAAGGCAATCCGCAGCCCCCGCCTGGCCGCGGCCTCGCGCAGCGCACGCAGGTCGCGGGACGCGTCCACGGCGAGCGCCCGCCCGTCGCCGAGGTCGGCCAGGTACGCAGAGTTGCCCGGGCCCTCGTCGACCAGCGGGATCAGGTGGTCATCGGCAAAGCTCAACAGGTCCTCCGCGACATGCCGGAACGGATTCCGCCGTCGCATGCTATCTTATTACAAAGAACATTGGAATATTGAACAGGGGGATGCCGGTGGACCAGCGCGCGCGCAAGACCGCCATGTACGAGCAGTTCGCCCGGGTGGGCAAGGCGCTGGCCAACCCGGCCCGGCTGGAGCTGCTCGACCTGCTCGCCCAGGGCGAGCGCAGCGTCGAGGAACTGGCCAGAGCGGCCGACATGAAGGTCTCCAACACCTCCGCCCAGCTGCGGGCGCTGGCCGCTGCCGGGCTCGTCGGCACCCGCCGCGACGGGGTCAGGGTCTGCTACCGGCTCGCCGGCGAGGAGGTAGCCGCCTTCGCCGGGCGGGTCCAGGAGTTCGCGGCTTCCCGGCTCGCCGAGGCCGAACGGGCTGCCCGCGGCTACCTCGGGGACGTAGCCGCGCTCGAGCCAGTGGCCCGCGACGAGCTCTTCCGCCGGCTGCGCGATGAGGAGGTCCTCGTGCTGGATGTGCGCCCCGCGGCCGAATACGCAGCAGGTCACATCCCCGGGGCGGTCAACGTGCCGCACGATCAGCTCGCCGCCCGGCTCGCCGAGATACCCGCCGACGCCGACATCATCGCCTACTGCCGCGGCCGGTACTGCGTGTTCGCCCCGGATGCGGTCCGGCTGCTGCGGGCGCATGGCTTTTCGGCCCGGCCGCTCGCGGGCGGGCTGCCCGACTGGCGCATGGACGGACTGCCGGTCACCGCCGCCGTGGCGGCCTGACCGGCGCGGCGCCTGGCCGCGGCTACCGCCCGGGCCAGGCAACCGGCGCCGGCCGCACCAGCCCCGGTGCCAGCGGCCACCCGATCTTGACAAGCCAGTCGCAGCGCGCTCAACGCGCTCGCCGACGCTGTAAAAGGTGATCAGCGAGTACGGCGAGGCCGCATCAACTCCTCCGTGAACCAGCAGGTCAGGGGTACTTACCGGCCAGTTCCACGTCGGGCGCTCCGCCCTGCGGCTCGCGCTCTCCGGTGCACGCCAGCGCGGTCAGCAGCAGTCCTCGCCGTGCCAGGATCCGGCGCCTTCTCGCACAGAGAAGGCTGCGATGCCCAGGCCGATGACCGGTCGATCCACCAGCCGCCGGGCCAGGCGGCGGTGACGGCCAGGCCGGCCAGCACGGCGACTGCCTGCGCCGCGCACAGGTAATTCTGGGTGCCTTCACCGGCGGCGGCGGCCGAGCCCAGGCGGGCCGCGAGCTTGTGCTTGGCCCGGCCCAGCAGCGGCATCACCGCCACCGCGGCGGCGGCCAGCGCGATCCCGGTCAGCGCGATCGACCCGGCCGCCAGGCCCTGCCACAGCCCGATGGCGCCCTCGGCGCACATCCACGCCAGGCTGGCCCATGCCAGCCAGCGCGCCAGCCGCGCCTCGCGCCGCCAGCCTGCATCGCGCACCGTCGGCATCCCCGGTTCCGCCTTGCACGAGTGCCTGCGGGCACTGCGGCCCGGATGGACGGCCCCCCGACTCGAGCATCGCCCCGACCTGCCACAGCGGGCGCCGGATTCCGCGGTAGGGCCATCCGCCAACGGTGACCGTCCCGGCGGTGGGCCGGGTCAACCCCAGGATCAGCCGCATCGTCGTGGACTTGCCGAACTCTGGATTATGACATATCTTTTCGGAAAATAGGGATATGACCACCAAGAATCGGACAGCCACAGGGAGCACCATGACCAGCAAGCAAGCCGTCGCCCAGGCGCTCAAGCGGGCCGTGATCTACGTGCGGATCAGCCGGGACAAGCGGCGCGGCAGCCTGGACGAAGGACTCGGCGTGCAGGCCCAGGAAGAGCAGTGCCGCGCCCTGGCCGCCCGCCTGGGCTACCTGGTGATCGCGGTGTTCTGCGACAACGACGTGTCTGCCTACTCCGGCAAGCCCCGGCCGCAGTACCTGAAGATGCTGGAGCTGCTCCGCTTGGGCGGGGCGGACGTGGTGCTGGTGTGGCACACCGACCGGCTGCACCGCTCCAACATCGAGCTGGAGGACTACATCAACGTCGTGGAGCCCCGCGAGGTCAGCACCGAGACCGTCACCGCCGGGATCATCGACCTGAACACCCCGATCGGCCGCATGGTCGCCCGGCAGCTCTGCACGATCGCCCGGTATGAGTCCGAGCACCGCGCCGAGCGGGTCCACATGGCCCGCGAGCGGCAGGCCCGCCAGGGCAAGTTCGGCGGCGGACGCCGCCCCTACGGGTTCGAGACCGACGGCGTGACCGTCATCCCCGAAGAAGCCGCCGCGATCATGGGCATGGCCGACGCGGTGCTGTCCGGGGTGCCGCTCCGCTCGATCGCCCGCGACCTGCGCAAGCTGGGCGTGCCGACCGCCAGCGGCACCGGGTGGACCCCGGACGGGGTGCGGGCCGTGCTCATCAGGCCGCGCAACGCCGGGTTCATGGTGCACCGGGAGACCACCCGCAAGCGGCAGGTCTACACCGATGACGACATCGTCGGCCGCGCCCCGTGGGCACCGGTGCTGGATGAGGACGTGTGGCGGTCGGTGGTGGCCAAGCTGACCGACCCGGAGCGGCGCACCAACCACGCCGGACCCGCCCCCCGCTGGCTCGGCTCAGGCATCTACCAGTGCCCGTGCGGCTCGGGCCTGCGGGTCAACAAGTCCGGCGAGCACGCCGCCCGACCCATCTACCGGTGCCAGCAGACCGGCGGGGGCCACGTGTCCATCCCGGTCGAGTCAATCGACAAGCTGGTGGAGAAGGTAGCGATCGAGAAGCTGTCCCGCCCGGACGCCGCTGACCTGGTCACTGCCCCCGGCAAGAGCATCGACATCGCCGGGCTGCGCGCGGAGCTGGCCACCTGCCGGGCGCGGCTGGAGGAGATCGCCGCCGATTACGACGATGACAAGATCACCCGGACCCAGTTCCTGACCCAGACCGAGCGCCGCCGCGCCAAGATGGCCCGGATCGAGGAACAGCTCGCCGAGGCCACCGAGGTCTCCCCGCTCACCCCGCTGATAGGCGCCGCTGACGTGGCCGCCGCCTGGCACGGCCTGACGCTGGGCGCGCAGCGCGCGGTGCTCCAGGCCCTGTTCACCATCACCGTCAAGCCGGCCGGGCGAGGGTTCCGGCCTGACGTGCGGCAGCGGGTAACCTTCGGACCCGCCCAGGCTCTGCCCACTGCCGCCTGACCTACAAAGCAGAGTGACAACACGAACTTGCCCCTCGCCGACCCTGGTGCTGGCGGGGGCATCTGCCTGCTACGGGGCCTGCCTGCGGTGCGTTCGGGAGATCACGCCCTGGCCGCCCGGTCAAGTACGCTAACCCCGAGTTTGAAAAGTCACCATGACGCCGGCTCTTCCACGCCGGGGCTGATGACATGAACGCGTTTGCCCCAATCCCTTTCTCGACCGGCACGCCATTAGCGGATCAGGTGCCGCTGGTCTGCATGCTGTCGTAGCCGACCGGGAGAATGTTCTGCGAGATCCCCGCGATGTCCACTGCCTTCTTGATCTGGCCGGCCTGCAGGAACGCGTCAGCGAGCGTCTGCTCGGCCTGGACGTCCGAGGCCGCCACCGGAGCGACCCAGAATTCATCGGAAGGAACGATGGCCTTGGCATCCGCCAGTGAGATCGTGTCCTCCTGGGCGAGCGCCTGGGCGTACTGGTCCGGATGCTTGTTGGCCCAGGCGAACTCGGCTGCCAGCCGCTCGAACAGATCGATGAACGCCGCTCGCTTCGGCCCGGTCAGGTCCCTGTTCGGCGCAACGTAGTAGTTGCTGAGCTGGTCGACGGGCGGAAGCCCCTTGACCAGGATCCGGGCACCCTGCTGGACCGCGAGCGATACCTGCGGGTTCCAGATCGCCCAGGCATCCACCTTGCCGCTGGCGAAGGCCGTCGCGCCCGCCGCCGGGCTGAGGAAGTCCAGCTGCACGTCGCTGGGTGTCAGCCCGGCGCTCTTCAGCGCGAGCAGGAGCAGCCCGTGCGCCGAACTGCCTTGCGGTGCCGCGATCCTCTTGCCCCTGAGCTCCGCGATGGTCCGGATCGAAGAGCCCTTCGGCACGATGATGTCTTCTTCGGGGACCGTCGTGTTGATGTAGTGGGCAACCCCCACGACGCTGAAGCCGTACTCCTGAGCCGCGCCGGTGATGGGCGGCACGTCACCAACGGAGCCCAGGTCGATGTCGCCGGACGCGGCGGCCTGGATCAGGGGCGGGCCGTAGGTGAACCGGGCGAACGTCACCTTGTACGGCGCGCTGGCGAAGACGCCGGTGATCTGGGCGAGGGCCTGACTGCCGTCGCCGCCGTTGTCGCCGATGACGAAGGCGTACTTGCTCCACTGGGGGTTCTTGGCGGCGACCGATGCGCCAAACCCGCTCAGCGGCCTGGCGCTCGAGGTAGCGGCAGAACTTGAGCTGCACGCTGCCAGGGCGCTCGCAGCGGCGAGCAGCGCGATGGCAGCAGTCAGCCGAGGCGGGCTGAGTCGCATCGATTTCCCTGCGCTTTCTGTAGTGGTCTACCGAGGTGGGCGTGGTCAGTGGTTGGCGAGTCCGAGATCGGCCAGCAGGGCGGCGCGGAGGTCCTCCCGGCTGACGCTCACCTCGCGCTCGGCGGCCGACAGGGTCACAGGATGTGATGCGCTGATGCGTCCCTGGCTCATCACGACGATGCGGTCAGCCAGTGCGATCGCCTCGTCGACGTCGTGCGTGACCAGCAGCATCGCCGCATGGTGCTGGCGCCGCAGCGCGCGCATCAGGTCGTGCATGCGACGGCGGGTGATCGCATCCAGCGCCGCGAATGGCTCGTCGAGGAGGACCAGCTCGGGCTGGGCGACCAAGGCCCGCGCCAGGGCCACCCGCTGCGCCTCGCCGCCGGACAGCTCCTTCGGCCACGCCCGCTCGCGGCCGGCCAGCCCGACCTCACCGAGCGCGGCCCGGGCTCGCTGTTCGGCATCTGGGCCGTGCAGGCCCAGGGTCACGTTGCGCAGGGCGCGCTGCCATGGCAGCAGCCGGTCGCCCTGGAACACGATGGCCCGCCGGGCAGGCACTTCCACCGTGCCGCCGTCCGGCCGGTCCAGGCCGGCCATCAGCCGAAGCAGCGTGGTCTTGCCGCACCCCGAGGGGCCGAGCAGCACGACAAGCTCCTCGCCGGCGATCGTCAGGTAGAGGTGATCGAGGACGACGCGGTCACCGAACCGGCGGACGACATCATCGATTAGCGCGCCCGCCTGCTGCCGGGCCGACGCTACGCTCGCCGTGCTCATGCCGCCTCGAAACCGGGCCGCCACCGCAGCAGCATCCGCTGAAGGGCGCGCACGAGCTGATCGGCGAGCAGACCGAGGATCGCGTAGATCACCAGCCCGGCGAACACCTGGTTGGTCTGCAGGTACGTCTGCCCGTTCGTGATGAGGAACCCGATCCCTGAGTTGGCGTTCACTGTCTCGGCCGCGACCAGCCCGAGAATGCTGTAGGCGAGGGAAAACCGCAGGCCGACCAGGAAACCAGGCATCGCTCCGGGAAATATCACCCTGGTCACCAGGCGCCACCTGCCCGCTCCCGTGGTCCGCGCCATCTCGACCAGGCGCTGATCGACACCGCGGATTGCCGCGAACAGGTTCAGGTACATGGGCACGAAGGCGCCGAATGCGATGATCAGCACCTTGGGCAGCTCGCCGATCCCGAACCACACGATCATCACCGGCAAGATGGCCAGGATGGGAATCGTGTTGAGGATCTGCACGATCCCGTTGAACAGGTGCTCGCCGCTGGTCAGCAGGCCGCCGATTACGCCCGTGACAATGCCGGCGCTCAGGCCCAGGCCAAGCCCGATGGCAGCCCGGCGCATCGAGATCTCCAGGTCCGGGCCCAGCACTCCCTGCTGCCATAGGTGCGCCGCGGTGCGCGCGATCGCCGTCGGCGCCGGCGCATAGGCCGGGCCGAGCACGCCGGCCTCTGCGAGAACCTCCCAGATGACGAGGATCGCAACCGGTGTCGTGTAGATCCCCAGCGGCCACCTCAGCCGCTTTCGCCGTCTGGTGAAGGCGCTGTCCCGCCGCGCACCGGCGGCCACGAACACCTCGCGGGCCCGCGCCGCGGTCCGCGCGTCCGTCGCCGGCTCATGCACCTCGGCGAGGACCGTGGTGGCAGGACTGACCTCCGTCATGCCGGAGTCTCCAGGATCCGCGAGTGATGCGACCGGGATTCCGGTGCGGTGGCCCTGGTCACGCGGCGGTCCGGCTGTCGAGCACCGGCGTGTAGTGCGACGCGTCGCCGGTGACGGAGTAGCTCTGCTTGCCGTCGGTGCCGGCCGGGATGTCGCCGGCCACGGTGACCCGGTTCAGCCGCCGCGGCAGGTCGTCGTAGTTGTCGACCGCGTAGTGCTGGGTGATCCGGTTGTCGAACAGCACGAGCTGTCCCCGCTCCCACGCCACCCGCAGCACGTTCTCCGGCCGGGTCACGTACGCTTGCAGCAGCCGCAGGATGTCCCGGGACTCCCCGTTGGACAGGCCGACGATCCGCTGCGCGAACCCGCCGATGAACAGGGCCCGCTCCCCGGTCAGCGGATGGACCCGGACCACCGGGTGAACGGTCTCGTACTTCCTGGAGATGAACACCTCGCGGCGCGCGCGCTCGGCGTCATCCAGGCTTTCCGGCGGCACCGCGTAGTCGTAGTCGTTGGTGTGCACCGCCTGCAGGCTGTCAGCGAACGCGCGCAGCGGCGCGGGCAGGTCGCGGTACGCCGCGCCGGCGTTGGCGATCAGGGTCTCCCCGCCGTAGGGCGGGATCGTGATGCTGCGCAGGGTGCTGGCCTGCGGCGGGTTGAGCACGAAGGTCACGTCGGTGTGCCAGTGATTGGCCCGGCCGTCTTCGCTGTCGACCGGGAGCACCTTCGGCGCGCCGGCCACGGCCGGGACGGTCGGGTGTGCCGTGGTGAGCTCGCCGAAGTAGCCGGCGAACCGCTGCTGGCCCTCGTCGTCCAGGCGGACGCCGCGGAAGACGAGCGCCTTGTGCTCGTTCAGCGCGGCGCGGACCGCGGTGATGGTCTCGGGGTCCAGGCTGAGGTCGGGGCCGAGGCCGGTGACCTCGGCGCCGATGCGCGCGGTGAGCTTGCGGATGCCGAGTGTGGTACCGATGGACGTGGTGGTCATGGTGTGTCTTCATCTCCTCATGGCGGATGGATGACCGCAGGCGGGCAGCGCGTGCCCATACGGAACGTGCCGGAGAAATGCCGGATCAGGCGTGATAACGGGGCCGGGAGCATGGCCCGCGGCGAGAGATCCGCTGCTTCGGCCGTGGGACAGGGTCAGCGACAGACCGCGCTGGACACCCTCTTGAAGTCGATGTAGCGGCGAGCTACGAAGGGCTCGGGCAACCTCATACCCTTATCATACTAAGTCGATCAGTTTAATAGAATATGATCTGGGTCACATGCGATGCCGCCGGTGCCATTCCTCGGCGAGCAGCTGGTGAGAGCGGACGCGGTCGGCGTGGTCGTGGGTGATGGTGGTGACGATCAGCTCGTCGGCGCCGGTCGCCTCCTGGAGCTGCTCGAGCTGGTCGGCCACCTGGCCCGGCGAGCCGGCGAACTGGGTGTCCACCCGGTCGGCGACCAGCGCGCGGTCGGCGTCGGTCCAGGCGTGCGCCCGGGCCTGTTCGGGGGTGGGGTACGGGATCGCGCCCTCGCCGGAGCGGATGCTCCGGACCCACGGGCCGTAGCCGGCGGCCAGCTCCGTGGCGGTGGCCTCGTCGGCGGCGACCACCACGTCGGCGGAGACGCTCACGTAGGGCAGGTCCAGGTCGGCGGACGGCCGGAACGCGGCCCGGTAGCCCTCGGCGGCCTCTATCACGGTCGCGGGGCTGACGTGGTAGTTGGCGGCGAACCGCAGGCCGTTGGCGCCGGCCACTTCGGCGCTCTGGCCCCCGCTGCTGCCCAGGATCCACACCTGCACGTCGGCGCCCTCGCCGGGGACGACGTGCGCCTCGACGCCTTCGGCCGACTTGTAGGTGCCACGGAGCAGGGCCAGGATGTCATCCACCTGTTCGGCGTAGTCCTGTGGCTCGGCCCCGGGCAGCTGCAGCAGGGCTTTCTGCATCAGGAACCGCGGCGTGCCCAGCAGGTGCGCGGGCGAAAACCGGGGCGGGATCAGCAGCCGATTCGGCATCCTGACGTTGGCCCGCGCGCCGGTGAGCGCCGGTCCAGCCGGCCGGGGGCCGCCGCCCGAACGGCCCAGGCCCAGGTCGAGCCGGCCGGGGTGCAGCGCGTCGATCAGGCCGAACTCCTCCACCGTGGCCAGCGCGGTGCGGTGCCCCATCTGGACCGCGCCCGAGCCGAGGCGGATCGTCGAGGTCGCGGCCGCCGTCAGGGCCAGCGTGACGGCCGGCGAGGTCCCGGCGACGCCGGGGTTGAGGTGGTGCTCGGCGAACCAGTACCTGGCGTAGCCGAAGCGCTCGGCGGCCCGGGCGAGGTCGATGCTGTTCCGCAGCGCCTGGGCGGCGGTGCAGCCCGAGCTGATCGGCACCAGGTCGAGCACGGTGAGCGGGATGGCGGTCATGAGCCCGCCTTCAGCGGTTCAAGGCCCAGGTGATCGCGCAGCGTGCTGCCCTCGTACTCGGTCCGGAAGACGCCGCGCTCCTGCAGCAGCGGCACCACCGTGTCGGCGAACTCGTCGAGGCCGCCTGGGGTGATGTGCGGGACGAGAATGAACCCGTCGGCGGCGTCCGCCTGCACCAGGTCGTTGATCTGCCCGGCGATCGTGGCCGGCGAGCCGACGAAGGTCTGCCGGCCGGTGACCTCGATGATCAGCTCGCGGATGGACAGCCGCTGCTCTGCTGCCTTCGCCCGCCACTGCGCCGCGATGGCCAGCGGGTCGCGGTACATCCCCACGCTGGCCCGGCCGCGGGCGATCGTGTTCTCCCCCGGGTCGGGGTCGATGTCCGGCAGCGGCCCGTCCGGGTCGTAGCCGGACAGGTCCCGGTTCCACAGCTGCTCCAGGAACGCGATCGCGGTCGGCCCGCTGACCTGCTGGCGGCGCACCTGCCGGGCCAGTTCGGCCGCCTCGGCGTCGGTGCCGCCGAGCACGAAGGTCGCGGCGGGCAGGATGAGCAGCTGGTCGGGCGAGCGGCCGTACCTGGCCAGGCGGCCCTTCACGTCCGCGTAGAACGCCTGGCCGTCGGCCAGCGTGCCGTGCCGGCTGAAGATCGCGTCCGCGCTTGAGGCGGCGAACTCGCGGCCCTCGTCGGAGTCCCCGGCCTGGAAGATCACCGGCCGTCCCTGCGGGCTGCGGGGCACGTTGAACCGCCCGCTGATGTCGAAGAACCGGTCGCGGTGGGCGAACCGGCCCGCCGTGGCGTCGGACACGAAGACGCCGGACGCCTTGTCGGCGACGATCTCGCCGCCGGGCCAGGAGTCGAACAGCTCCCAGGTGGTCTGCAGGAAGGTCCGGGCCCGCTCGTACCTGTCCTGTTGCGGCAGGAAGCCGCCACGCCGGAAGTTCTCGCCGGTGAACGCGTCCCAGGAGGTCACCACGTTCCAGGCGGCCCGGCCGCCGGACAGGTGATCGAGGCTGGCGAACTGCCGCGCCACCTCGTACGGCTCGTTGAATGTGGAGTTGATCGTGCCGGCCAGGCCGAGCCGCTCGGTGACGGCCGCCAGCGCGGCCAGGACGGTGAACGTGTCCGGGCGGCCCACCACGTCCAGCTCGTAGATCGTGCCGTTCTGCTCGCGCAGCCGCAGCCCTTCGGCCAGGAACAGGAAGTCGAACCTGGCCCGCTCGGCGGTCCGGGCCAGGTGCGCGAACGAGCTGAACTCGATGTGGCTGCCGGACCTCGGGTCGCTCCACACCGTGGTGTTGTTCACGCCGGGGAAATGGGCGGCCAGGTGAACCTGCTTGGTCACGGTCAGCTCCTGACGCTGGCGTAGCGGCTGGCGGGACGGCCGAGCCCGAGCCGGCCGCGCAGGCTGCCCGGCTCGTACCCGGTACGGAACGCGCCGCGCCGCTGCAGCTCGGGAACCAGCCCCCTGGTGATCGCCTCGAGGTCACCGGGGATGGTGCCGGGACGCAGCCGGAAGCCCGACAGGCCCGCCCGCTGCCAGTCGAGCAGCAGCCCGGCGAGCTGCGCGGGCGTGCCGGTGAAGGTGGTCGCGTCGCTGGTGAACGCGTAGCCGGCCAGCTCGTCAAGACGCGCCTGGCGGCCGGCGGCCTCGGCGGCGGTCGCGCCGAGGAAGACCACCAGGTCCGCGAAGAGGCGGACCCGGCCGCCGCCGGCGTCGCGGACCTCCGCCGCGATGGCCCGTGCCTCGTCGCCGTCACCCGGCGTCACGAAGCCGACGTCCGCCGACGTGGCGATCAGCCGGTACGCTGCGGTCCCGTGCCCCAGCGCGGACACCACCGGCTGGCCCTGCGGCGGCCTGGGCGTGATCGACGGGCCCTTGACGCTGAAATAGGGGCCGGCGAAGTCGATGTAGTGCAGCTTGCCGCGGTCGATGAACCGCCCGGTCGCGGCGTCGCGGATCTCGGCGTCGTCTTCCCAGCTGTCCCACAGCCGCCGGACCACCTCCGCGTAATCGGCCGCCTCGTCCAGCAGCTCGCCCGGCGCAAGCGGGCAGGCCCGGCGGCCGACGTGCGCGGCCTCCTCCGGGCGGCCCGACACGCGCACCCGGACCCCGGCCCGGCCGTCGCTGGCGTAGTCGAGCGTGGCGATCGCCTTGGAAATGTGGAACGGCTCGGTGTGCGTGACGATGACGGTCGGCATCAGCCCGATGCCGCGCGTCACCGGCGCCACCCGGGCCGCGATCAGCACCGCGTCCAGGCGCCCCGTCACCTGGTCGGTCCGGGACGACTGGACCGAGAACCCGTCCTCGATGGTCACGAAGTCCAGCAGGCCGCGCTCGGCCTCGGCGATGACGTCGGCCCAGTAGCGGGCGGTGAACAGCTCGGCCGGGCGCGCCCGCGGCTCACGCCACGCCGCCGGGTGCCACCCGGCGCCGTCAAGGGCGACGGACAGGTGCAGCGGGACGGAGGTACTCAGGGCTCACTCTCCGATCCGTGGGATCATATGGCCACTTAGCAACTATATCGGTAGGATAACTTGACTATGATGGGCGCGCACCGAGATCCCGGTGCGCGCCTCGCCCGCCGGGGCATCCCGAGGGAGGGACTGAGCATGGGGATCGATCCGCGGGGCCCGCGCTTCGGTGCCCTGATCACCACCGTGGTGCTGGCCGTGGTCCTGATCACGGGCAGCGGCTGGCTGCTGGCGGCCCAGGCCCTGGTGTTCGCGGCCGGGACCGTGTTCGGCCTGCGCTACGCCCCCTACGGCCTGGCGTACCGGCGGCTGGTCCGGCCGCGGCTCGGCCCGCCCGCCGAACTCGAGCCGGAGGCGCCGCCGCGGTTCGCGCAGGCTGTCGGCCTGATCTTCGCGGTCGCCGGGGTGGCCGGCTACGCGGCGGGCGTGACCTGGCTGGGCATGGCGGCGACGGCGGCCGCGATGGTCGCGGCATTCCTCAACGGGGCCTTCGGGTTCTGCCTCGGCTGCGAGATGTACCTGCTCATCCGGCGCGTCTGGCCGGGCCGCCAGGTCCTGGCGCCTGCCGGCGCTGACAAGGAGGCCTGACGCGTCAGTCGGCCAGGATGCGGGTTTACCTGGTCCCTAAATGACGGCCTGGACCCGGACGGCCGAGAAGCCGGGCCGCACATCACGATCTCGATCACATGACTCGGGGAGATAGGATACTTATCCTATCGATATTATAGGTTATCCTGTTGTCATGTACCCCGTAGATGATCCTGGTGCCGGCCGGAGGCCGGTGATCGCGGTCATTGGCGGCGGGGCCAGCGGCACGCTCGCCACCATCTACCTGCTCCGCGAGGCCTTCGACCGGGGGATACCGCTGCGGGTGGCTCTGATCGACCGACACGGCCGCCACGGACTGGGCCAGGCTTACTCCACCACGCATCCCGCCCACCTGCTGAATTCACCCGCGGGCGCGATGAGCGCGGTCGTGGGCGACCCTGCCCACCTGACCCGCTGGGCGGCCGAGGCCGGCCTGCCTCACGACGGGTTCCTGCCCCGGAGCGCCTACGGCCGCTATCTCACCGAGCTCCTCACGGCGGCGGAACGGTCGGTGCAGCCAGCAGTGCGGGCGCGCCGCATCACCTCGGAAGTAGTGGCGATGCGGCGCGGCAGCCACGGCCGCGCACTGCGCCTGCACCTGGCGGCGGACGGCCGGATCGACGCCGATGCCGCCGTGCTGGCCACCGGAAACCTGCCGCCGGCGCCGCCCTGCCTGGTCCCGCAGGGCCACTGCTACATCGCCGACCCGTGGAAACCCGGCGCGCTGGAGGAGGCGGCGGACGGCAGCCCGGTCGCCGTCCTGGGCACCGGCCTGACCATGCTGGACGTGGCGATCGCACTCACCGACGCCCACCCGCGCACGGCCGTGCACGCCATCTCCCGCCACGCACTGCTCCCCCGTGAGCACAACTGGCCGCGCACAGCAGCCACAGTGAGCGCCATGCCGGCCATCCGCCAGCCCGCGGCCCCGCTTCGCCTCACCGCCCTGATCCGCGACGTCCGCGCCAGCGCCGCCGCCTACCCCGGCGACTGGCAGGATGTCGTGGACGCGCTGCGGCCGCAGATCCCCCGTCTGTGGGAACAGCTGCCCGAGCAAGACAAGCGGCTGTTCCTCCGCCGCCTCGCCCGTTACTGGGAGGTGCACCGCCACCGGGTGCCGCCCCAAACCGCGCGCCGGGCCGCCGCACTCACCTTGGCTGGCCGACTGACCGTGCATCGCGGCCACCTCGCCGCGGCCAGCGGGCAGCGCGATGGCGTGCATGTCCGCATCGACCACGGCGGCTCATCCAACGAGCTGGCCGTCGGCTGGCTCATCAACTGCACCGGGCCCGCCGCCGACATCACCGCCACCATCGATCCCCTCCTGCGCGGCCTCCTCGACTCCGGCCTGGCCCGGCCAGACCCGCTGCACCTGGGAATCGACACGGACGCCCGCGGCGCCGTGCGCGACGCGGCTGGCAGGCCCGCCAGCGACATCGTCGCCCTTGGGCCGCCACTGCGTGGACGCTGGTACGAGACCACGGCGATCCCGGAGATCCGCGACCAGGCTGCCGCGCTCGCCCGCCACCTGGTCACCAGACTGCACCGCGCTCAGCCCGGCAGCGCCGCATAACCAGAAGTCCCAGGACCGCGGCGCCGAACGCCAGCGGCGGGCGCAGGCACATCGGGTCGTCAGCGGTCACGGGCTGCCGCGACGGGATGCCGGGCGGCGAACTGGCTGTCCGGGCGGGGGATGCCGTAGTGGTCGCGCAGGGTCCGGCCGGTGTAGTCGGTGCGGAACAGGCCGCGCTTGCGCAGGATCGGGATCACCTCCTCGACGAACGTCTCCAGTCCGGACGGCAGGGCTGGGGGCATGACGTTGAATCCGTCGGCCGCTCCCTCGGCCGCCCACTCCTCGATGGTGTCGGCGACCTGTTCCGGCGTGCCGGCGAAGGTGCGGTGCCCGCGCCCGCCGCCGAGCCGGCCGATGAGCTGGCGGACGGTGAGGTTGTCCCGCCGGGCCAGGTCGACGATGAGCTGGTAGCGGCTCTGCGCGCCCTGCACGGGCGGGCGGGAGTACACCGCCTCCGGTAGCGCCCGGTCCAGGGCCAGCGTGTCCGGCGGCACCTCGAGCACCTGGGCGAGGTGCTCCAGGCCGTGGTCGGGGACGATCAGCTCCTCCAGCTCGTCCTCCAGCGCGCGGGCCTCGGCTTCGGTCGAGCCGACGAGCGGGACCAGGCCGGGTAGGATCTTGATCTGGCCGGGGTCGCGGCCCAGTCGGCGGGCGCGGCTCTTCATGTCGAGGTAGAACTCCCGCGCGTCGGCTAGCGTATGCTGCGCGGTGAACACCGCCTCGGCGTACCGGGCGGCGAACTCGCGCCCGTCCTCCGAGGAGCCGGCCTGCACCAGCAGCGGCCGTCCCTGCGGCGAGCGCGGGACGTTGAGCGGCCCGCGAACCCGGAAGTACTCCCCGGTGTAGTCCACCTGGTGGATCCGGGAGGCGTCCGCGTAGATCCCCGAGGCCTTGTCGCCGATCTCCGCGCGGTCTTCCCAGCTGTCCCACAGCGCGACGGACACGTCGGTGAATTCGGCCGCGCGCCGGTAGCGCTCCCGGTGGCCGGGGGTGTCGTCCAGGCCGAAGTTCTGCGCGGCGCCTTTGGTCGCGGTGGTGACGATGTTCCACCCGGCCCGGCCGCCGCTGATGTGGTCCAGCGAGGCGAACCTGCGGGCCAGGTTGAACGGGTCGTTGTAGGTGGTGGACGCGGTGGCGATGAGCCCGATGCGGCTGGTCACCGCAGCCAGCGCGGTGAGCAGGACGGTCGGCTCGAGGGCGCCGGCGGGCCGGTGCCTGGCACTGCCCCACAGCGCCGGGCTGTCGGCCAGGAAGACTGAGTCGAAGGTGCCGCGCTCGGCGATCTGCGCCAGGTTGGTCCAGTGGGCCAGGTCGGTGTTGGCGAACGGGTCGCTGCCCGGCAGCCGCCACGCGGCCTCGTGATGCCCGCAGCTCATCAGGAACGCGTTGAGGTGCAGCTGACGCGTCATGACGAGGCTCCCGCAGTGACGTTGAACGCGGTGTCGACGTAGCGGCTGAAGTCCACGTGCACCGGGATCAGGCCCGCCTTGGTGAACGCGTCAGAGACCTGCTGCTCCGAGGCGATCACCGCCGGGGTGATGGGTACCGCCAGGGAGTAGTCGTCGTCCGCGGCCTGCGTCATGACCGTGAGCGGCAGGCCGCTGGCCTTGGCCCAGACCGCGGCCCAGGCCGACAGGTGGCTGTCGGCCCACCGGTGCGCCTGCGCGATCAGCGACAGGTAGTCGCGGATGGCGGCGGCCTTGGCCGGGTCGGACAGCGCGGCGCGGGAGGCTACCGTGAACGAGTACGGGCTGCCGTACCCCTGGCCGGTCACGATCGCGGTGGCCCCGTTCAGCGTCTCGCCCTCCTCGATGAACGGGGACCAGATGTCCCAGGCATCGACGTGCCCGGAGGTCAGCGCGGCCAGCCCGGCGGCGGGCTGGAGGTAGACCAGGGTCACATCGTGGACGCTCAGGCCGGCCTTGTTCAGCACGGTGAGCAGGTGGTAGTCGGCGGAGCTGCCCTGGGCGACGGCGATCCGCTTGCCGCGCAGTTGCGCGACGGAGTGGATCGGAGAGCCCTTCGGCACCAGCAGGGCAGAGCCGCGCGGGTTGGCCTGCAGCGCGCCGACGATCGCGATCTGGTCACCGCCGGCCGCGGCGAACACCGGCGGCGCGTTGCCAACCCCCCCGACGTCGACCGAGCCGGCCGCCATGGCCTGGAGCATGGGCGGCCCGGAGGTGAAATCGGACCAGGCGGCCTTGAACGGCAGCTTGCCGATCAGGCCCGCGGCGGTCAGCAGCGCCTGCGCGCCGGTGCCCGCCTGATCGCCGATGTGCAGCGTGACGCCGGAGACGTCGGCCTGCGCGGCGCTGGCCGTGCCGGACGCGCTGGCGGTGGCACCTCCGGCCGCGGACGACGAGGCTGACGAGCAGCCCGCCAGCGCTCCCAGCACGAGCAGCGCGGCAACCGCCACCCCCCGGCGCGGGCGGGAAAAGGGCAGGCGAGTGCCCCGGTCCGTTCGGTCCATTTCTATCGTCCTTCCTTGGTAACACCGAGCTGGCGCAGCAGCTCGTGCCTCAGCTCGATCAGGGCGGGATGGTCACGGTCACGCGGGCGGGGCACGTCCACCGGGCCGCTGAACGCCAGGCGGCCGCCGGCCAGGACGAGTACCCGGTCGGCGAGCACGAGCGCCTCGTCCACGTCGTGGGTCACCAGCAGCACGGCGGGCCGATGCCGCTCCCATAGCCGCAGCACCAGGCGGTGCATGGCGATCCTGGTCAGGGCGTCAAGCGCGCTGAACGGCTCGTCGAGCAGCAGCAGGCTCGGCTCCCTGACCAGCGCCCGGGCCAGCGAGGCGCGCTGCGCCTCGCCGCCTGACAGGGTAAGCGGCCAGGCCCCGGCCCGGTCGGTGAGGCCAACCTCGGCCAGCGCGCGCAACGCCTCCGCCTCCGCATCCGGGACCCGGAGCCCGAGGGCCACGTTGGCGAGCAGCCGGCGCCAGGGCAGCAGGCGGGGCTCCTGGAACGCGACCGCGACCGGGCCCGGCACCTCGATATCGCCGGTGACCTCGCGGTCCAGCCCGGCGACGGCGCGCAGCAGCGTGGACTTTCCTGTGCCGCTCACACCGAGCATGGCCACGAACTCACCGGGGGCGATGTCCAGGTCCAGGCCCTTGAGCACCCGGCGGCCGTCGAAGTCACGGGTCAGCCCGCGGACCCGGGCGGCCGCGACGGCGCTGCCAACCGGGCCGACGGTGCCGGCGGGGCCGGTCATCAGGCCAGGATTCCGCGGCGCCACGCCAGGGCCCTCCGTTCCAGCAGCCGGACCAAGGCGTCGGTGAGCAGGCCGAGCACCGCGTACACGGCCAGCGCGACGAGGATCACGTCGTTGCGCAGGAACTGGGTGGCCTGGCTGATGATGAACCCGATGCCCGCGTTCGCATTGACCTGCTCGGCGACCACCAGGGCCAGCCAGGCTACGCCGAGGCTCTGCCGCAGGCCAGTCAGCGCCTGCGGCAGAGCGCCCGGCAGGATCACGTGCCGGATCAGCTCGCTCCTGCGCAAGCGCAGCGACCTGCCGGCTTCGACCAGCCGCGCGTCGACGCTGCGGATGCCGGCGAACGTGTTCAGGTACAGCGGGATCGCGGTGCCGAGCGCGATCAGGATGATCTTGGGCAGCTCACCGATGCCGAACCAGACGATGAACACCGGGATCAGGCCGAACAGCGGCAGCGTGCGCAGGATCTGCAGCAGCGGATCCACAGCGTTCTCGCCGAGCCGACTGAGCCCGGCCACCAGGGCCAGGGCGATCGCGGCGACGGCGCCGAACGCGAAGCCGATCGCCATCCGCTGCAGCGACACCAGCATCGCGCCCTGCAGCGTGCCGTAGGCGGGCGAGTTCGTGGTGACCAGGCTCACGGCCGTGTGCCAGACGGTCGTCGGCGGCGGCAGCTTCTGCGCCGGGACCAGCCCGGCCGAGCTGACCAGCTGCCAACCCAGCACGACGGCCACCGGGGTGATCAGCCGGTACCAGCCGCGCCCGGCCAGGCGACGCCGGCCCGGCCGACCGGGTGCCGCAGCGTGCACGCCGACCGCGGGCGCGGTGGCAGGGGCGGGAGCACCAGGCTGGATGGGTGCGGCGTGGGCGGTAGCGGCGGGCGCGACCAGGGTGGAGTCAGTGATTTCAGGCATGGAACCCCTCGGAGAAAGCGAACCGGTGACAGCACGCGGGCGTCGTCGCCCGGCGGGCGGCTCAGCGATGAGCCGCGCGGGACGGGGAACAGATCGCGCTGGCCTGCATGCCGAAGTCGGCATACCGGCGCGCCACGAGCGGCTTCGGGTGACCCATGCCGCTACGGTAGGAACGGTTGTCTATAAAGTCAATAGATTTTATAGGAAACTGATAGGGTAAGTCCGGTCGGAAATATAGGCTTATGCGTGCTGGAGTGAGGATGTCGCTGCACTTCCACTGGTTCCTGCCCACCAACGGCGACGGCCGCGACATCGTCGGCGGCGGCCACGGCGTCGCTACCGGATCGGCAGGCGCCATCCGTCCCGCCTCGCTCGGCTACCTGGGTCAGATCGCGCGCAGCGCCGAGCAGTTCGGCTTCGAAGCGGCCCTCACCCCGACCGGCGCGTGGTGCGAGGATGCGTGGCTGGCCACCGCCATGCTCACCGAGGTCACCAAGCGGCTGAAGTTCCTCGTCGCCTTCCGCCCGGGCCTCACATCACTCACGCTGGCCGCGCAGATGGCAGCCACGTTCCAGCGCTACTCGTCCGGACGCCTGCTGCTCAACGTCGTGACCGGCGGCGAGCCCACCGAGCAGCGGGCGTACGGCGACTTCCTCGGCAAGGCGCAGCGCTACCAGCGCTGCGCCGAGTTCCTTGACATCGTGACCCGGCTGTGGCGCGGCGAGACCGTCAGCCATGACGGCGAGCACCTGCGCGTGGCGGGCGCCCGGCTGTCCCGGCGGCCGGACCCGGTGCCGCCGGTGTACTTCGGCGGCTCGTCAGCCGAGGCGGGCCCGGTGGCAGCCCGGTACAGCGATGTCTACCTGACCTGGGGCGAGCCGCCCGCCGCGGTGGACGCCAAGCTGCGCTGGATCCACGGCCTGGCCCGGCAGGCCGGGCGCACACTGCGGTACGGGATCCGGCTGCACGTCGTCACCAGGGACACCGCGCACGAGGCATGGCTGCAAGCCAACCGGCTGATCGAACGCATCGACGAGGCGACGATCCGCAAGGTGCAGCAGGGGCTGGCGCACAGCGAGTCCGAGGGGCAGCGCCGGATGCGCGAGTTGCACGGCGGCTCGGCGGACAACCTGGAGATCTCGCCGAACCTGTGGGCGGGCGTCGGGCTGCTGCGCGGGGGCGCGGGCACCGCGCTGGTCGGCAGCCATGCAGAGGTCGCCGACCGCATCGAGGAGTACGCCGCTCTGGCATCTCCGAGTTCATCCTGTCCGGGTACCCCCACCTGGAGGAGGCCTACTGGTTCGGCGAGAGCGTGCTGCCCATCTTGCGCCAGCGCGGCCGCTGGCAGCCTCCCGTGCCGGGCCGCGATGAGGACTCCGCCGGCACGATACCGTTCGCGCCCACGCCAGGTCCGGCCCAGTCGGCCGCCGTATCGTGACAATCTTTTCTGGACCGAACGGACGGCGGTATCACATCCCGTCCACGCTCAAGCTTCTCTCCGACCAAGGGCAGGTGCCATGCGAATCGCGGTAGTGACCGGTAATCCGAAGTCGGCGTCCCGGACCCACGGCGTCGCGCTCGCGGTGGCCGGCACCCTGTCCGCCGCTCTGGCCTGCCCCGACGCCCCGGCATCGGGGGCCCACCTGGTGGTGGACCTCAGCGAGCACGCGCTGGGCCTGTTCGACCCGTCAGCGGCCGGCCTGTCCCGGCTGACCGCGGAGGTCGCCGCGGCCGACATCGCCATCTTCGCGTCACCCACCTACAAGGCCTCCTACACCGGCATGCTGAAGGCGTTCCTGGACCGTTACGGCAGCAACGGGCTTGCCAGGACGATCGCGGTGCCAGTCATGACCGGCGGCTGGGCAGGTCATTCCCTCGCGGTCGAGGTTCACCTGCGGCCGGTCCTCGTCGAGCTGGGAGCGACGGTTCCCTCCCGCGGCCTCTACGTCACAGAACCCGAGTTCGGTGAGCTGGACATCACAGTCGCCAGGTGGGCTGCCACCGCGATTCCCCTCATCCGCGGCGCGCTCGCCGCTCATGAGGCCAGCGACGCATAGCCTCCGCGAAAATAGACCAGCGGCGCGGCCGGGTCGGCGCTGGTCTCGACGTGGCCTACCCGGCCGACCACGATCTCGTGGTCACCGCCGGGCAGGCAGTGCTCGACTGTGCATTCCATGATGGCGAGCACGCCTTCGATCCTGGGGCTCCCGGTGGGCCCGTGCCGGTGGTGCACCCCGTCCCAGGCGGCGGCGAGGCCGCGTCGGGCGAAGTTAGCGGATAGATGACGCTGTGCCGCCGCGAGCACGTTCACCACGAACGAGCCGTGCCCCTGGATGGCCCGCAGCGTCAGGCTGCCGAGATCGAAGCAAGCCAGCACAAGCGGCGGGTCCAGCGATAGCGAGGTGACCGCGCTGGCCGTAGTGCCCACTGGCCTGCCACCGGCATCGAGGGACGTGATGACGGTAACGCCGGTGGCGAAATGACCCATGGCGTGCCGGAACTCGGCGGCCGAGACCTGCGTGCCGGGAACCCGGCCCGTTGCGGTCACGTCAGGTCTGCCCGTGATCGGATGACCCCGGGCCGCCCTGATCCGCCTCCGCGTTGGAGCTGGTCACCCGGACATCCGCCTGCGCGGCCCCCGGAGCCGCGCAGGCCGGCCCGGCAGACCTCCATCCCGTTTGCGGCGCTTGCGAGACCATGTCTAAATAGTGCTGTCCCCTGCCGGTAATAGTCAAGTATTATGACCGATTTAGTAGACTTTTTCGCTCGCAGCAAGGGGACTCGTCGTGGATGGCCTCCTGATGCGATCAGGACCACCGGCGCTCGGCCAGGTACCGCATCAGGTGGTCGATCACCTCACGCGCGTCGTCCTTGGTGCCGCAGATGAACGTGGACTTGCGCCGCCGCAGCACGGGCAATCCCAGCGCGTACAGTCCGGGGCTGCCGACCACGCCTTCCTCATGGCGCAGCTGGCCTTCGCGTCGAGGGCGGGCACGTCGAGCCACCGGTAGCCCGGCCGGAAACCCGTCGCCCACACGACCGCGCGGATCTCGCCGCTGCCCAGGTCAAGCTGCAGCCGCGTCGAGGAGGGCACGCGCGTCGGTGCGGGGCGCTCGGCCGACGGGGGGGCATCTGCTTCTCCTGGTGCCTTACCGTGCGGCCAACCGGTGAGCTGAAGCACGAGCACGCGCACACGCCCCTTGCCGGGCACCGGGCAGCGTGCGGGCACGGCTGGAATCATGATGGTACCGGCGGTCGCGGGTGGTTAACCTGCGGCGGTTGCGGAAGATCAGCGCAAGCAGGTCGCGCTGCTCGCTGGTGAGCGGGGGCAGTGCGTCCACTATCTCCTTGACGTAGGCGTCGAGGTCGCCCTCGTCCTCGTGGTCGGCTGGCGGCGGTGCGGGGATGGCGGGCGGCCGTTGCCGGGCGCGCCGGGCTGGGTGCTGGCTGGCTCGTGCCGTGCGGGTCATCGCGGTCCCCCGTCCCCTTCTGGCGCGTGCCGTGTTTGCGGTTGATAACCGCTGGCTTGCTTTTGCGTCTAACGGTAGCCGCCTGTGGCATGGTGGCAAATTACCGAGCGTCAGCATATGGTTCCTCCGGCTCGACTGTGCAACACCGGCCATCATTCAGGCGCACTCAGCAACACCGGCTATCACCGGCCAACGCCGAAAAGAGCGGCAAATTTTTTTGCTCGAACACGTAAACCCGGGATACATCACCGCGTGCGTGTCCCGGCATTCGCCGGAACACCAGCCTGGTGATGACAGGCTGGTCCTGCCGGCTTGGTCCCGGTGTGCCACGCCTGACTCACCGGGAACTGGGGGCATGGGCTGGCCTGGGGTCCGGTGTGGCTGGTAACCCCGGCTGCGACGTGAAGCTCTTGTTGCCAATACGAGTTCCAATTCGCTTCCGGCACGCTTCAGTGACTGTCAGCCCAGCGGCGAGGAGGAGAAATGCACGGCAATCAGCCAGCGCCTTCTGCATCAGGTGAAGGTGGCCGTCAGGGCCGCGAAGCAAGATGTCCGCATCGTTCCTTTCCGTTTGGACCGGGCGCGGTCCGGGAGGCATACTGAAACGGCCAGGCCGGGGTCAGGACGGGAAATTCACGGCGCATTCGCGCCGGGGAGGCAACGAGAAAGGAAACGGTTCATGGCGTATGCCGTGCAGGACGGAAAGCGGACCCGCAGCGAGGAGCGGCAGGCCGCCGCCCGCCGCCGGTCCCCGGATCAGGGCCGCCGCGTCCGCACGGTGCGGTTCGCGCTGACCGAGGACGAGTACGCCGAGGTGTCAGCCGCCGCCCGTCACGCCGGGCTGGCACGCGGCGCGTACGCCGCCGAAGCCACCCTCTCAGTCGTGCGGGGCACGGTCACCACTCCCGATGTCCTGCTGCGGGACGCCTTCTACGCCCTGGACCGCGCCGCGCTGCTGGTCCGCCGGATAGGCGTGAACCTCAACCAGGCCGTGGCCCGGCTGAACGCGACCGGGCAGTGGTCTGGTGACCTTCCCCGGTATGCCGAGGAAAGCATCCGCCGCGCCGCCCATCTGGAGGCGGCCGGGGAAGACCTGCGCAAGACAGTCCGCGCCGCCATCCGCGCACGTGGACCAGGCCGCCGCGCGGCCAGACCATGATCCGCGCCATCGGCTGGTCCAGGATGAGCGGACCGCGTCCCGCGTCGGCCCGCTCCAGCGCGGATGGCGTTCCGCGGGTCCGGGATGGCGTTCCGCGTGGTCCAGGTCGCAGCGGATGGCGTTCCGCGCGCCCGTTCCGGCGGCCCCGGACGGGTGGGCGGTGATCGGGAAGATCTGCCCGCGCGGCCAGGACGTGGCCGGGCTCATCCGCTACCTGTACGGTCCCGGACGCCGGGAGGAACACACCGATCCGCACATCATCGCCGGCTACCGCCCGGCCGGTGACCTGGAGCCCCCGCTGCACGCCAGCGGCAGCCGGGACTTCCGCCGCCTGGTCGGCCTCCTGCGGCTCCCGCACGACGCGCTCGGTAAGTGGGCGTATGCCAAGCCGGTCTGGCACTGTTCCATGCGCGCCGCCCCCGACGACCCCCCGCTGTCGGACGCCGAATGGGCGCAAATCGCCCAGGATGTGATGCACCGCACCGGGCTGTCCCCCCACGGCCAGGAAGATGACGCGGTGCGGCGGATAGCGATCCGGCACGGCCCGGACCACATCCACCTGGTGGCGATGCTGGCCCGCCAGGACCGGACCCGGCCGCGGCTGTGGAACGAACGGTACCAGGTCCGGGATGCCTGCCTGGCCGCCGAGCAGCGGTACGGGCTGCGGTCCACCGCCCCAGCCGACCGCACCGCGGCCCGCCGCCCCACCCGCGCCGAGACCGGCAAAGCCGCCCGCCACGGCCGCAGCGAGCCGCCCCGGACCACGCTGCGCCGCGACGTCGCCACCGCTGCCGCATCAGCAGGCAGCGCGGACGAGTTCTTCGCCCGGCTGGATCACGCCGGGATACTGGTCCGGCCGCGCTACAGCACCAGGAACTCCGGTCAGGTCACCGGATACGCCGTCGCACTCCCTGACGACACCACCAAGAACGGGGAACCCGTCTGGTATGGAGGCGGCAAGCTCGCCGCAGATTTGAGCTGGCCCAGGCTCCAGCAGCGGTGGACCCGCCCGGCCCGCCCCGACTCCCCGCTGACACCCGGTGAGGCCGACGCCCTCTGGGAATACGCCGCCCGCACCGCCGCCGACGCGACAGCCCGGATCAGGTTCTTCACCGCGACCGGGAACCCGGCCGCCGCCGCCGATGCGGCCAGCGCCGCCTCTGATGCGCTGCATGTGGCCGCCGCCGCGCTGGGCAGCCGGACCCTGCGCCGCGCTGCCGACGACTACGATCGTGCCGCCCGCCAGCCCTGGGGGCGGGTACCCGCGCCGACCCCGGCGGGAAACCAGCTCCGCCACGCCGCCCGGCTGATCTCCGCCTACGCCTACCTGACCGGAGACCGCACCCTCACCCCGGTCGTGCTGCTGGTCCGGCTCGCCGCCCTGGCCGAGGCCGTCGCGGAGCTGCGCGAGTCCCAGCAGCGTGCCGCCCAGGCCGCCGCCGCGCTCCGCGCCGCCCAGCACCTGCGCACCGCCACCAGGCCAGCCTCGCCCACCAGGCCGCCCGGCAGGCCCGCCGCCCCCGCCACGCCGCTCGCAACCAAACCGGCCCGGCCCCGCCCGGCTACCGCCGCCGGGCTGGCCCGGCTCAGTTTCCCCACCACGTCCAGTCCCCGTCGGCCCGCACCAGGCCAGCCCGGACCCGGCCCGCACCAGCCGCCACCGCCACGACGGCCACCGCCACCACGGCCGCGCGGCCCCACTCGCTAGCCAGCACCGAGGCAGACAGCCCGCTCCGCTCCGGCACCTCGCACGTGAGAACGTGATGACCTGTGTCATCAGTCCCGGTTCCGCCCTCAGCCCGCCTGTACGGCCGTGCCTGCGAGCTGCCGGCCTAGGCGGGTCAGGGCTGTCCGTGCCTGCTGGTGTGCCGTGCGCCCGGTCAGGACGCCGGGCTCGCTGGCCAGGCGGATGATCCGCTGGACCTGGTGCGGCAGGCGGAGGGATTCGGCGTCGGTGATGGCGGCGGTCAGCATGGTCTCGGCGGCGTGCTTGTCTCCGGCCCTGGCGAGCACTTCGGCGGTGGTGATCCGCTCGATGACCCGCCAGTGCGGGGACGGCGGCCCGCTGCCAGCCGGGCAGTGCCCGGCAAGGTCAGCAGCCTGAGTGGTACGCCCGGTCGCCAGCAGCCCGCGCAGGCGGACCTCCCGGACGGTGAACGGGTTAAACAGGACATCCTGCTCCGTCGCGGTCTCCAGCGCCTGGACGCACTGGCTGGCGGTGGCGTCGAACAGGCCGGCCTGCCCGGACTCGCCTGCCGCGCGGGCCAGCAGGACCAGCCCGGCGCCCCGCCGCGCCGGGTGATCATCGACCTGGAGAGCCTGGCGGAGCCGGATGATCCCGGCAGCGGGATGCCCGGCCTTGCGCAGCTCGTTGCCGTGCATCCGCAACACCATTCCCAGCAGCGGCCGGTCTCCCAGGTACGAGGCGATGCGCAGCGCCCGGCCGGTCCAGCGCGCAGCGGTAGCCAGCCGCTCATCAGGCAGCAGATGCCCCAGCGCCACCCCGAGCGACATCCGCGCCTGGGCCAGCAGCCTCATCGCCTCCGGTTCGGCATACCCGGCCGTGACGCGGGCTTCCAGCCGGGTGATCAGCGGCCACAGCTCGCTGACCGCCTCGGCGGCCTGGCCGCTCTGCCGGGCGATCTGGGCCAGCCGGATGACCGAGGCGCCGAACGCGAGCATCGCGGCGAAGTCGGCGTCGTCCGGGCCGGCGATCCCGAGCACATGCGGCGGGATGGCCAGCACGTCGGCGATGTGCGCCAGCGTGCCCCGGCCGGTGACGTGACGGCGGCCGGACTCGATCATCGAGATATAGGTGCGGTCATACCCCAGCACGTCCGCGAGCTGCTGCTGGGTCAGCACGCTGGCACGCCGGTACCCGCGCAAGACCGCCCCCAGATCCCCGTCGGCCCCTGCCCGCCCCGATACGGACAGCCAGGCCGCCGCGCCGACCGGACCCGCGCCAGGTACGGCCAGCGGTGCGGGGAGCTGGCACGCCGCGCAGCTCGCTGGTCGGCCCGAGGGTGAGCCTGGCGCTCCGCACTGATCGCAGCGTCCGTTCATCCCGGCCTCCCGTTACGGGGCTGCGTGCCCGTTCAGGCGTGCGAACCAGGCCGCGATCGACCGCTTGTAGCCCTCTGGCATCACCATGCCGGGGACCTCGCCGGGGCCGAACAGCCCGGCCCGCTTGTGCTCGTGGCTAACAACGGGGGGATCGGTGCTGATGAGGTGGCAGCCGTAGGTGACGATCACCACGTCGCGGCCCTGGCTGATGTGGTACTGCCAGCAGTCCAGCAGCGGCCCGGCCGTCACCTTCCAGCCGGCCTCCTCGCTGATCTCGCGGACCACGCAGTCGGCGGGGTCTTCCCCGAGTTCGAGTTTCCCGCCGGGCAGCTCCCACTCGGCCCGCTCGTTCTCCAGCAGCAGCACCTTCCCGGCCTGGACCGTCACGCCCTTGACCGACACCGGGAACGTTCGCCCGGCCTCAACGCCCCGTACGGACTCGCTCGCGCTCACCTGCCTGCTCAGCTCCTCCGGCCGCCGTACCTGACCCGACCCTACACCGCAGCCCGCCGCCCACGCGCACCTGGCGTGACAGATTGTCACTAGCCATCGCAGCCAGCGAACCGCACCCTGACGGTAACAGCGCCACGAAACCTGCAGGAGCAGCGATGGACACCTTCCGCGCCCACCACGCCGACATCGTCGACCCCGCCCAGCAGCCGCGCGTCATCGCGCTGCTGCGCGAGCACGGGCTGGTGACCTTCACCGGGATCACCAGCCGCACCGCACTGGCAGAGGTAGCAGGCAGGCTGATGAGCATCCGGCCGCACCGCGACGCCGGGCCTGACGGCGTGACTCTCATCACCGACACCGGCACCATGGACCCCGGCTATGCTGCGTTCACCGGTGCCGGGCTGATCCCGCACACCGACGGCACCAGCCTGCCCGATCCGCCCGGCCTGCTCCTGCTCAGCTGCCAGCAGCCCGCCAGCTACGGCGGGAACACGCTGCTCGCCGACGCCGCCCGGATCACTACGACCCTCGCCATCGACCACCCCGCCGCCCTTGGAGCACTCTGCGCACCACGCGCCGCCTACTTCGGCACCGCGGGCGGCTACCTCGGCCCCGTCTGCGAACCCGCCGGCCCCGGCCGGGCACGCATCCGGCTCCGCCTCGACGACCTGGCCATGTTCTCCGCAGACGCCACCCCCGTCATCCCCGTGCTCCGCGCCGTGATCATCCGGCACCAGCAGGCCATCCACCTCGACGCCGGGCAGGGCCTGCTGGTCAGCAACACCCGCTGGCTCCACGGCCGCGACCGCTTTACCGGCCCCCGCGTCATGCTCCGCATACTCGGCGACCCCCTCCCTGGCACAGGCATCCAGCCCGGATACCTCGCGCCAGCACCCGGTCCGCACACGGCACAAGCAGCCTGACAACCGCTCCGTCCCATGGACCTGCCCGTGACGATGCGCCAGATGCCAGGGCCGGCATCCCCGCGCTACACGCCGGAACACTTAGCCCTGGCACGCTTCGCTGTTGCCATATCCGGGGCCGGTCAACCCCTGGATGTTTGCCAGCGTGCCGATTCATCACCAGAGCGCAGCGTCGCGATCCGGTGCTCCAGCTCTGCCCAGTTACGGTCGTTAGCGTGCGCCGACCGGATGTAGGGACTGAGTCCGGTGGTCTCCCGTATAGCGATGAGCGTGGCTGCTTCGTCCCAGTCGCGGATATCCAGCCCGTAGGCCGCAGCGAACTGGCCGAGACTCCCGTCGTCGGGTATGCCGAACCGGCGGGATGTGTAGAGCGGCTGGATGAGATCCCACTCTCGCGGGCCTGTCGCGGTATGGTCCCAGTCCCCCGCGATCAGACGGCCGTTTCTCAGACGCAACATGTTGCCTGGGTGCGCGTCCCCGTGGATGAGACCCGGCGGCACGGCTAGGTCCAGTTCTCGCCATAGGATACGAAGTTGCTGGATACGCTCCCGCAGCCAGCGGTGGTCAACGTCGTCCAGGTCGTCGGCTGCCCGGTCGAGGGCCGCAGCGACACTGGTGAACGGGTCTTCCAGGTCACGGACCTGGAAGGGCGGCACAGGCTCGTCGTGCAGTTTTCTCAGGAGCGTCCCGAACTCGGCCATCGACGCCGATGGCCCGGGTATCACGTCCTCGTACCGCCACACCGACAGGATCCGGCCTGCTTCGATCCACGGCTCGGCATCTACCGGGACGGTACATGGGTAGCCGCGTGCGGCGAGCCAGCGGCAGACGCGGACGGACCCTCGGATACGGTCGAATGCATCCGGGTTCGTGGCGATACGCAGCACCAGCCCCGCGGAGGGCAGTGCGACGGTGGCGTTGGAGTGCAGGTGGATGAGTTCGGCGTCGCCTGCGGGGACGCCGAGCCGCGCGGCTGCCGCCTCGGCAATCGCCCGGGTCTCATCATCCAGGCCGGTCATCGCATGAGACCGGCCGCGCGTGCGATGTCGAAGATGTCTTGCGCCTCGGGAAGCCGGCGGTACGGCAAGAGGGCGCGTAGGACGGCTGCCACCTGTGGCGCGAGCCGCTGCGAGTCACCGCTGCTTGCGATGGTCAGCAGGTCGCAGGCAGCGGTGCAAGCCCGCTGAGGATCGCGGTCCTGGAGAGCCGCGAAGACGATCACGGCGAGGGCGAACCCGCGCGGACGGGCCTGGCTCCGGGCCGCCAGGGAGGTTTCCGCGACGGGAAGCGCGAGGCGTCCCTGGCCGAGGCGCAGCCTGATCCGCGCCTCGTCGTGTGTCGCATGGGCGATCCCGTATGACCTCATCCACGCCGGTTCGGGGATCTCCCCGGTGACGTTCCACGCGTCCCATGCTTCGCCGAGCATCCGCTCAGCATCACTCCGGTCGCCGCGGGCCGCCAGAGCAAGCGCGTGTTTCGAGGTGATGAATCCGCGTGCTCGGGGTGGCGCAGAATCTACCGCCACGCGACTGAGGAGGAACCAAGCCAGGGCATCGCGGCAGGGGCCACCCGGGTCCGTTGCGCAAAGACGATTCCGCATGCCACACGCCATCGACCTCGCGTCGTCCTCGCAGCGACCTTTGATATACCTCGGGCGGACCTTCGATGTACCCCGGTGCCCGGCCGGGCCGCTGACCTGCGAACTCAACCGTCAAGGCCAGTGTGGCGGTTGCGGAAGATCAAAGCGAGCAGATCACGCTGCTCATCAGTCAGCGAAGGCAGGCCGTCCACTACCTGCTTGGCATACTCCGCTAGCTCGTCATCGCTGGGGCACGCCACCCCGGGGACGCGGCGCTTACGCGGTCGCGCCTCGTGCGGGTCACCAGGTCGGGCGGGGCGGGAGGTCGTCGGGCGCTCACCACCCTAATCCGAGCCATAGCACGCGGATAGATCAGGCCAGGTAGCGCGCTCGCTCACCCGGGCGTAACGTAGCTGGCGCGGGGGAACGGGGAGCCTAGACATAGAAATGTCACGACCTGGACACGGGCTTGCCCGCGCCGTTGGGTCTACTCGTTCAGCTCACGTGCAGGATGTTCAGAGCTGTTGCTCAGCCTCGTGCATGACGGCCTAATCGCTGGCGATAGGGGTCGTCTGTCACTACCCGGTCCGGTATGGCCGCACCATCGGAGAATACTTACGGTAGGATAAAGAGCATGAGCGAGGCTACTGGAAAGTACTCGATCACCATGCCACGGGACATCGCGGAAGCGGCCCGCGCCCGTAGCGGTCCGTCGGGCCTGTCAGGCTACGTCGCCGCGGCTGTTGCCCGGCAGATTGAGCGGGACAACCTGAATGAGCTGATCGCCGTGGCGGAGGCCGAGCACGGTCCGGTCACTGAGGAAGAGGTGCGAGCCCGGCGTGAAGAACTGCAGCGGGCTCGCGCCGAGCAAGGCCACCCCCGGTCCGGGGTCGCGTGACCCGGGCTTCCGCCACTCCGGCGGGCACGCTTGTGCTGGACAGTGAAGGGCTGGCGAAGGCGGTCCTGCGGGCGCGGGAGGTCACCCAGTGGCTGGCACTGGCACGGGCCGACGATCTGCGGGTGATCACTAGTGCCGCCACCGTCGTGGAAGTGGCGCATCCGCGACTCAGCCAGCCGGCGCTGGAATGGACGCTGTCCCGCGTTGTGGTGGAACCAGTGACCGAAACGATCGCTCGCCGCGCAACGGCCATTCTCGCCGAAGCCGGCCTGCACGATCACCGGCATGCGATCGATGCGATGCTCAGCGCGACAGCCTTGGCCGCACCTGGCCCAGTTACCGTCCTCACGTCGGACCCCGAGGACATCGCCGCCCTGTGCGGCCGGAATGTGACCGTCATCAAGGTCTTACGTGGCGGTCCCGGCAATTGACTCGCGGCCAGACGAGTTCCAGGGCGCTCCCAAAGCGCTGCAACGTCGCTTCCGTACAGATGTTTGCAGCGAGCGTAGATGCTGCTAGGCCCGGCCAGGCTGGTGAGCTCGATGCCGGTCCTCGGCATCTCGTCAACGGGTTCGGCGCTGTAACGGATCGCGCCCCCGGGGGGACTGCACACCAGCGACGCTGACGTTTAGGAGGCACCAGATGCAGAACGACGCTGCTGACATGGGCGCGGGATTTGTCTACGTGCAGACCAATGAGCCCGAACGTAACCGGGTGCTGGCTTTCCGGCGCGCCGGTGACGGAACGCTGACAGCCGCCGGAGGCTACGAGACGGGCGGGGCCGGCGACGGCAAGCCCCACCTGACCTCGCAGGGATCAGTGGTGCTGTCCGGCGACGGGCGGTACCTGCTCGTTACGAACGCGGCAAGCGGCGACCTGAGCGCGTTCGCTGTCGGCCCGGATGGGCTGTCTCTGGCCGAGACGGTTGCCACTGGCCGCGCGCCGAAGAGCGCCGCCGAGCACGCAGGGCTCGTTTACGTGCTTAACACGGGCGAGCCCTCGCTCACCAGCTTCCGGCTGAGCGATGGGGGGATCCGGCCGCTGGCCGGCTCGGCCCGGGAACTGGCCGCTGGCACTGATCCGGCCCAGGTCGGCTTCAGTCCCGATGGCGCGATGCTGGTGGTGACCCAGCGTGGCACGAACGCCATCGCCGTCTACCCGGTGCTCGAGACGGGCCTGCTGGGGGAGCCGATGATGCGGCCGTCGTCTGGTCCGACGCCGTACGGCTTCGCCTTCACCACGGGCGGCGGGCTCGTGGTGACCGAGGCGTTCGGTGCTCAGGCTGGGAAGGCCGCCGTCTCCTCCTACCGGATCAGCGATGCCGGCGCGGCTCCCGTATCACGCTCGGTCGGCAACGGCCGCAGCGAGATCTGCTGGGCGGTGGTAACCAACGACGGCCGTCACGCGTTCACCACGAACTTCGGCGACGGAGCCGTGTCGCGCTATTCGATCGGCGACGACGGCAGCATCGCGCTCGGCGAGGCCGCGGCGGGGCTCGCGGTCGACGGGCGGACGGGTCTTCGCGACGAGGATCTCAGCGGTGACGGCCGATTCCTGTACGCGATCGACGCCGACTCCCGGCGCGTGTTCGGCTGGGCCGTCGGCGAGGACGGATCGCTCGCGCCGATCGGCTCGTGGGAGGGCCTGCCCGCGACCGTGGCCGGGCTCGCGGCCAGCTGAGACGAGGCGCCTTCAGCCTGTCTGCCGGGCGAGGTTCACCACGCCCGGCGCGTGACCTGTGGAGTCGGCGGGATCAGCCTGGTACTGGTGGCCGGAGGCCAGGTTTCCGACCCACGTGCCGGGTATCTGGCGCAGCGCGAAACCTTGCCGTACGCCATGACGGCTGCTATCTGGAAGGAGCGGCATGCGCCCTCGCCCGAGCGTCGTCGTGTTCGATGTGAACGAGACCCTGTCGGACATGGCGCCACTGGCCGGGCGGTTCGCCGAGGTCGGCACTCCGGAACTACTGGCCAGGGTGTGGTTCGCCGCGCTGCTGCGGGACGGGTCGGCATCCGGGCACAATGCGTATCATGCCGACATCGCCCCCGTCCCGGCGGCTGGGGCCGCCCTGGCTGGAGGGACGGCGGCGGCTGTTCATCGGGCTGACCGGGCTGCTACTGGTCCTGGTGGCCGGGACGATCGGTTATGTCGGCTTCGGCCTGAGCTTCCTCGATGCTTTGTTCCAGACGGTAATCACGGTGAGCACGGTCGGGTTCGGTGAGGCCCGGCCGTTCGGCTCCGGCGCGAAGGTGTTCACCATCGTGCTGATCTTCGTCGGGGTCGCCACGGCCGCCTACACCTTCGGCGTGGGCATCGACACCCTGGTCGAGGGGTACCTGGACGGCACCTTCGGGAGGCGCAGGATGGAACGGCGGATCAGGGCCATGCGCGGTCACATGATCCTGTGCGGCTGGGGCCGGGTCGGGCAGGCCATCGCCCGGCGGGCGGGCGGGGCGGACATGGTGGTCGTGGACGCCTCCGCCGAGCGGATCGGCACTGTCAGCGGGCCGTACGTGCATGGCGATGCCACCAGCGAGGAGGTGCTGCGGGCCGCGGGCATCGACCGGGCCCGGGTTCTCGTGACCGCGCTCAACACCGATGCTGACAACCTCTACGTCACGCTGACGGCGCGATCGATGGCCCCGGGCCTGTTCATCGTGTCCCGGGCGGGTAGCGAGGCGGCGGTGGGCAAGCTGGTCCAGGCCGGGGCTGACCGGGTGGTGAACCCGCAGGATCTGGGCGGGGCCCGGATGGCCGCCCTTGCCTTCCAGCCGCATGTGGCCGAGTTCCTCGACGTGATCATGCACGACGGGAGCCTGGAGTTCCGGCTGGAGGAGGTGGAGGTGCCGGCCGGGTCACCGCTGGCCGGGCAGACGCTACGCAGCGCCCGGATTCACGACCGGACCGGGACCCTGGTGCTGGCGATGCGCCACCCGGGCCGGGAATTCCGCACCAACCCGCCGCCCACGGCGCACATCGCAGGCGGTGAGATCCTCATCGTGATCGGAGACAGCGGCCAGGTGGCAGCCCTGCGGGCCCTGGCCGCCGAGACGGATGCGCCGCGGCGGCCTCCCGCCTAAGGCTGGTGCCGCCAGTACCGGACCGCTCTGGCCGGCCAAGTCGGACGGGCATCTCACCGCGGCCAGGGCTAACTCCTGACTCCGGAGCCAGGCGGGCAGACGGTATCTGCGCTCCCCGGGAAGTCCGCGATCTAGATCTTGACACGATAAACAATCGCCGACGGCCGCCAGATCCAGGGCTGGGTCGCCGCCCCCGACGTGCTGCGCACCATCGCCCGCCAGATCACCGCCGGCCAGCCGGGCACCGCCCAGGCCGCCGCCGGCCGGGACCATGCCGGCCCTGACGCGGCCCGGCAGCACCCGCCCACCCCGCTACCCGGCTACCAGCTCGTCGAGGTCGTCGTGGCCGCCGGCTCGCCCGCGGCCGGGCGCAAGCTGGGCGAGGTCAGCTGGCCGCGGGGCGGCACCCCGGTGTCGGCGCGGCGCGGCCGCCACCTCCGCCCGCCCGACCCGCAGCTCACGCTGGCCCCCGGCGACCGCGTCAGCCTGCTGACCCTGGCCCCCGGCGGCTCACCTGCGCAAGACCCGCCGAGCCAGCTGAATCCGGGGCGGGGGATGATATCGGCTCCCTTCCCAACTGAGGAAGGGATGCCGGAGGATGTCTGAATGCCGGGAATCCTGTTGTTCTGCGCCGGGGTGGTGGCGAGCCTGGCGGCGAGCTGGCTGCTGGTCTCGCGGCTGGAGCGGCTGGGGGAGCGGGCCGGGTTTTCCGAGGCGTGGCTGGGGCTGGTCGCGGCGCTGGCCGCCGACGCCCCGGAGATCACCTCCGCGGCGACCGCGCTGGCGCGGGGCCAGGCCAGCGTCGGGGCGGGGGTGGTGATCGGATCCAACGTGTTCAACCTGGCGGCGCTGCTCGGGCTGGCCGCGGTGGTGGCCGGGTGGATCGGCTTCCACCGCCGGGTGGTGGTCCTGTCCGGGGTGCCCGCAGTGTGGGTGGCCGCGGTGTGCCTGCTGACGGTGGCCGCGGTGATCGCCCCGGCGGCCGGGCTGGCGCTGACGGCCGTGGTGCTGGTGCCGTACGTGGCGGTCCTGGGGATGCGCCGCGCGCGGATGGAGCGGCTGCGGCTGCCGGGCGGGTGGGTCCGGTGGCTGGTGGCGGCGGTCCATGAGGAGGAGGCCGAGCTCCTTGAGGCGATCAGGCCCCGCCGGGGCACCTGGCGTGACGCGGTCGCCGCGGCCGGGGCGCTGGTCGTGGTGGTCGGGGCGAGCACGGCCATGGAGGTGGCGGCCACCGCCGTGGGGCACCGCTATCAGGTCGCCGACATCGTGACTGGCGGGCTGGTGCTGGCCGTGGTGACCAGCTTGCCGAACGCGGTCAGCGCCGTGTACCTGGCCCGGCGGGGCCGCGGCGCGGCGGTGCTGAGCACCGCCCTGAATAGCAACGCGATCAACGTGGTGGCCGGGCTGCTCATCCCGGCGAGCCTGGCCGGGCTCGGGCCGCGTTCGGGGCCCAGTTTTGAGCGGGGCACGCTGGTGGCCGCGTGGTACGCGGGCCTGACCGTGCTCGCGCTCGCGCTGGCCTACCGTGGACGGGGCCTGGGCCGCGCGTCCGGCACGGCGATCATCGCGGGATACCTGGCGTTCGTGACCGCCCTGGTCATCACCGTGGAACAAGGAGCCGTCCGCCCGGCGGCCGCCGTGCTCCCGGCTGCCGCTATCGCTGGGGCCGTCGCGCTGCTCCTGACCTGGCCGGCCCGGTCGCGGATCATTGCGCCCGGCCCGGGCAGCCTGTGGCAACGGGAGTCGGTGCTGCCCGGATGGAGCATCGGCCGCCTGTGGCGGCTCAGCCTCATCTTGTGCTGTGGGGTGGCGGCCTGCGACGCGGCCAGCGGCCCGCACCTGATCCTGATCGGCATGCTGATCGCCGGCCCGTGCTGTGCGCTGCTGACCGCCCGGTGGGCGCTGACCGCCGCGGCCAGCGGCTTCGCCGTGGTGCTCGGGGTCGTGCTGGGCGTGCCGGACCAGATCTTCGCGACCATCACCCAGTACGCGTTCCTGGCCGCCGTCGCGGTCGTCGGGACGACCGCCACCGTCAGCGCGGCGGTCCTCCAGCGTCAGCGTCCGTGATCGCCGCTGGCGTCGCCCCGGCTGACCCGGCCCGGCAGCGGAACCCTGACCGAAAGTCTCGGCGGTACCTTCCACCAGGTCGTCGGCGATGACATCCCGCATGCGCTGCTGGATTTTGCCCGCGGCGTCAACGCCACCCAGTTGGTCCTGGGGGTGTCGCGCCGGGGGCCGGTTCGCCCAGTTGCTGTCCCGGGGCGCCGGGGTGACCACCACGGCGCTGTCCGGGTCGGCCGGCGTGCATATGGTCACCCACGAGCAGGCACGGCAGGGACGGCGGCGCCACCTTCCTCCGGCCGGTGACCTGACCGTGCGCCGCCGGGTCGCCGGCTCAATTCCGCCGAGAACACCGAACTTGCCCGCCTCTACGGCAACGGCGCCATCAGCCAGGCCACCCGCCAGCGGCTGCAACGCGGCCTGGACCTGGAGACCACCCGGCTCAGCGAGCAACACTGACGCCGCGTAGCCCTGAGCGTGCCGGGCTTCCCGGTCACCGCCCGGACTTGCGCGCTTCCTCAGGCAGCTGGCCTGTCGTGATGGCGAAGGACCTGCTCTGGGGTCAGTGACCGGCGCCAGAACGCCCAGGCCAGGCGGCCATGCCTGAGTTCGCAGGCCAGGGCGGGCGGCGGGATGGCCATGACCGGGCACTGGGCGTGGGCCAGGCAGTAGCGGCTCACCCTGGAAAAGGCCAGCCGGCCTAGCGCACCCCGGCGGCCAGCGCCCACGACCAGCACATCGTCCGGGCGGCAGGCCAGGTTCACCAGCACCCAGCCCGCCGGTCCCCGCTCCACATGCGGCTGCACCAGCGGATCATCGGGAACCTCGCCCCACACTGCGGCCAGCGCGTCATTGAGCTGCCTGCAAGCCATGTCCCGGCCCTGATCGCCGTCATCATCGTGGCCACCGCTCTGGCCTGACGGCGGTCGCTTGGCGCAGCGGAACCGTGGCGATGCCAGGCTGTGGCTAGCGCCGGCCGGCGATTCCGCGGAAACTGGTCCGCTGGGCGGCCGGCGTGCGGGCAGGGACCGGATCGCGGAGGCGGGCATTGTGAGTCGTGGTGTGCTGAGGGAATATGTGCGCGGGTCGCTGTGGGTGCTGCCCACGCTATCGGTGCTGGTGGCCTTGGCCGCGGGGGCGGTGCTGTCATCGGTCAGCATCGGCTCGCGGTCGCCGCTGGCCTTCCAGGGGACCGCCGATGACGCCCGGACCTTGCTGTTCGGCATCACCGGGACGGTGATCACCATCATCGCGCTGCTGCTCGGCCTGACTGTAGTGGCGCTGCAGCTGTCCTCCACCCAGTTCTCGCCGCGCCTGCTGCGCAACTTCCTGCGGGACCGGCCGAACCAGGTGGTGCTCAGCGCGTTCGTCGCGACCTTCGCCTACAGCGCCGCCGGGCTCTACACGGTCGGCGTCTCCGGCGGCAGCCGCACCGCCAGCTATCCCCGGCTCGCCGTCAGCGGCGCGATCGTGCTGCTGTTCCTCAGCCTGGGCCTGCTGGTGTACTTCGCCGACCACCTGGTGCACTCGATCCAGGTCGACACGATCATGGAAACGGTGCAGCGCAACACCCTCGCGGTGATCGGTGACGGGTTGCTGGCCGGCGGCCGGGAATCGCCTGCCGTGCCGGCCTGGGCCGTGCCGGTGGCTTCCCGGCGCTCGGGGTACGTCCAGGCGGTACATCCCGGGACACTGCTGCCGCACGCCGCCCGGCACCAGGTCTGCCTGCGGCTGCGGCCCCGGGTCGGCGAGCACGTGGTCGCCGGGACGACGCTGGCCTGGATCTGGCGCGCCTCGCCCGAGGATCCTGCCCCGGACCCGCGGGACCTCACGCGGATCCTGGAGGCCGGGGTCCGGATCGGGTTCGAGCGCACCCTGGAGCAGGACGCCGCGTTCGGGATCCGGCAGCTCGTCGACGTGGCGTGCAAGGCGCTGTCCCCGGCGGTCAACGACCCCTACACCGCGGTCCAGGCCGTCGATCACCTGTCGGTGATCTTCTGCGCGCTCGCCCGGCGGCCGCTGGGAACCCACGTGGCCCGCGACGGCCTGGGGGCCGTGATCGTCCCGGCCCGGCGGTTCGGCGACTACCTCGCGGTGATGTGCGGGCTCATCCGCCGCTACGGCGCCAGCGAGCCCACTGTCGCCAGCGCGCTGCTGCGGCTGCTCGGCAGCTGCGCCGCCATGGCCGCGGACGACCCCGAACGGCGCGCGGCCATCGAAGAGCAGGCCCGGATCATCGTCGCGGACGCCGAGCGAGAAGTCGCCCAGCCCGCCGACCTCGCCCTTACGCACGCCGAAGCACAGTCCGTCCTCCAGGCCGTGATCACCCAGTCAGGGGCACAGCCGCAGGGCGGCCGGCCGGACGAGCCGCCCGCCCAAACGCCAGCAAGGTGACTTCGCCGAACGGGGCCTTGCTGGTGCCGATGCCGGCGTCGGCAAGCGGGAGCAGGGCCGGACCATCACCGCAAAGGTATAGGTCCCCGCCACGCGAGGGCGACGTCACCGGTGGAGTGTAGGTGACACGCGAGGCTACGCGCTGCCAGCGGGTCAGCCAGCGTTCTCCTCGCCTAAGCCGCGGAAGCGACTGAGAGCTCGCGTGTCATCCGGCGCTGCGCCCGCACCTGGAAGAACACGATCAATACCGCGGTCGCGATCGCGATCCATAGTCCGTAGTGCGAGATCGTCTTGGCGACGACGACCGCTTGGTGCCCGAGCGAATACCCGAGACCGGCGAGCAGGCCCGCCCACAGCAGCGCCCCGATCAGATCCAGCAGGAGGAACGTGACCAGGCTCATGCCCGTCCACCCCGCCACGATGTAGATGATCGCGCTCGGGATCGGCAGGAAATAGCTGATCACCACCGCAGGCCAGGTGAACTTACGCCCGGACCGCCGCATCTGTGCGACGAGCCTCCTTCCGCGCTTGCTGCGGCCCGCTGGCAGCATCAGGATCATCTTCTCGCCCCACAGCCGCCCGGCCCACCAGAACAACCAGACGAACTTCATCAGCCCGGGGATAGCTGCGAGCAGCACCGCCGCCAGCGTGCCGTGCCCGACCCGGGCGAACGCCGCGGCCGAGATGACCGATTCCGTGCTGCCGTTCAGCAGTACGGACACCACCGGATGGGTGCCGACGAGAGACGCCCGGAACGGCAGCAGCACCCAGTAGAAGACACCACTGAGCGTGATGCCGCTCCAGCACAAGATATCGGCCGTCCGCGGCTTCCCGTTCCACGGCAGCCGCGGGTCGCTCCGCTGGCCCGGACCGGCCAGGGCTTGCTGCTCCGTCGGCTTCGGTCCTGCCCGCTCCTGCGCGGAACCCGTCTTCGGCGTCGTCAAGTCGCAACCTCCCCGACATGAGCGCAGCTCTGTGCGGCGGCTACCAGGACCAGGCACAGGATCACCCGGTCTGCAGGGACCGCGTAGTCGTTGCGACGCCGCTGCACGACCAATCCGGCGGCCTGCAGTTCGCGTAGATGATGGTAGAGCTGGCCGGTTGTGCCCAGGTCCGGGATCCTGGCCAGCTCGTGCGTGGTGTGGGATCCGGCGAGCAGGCGCCGGACGAGCTCGAGCCGGATCGGGTGGCCCAGGGCGGCCAGCGCCCCGGCCGCATCGGCCCAGCTGCTGCCCAGCAGAGCAGGCACCGGATGTTCCTCGTGCCAGACTTGCGTGCCGCCGCCGACGTCCCCCCGGACACCGCCTCCCGGGATGGTGGCCAGGCCGGCGAACAGCACGCTGCCGGCCACGCCGTCCTCCTCGAAAGGAGGCCCCGATCTGCCCCGGAGTACGTCCACGGCCCAGAACCCGGTGCCTGGCGACGCCAGCTGGCCAGCATCCGCCGCCGTGGCGGGCTCTGTCTGCTGGTGCCGCTTTTCCAGCCGGCTCACGCGTTCCTCCAGCGCGGCCAGCCGGGGCACTAGCTCCTCTCGCATTTAACTACGATACTACGGAATAACGTATAATCAAGGTTACCAGTCGGCACGGAGCCGGCGGTGGTTAGCGCGGCCGGCCCTGAACGTGAACATCCATCAAGTACTTGACTTACATTCAAGTACTCGCTAAGTTTTCAAGTGTAGTTGTCCCTGGAAGGCGCGCTGGTTGCCGATGAACACGAACTCAGAAGAATCGCTCGAGCCCACCGCCGCCACCGGCCGCATCGAGCGCGCGGATCGGCAGGTGGCTTCCAGCCGACGCTGGCATGTCGGCAGCATGATCGCCCTGGGCTGCGTCACGCTGGCCTACTTCGCCCTGCTTGGCGGCCTTGCCCAGGCTGGACGGACATCCATCGTGCCGAACACCATCCTTGTCCTCGTGCCCGTCGTGGTCGTGTACTTCCTGCTCGGCATCCGGAGGAGGCATCCGCCCGCGGCGGGCCGGGAGCTCCAGGCCGTCGAGCGAACGTTTGGCAACGTGTACATAGTCGCCCTGCTGCCTGCCGGTATCCTCACCGTGCTGCTCCCCCATCCCATTCCCGCCGTCTTCATGGGAATCATTCCAGCTCTTCCCTGTTTTCTCGGGGCCTGGCGGGCGGCTCATCTGTGAACGAAGAGCCTGCGCACCCGCGCCATGAACTTGACGAAATCATCCATTCTCCTGTCCGGCTATCGATCGTCGCGATCCTCGCCGCGGCGGGGGAGACGGACTTCAAGTTCCTCAAGGACACGGTAGAGGTCAGCGACTCACTGCTCTCCAAGCACGTCAGCACGCTGGAAGCGGCCGGGTACGTGAAAGTGGTCAAGGGCTACACCGGGAAACGCCCGAGCACCTGGTATTCGCTGACCGACCTCGGCCGGCAGCGGTTCGGTCAGTACAAGGAGGCCCTCGGCCGGATCCTGGGCGACGAGGCGGCCGACCCTCCTGCGCCAGCGGCCCGGCCGCCGGGCGGCTGACCTTCCGGTCCTCAACGCGGTTGCCTGGCCGCGAACGCGGACAGGGCCCGCGTTCCGGGCTCGCACGCCTGCCTGAGCGCTACTAGGGCCGCGCTGTCAAGCGTGGCCGCGGCGGTTCCCGTCTTACCGCCGACGATGAGCCCGCGAGCGGACGCCAGCCACTGCCGGGTAGCCGTGATCCCCAGGAAGTCCGCCAGCCTGATCAGCTCGGGCCCCGGATCACCGCTCACCAGATCTTCGTACCTCAGGCTGATCCAGGCGTGCGCCGGAAGGCTGCTCAGCTCGGTGAGGCCGGCGCAGATCATGGCCGACCACCACCTGCCGAAGTAATCAGCGGGAACCGGGTAAGCCATCAGCCGTGCGGCATCGATTGGCGGGAAGAGCAGACCCTCGAACTCTTCCGGTAGCGCGGCACGTACGGCGTCCGGCGGCAGACCAGGCGGCAAACCGGCGGCCCGTGCGGCCGTATCGGCGAGATACATGATCCGCGACGGCGGGAAACGGCTCATTGACAGCGCACAGTCCGCTCCGTCCCGGTACATATGAACGAACTTGGCGTCCGGGAAATGACGGCGGAGCAGCCCCATCACCGGGAGAGACCCCCCCGAGCGCTCCACCACGACCTGGCGCCCGAGCAGTCCGGCCAGGTGCTCGAAGAACGCGCGGTACTGTGCGACCGCGGCGCGCCGGGGCCAGGCGGCCAGTTCCATGGCCAGCTTGTCGAACATGTCATCCGGCTCGTCGGTGAGCATGGGCAGCGTGAAATCACAGATCGCCGGCACCCCGCAGGCCGGGTCGAACCTGCCGCGACCGTACGGATAGCACATCTCCGGTGTCTTGAGGCCGGCCGTGACCAGCATGTCAAGGAACGGAACGGGTGTCGCCAGCAGCGACCAGAGCTCCTTGCCGGTCATCTCATTCGCAGGGAAATCGAGTCGTCCCGTCGTGGTTGTCAGCGTGGAGATGAACTCGCTGATGCTCAGCACGTCGGGATGCCGGTGCAAGATACGCGACAGCATCGTCGAGCCGCACCGTCCGGTGCTGACTACGAAAGTGATGGGCATGCTGGCTCCTTTACCTGTCTTACCGTGGCGTCACCGGCCCGGGGCTGCTACCAGCCCAGCCCGAGCCGCACGTGCTGCTTGCTGATCACGAACTCATGCCGCTGTGCCCCTGCGTGCCCCGGGGGATAGGCATGGATCCGCAGGCCCGTGGTGGACGGGCGGCCGCACGCATCCCACGCCCGCACGTGCTCCACGAGCTCGCCGGCCAGCCTCTGCGCGTCAGCGCCGATCCCGGTGACCAGCAGGCCGAATTCCGCGCTGCCTGGCCGGTCTGGTACGAGTACCGCGAGCCCATCGGGCTCGGCGATCCCGGCTGTGCCCCGATAACCGGGGAAGGCCACCAACGGCGGTACCAGGCTGCCGCCGTCGGCGGCGGCGCCGTCCGCGAACAAGCTGACCAGGCGCGGCTCCGCCAGCGCGAGCCACAGGCCGAGGCCGCGGATCACGTCCATGAGCCTGACGTGCAGGCCGGTGGGGACCGTCAGTTGCGCGCCGTCCAGAGCACCCGACAAGGCGTCCGGGTCTGCCCCGACGTCACCGGCAGCCCGCAGGTAGACGTCCGGCTTGCCAGGTAGTCCGTAGGTGACCTCGGCACCGGAACCCCAGCCGGCCAGGGAGATGAAACCGCCCATGAACCCGCAGTCCCGCACGGCCGTGCTGCGCAGGAAGCCATCGTCCTTCTCGAATGCCACCACGCGCTGGACGATCCGCAGGGTCAGCGGCACGACGATGCGCCCGGCCACGGCTAGCTGGCCAGTCCACGCGGGAGAGAGGTCCCCGGCTCCTGCGGTGACGATGATCCGGTCGTAGGGCGCATGCTCCTCGCTGCCGACTGACCCGTCTCCATGCAGCACGGTTACCTGGTCGAAGCCGGCCGACATGAGATTGCGCCGGGCGGACGAGGCCACGTCGCCATCGATGTCGACGGTCACGACCTTGCCTTCCGCGCCGGCGATAGCCGACATGAGCGCAGCGTTGTAGCCGGTACCCGCGCCGATCTCGAGGACCCGCATGCCGGGGCGCAGGCCGAGCAGATCCAGCATCATCGCCATCGTCGACGGCTGCGACGACGAACTGAGCGGCAGCCCGTCGGCACCGCGCTTGGTAACGAAAGGCAGATCGCGATATGCCTGGTCCTCAGGGAAACCGGGCAGGAAGAGGTGCCGAGGCACGGCCAGGAAGGCTTCGGCGACCCCCGGCTGAAAAGCCACCATGTTCGCGCGGAGGGCGGCGAGCAACCGTTCCGGGCCGGTGCGCGCGGCTTTGTTCTCGTTCGTGGTCACAGTCACGGCTGACACGGTATTGCCGGCCTGATATCTGCTCGCTATCGCCCGGGTATCGCGTGCGGGCGGCCAGCACCGAACGTTTCTACTATTCAAGGCATGACTTGGAACGAGGAGATCGCGGCCTCGCTTGCGCAAGCTGTCGATACGGCCTTTAACGAAGGTGAACTACAGGTCGCGGCGGCGGCGATCGACACTGACGGCACCACGATCCGTTACGGGCGGCATCCGGTGGCTGCCGACAGCCGGTTCGAGATCGGTTCCGTCACCAAGACGTTGACAGGTACCCTGCTCGCGTTGCTGGCCGCCGAGGGCACGCTACGGCTCGACGACGAAATCGGCCGGTGGCTGGCGGCCGGCGACAACGGCCGCATCACGTTGCTCGCGCTCGCCACGCACACCTCCGGGCTGCCCAGGGTGGGTCCCGATCTCACGCCGGGAATAGCCGAGGCGGAACTGCAGCAGGTGAAGCTGGTGCCGGGCGGCTACGCGTACTCGAACTTCGGCTTCCAGCTCCTCGGACTGGTACTGGAACGCGCCAGCGAGATCCCCTACCAGGGGCTGCTGGCCAGCCGCCTGCTCGAACCGCTCGCGATGACCTGCTCGGGCACCGGGTCGGCGGCGTGTGGCCGCCGCATCGCCGGCCACGCATGGGGTGAGCGCATGCTTGCGCAGCATCACCCGCTGCCGGCGTCGGGTGGCGCAGAGGCGACAATCGGTGATCTCGCCAGCTTCGTCCGAGCCTGCCTCGAGCCGCCGCCCACGCCGCTCGGCCGGGCGATCGCGGCGACCCAGGTGCCCCGGTTCGCCATTGATCAGGCAAATGCTCAGGCTCTTGGCTGGCACATCCGCGATGGCCGGTTCCGCTGGCACGACGGCGGGACCAGTGGATTCTCCGCCGCCGTCGTGCTCGACCCTGCTCAGCACCGGGGCGTCGCCATCCTGATCAACACGAGCGGCACCGGGCTTCTCATCACTCGCGCCGCGCTGCTCGTCCTCGCCGGTCGCGACCCCGGTGGCGCCTTTCCCGTGGCGCCGCCAGGATGCACCGACCGCGCCCGCCAGGTCACACTGTCGCTGCTGCACGGCCGCGTGGCCGAGGCCCATGCATCGCTGTCGCCGCAACTGCGGGGCAGGATCTCAGCCGGCCGGCTCGAGCGGTTGTGGTGGATACACACGCTCGATGCCCGCGGCCCGGCGCAGGTCACAGTCGCGAGCCAGCCCAGCGACGAAGGCTTGATCGCCGTCGCGGCGATCACGTTCGCGTCCGCCACGCGCGGTCTGACCGTGCGGTTCCGCTTCGACCCTGCGGCGCAAATCACAGACCTGCGCATCAAACGGTCTCCTTAATTCAGTGGATATCATTTCGGCGGTAGCCAGGTGGCTAGGTCGTAAATAGCCTGAAGGCGCCCTCTTCCAGGCAGCATGAATTAGCCGCATGGCAGTTACAGTACGCAATATGCACGGACAACTGCGGCGTTGGCAGCTTCGTCATGCGCGCAGAGTTCACTGTGACGCCATCCCGCTCAGGGAATGTGAGAAGAGGCCATTATTTCAGTGGATGTATTCCGCGCCAGCCCTGCATACCGTGGGAAACGGTCAAGGTTTTTCCACCCGCATCAGAAGGGAATGAACATGAACCGTATCGAGACCGCGGTGAGTAAGGGCGCAGAGGATCTGGTGCCCCTGGAGACCGTGAACGGGATCTCACCGGCCCTGACGCCAGCCCTTTTCGTGGTCCTGGGCGGACTCGCGGTCGCGTTCGCCGTCGGCTGCGCCGAGGGGCACTGCGCGCAGAACCCCGGTGAGGCGATCATCCCGTGCACCAGCGACATGGACCAGATGTCGGTCGGCGACCTGCTCCAGGCGCGCCGCCAGGCCATCTAGCAGGTAAGTTCCGGCCACCGTAGGCGGGAGCCTGGCTCATGTTCCTGGTCGGGCTCCCACCCGGTGTCAGCGAGGGAGACAACATGCGCACGCAATCCCCACTCATCCCGGTCGAGCAAGCACTCCGCCGTACCGAGCTGATAACAGCCTGCGGCATTATCCTGGCCTGCCTCGAAAATTTGTCTAATCCACGGGCATTCGACGACGACGGCTTGATGAGCTGGCAGGTCGGCCGGACGAGGTTCAAGTGGACCGCGGACAAGCGAGCCGACATCCTCAACAAGGTCATGTCCCCTCCTGGCTATCAGTCGGTCATCGCGCTGCGAATGGCCGCCGCGGCTGTCGTGCTCAGTCAAGAGTCTGAGCGAAGGAACAAGGCAGTGGCGTACTGGATTCTCGTGCTGACAAATCTGCTCCTCTCGCTACGGCACAACTTTGGCGGTGACGGCTCCGATCACATGAATATGGTGGTCTCCGCCGCGCTGGCGATCGGCAGCCTGTTCCCTGGCGACGCGAGGGCTAAGGAGGCATGCGCCTGGTTTGTCACAGGTCAGTCGTGCCTGTCCTATCTCGCCTCCGGCGTCTCCAAGCTGACGTCCACATACTGGCGCAATGGCGAGGCGATGACTGGTATTTTCCGGACGCATACCTATGGCGATAAACGGCTCCACCAGGTGCTGCAGAAGTCGCCGCTGCTGTCGAAAGCGGGCGGCTGGTCTGTCATTCTCGGCGAGATCACGTTCCCGCTGGTCCTCCTCACGCCGAAGAAAATCGCCCTCGGAATTCTCGGCACCGGCGTTTCCTTCCACCTCGGCAACGCGGTGTTCATGGGCCTGAACCGGTTCGTATGGGCGTTCTCGGCCACCTACCCGAGCGTGGCGCACTGCTCCCGCGGCCTGCGCCAGCCCCGTCTGCTCGGACCAGGTGGTGGTCGATGAGCTCGCCGGCGCCCAGTGCGCAGCGCCAGGTGCTCCGGCTCCTGCTGCCTTACCGGATGCCGCTGGTCATCGCAGTGGTGCTGGGGACGCTCGGAGCCGCGGCCACACTCGTTCAGCCGGTCGTCATAGGCAGGGTCGTCGGCCGCGTCATCAGGCATCAGTCCATCACGATGCCGTTCCTGCTGCTGGCTGGCCTCCTGGTCGCCGAGGGCGTCCTGGCCGCGGCTCAGGTATACGCCCTCGGCCGGGTCGGCAACCGCGCCGCACTCGACCTACGCCGCGACATGGTTCGTCGCCTGCTGCGCGCTCCGCTGGCCATCCACATCGCCCATCAGCGTGGTGACCTGTTCTCCACGGCCGTCGCGGACACCTCGCTGATGGGCAGCATGTTCGCGCAGAGCCTGGCCACGCTCGCGGTGAGCTGCCTGATGATCCTCGGCGCGATCGGGTTCATGGCCTATCTGGACTTGGTCCTGACCGGCGTGATCGTCGGCTGCGTGCTGGTCAGCGGGGTGGTTACCTTCGTTCTCTCGCGCCGGCTCCGCGCCGCCACCGGACGCACCAGGGACCAGGTCGGCGAATTCGGTGCCGCTTTGCAACGCGCGCTCGGCGCCATCAGGACGGTGAAGATCAGCCTCGCGGAGACGCGGGAGGAGCAGCGGATCGGGACCTTCGCCGATCGATCGTTCCGCGCCTCGATGGACGCAGCGAAGCTGGCCGCGCTCATGGTGTCGGCCATGAGCGTCGGGATACAGGCATCCTTCGCGGCGGTCTTCACGGTCGGCGCCTTCCGGCTGGTCGACGGAGCGCTGACCACCGCCACGTTCGCCGCCTACCTGCTATACCTGCTGTACCTGATTACCCCGTTGATGAACTTCCTCATGGGGCTGGCCCAGTTCCAGCAGGGCGCGGCGTCGGCCATGCGCATCACGGCTGTCACAGATTCACTGGTATCCGAGGACGAGCTGGCGCCCGGCGGCTATGACGCGGCGGCCGTCGAAGTCCCGCGGGAAGACCAGGACGCGCCGCTGCTCCGGTTCTCGGATGTCAGCTTCGGCTACCTGCCCGCTGTGCCAGTGCTTCGCGACCTGTCCTTCGAGCTTCCCCGGCGAGGGCTGACGGCGATCGTGGGTCCGTCCGGCTCAGGAAAGTCGACGATCTTCGCGCTCATTGAACGCTTCTGGCCGCTCGGCGCCGGCCGCATCCAGCTGGACGGCAGCGATATCGCCATGCTGCCGCTGCACGAGTTGCGCGGCCGCATCGGGTATGTCGAACAGGACACTCCGGTCCTCAACGGCACGTTGCGTGAGAACCTGCTGTACGCCAGCCCCGACGCGACCGGCGATGACCTGGATCTGGCGATCGACCTGGCCAATCTCAGGGATTGGGTGAACCGGCTGGAGAAGGGCCTGGACACATCCGTGGGAGAGGCGGGCAGTGCGGTATCGGGCGGCGAGCGGCAGCGCATCGCCATTGCCCGGATGCTGCTGCGCGAGCCGGACCTGCTGCTGCTCGACGAGGCGACCTCGCAGCTGGACGCCGAGGCGGCCGAGGCGCTACGCGGTGCGGTCGCCCGGATAGCGCAGCGTTGCGCCGTCGTGGTCATCGCGCACCAGATCACGACGGCCGCCTGGGCAGATCACATCCTGGTCGTTGAGCACGGACGTATCAGGGCCCGCGGCACGCACGAGTTCCTGCTGGCTACCGATGACCTCTACCGGCAGATGGCCGGCGCACCGTTTCCGGCTCCCGGCTCCGATGAGGCACCGCGGATCGGCGAGGCACAAGCGCATCCCGATCACGAGCACGCCAACGGCCAGTTCGCCAGCGCGGCACGACGGGACCGGTGAGAGATGTCCAGCAGGATCAAGCTCACCGGGATTCCCGCGATGCCCGCCGCGCTCGCGCTCGGCGCGACATCGGTTGCGTTGTCCGCGGGATATCAGCGCTACGCGACGCGCCGGGACATGCACCGGTTCCCGCTGTCGGGCCGGCTGGTCAGCATCGGGGATATCCGGCTTCATGTTCACGTCACAGGAACGGACCAGGCGGGACCGACCGTGCTCTTCGAGGCAGGGCTGTCGTGCCCGCTGGACGCGTGGGCGTGGATTCAGCCCGCCGTCTCGCTGACGGCGCCGGCCATCAGCTACGACAGAGCCGGGCTGGGCGGCAGTGATCCGCGCCGTGGCCCGCGCACAGCGGGCGAGATGATGGACGATCTGGACGCGCTGCTGGCCGCGATCGGCGCGGAAGGTCCGTACGTGCTCGTCGGGCATTCTTTCGGCGGGCTGCTCGTGCGCACGTTCGCGGCGCGGCATCCCGCCCAGGTGGCGGGTGTGGTGCTGGTCGACGCTTCCCATCCGGACCAGATCCGGCGGTCCCGGCGGCAGCGCCGGGGACTACCCACCCTGCGCTCCCAGATGCAACAGGCAGCGACCATGGCCTGGCTGGGATTCAACCGGATTACCAAGGTGAACGTGGTGACCGGGATCAGCGGGTTGCCGCCAGCCGACCGCGCGCGGGCGTGCGCGCGGATGCTGACCCCCAAGGCATGCCGTACCGGAGTCGACGAGCTCACAGGCTGGCTCAGCCACGTCAACGACGAGGTGCGTGGCTGCCAGCTGCCGCCGGACTGCCCGCTGGTCGTGCTCACCGCGGGCGCCATGACCGCCGAAGATCCGGCGCATGACCAGTTCCAGGCCGAACTGGCCGGCCTGTCGGCCAACTCCATCCGCCAGGTCGTGCCGGATGCCGACCACCTGGGGATCGTGATGGACCAGGCCTACGCACACCATGTCACGGACGCCATCGTCCGGGTGGTCGCGTCCGTCCAGTCCGGATCCCCGCTCGCCGCAGATACTTCTTCCCCTGACCAGAGGTGACCATCATGATTCCGCACCCGGCTATCCCGTCCGGACGACTGCGCGCGCTAGCGCACGGCCTGCTCTACGCGCTGTTCGCAAGCTGGATACTGGCCACAGCGTCAACCCAGGATCCCCTGCGGCGACGGCCTGGCCTGCGCAAATTCGACCCGACCGGGCTGTACCTTCCGGACTGGCGGTTTTTCGCCCCCCGCCCGGCGACCGCTGACACCCACCTCCTGGTACGGGATCAGATGGCAGACGGGACGCTGACCGCGTGGCGCGAAGTAGCGCCCTCACAGACCCGCCGTCTCAGCCATATCCTTTTCTACCCGTCACGCCGTACGGAAAAGGCCATCGCCGACGCGTCCCACGCGGTCCACGCCTACGCGACCGCCAATGTCCTGCCCAAGAAAGAAGATATCCAGCTTTCCATCGGATATCTTTCGCTGCTCAATTTCGTGACCAATCAGATCCCGCATACCGATGGAGCGGTGAAGACACAGTGGGCGCTGGCGACCTCCGGGGGATACGACGAGAGCGAGGAGCCGGACGTTACGTTCCTGTCGAATCTGCATCGGCTGGGGTGACGCGCCCGCGCCCACCTGCCTGACACCGCAGACGGAACTGAGATGACCGCAGTAATAATAGTCGGCGACAACTGCATGGACGTCGCCAATCGCGAATTGCTCCGCACGCTCGCCCCGGATCTCGACTGGCTACGGGTCGTCAGCGACCTGGACGAACTGTACGCCGAGGCCGCGTCGGCAGTGGCACCGGTAGTCGGCATCCTGCACGGCGAAAAGATGTCAGCCTGCGTCGGTGAGGCGGTGTGCGCGCTCGCCGACCGGATGGGGACGGGGGGGCTGATCGTCGCGCTGCCCGCGGGCCACCAGGAACGCATTGCGTACGCGATGCGGGCCGGAGCGCGCGGCTGCGTGCTCACGGACAGCCCGGCCGCCGAGCTCGTCACCGCGATCAGAGCGGTGGCCGTCGGTCACCTTTACCTGCCCTCTGCCTTCCTCTGCGAACTCGCCGACACGCTACTGATGCTGGCCTTCCGGCAGCGCACCACAGGTACCGAACGAGAACTCACCGAGCGCGAACTCGAAGTCCTCGGCCAGCTTGCCCTGGGCCGTTCGAACTCCGAGATCGCGTCCAGGTTGTTCATATCCCCGACCACCGTGCATTCCCACGTGCTGAGCATCCTGCGGAAGCTCAATGTCCGCAATCGAACGGAAGCCGTGGCGATGGTTTACCGCGGCGGGATTCTCCAGCAAGCTCGCGGCGCACAGGTCGTCGCGCGATTACTGACCTGCGACGCGGGTCGTCGCAGGTCTTCGACGGAAAGATCGTGAGGACTGACAATGGGACCAGGGAACGTGGCGGATTCATACGACGTGCTGGTGGTCGGCGGCGGGCCAGCCGGCGCCACGGTGGCCGCGCTGCTGGCCAAGCGCGGGCACCAGGTACTGCTGCTGGAACGTGAGACGTTCCCGCGGTATCACATCGGTGAGTCCCTGATCACCGGCATGCTCGACATCATCGCCGAACTCGGCCTCACGCAGCGGCTGGATTCGATGGGCTTCCCGCGCAAGCACGGGATCACCTTCCGGTGGGGGGACGACCAGCAGCCGTGGAGTGTGACGTTCGCCGAGGCCAGCCGCTACGAGTACTCCTATCACGTGCGCCGCGACGAGTTCGACAACCTGCTGCTGACCCGGGCGCGGGAACTCGGGGTCCGCGTGATCGAGAATGCCGTCGTGAAGGAGACTCTCACGGACGGCGGCCGGGTGGCCGGCGTCCGGTTCGCGATGACCGGCGACGATCGCGGCCGGCCGCGTGAAGTCCGGGCCCGGTTCGTTATCGACGCCTCCGGGCAGGCCCGGATCATCGGCCGGCGGCTCACGCCAGTGACATGGCACAAAGATCTCCGCAACATCGCCATCTGGACCTACTTCTCGCCGTACACACCGCTTCCCGGCGCGCAGGCCAGCCACATCCTGGTGGAGGCCACCGAGCGCGGCTGGTTCTGGGGGATACCCGTGTCCGAGACGCGACTGAGCGCCGGGTTCGTCACCCCGGCCGCGACGTTCTGCGGCTCGGCGTCAGACCCGGAGGCCTTCTTCACCAGCCAGCTCCGTGACAGCAGGGTCATCAAGGATCTCATCGCGAGTGGCAGCCGCGTCAGTGAGTTCCGGACGACTCGTGACTGGTCCCACGCATCGGACCGGTTCCAGGGTCCCGGGTGGCTGCTCGTCGGCGACGCGGCCACGTTCATCGATCCGCTGTTCTCCTCCGGCGTGTGGCTCGGGATGAGCGGTGCCTGGCTCGCCTCCCGCGCCGTGGACCTGTCCCTGCGGGATCCGGAAGCGGAGGCTGAGCAACTCAGCCGCTTCGAGCGCCTTTACCGCCAGCTCGCCACCGACATCCTGGCCTACGTGCGGTACTTCTACGACCCGACCCGCAAGCAGGAGGACTACCTGCAGCGGGCGCAGTCGGCGATGGAGATCGCTACCGGCCAGTCCCGGCTGGCCTTCATCGCGCTGATCTCCGGAATCAGCGCGGTCGCGGAGTATTCCGAAGAAGAGCTCATGCAAGCTGGGACCGGCAGCTAGCCGCGGACCGGTGGGGCGATATGGCGGGGATCCCCGTGGAACGGGGATCCCCGCCGGTCAAGGTTCCCTCCAGCGCGGCATCGGTCCCGCCGCGGGAGGTGTTACCGGCCACCCGCCGAAGCGCATAGACGTGCGATCACCCGCATCCGGCTACGCCGCCGCGCTCCGGTCAACCGCCGTGGGTCAGGCGTCCTGCCGAGCCGCGAGCAGCTCACCGATGGTGGGCGCGTCCATGATGCTCTCGTCCAGCTGGACGGCGTCTTCCAGAGTTCCCACCCCGCCATGGAGGTTGTAGCCCACCACATACGCGATGCCGGCCGCCGCCAGGAACAGGCCCCACAGCGCGATGGAGACAGGAGTCACCGCCGGGTCGACGGTCAGGGGCTCCAGCTCGCAGCGCTCCGCGGCAAGTTCGATCCGGTTCATATCGTGGATCCTTCCGTTCCGGCCGGCCTCGGTCAGGCCGGTCCTTGTCCGATCCGGTCGTTTTTCGACCGGCACAGCCCGAAACGTAAGCCGGGCGGATAACCCGGGACATCCACCAAATCGAGGATCTTCGTCCAGCCAGTAACTTGGGCCGCTTCGGCCTCGTCAGCGCACGGCTTAACCTCGGCGCCGCGCCTGGCGGCATCCTGGGGCGCCTGCCCGGCGCGCCGGGGCGCCTGCCCGCTCCGCCGCCGCGGCCGTCCGGAAATCCGGTCACACCGCCGCGGCCGTCCGGAAACCGGTCACACCGCCGCGGCCGTCCGGAAACCGGTCACACCGCCGCGGCCGTCCGGAAACCGGTCACACCCGCCGCATACCGCGGAGGAAAGATAATTCCCGCGGTAGGCTGCACGCATATCACCGGGGTACGGCTGCGCGCATACCGGGCGGATATGGGCATAACGCGCAAATCTACTCGGCGCAGGCTCGCGAGTGCGCTTTGGTACACGTCCGTACCATAGCCATACCGCGCTGCGGGCAAGAATCTGGATCGTAATATTACGGGCAGTATGGCGGTACCGGGCGGGGGCATTTCTGCGTCGCCCTGGGGATTGGCCATGCCGCCGTCAGGCGTACTGTCGCGTGGTCGGATTGCGGGATTGTGCCGGCATCCGCCGCCCTCAGTGCCATCGGTACAATGGACGCGATCACAACTGCCGTGGTCAGCAAGGCCATGCGACTGGCATTCGATATCCTCATGAGAATTCTCCTTAACGCCGAGGGAGCGACCAGGCCGCGGCGCACAGCGGCATCCGGGCGCGCTTGCGGGCTGGTGATCTGCCGCCCCTTCATCTCTCGATCGCGAAGTGCGATGGCTACCGCGAGCGTCCGGTTCTCGCAGTTCAGCTTGGCTAGGATGTTTGCCACGAGCCGCTTGGCGCCGTGCTGCGAGATGAGCAGCTGCCGGGCGATCTGCTTGTTGCTCAGCCCTTTGACCAGCAGGTCCAGGGTCTGCTGCTCCCGTGGAGTCAGGCTGGCCAGGCTCGATTGCGGCCTGCGCTCGGCCCCGTTCGCGGCAGCGATCAGGTTCCGGGCCATGGCGCCCGGCATCGGAATCTCCCCGCAGTGCATCCGGGAAATAGTTGTCCGCAGGACGTCTACACTAAGCTCACGTTGAAGTATGAATCCGTGACAGGGGGTCCTGAACGCCTGCTCGAAATACTCGCCGGTATCGTCTTCCAGGATAACGATGATCTTGGTGCCGTTGGCCGCAGCATTTTCCAGTGCCGCTTCCGCTGGCGCCTCAGTAAACTGACGGCCGCAGAGGATAAGTATATCCAGTCCATTATCCGGCAGTGCGGATCCCGGCCTGCATTCCTGCACGTCCTTGATAATGTCGGTGGCTTCCAGCATTGCCCGCAGGCCGAAGCTGATCACCTCACTCGCGACGAGCAGGCCCACAGTCAGGCCACCCGGATCAGAAGCCGTACGCTCGGCGCCATTGCGCGAGAGCGTGCAGGCGGAAGCGACGTCGGCTGTCATGCTGCGCTACCTCCTGTGACAGGTTACGGGCTCGCTGTCGTAACCTGCCGGGATCGCTAAGAGAGTTCCGGTCTTCCTAGCTTCAACGCTATCCGGCAGCGCCTTTCACGTCGCTATCACTGGACTTAACATGAACGTTCAAACACGCAGTTAATGCGCACCCGGAATTCGTGGCCGGTGACACGGACGAGACGGCAGGCCTCAGGTGCTGGCAGATACCACGCCGAACACGCGGCGCAGGACCGCCTGCGCCGCGTGAAGGCCGCACATGCCGTGGACCCCCGGTCCCGGCGGGGTAGCCGACGAACAGAGGTAGATTGACGGATTCCCGGTCGCGTACGGCACCCGCGCGAAGAGCACCGGTCGCATCATCCCGTGCAGCCCGTTGCAGCGTCCGACCAGGATGTTTCCGCCGACGTTGTTCGGATTGCGCTCTTCGATCTGGGCCGGCGTGATGACATTGCGCGCGATCACCCGGTCGGCGAAGCCGGGAGCGAATCTCTCCAGCTGCTTCTCGACAGACGGCACCACGTCCCCGCGCCATCCGGCGGGCACGTGAGCGTAGACCCAGAACACATGCTTACCAGCGGGCGCGCGCGTAGGGTCGAACACGCTCGGCTGGGACGTGATCAGGAACGGCGCCACGGGAGCGCGCCCGTGGTTAGCGGACCACAGTGATTGCCCGATCTCGTGCGCCGATGCCCCGACGTGTACCGTTCCCGCGCTGCGGCATTCCTTCGCGCGCCACGGCACCGGGCCGTCCAGCGCGTAGTCGATCTTGAACGCCGCTGGCCCGTACCGGTACCGGTCCACCCGGCGCAGCCATCCGCGGGGCAGCCGGGAACCGGCGATGCGGGCCAGGTCGCGCGGCGCGACGTCGAACAGGTAGGCGCGGGCCGGGGGCAGTTCGTCAACGGACCGGATCGGCCGGTTCAGGTCGATCACGCCGCCGAGGTCGGCCAGGTACCGGGCGAGCGCATCAGCCAGCGCCTGCGCCCCGCCGCGCGGGAACGGCCAGCTGACCTCGTGGGCCGCGAGCGCGAACATCAGCGCTACCCCAGAGGTGAGCGGCGATCCCAGCGGCGCGAGCACGTGCGCGGCGAGCCCGGCCAGCAGCGTCCGCGCTGGCTCATCCCGGAACCACCGGATGAGCAGGCCCGCGGGCAGGGCCGCGCGAGCTCCGAAGCGCGCCATGAGCAGCGCCGATTCCGGCATCCCCGCCGTCTGCGGCCTGAGCAGGTCCGCGGAAAGCCGGTCCCACTGGCCGACGAATGGCCCGAGTAGCCTGCGGTACCTGTCGCCGTCCGGGCCCAGCGCCGAGACGGTTTCGGCGAAGTCATGGCCGATCACCGCGGCGGACCCGTCGGCAAGGACCTGAGCGAGCGGGATATCGGGCCTGACCCAGGTAAGCCCGTACCGGGCCAGCGGCATCGTCCGGAACGCGGGCGAGCCCACGGCCAGCGGATGAACCGCCGAGCACGGATCGTGCCGGAAGCCAGGAAGGGTAAGCGCCTCGGTTCGCACGCCTCCGCCAGCCGCTGGCCCGGCTTCGCACAGCAGTACCGAAAGGCCTGCCCTGGCAAGCACGATCGAGGCGGTCAGGCCATTAGGACCAGCTCCGACAACAACGGCGTCGAATGTCATTATTGACTAATAGTAATATACTGGCCCTGCCGGGATCATCCACCATATGGTGGATGATCAGGAGGCGCCGCCTGCGTACGCTTGTATATGTGCGATCGCTCCTGGCCGAACCTCGGGCTGGCCGACGAGCCGTGACATTCCCTATTTACCAGTACACCTTGCGAAACGGCCTGCGGGTGGTGCTCGCGCCAGATCGCATGGTGCCCGTGGTGGGTATTTCCGTCGTCTACGACGTGGGCTTCAGATCCGAGGCGGAAAACAACGCCGGCTTTGCTCACCTGTTCGAGCACCTGATGTTCGAGGGTTCCGCGAATGTCCGCAAGCTGGAGCACTTCAGGCTGGTCCAGGGGGCCGGCGGCACGGCCAACGGGGTAACGCACCTCGACTACACGGAGTTCTTTGAGCTGCTCCCGGCCAATGGCCTGGAACTCGGGCTCTTCCTGGAAGCTGATCGCATGCGGTCACCGGTTATCACTGCGGCGGAAATCGCCAACCAGGTAGACGTCATCGCGGCCGAGATCCGGTCGAAGGTGCTGTCCAGGCCGTACGGCGGGTTCCCGGCGGCGAAGGTCCCGCCGGTGCTCTTCAGCTCCTTTCACAATTCACACGACGGGTACGGCGGCATTGGCGAGCTGCGTGCCGCGTCCGTCGCTGCGGTGGCCAGATTCTTCCGGACGTACTACTCCCCGCGGAACGCGGTAATGGCCGTCGCGGGTGACTTTGATTGCTCGGCTGCCGTCCGGCTCATCGACAGGTATTTCGCCGGCATAGCGGCGACGCCGGCTCCCCGCCGCCCTGATTTCACCGAGCCTCCGCTGCCCGCCGACCGGCACACGTCGTATACCGACCCACTCGCGCCGCTGCCCGCTTTCGCGGTCGCCTGGCGTGTACCCGATCCCATCACGGATCGCGCGGCGTACCTGCCGTACCTGGTGCTCAACGCGGCGCTCACCGACGGCGCCTTTTCCCGCCTCGCTGGACGGCTGGTGGCCGGCCAGCGGATCGCCACCGATGTCGCCGGCCGCCTGGGCGCCGGGAACGAGCCATTCACGGCGCGGAACCCCAGTTGCCTCATCTTGTGGGGGTTGCTGCTGCCCCAGGCGTCAGCCGACGCGGCGCTCGGCGCTATCGACGCCGAACTCTGCCGTATCGCGGAGGACGGCCTGGCGCCTGACGAACTGGACAGGGTCCGCGCGAGGCTGACCGCCACCCTGCTCGCCGACCTCGACCGCGTTCAGGACCGGGTGCGGCGGCTCGCGGTGACGACCTGCCTGCACGGTGATGCCCGCGCCGCCGTCATGCTCGCCGCCGGCATCGGCGAGGTCACCAGCGATCAGGTCGCCGCCGTGGCGGCGAGCATGCGTGCCTCCAGCCGGGCCGTGGTCGAGGTGATCCCTGGGGGCGGACCATGACACGGCGGGTTCCCGGCCTCGGTGCTCCGCGTGACCTGGTCTTCCCCGTGGTCGCCGAGCGGACGCTCGTCAGTGGCCTGAGCGTCGTCGCGGTCCGCCACGGTCAGGTCCCGCTCGCCGAGATCCGGCTGCGGGTGCCGTTCGCCGGCGTGAACGGCGCGCAGGCGGGGCTGCTGTCGAGGACATTCCTGTCCGGGACGGCTGCGAGGACGGCTGCGGAGATTGAGGCAGAGGTCCAGCGGCTGGGCGGCCGCCTTGCGGCGACAGCCGACGCGGACGAGTTCGTGGTCAGCGGCGGCGGTCTGGCCGACGGCCTGCCGCGGCTCTTGCACGTACTCGGCGACGTCCTGAGCCGGGCCGCCTACCCTGCGGCCGAGGTGAGCGTGGCGCGAGACCGGCTCGCCCAGCATGTCAGGGTCGCGAAGAGCCAGCCGGCCTACGCCGCGCTGGAAGCGCTCAACCGGCTGATCTACGGAAACCACCCGTACGCGAACCAGACCCCGGATCCCGCCGACATCATGGCCGTAACCGCGGATGACCTGCGCTCCCTGCACGCTGCCCGGCTCCGCCCAGCGGAAGCGACGCTGTTCATCATCGGTGACGTAAACCTCGATGCGGCGCTCGACGAGGCTGAATTCGCGCTCATGGACTGGAAGGGCACCGATCCGTTCCCACCCGTACTCTCGCTGCCCCCCATGCCCAGGATCCCCTCGCGCCCTCGGATGGTAGCGCTGGCCGGCTGGCCCCGCGCGGTCCAGGCCTGCGTGCGGGTGGCGATGCCCGTGCTGCCCCGCACGTCGCCGGAGTACGCGGCGTTCCAGCTTGCCCACTTGATATTCGGCGGCTATTTCTCGTCCCGTCTGGTAGAGAACCTGCGCGAGGACAAAGGGCTGGCTTACACTCCGCAGTCGGCGATCGTGCACCTGCTGGCCGGATCGGTCGCGTTGGTCTGCGCCGATGTTCCAGCGGACGCTGCGGCGGCAGCGCTGGCGGAGATCTGGCGTGAGCTTGACCGCGGCCCGGACGCGCCCGCCGGGGAAGGCGAACTCCAGCGGGCGCGCCAGTACGCGATGGGGTCGCTGACCCTCAGCCTCGCCAGCCAGGCCGGCGTGGCCGACACGCTGACCGCCCTGGCGAAGGACGGCCTGGGACCCGAGTGGGTCGCCGAGCATAGCCGGCGGCTGGCGACGGTGACCGGTGAGCAGGTCGCCCAGGCCGGCCGGTACCTGTCGCGCCGGCACGCGGTTTCCCTTGTGCTCGGGGACGCCGAGACGAGCGAGCCAGGGCTCGCCGCGCTCGGCGAGGTCGTCCGCTGCTGAGCGCACTGGGAGAAGACGCGACCGCTACCGCGGCGTCCTTCTGCTGAGCGAGCTCACGTGCGCGCGGCGCGGCCGAGCAGCGCGCTGAGCGCCATGGCGTACGCGGGCACGCCGACGGCGACGATCGCGATCAGGCACTCGGCGAGCGAGCGGGGCCGCCACCCCGCGGTGATCAGGTCACGGAGGGCGGCCAGGACGTAGGTCAGGGGGTTGATGCTGGCGATCGAGGCCAGCCAGGTCGTCATGAACTGCCGCGGGACGACCACAGTGGTAAGGAACACGAACGGGAAGAAGAGCAAGAACGCCTGAGCCATGATCGCCGCGTTCGCGGTCCGGAATGCGATCGCGTACAAGATCCCCCCGTAGGCCAGCGCCCACCCGGAGGCGATCACGACGATGACGACGATGCCGGCCGCCCCGGTGACCGGCCTGATGCCCAGCGCGAAGCCGAGCGCGAGTACGCACAGCGTCGCGAGGACCACCACGCCGGCGTCTGCCACCATGAGCCCGAGCAGCAGCGCGGGCCGGCGGACCGGGGACAGCACCAGCCGGTCGAAGTATCCGCTGGTGATGTCGGTGACGACGGCGATCGCCCTGGTCGCGCCGGTGACCGCGATCAGGATGGCCACGGGCAGCTGGAAGGCACGGACGTCGTGCAGGCCGAGACGGGCGGCGAGCGGCTCGAGCGAGCCGACGAGCACGGCGAAGAAGAACAGCGGCACGAACAGCTGCTGCCCGAAGACGGCGGGCTCCCGCCAGGCCTGGCGGACAGCGCGGACGGCGATGGCCGTGAGGTCCCAGCGGAAACTACGCCGGCGCGCGGCCAGTGCGCCCGGCTCGGATCGTTCATTCATCGTAGGCGTCCTCCCTGGAAGCCATCTGCGATAGCACGTGCTCACCGGTGATCGAGAGGAAGACGTCATCGAGCGTGGGGCACCGCAGGGTTAGGTCATGGACCTGGAGGCCCGCCGCGGTGAGCGCCACGGCTATCGGGCTGACAGCGGCACCGCCGTCGGTGACGGCGATCGTGACCCGGGATCCCTGCACATCCACGGCCCGGACGTGCCGGACCGCGGCGAGCGCCCGCGGCGCGGCATCGGCGCGATCGGAAATCGTCGCCACGACCAGGTCGGTTCCGATCGACCGCTTGAGCTCGGCGGGCGTGCCCTCCGCAACGAGCCGGCCGTGGCTGATGAAGCCGACCCGGTGCGCCAGCTGATCTGCTTCCTCCATGTACTGGGTGGTGAGGAAGACGGTGATCCCGAGATCGCGGTTCAGCCGGCGGATCTCGTGCCACAGCCGAGCCCGGCTGGCCGGGTCGAGCCCGGTGGTAGGTTCATCGAGGAATACCAGGGACGGGTTGTGCATCAGGGCCAGCGCGAGGTCCAGCCGGCGTCGCATCCCGCCCGAGTACGTGCCGACCCGGCGGCGCAGGGCATCGCCCAGGTCGATCAGCTCGCCGAGCTCGCCCTGGCGGCGGCGTGCCTGCCGCCGGTCAAGTCCGTACAGCTTCCCCTGCAGCTCGAGCAGTTCCTGTCCCGTCTGTGACTCGTCAAGGGCGGTCGACTGCAGCGCGGCACCGATGCGCAGCCGGATCTCGCGCTGCTGCGTGCGCGCGTCGTAGCCAGCCACGACGGCAATGCCCTCGGTGGGCTGCAGCAGCGTGCACAGGATCCGGAACAGGGTCGACTTGCCAGCTCCGTTGGGTCCGAGGAACCCGTAGGTCTCGCCGCGGTGGACGCGCAGGCTGATGCCGTCGAGCGCCCAGCGGTCACCGAACCTGCGGCGCACGCCGTAGGTGGCGATCGCCTCGGCCTCCGCCCCCGCGGCGCCGGGGTCCGCGGCCCGTCGTCTGGTCTGCAGCATGCGAATCAGCTCCTGTCGCCGGTCAGTTGAGCGCCTGGCTGCTGGCCGGCCGCAGGACCCGGCCGCGCCGGTTGTCCAGGTGCACGTAGACGCGGTGCAGCCAGCGGTCCCGCCCGTCGTACCGGGGAGTGAAGGGGGTTCGTCCGTGCAAGACGATGCGGTTGTCGACGAACGCCATCTCGCCTGGCTCGAGGACCAGTGCCCAGGACACGTCCATCAGGGCCCGGCCCAGCCGGTCCAGCGCTTCCCTCGCCTCGTTGTCCAGCGGGACGGTGGCGTTGAAGTCCAGGCAGACGTCGGGATCGTCGGCGCTGCCCAGGAGGACACCCTGCGGCCCGGTCTGATCGCCCGACCGGAACGACGGCGGCGGGACGGTCACGAAACGCGGCAGGAACAGCATCTCGCGGTCCACCGGATCGAGCAGCGGCAGAGCCTGGCGGATGGATGCGATCAGCGTGCCGGCTCGCTTCAGGTGATCGTTGCGCAGGCAGATGAGGCCGACGAAGTCCGGGCGGTGCGGGTGGAAGGCGTTCTCGACGTGCAGCTCGAGCGCGACCGACCCCGCGTTGCTCTGAGTCCGCTCGAGACCGCGTACCGGCACCACGTCCTGCACCAGGGCGCCCGCCTTCTCCTGCCGGTAGGCGACGAGCTCGCCCAGATGCAGCGCGATCAGTACCGCGAGCGTCGCGGGCGGCGAAGCCATCCGCTGCACCGACCCCCGGACACTGGGGGTATCCGGCAGCCGGTCCGCCCGGATCGGCAGGCCGCCGATGACCAGGGTTCCCGCCTCCCCGGAGTCGTAGCGGTATCCCCTGAGTGCCTCGGTGAGGCGGACCGGGAGATGGCAGCTGCGCTGCCGGGCCCGCGCCAGCCAGCCGGGATCATCGATCAGCTCCGGCGGGGTGGCCGCCAGTTCCCCGGCCAGGGCCGCCAGGGCGGCTCGCTCGGCCTTGGTCAGCTCCAGCCGGTCTCCTCCGTCGCGTCCGGGCGGCTTCGTGCGCACCTCGAGAATGGTCATCGGCTTGTTTCCTTCCATTTCATTCAGGACGGACGGTGGTGCTCCGCTCCAGCAGCACGCGGACGTCGACTTTGCCGTTCGGTGTCAGCGGGATACGGTCGATGGGAAGGAACGCCGCCGGGATCATGTAGTCGGGGACCGCGGCGGCTAGGTGCCTGCGGAGTTCCGCGGCGTCCGTGCGCTGCCCGGCCGCCGTGGCGACGTGCGCAACCAGCCGGGTGTGCGGGCCGGTCCCGCTGGCGATGACCACGGCGTCGCGGATGTCCGGATGCTCCCGCAGGCTCGCCTCGATCTCGGCCGGCTCGACCCGGTACCCCCGGATCTTGACCTGGCTGTCCACGCGGCCGAGGAAGTGCAGGCTGCCATCGGGGTGCCATCGCGCCCGGTCCCCGCTGCGGTACAGGCGCGACCCCGGCGGGCCGTAAGGGTCGGGGACGAAGCGCTCGGCGGTCAGGTCCGGGCGGCCGAGGTAGCCGCGTGCCACGCCGACCCCGCCGATGTAGATCTCGCCGGGAACGCCCACCGGGACGGGTTCCAGGCTGTCGGTGAGCACGTACATGCTGGTGTTGGGGATCGGCGGGCCGAGCGGGACGAGCTCGGCGCCGGGCCCGGGCCCGACGGGCTGCCCGCTGTTGCCGATGGTGATCTCGGTGGGCCCGTATTCGCTGCCGACCCGGGTGCCACCGGGACCTGCAAGGTCGAGCCACTGGCCCGCCAGCGCAGCCGGGAACGCGTCGCCGGCTGCGATCACGATGCCGGCCAGGTCGCGGATATGGCCCGGGGTGAGCTGGTGCGTCAGCAGGTCCAGCTGGCCGGGGGTCAGCTTGATGAAGCTGTACGGGCCGCCCGCCGCGAGCAGGCGGCCCAAGTCGGCAACCTCGACAGGATCGGGTAGCAGATGGGTGGCCTGTCCGGTGAGCAGGGGAGTGAACAGGTTCGGGATGCCCAGGTCGAACGAGATGGAAGAGAACACCGGCGCCCCGCCGAGCCCCCACGAGGCATAGGCGCCGACCGTCCAGGAAAGGTAGTTGACCAGCCCCGCGTGCTGGATGAGCACCCCCTTGGGGGCGCCGGTCGAGCCCGAGGTGTAGATCGCGTACGCGAGCTGGGTTTCCCCGACGCGGACGCCGGTCGGCCCGGCCGGCTGGGCGGCGATCGCCGCCTGCTCGTCGTCGAGCAGCACGATCCTGCCGCGGAAGAGCGGCCCGATGAGGGGCAGGTGCTCAGCGGTGGTCACCACGAGCGGGCAGCCGGCCTCGGTCAGCATGTGCCGCAGCCGCCCGGTCGGCAGGTCCGGGTCCAGCGGGAGATAGCCCGCGCCCGCCATCCACACGCCGAGCAGCGCGGGCACCAGGTCCGCCGAGCGTCGCAGGCAGACGCCGATCAGCGAGTCCGCGCAGGCGCCAAGTCCCGCGAGGTAATGGCCGACCTGGTGCGAGCGCCGGGCGAGCTCGGCATAGGTCAGGATTCCGTCGGCGGCCCGGACCGCGACGGCGCCCGGCGTCGCGGCCGACTGCGCCTCGATCAGGTCCACCACGCTGGCCGTGCCGCAGTCGGCACGAGTTCCCGTGCTCCACGTGGTCAGCACCGCCGCGCGCTCCTGCTCCGGCAGGCACGCGGCCAGCGCGTCCCCGTCAGGATCGGCAGCCATGGCCGTCAGGACCGCCCGGTGCATCGCCGCCAGCCGCTCGGCCTGCGCCGCGGGGTCCGCGACGCCGGCCACGCATACCCGCAGCTGACCGCCTGCCGGCGTCACCCAGAGCCCGCGGTCTGCGAAGTGCAGCCCGGGCACGACGGTCTCCGCGACGTGGCGCGCCGCGGGACCGTGCCGGTCCCTGGCGTCGAAGATGGCCCGGGTGAACCGGGCCGGGCCCGGCGGCGGGACGGGCCGCGGAAGCCGCGGGCCGTCGCCCTGGGCCGGGTCATCCCGGCCGATCCGCGCCACCAGATCGCGCCAGGTCGTGATCCCGCTCGGGACGGGGACGAGGCGGATGACCGCGTGCAGCGGCTCGGCGCAGGCCGCGGCCACGTCACCGGTCAGGACCTCGGCCGATAGTCCGGGCCCGGCGCTGAGCATGGCGAGCACCTTCAGGTGAGCGGCCAGCAGCACGGCGGGCAGCGGCACCGCGGAGGCGGCCGCGAGGGCCGCGAGCCCTCGCTCGAGGTCTGCGAATTCAGCCGTCGCCTCGGCCCGGCCGCCGGGGCAGTCCCTGCCCCACGGGACCGGCAGGCCGAACGGGACGGCCTGCGCGGGAAGCGACCGGACAGGAGCAGCGCAGGAACAGGCTTCCAGCTCGGCGGCGACGCACGGCGCGTGCCTGATCACGAGGTTGTCGCCGCCCAGCTCCGCGCCCCGGTCCCCAGCTAGCCAGCGCCGGTGGCCGTCGAGCAGCTCGGCGGCCAGGGCGTCCAGGCTGACCGCTTCGGCGAGCACCCGGTGGCAGGACGCCAGCAGGACCCACGCGTCGTCCGGCTCGGTCACCACGGTGAGCCGGAACAGCGGCGCGATGCGCACGTCGAACGGTCGGCCCCGCTCGGCCTCGACCAGCGCCGTGAGCCGTTCCGTCCGGGCCGCCGCGTCCAGACCGCGGTGATCGTGCACCGCCAGCGGCACGCCGGCCGCCGCGTGCACGCGCTGCCACGGCTCGGCCCGGCCGGCCAGCTCGATCGAGGTCCTGAGCACGTCGTGCCGGGCCACCGTGGCCGCGACGGCGGCCAGCATGCCGCCGGACGCGAACGGAGCCGACCGCGCGCGGTAGCCGGCGACGTCCGTGTCCCGGGGCGCGCAGCCGTGCAGGATCGCGGTCTGAGCCGCGGTGAGCGGGTACGTGTCCACCATGTCGGCCTGCGGCTTCGCGTGGCCGGCCGGCCTGGTGAGCCGGACCGGCCCGACGCTGACGCGCGGGGGCACGTCCCTCACACCGGGCGCGGTCATGCCGGCCTCCGCTGGAGCGGCGCGGGATCCGCCGGATCGGCGGTCGTGCCCGGGAGCCGGCCGGTGACCGTGACGGACCCGGGTGCCAGGTGCGGCGGGAGCTGGTCCCGCGCGAATTCCCGCAGTGCCGACGCGATGGACTCGGCGGCGTCGCCGGCGGGCCCCGGGGAATTCGTCAGCCGCCACGCGCCCGCCGGGCCGGCCTGGTAGGGGGCGATGTGCGCGGGGTCGGCGGGCGGCCGGAACAGGACGTCGACGGCACCCTCGGCGCTGCTTCCCGTCCAGGTGACGACCGGACGGTAGTTGTGCCGCTCGCCCAGGACGCAGAGCTGCTCGGGATCCGGATCGCGCGATCGGGCGCCCAGCAGACGGCGCGCGGCGTCGGGCCCCTGGCCGTCCTCGATCGCCTGCAGTGCCGCGAGCTCGCCGGCCAGCCGGCCGTTCGGGATGCCGCGGACGTACAGGGGAACGCCCGCCCTGCCGTGCAGCCGCCGTTCCAGTTCGGCCGCGGTACCGACACACGCGCCCCAGTCGAGCGGGACTGGCCGAGCCGGGCACGATCCGGACTGGGGCCGCAGGACTACGTCGTAGCGGTGGCGGGTGAGCTCGTTATGGAAGCTGCCGCGCTTGACCCGGATGTCGGCCGACCGGCCGGGATCCGCCGCCGCCCAGGCCGCGAAGTAATCGGGATCGACCAGGAGCTCAGCGTCCAGCGTGATGTCGCGTGCCACCTCATGGAGGAACTCCCGCCGGCCCACGGCGGGACTGCGGGTCAGCCGGACCGCGGTACGCAAGCAGCGCTCGAGGCGCAGGTTACGGACGTCGCCGATGAAGATGGCCCCGCCCGGGGCGAGGAGCCGCGAGATCCCCGAGATGACCTGCGCCAGGTACTCCTCGCCCGGGAAGTACTGCACCACCGAGTTCAGGACGATCGTGTCGAAGAAGCGGACTGGCAGGCCCGTCAGGTCATCTGCCGCCTGGTGCCGGAGGACGACGCGCGAGTCCTGGCCGTCGTCGCGGGCCAGCCAGGCAGCGACCCGGTCCAGCGCCGCCGCGGACAAGTCGGTCGCCCAGTACCGCTCGCAGGCGGGAGCCAGGCGGGACAGGAGTAGGCCGGTCCCGACCCCGATCTCCAGCAGTCGGCGTGGCCGCAGTGACCGGATGCGGCGTACCGTCGCGTCCCGCCATTCGCGCATATGGTCAAGCGGGATGGGCCTGCCGTCGTAGCTGCTGGCCCAGCCGGAGAAGTCCGCACCGGCGGTCCCGCCGGCGTCGGCGTACAGCGAGTCGTACACTTCCCGCCAGCGGCTGACCACATCGCTTTCCGCCGCGGCGGCGGCGTGCCTGGCCGTGGAGCGGCTGGCCGGGACCACGTGCGCGACGATGGTCTGCGACGGGGCGTCGATCACGGCTTTCGCGCGGGCGACCGCAGGGTGGCGCAGCAGTACCGCCTCGATGTCGCCGGGAACGACGGGGATGCCCCGGATCTTCACGTGCCGGTCGCGTCGGCCGACGAGCTCGAGCGCGCCGTCGGCCCGGTGGCGCATGAGATCGCCGGTCCGGAACAGCCGTGATCCTGGCCGTGCGGGGTCGTTCGGGAAGCGCCGCGCGGTCAGATCCGGACGGCCGGCATAGCCGGCGGCCACCAGATCTCCGGCGACGCAGGCCTCACCCACCTGCCCGCGCCTGACCCGGTGCCCGTCGTCGTCGATCAGCCGGATGCTGGCTCCGGGGACCGGCTCGCCGACGACGGCGATATCCCCGGCGGCCGGTTCCGGCTCCAGGCGGAGGTACGCGCAGCTGCCGGCGGTCTCGGCCCAGCCGTACTCCTTGGTCACGGTAACGGCCCGGTGCCGCAGCCGCCAGCGCGCCAGGGACGAGCCGGCGACGACGTCGCCGTAGAGGACAAGCTCGTCGATCGGTGCTGCGTCCGCGGGCAGCAGGGCGAGCTGCCGCAGGTCATCGGCTGGCATCCGGAGCATGGCGGGCCGCAGCCCGCTGGCCGCCGCCTCGCCCGGCGGGCACACCAGCACGGTGGCGCCCGCGGACAGCGCCGCGAACAGCGCGGCGGGTGCCGGGTCGGCGGCCTGGGTCACGCTGGCGGCCACGATGCCCTGGTGCGGATGCAGGGCGGCGGCGGCGGCCACGGCCGCGGCCAGCGACCGGTAGGTGATCAGCACACCGGCGGGCGCCCCCGCCCCGGCTGAGCTGAACTGCACGAACGCCGGCGTGTCGCCGGCCAGCGGCAAGCGGCCGGGTTCGCCCGGCGCGTCGGCCGGCAGCGCATCCAGCGCGGCCAGCTGCGCCGGGTCATCCAGCAGCAGGGGCGCGGGCCGGGTCCACTGCCACGCGCGGGCCGCGGCCGACGTGGTGATCGCGCAGGTCGGCGCCGCCATCGCGGAGCACAGCCCGGCCCACGCGGCGGGCGCCGCGACGTCTACCGGGACGCAGACGGCGCCGGCCTTCAGCACGCCGAGCATCGCCGTGACGAGCTCAGCCGAGGGCGGCAGCGCCACCGCCACGCAGCGGCCAGGTCCGGCGCCGCGCGCCAGCAGCAGGCGCGCGAGCTGGTTTGCGCGAGCCTGCAGCTGGGCGTAGCTGAGCTCCCGCTCCCCGTCGGTCACCGCTGGCCGGTCCGGACAGCGCGCCGCCTGGGCCGCGATGAGCCGCTGCACGTTCATCTGGCCGCCAGAGCCAGATCCGGCTGCGGGATGAAGCCGATCTCGCGCAGTTGCGCGAGGCACTGAGCCAGATACCCGGCTTCGACCCGTGGCGCGGGCAGTACGCCGGCCAACGCGGCCTGTGCCCGCTGGGTGGCGTAGTCAGGTTCCCGCCAGCCGTCACGGGCCGCGCGGACCCACGGTCCCACGACGGAAAGGACGAGGTCCCAGCCGCTGGACTGGTCGCGCTGCGCCAGGCGGACGAGCCTGGCGTACCAGCCCTGCAGGTCCGTTCGCACTGCCGGGTAGCCGAGGGCCTCCATGGCCTCGGCCAGGTCGTCGAAGCTGACCGGCTCGGCGGCGAGCAGATGGAAGTAGCCGCCGGCCGCGCTGTCCTGCCGCGACAGCCACGCCATCGCGGCGGCCACGTAGTCAACCGGAGATACCGGCAGCCCTGCGGCCACCGTGGGCACCACCCCGAGCTCGACGCATGCGCGGGTCAGCTCGCTGACGACGTCGCCAAGCTTCCAGTGCGGGCATTGCGGGCTGCCGATCAGCCGCGCCGCCCGGTAGACAGTCACCGGTACGCCGCGCTGCATGGCGAGCGCGGCGATGCGCTCCGCCACCCACTTCGACTGGACGTAACCGTTGCCGAGGTGGGGAGGCTCCTCGCCGAGGGCGCATTCGGCCCCGGCGAGCGCCGGGTCCTGGTGCTGTGTCAGCTCGGCCGGCGACACGCAATGTACCCGTTTCGGGGCGCCGGTCACGGCTAGCCGGAGGATCTCCCGCATCGCGCCGACGTTGACGGCCCTGAGCTTCCGGTACGGCGGCAGGACGTTGACCACCGCACCCAGGTGGTAAATCGCCTCGGCCTCGTCGGCCAGCTGCTGGAACTGTCCCGCGGCCAGCCCGAGATCGGGTTGCGCGAGGTTGGCCGGCCAGGCGCTGATCCGGCTGGCGAAGTCCTCCTGCCACAACCCGGCGCCGGTCAGCGCGTCACGAACCCGCCGGGCGGCCGCGTCCGGAGACTGGGCGCGCACCAGGCAGGTGACGGGGACGGCGGTGGTGCGCAGCAGCCAGCCGACCACGGCGGTGCCCAGGTAGCCGGTGGCGCCGGTCACCACGACCGGGGCCGACGTCGCGGCGGGAGGGCACGGGCCGGCGGCCGCGACCTGCGCTGCCAGGCTGATCTCCGCGCGCAGGTCCACCTCGGTTGGCTGTCCCGGAGCCGACCCGATTGCGCCGCCCGCCTCGATGATGGCGGCGAGCTGGGCGACCGTAGGCTGCTCGAATAGCGCGCGTAGCGGGACGGGCGTCTTCCACTGGTCTGTGATGCGGTTCGCCGCCCGCGTCCCGAGCAGCGAATGCAGGCCGAGGTGAACGAGGTCGTCATGGATACCGACATGCGGGACATCCAGCAGCTCCGCCATCAGCGCGGCCAGTGCGCGTTCGGTCTCGGTGCGGGGACTCGCGTCGTCCTCACCGGGATTCCCGGTCGGCGGCGGTGCCGGCCGGGCGAGCGCCGTCTGCTCGCGCGGGCCGATGAGCGAAGTAAGGTCGCGCAACGCCGGTGGCGGATCAACCGCGATCCGCGCCAGGGCATCGCGGGTGCGCTCGAGCATGAGCCGCGCGTCCGCCGGGGCGAAGCGGCGACGATCGTAGACCAGGCGCATGGGCAGGTCGTCGCCCGGCATGACCATCAGGACCAGCGGCAGGTGCGGACGGGTGTCCACCTCGATCCCCCGTAGTTCAAGATCCTCGCCGCCGAGAGTGAACGCCGGCAGCGGCATGTTCTGGAAGGTGACAGAACTCTCGAACATCTCCGCGCCGGCCTCCACCGAACTCCACCGCCGGAAGTCGGCCAGGCCGGCCCCTGCGTGATCACGGCCGGAGGCGATTGATTCCTGCATCTCGAGCAGCCACTCAAGGGTCGGCCGGTCGTCGTCGACCCTGCTCCGCACGGGGATGGTGACGACCATGCAGCCGACGGTGGACTCACTGGCGGGCAGCTCAGCCGGGCGGTGCGCGAGCGTGGTGCCGACCACCACGTCGCGCGCGGGCAGGCTGCCGGCCAGGACGAGCGTCCACGCGGCCTGGGTGAGAGTATGCATGGTCAGCTTGTGCCGGGCAGAGAATTCCCGCATGCCAGGGGCGATCTGGGTGAGGGGAATCTCCAGCCAGCCGGAGGGAAGCTCCCCAGCGGGCAGATCTGGTATCGGGCCGAGGTCCAGTCGCGGCGGGGTGCCGTAGCCGGCCAGGCGTTCTCGCCAGCTGCCCTCGACATGACGCGGATCCTGGCGCTTCCACCAGGCTACGTAGTCGCGGTACCGGCCAGCTGGCTGCAGACCGGGTCCCCGGCCGTTGCGGAACGCCCGGTAAGCGGCGGCGAAGTCGGACAGGATGATGCCGA
>Ga0335078_10000328_pt1 | contig 76012 bp, 60 predicted proteins | sample Lox_Sample_32_FD_206711 | JGI IMG/M metagenome (GOLD analysis project Ga0335078, IMG submission 206711) | Soil microbial communities from Loxahatchee National Wildlife Refuge, Florida, United States - Lox_Sample_3.2 | ecosystem: Environmental > Terrestrial > Soil > Wetlands | place: USA...
TGCTCCACTGAGAACCGCTTGCGCTTCATTGAGCAAAATCCTCCTTCGTCGGATTTTGCCGAAACTCGCTCTCAAACTGGATTAACTTTCGGGGTGCCGATCAGCCTTGACTGCTCCCGCCACGTCTGCGATGGGAACCTGAGGATCAACTCGGTGTTGATAGAGCAGATCGATCGTGTCGACCTTGAGCCTTCTTAGCGAGCCCTCAACACTTTCTTTGATGTACTCCGGCCGGCTGTTCAGACCGACTGGATGCGGATCTTTCGCGGAGTCAATCTGAAACCCGAACTTGGTCGCGATCACCACCTGGTCACGCACAGGAGCGAGAGCTTCGCCCACCAGTTCTTCATTCACGAACGGACCGTAGACTTCGGCGGTATCGAAGAAAGTGATGCCGCGTTCGACCGCTGCCCCGCATGAGCGCGATCATTTTCCTGTCTAGTTCCCGCGACCGGACCCTGACCGGCGCTCATCCTTCATGCAGCCCAATCCGATGGCCGAGACTTCAAAATTGCTTTTGCCAAGTTTGCGTTTTTTCATATTTGCTTCCGTCCCTCCCTCTCATCCTTTCAGGCTACCGAACCTGCCGAATGATTGCCTATTCCTGTCGCTGTGTGCGATTTGATGCATGTGTGTGGCAGATTTACTGTACTGTATGTTTGGAACGCCACCGAGATCAGGCACGCCTATTGGGCGGGTATCTTCAGCCATGCCACGGCGGCGCTCGCTATGGCGAGCAAGGCGCAGAGCAGCATAATCACTCGAAACCCAAATACGAATGCCTGTACGACCGCGGCTCGAATGGTCGCGGCGGTCTGCAGGTCGACACCCGCGGGCGCATGGAGGTCTCCTAGTCTGGATACATTCGACTCAAGCTGGTGAACGACGTCGGCCTTCAGGTCCAGAGAGGCGAGTGAATGTCGCAATGAGTGAGCGAAAGCCGCGACCATCACAATACCCAATAGAGCGATCGCCAGTACCCCTGCGACTCTGGCCACAGCATTGTTAATTCCCGATGCGATGCCAACTCGTTCCGGCTCCACGGAATTCATAACCACCGTTGTCAAGGGCGCGATAGTGATGGCCATGCCCAGTCCAAGAACGGTGAAAGCGGGAAAGAAAGCGGTCCAGTAATGAACCCGCACATCGGGCGCCATAAAAAGAAGGAAACCCACGCCCGCAATGAGAGGACCGACCAGCAGCGGGAGCCTTGGACCGTACTTCGTTACGAGTCCTCCGGACCAGCGCGACAGAAAGGAGACGAGCAAAATCATGGGAACTGCAGCCGCACCCGTCGCCGTCGTCGAGTATTTCTGTATCTGGATCAAGTTCAACGGGAATAAGAAAAAAAAGATGCCCAAAGCCGCATAGAGATAGAGCGTCAACAAATTGGCGCCGCTGAAGCTTGCGGACTGAAAGAGCTGCAATGGGACCATCGGCGTTCGTCCGGTCTTTTCCACGAGTATAAAAAGAACCAGCGCTGCAAAACCGAAAACAAGAGTGCCGATTACGCGAGGATTTCTCCATCCCAGGATCGCTGGTTCGAGAAATCCATATACCAAGGCCGCCAGGCCAGCAGTCACAACCGCGGCACCCAACCAGTCAACCCTTGCAGCAGAGGAACTGCGAGATTCCGGCATGTGCAAGAGCGAGATTACGAGGACAATAGCAGCCAGCGGGACATTAATGAAGAACACCCAATGCCAGGAAACGTGCTCGATCAGCCATCCTCCAAGAATCGGACCCAGAGCAGTAGTGATGGTCGTGAATCCGGCCCAGGTTCCGATGGCTTTACCACGCGACTCCAGGTCAAACGACGAGCTGATGATCGAAAGGCTGCCCGGCACCAGGAAAGCAGCGGCAATCCCTTGTATCGAGCGACACAACACGAGTGCTCTGATGCTCGAGGAAAATCCACAGCCGGCCGAGGCGACCGCGAAGCCAGCTACTCCGAATAAGAACATGGCTCGCCGACCGAAAGAGTCCCCGAGCGCACCGCCAACCAGAATCAGAGCAGAAAGAAACAACCCGTAAGCTTCAATGACCCATTGCACGTCCACCACCGTGGCGTGAAGGCTGGATTGAAGCGCAGGCAGAGCCACGTTGACGGCCGTGCTGTCAATAAATGCCATGCTCGAACCAAGGATCGTGGCTGTAAGCACCCAGGGGCGCGATTTCTCCGCACATGGCGTTCCTCGAGCGCTAGCCTCGATCACTGCCTCGTCACATGGGTGCTTCATCTCGAATCTGGATGCTTATCGATTGCGAATGGATTCCGGGTCAAATTGCAGCCTCGGCAATTTTTGACATCTCACGTCGAAGCCCGCGATTACGCTGGGCAAGATGGGGAGCTACAGGGCCGATCGCGAGGTCATTGCCGCAGTATCCGATGCAGCCGCGCGCTGGCCTTAGCGAATCTTATGAAAAATTGGCACACGCGCAGGATCAGCTTGGACAGAACAATTGGCACTTGAGCCTGTGATACCTAAGGCTTAGCTGCCGAGCGGATGAAACGTTGTTATTCCACTCCGCATAGAACTTCGTGCCTAACGCGCCGCAGGTCAGCCTCTCTGCGACTTTCCCCGAGGAACCAAAGCAACGGCGGCCTCAGTCGTGAGTAGCTGAAACGTGAACGACTCTTGCAGGTACAAACTGACGGCGTCGTCGCTGTGGCTCAAATATCCAATGGAGACGTCCTGCCCGATGTGCAGGCCGAAATCGCCGCCACGGGTAGTGACCACAAAAGCTCCGTGGATAGCAGGGGCCCAAATGATTTTGTCGTCGACGAGCCGCTTAACATGTTCGATGACCGGGTATCCTTCATCGCTGCTTTCGGCGAGCGCAGTGTAAACGTTGGCATCCAGAAGCACAGCGTATGGGCCATTGACCCCAGCGAGCCGCAAGATGGTCAGTGCTTGGGCAATTACGTTCGGGTATTCGCGTACGGAATCAGGCAACGTAATCGGAGAGTTGCTGATGCCTGTCCGGATCCCTACGATTCCTGCAGTAGCATAGCCTTCGAATATGGCACGATCCTCGGCAAGAGCCAGTTTGCGCGCAGCGTCTTTTGCCGGTTGCCAGTCAGAGTCGTTTGCGCCGCGCTCGACATCGTCGACGGCCTGCCGTTCCAGCTTGAAGGGGACCCGCAGCTCGACCAATGCTTTTGCTTCACGCTGCCGCGCGAGAATACCATCCCCAGGCGGCTTGATTGTCGCCAGGTGTCCAGTACCAACGGCAGACAGGATCGTACCAGCCGGCCCATGCAGGTCGACGACACGTCGTCCCGCGAGATGGCGCTTTAACGTGCGCGATGTCTCCTCCTCAATCTGTGCCCAGGCGGCGTCGGAAATAGGAGCCAGGTCGCGATGCAGGTTATTCATTTGAAATTTCTCCTTTCAGGGAACCGATACCGAGCGACCCATCGCTCTTGCCCGAGGGCAGAGAAGAATCCTTTGCTGGCTCAGTCGAGCCGGCAGGCTGAGGCTCGGCGGCGTTCTCGAGAAACCTTACGGAAGGTGCAAAAAATAAATTTCCTGTGACCGCACGACTGAAATCGAGGAGCCGGTCGTAATTGCCCGGCGGACGACCGATGAACATGTTCTCCAGCATTGTCTCAATCGTTTTTGGGGAACGACTGTAGCCAATGAAATAAGTGCCAAATTCTCCTTCAGCCACCCGGCCGAAGGGCATGTTGTCTCGCAAGATCTTGATCTCCTTCCCATCTTCGACAATGGTGGTCAGCGCGTTATGGGCAGAGGTCGACTTGGTGGAATCGTCCAATTCGATGTCAGATAGTTTCGTGCGGCCGATGATGCGCTCCTGCGCCTCCGTGGAGAGTGTGTTCCACGCGTCGAGGTCATGAAGATATTTCTGCACCACGACATAGCTTCCGCCCGCGAATTCGGGGTCCTCATCACCGACGAGTACCGCGTCAACCGCTGCCTGGCCCGTGGGATTTTCCGTTCCATCGACGAAGCCGATGAGATCCCGGTCATCGAAGTAGCGGAATCCATGTACTTCGTCGGCTGTCGAGACGGAATGGCCAATGCGCGCCATGATTTGCGTCTCCAGCTCGAAGCACAAGTCGAAGCGCTTGGCACGGATATGAAACAGCAAGTCGCCTGGCGTAGCTACGGCATGCCGGTCGGCCGCGCGAATCTCACGGAGCGGATGCAACTCCGCTGGCCGTGGCGATCCGAAGAGCTGATTCCAAGCGTCTGATCCAAACGCCAGGACACAGGAAAGACCCGCTTCAATGTCACGGAATCCGACCGCACGCAACAATGCCGGCAAGTCTCCGCAGAAGGATCGAATGATGGTGCGACTATCCGGGTCCGACTTTAGAACGACCACCAGGAAGATTGCGGCGCGAGCAAGCGGTGCGGCCACCGGTTGGGCGATGCCCAGCGCGGCACCACCTGTTACCGGAGCGGTGATCGAATCGGATGCCATCGGTTGTTGACCTTGCGAGACGTAGAAGAGTGCCCTTATATGGCCCACCTGGTATTGGGCCGCAAGCTTATCATCCGCCATTCACCGATGTCCATGTTACGACGCCCACCGATGCAGGCCTGGAATGGAGACGATTTGCCAATCGTGCCGACGCGGCGATCGTAATCGCGCGCCAATTTCGGGCTTCCGATCGAGGCGGGCCGTCCATGAGCTCCGATTCATCGAGCCAGTCTTCTGCCGAAGCCCGGGCCTGCTCCGGGCCACATAACGCTGTCACCGCGCCGATGAACGCGAACAGTTCGCGCTCTGCCAAGTGCGTCTGCTCTTCGTAAATCGAATTGGAGAACAATTCACGCTCGTTCATTCGATTTTCCCTGGCGCTGCCGGGCGCGCAGACACAACTTCATTAAGCCAGAAGCGCGATGGACGAATCTATTGGACGAACGTATTGATCAATACCAAAGTATGGGTTGGACATTTAGGCGCAGAGTAGTGCATCCTTAATGCAACCGCATTCAACTGGGGCGCCGCTCAATATCCTGTGGGGGATATGCTATGAAGAAGATAACGGCTCCCATTCCTTTTGCTGGTTCCCAGCTCGACCAAACGCGGCATGTCTGCGCTTTCTTCAACAGCGCCGACGAAGAGTATCGGGTCTTGCTCCCATTCATAAAAGATGGATTCCAAAGTGGCCATAAGGCGATTCACGTGGTTAATCCGGATCAGCGCCAGGACCATCTGCAACGCTTGGCTGAGGCAGGAATCGACCCGGCAGCGGCGCAGCAGAGCGGACAACTGGAGCTACGCATTAACACCGATGTCTATCTTCCGGATGGCCGCTTCGATCCTGATCGCATGATCGCGGCGTTTGAGCAGGTGGCTAGCGGCAACTCCGGGGGAGGATATCCGCTCAGTCGCATTTGTTGTCGTATGGACTGGGCGGTGAAAGATCAATCGCACGTCGACGATGTCATCGAGTTCGAGTCGCGGGTGAATGATGTATGGCGTCGTCACGAAGACGCGGTCATTTGCACCTACCATCTCGCCCAATTTGGTGGAGACGAGGTAATTGACATCATGCGGACCCACCCGATGGTCATCATCGGCGGAATACTGCAGCAAAATCCCTTCTATATTCCGCCGGACGAATTCCTGCAAGAATTTCGACAGCGCCGGTCCCGCCGGAAGAGCTCGCCCGCGGCGGCCTGATATGAAAGAGCAAGTGCAAGATCCGGGCCGGGAGATCAAGCATCTGCAACGCTGCATGAACGATCTGATTAGCTTGCTCGCCCTAGCAGCTATTTGGCGCGGCAGTGAGCCATCGCACGTTGTTCAAACCCTTCTCGATGTGCTCCTCAATATGCTCAACCTGGATTTCGCATACGCGCGGTTGAGCGATGCATTTGGCGCGATGCCAGTGGAGATCGTCCGGGTCGCCGACCACAGCGAAATCAACCTGCCGACTCAAGAACTTCGCCATCTGCTGGGCCGCTGGCTGGCAGCAGACACTCAAGGCTCCCGCCCGCAAATACAGAGCCGATCAGGAGCTGAAGACATCTCGATCTTCCCCGTGCCGTTGGGCGTACAAGGTGAAATCGGCGTGATCGTGCTAGGTTGTGATCGACCCGGTTTCCCTGAGAAAAACGAAAGTCTTCTTCTGGGCGTAGCAACAAATCAGGCATCGATCGGTCTGCAAGAGGCCAGACTCCTGACCGAACAGAAAGGGGTCGCCAATGAACTCGACCGAAGGGTTGCCGAGCGAACCGCGGAACTGGCTGCTGCCAACCAAGAACTGAGGAAAGAAATTGCTGAGCGCAAGCTGGCAGAAGAAAGGCTCAATCAAGCTCATGCGCAAGTCTTGCGAAGCGAAGAACGGTGGAGGTCAGTCTTTGAGAACTCGGCCGTTGGCGTCGCTCTCACAGACTTGAATGGCCGGTTTATTGCCACGAATCCCGTCTACCAGCAGATGCTGGGTTATAGCGAAGATGAATTACGGCAACTCACTTTTCTCGACATCACTCATGAAGAGAGTGTCGAACAGAATCGGTCGCTGATCGCTGACCTGCTCGACGGAAAGCGCCAGCAATTTCAAATCGAAAAGCGCTACCGCTGTAAGGATGGTCAACCAGTTTGGGTACGGAACAACGTCTCCATCTTGCCAGGCAGCGACCGAGGGCCGCGATTTCTGATGGCGCTCTCCGAAGACATTACGCAGCGGAAACTCTCAGAGGAGGCTCTCGCGAGGGCAAGATCAGAACTGGCAAAGGTGGCAAGCATCACAAGCCTTGGAGTGTTAACCGCGTCCATCGCACATGAAGTCAACCAGCCTCTCTCGGGAATAATCACGAATGCCGGCACGTGCTTGCGAATGCTTTCTGCGGATCCTCCAAATATCGATGGCGCCCGGGAGACCCTCCGGCGCACGATTCGGGATGGCAACCGGGCCTCGGACGTAATCACGCGATTGCGCACGCTTTATAGCAGGAAGGAACCCTCCCCTGAATCGATGGACCTGAATGCAGCGACTCGCGAAGTGGCTGCATTATCTCTGACTGAGCTCCAGAGAAGCGGTGTGATTTTGCGGGAGGACCTGGCGGAGGACCTCCCGCCAGTGGCCGGTGACCGCATACAACTTCAGCAGGTCATTCTGAACTTGCTTCGAAACGCTGCCGACGCGATGAGCACAATCGATGATCGCCCAAGAGAGTTGCTTATCAGAACTGAACAAGATGGGGCGAATCGGGTCCGGCTAAGCGTGAAAGATTCCGGAGTTGGTTTCATGCCTCAAGCCGCGGACAAGATCTTCGAAGCGTTCTACACGACCAAAACCGACGGGATGGGAATCGGACTCTCAATCAGTCGCTCCATTGTTGAGGCTCATCAGGGACGCCTCTGGGCGACAGCCAACGATGGGCCGGGGTGTACATTTTCATTTGCGATTCCTTGTGCGCTCGAGGGTTTGGCTGACGCTGAGACTCGTGTGCATCGCGCTGATCCATCGACGGACGCAGCATGATACCGTTGCTCACGATCGGGCCAAAAGCAATACCAAAGTACAATGCACGCCCCCCATGGAATGCCGCATTGTTCTTGTCATGGAGTCCCCGAAGGATTGGAGCGAGGACAAAAGTCCGCTCAAGCAAGGAGCAGCGGGGTTTCTGCTCAAGCCATTCAGTGGCAGATCTGTTTGCAGCCATCAAAGCGGCGCTGCCCGCCGTTTGAGGTTCCACCGGTTAATCGCCAGGAGAATACAATGAATTCAGCGCGCACTCCTAGTTATGAAGCGGGAGCATTACCAATGACGGGTGCTATGCCGATCGTGTTCATCGTTGACGATGACATTTCTGTGCGCGAGTCTCTGGAGTTGTTGCTCCGCCATGAAGGATGGCAACCGGAGACCTTCGCGTCGGCGCAGGAGTTTCTTGATCGTCCCAGGACGCTGGTGCCGAGCTGCCTTGTACTGGACATTTCTCTTCCCGGGCTCAATGGCCTCGAATTGCAGAAACGTGTTGCCGTTGAACGAACGGACATGCCGATCATCTTTATTACGGGTTACGGCGATGTACCTAAGACGGTCCAGGCCATGAAGGCAGGGGCTGCAGAATTCCTAACGAAACCGCTCAATGACGAGTTGCTGTTGAGCGCCGTCCGGCAAGCCCTCGAACGAAGCCGTTTTGCTCTCGCGCAAGACACGGAGATGCAGAAACTTCGAAACCGTTACGCCTCGCTCACTCCCCGCGAACGACAGGTCATGGCGTTGGTCGTCTCAGGCCTCTTAAATAAACAGGTCGGTGCCGAGCTCGGCATCAGCGAGATTACGGTTAAAGCGCATCGAGGGCAGGTGATGCAAAAGATGAAGGCCGATTCTCTCGCAGACTTGGTTAGAATGGCGGCCAAGCTCGGGCCAGCGCGTCAGGCCATTCACGCGGCATGACGGAACATCAGCCTGTCTGAGCCGGTGCAAATTTCTTCACGAAACGAAGCCTGGTTGCCGTCCTCCGCTCACGAGAACTCCGCTCGCTCCCACTCCAGCATTGCGCGCGCCGTTTCGACATGAGGTTCCATCCTTATTCACTCCACACGCTGGTTGCAGCGGCCGATGCAAGGCACCGAATTAATACCATCGTCTAATTGTTTTGGCCCGGGGCTGATGGCTTAATTAAGAACGTGCGACGCGATTGATCTGATCTCATTGGAAATTATCGTCAGGGAGGAGAACAAGTCATGGCTAAAGTGATGACGAAGCCCATTGCACGACAGGCTGAAAAAGAAACGTGGTCGGGAGCAGCAAATAAAGAGGTTTTCAAAGCAATTCTCTCGGAAGAGATCGACTGGAAGCCTTTCGCCGCATTCCCTCCTTCGGCGCGCCTGGCGGTGGTTGTGGGCAAGCCCTCGGAAGCTGGGCCCTATACCATCAGGGTGAAGGTGCCGGGTGGCGTGAAACTAATGCCGCACCGGCATCCCGAGGATCGCACTTACACGGTCATTTCCGGCGTCTTCTACATCGGTCTTGGCGACGAATTCGACGCCGACAAACTGGAGGCATATCCGCCCGGTGCCGTGATCGTTTTGCCCGGCAACACATCCCATTTCCACTGGGCGAAGTCCGGCGACTACATCACGCAAGTGTCGGCGATTGGGCCATTAGGGATGGAATACCTTAATGCGAAGGACGACCCGCGGAGTCAGGACCCCTCCCGCTGAAAAAAACGGTAGGCTAGCGACATTGGCAAGGCGAAGGAAAAGATCCCTCATAACCCCTGGGGCAGCTTTTTGAAGAGACCGGTTTTCACAAAGTCGACAGCCACGAGATAGCAAGTGCAAGCGGTCAACACATCGAGCACCAATCGTGGAGGGATGGCCTGCATCAGGATGCCGCGTGAAGCAAGAATGCTCACGATTGCAATATCGGCGGCCGAACTCAGAAGCAGCCACTTGCCGGGCCTTGATTTCCAGAAATGCTGGCGCTGCCGGACGAGATAGACGGTGCCCTGTCCGGTAAAAACTAATGTGATGAAGACCAGCGTTTGCAGCTGCGGCAAGGGCAGTTGTAGCCAATAGCGCCCGGCCAGAAAAATCCCGAACGAGAACAGCAGAATCAGGCTGCCCAGCGCCAGGCTAATCAGAACGAGCCAACGGATGCGCCAGCGATCGGGCTGCTGCGAGTAAGACACGGTGTCGGTGGCGATCGACATGGTTACAAAGTCGTTGGTAAATAACAGGAGAACGATAAGCAGGGGAGTAATGACGAAGCTTCTGGTAAGCATTACACCCACACTCAACAACAAGGCGATTTCAACGGTCTTGATGATTTTGTTGAGTGTGTAGGTGAGCATACGCTGATAGATGCGGCGGCTGGTCTTCACCGCAGCGAGAATATCCGTCAAGCCGGGATTGGTAAGGACGAGACTGGCCGCAGCTTTCGCCACGTCTGTGGCATTCGCCACGGCGATTCCAACTTCCGCTTGTTTCAAGGCGGGAGCATCATTCACGCCATCGCCGGTCATTCCCGTGACCATGTGGGCCCGCTGCAGAGCCTGGACTATATGAAACTTGTCCTCTGGGTAAACCCCGGCGAAGACGTCGCTCTGGAGCACCTCGGCCGCGGCCTCTTTTTCCATGTCCTTGGGCTGGACGGCACGACCTCCAATGCCAACTCGAGTGGCGACCGCGCGGGCCGTGGCCAACGCGTCGCCAGTGATCATGATGACTCGCACTCCCAGAGCGTGAAGGTTCTGGATCAGGGCTTTCGAGTCGTTGCGCGGCGGATCTTCCAGTGCCAACAATCCTACAAACCGCAAATCATCATCCGGTCCGGCCGCAACCCCGAGAATCCGAAATCCCTGCGCGGCCAAACGCTCTACATCCGCCGAATAGTCAGGCGCAGTCTTCACTCGGCTGGCAACTGCCTCCGGCGCACCTTTGATGGCACGCCACCGTTCGGCACCCCGGTTAAGGATCGCCTCGGTGTGCTTGGTTGCGGGTTCGAATGGAATCAGTTCGAGTCTTTTCCAACCTGCGGGATCGATATCGTGACTGCCGGCTGCGGCCAGGATGGCCAGGTCGATTGGATCCTGACTAGCGGCGTCGCTTGCCAGCATGGCAAAGCGCAGAAGATCGTTTTCTCCGTAGGGCGCAAATGGCTGCAGACTGGTGACTGCGAGGCGGTTTTGGGTGATGGTGCCGGTTTTATCGCTGCACAGCACTTCCATCGCAGCAGCTTCCTCAATCGCTGACAGCCTGGTGACAAGCACTCCACTACCAGCCAGTTCCATGGAGCCAAGCGCTGTGGCCAAAGTGAAAGTCGCCGGCAGCGCCACTGGAACTGAGGCCACGAGTAACATGAGGGCGAAGGGCAGCATTTCCATCATGGGCAAGTGCGCGACCCGGGAGTAGAGAAGAAGAACGAGCACAAGAGCACCATCCAGCATGATCAAGTATTTGACGATGGTGAAAATGATCGCCTGGAGATGACTCACGGTCGTGGCCGTTCGTACTAGCTCGGCCGTTTTGCCAAAATAGGTGCGTGCGCCTGTTGCGGTGACTTCGCCGCTTGCCTCTCCGCGGATGACCACCGATCCGGCAAAAGCGGTTCGACCGGATCCTGCTTCGACCGGCAGAGATTCGCCCGTGAGTGTGGATTGGTCGACTTGGATATGTCCCTCGGTGAGCCGCACATCGGCTGGCATTACGTCTCCCATACGGACGTGAATGAAGTCGCCGGGTACCAGGTCTTCGGCGGGAAGCAATTGCCATTGGCCTTCGCGGAGCACCCGAGCTTTTACCGGCAGCCGTTTGCGCAACAGGGCCAGTGCATTGTGAGCCTTGTTCTCCTGCACGAAACCAAGACCCGCGTTAAAAACAAGCAGAAAGCCGATGATGATAGCTTCGGGACGCTTGCCCAAAATCATTTCCAATATGATTGTGGCCTCGAGCATCCACGGTACGGGTGCCCAAAACTTTTGGGCGATTGCGAGGAAGAGATGAGGCTTCGCTTCGCGCACAGCATTGGGTCCGTACTGGCGCAAGCGAAGCTCGGCCTCCTCGCGGGTCAGACCCTGAGGCTTAACACTTCCTTCCAGTGCCAAATCCATGGTAAGCATTCTTTCGCGTGCGCGTCCGTCGGAGACTAACCTGCTGTGACTCGATTAGCTGCTGGTAGGAAGCGCACGATTTCAACCTAGCAGTGGGCGTACCGCAGAATGTCTTTCTCGCTGCGCTTTGAACCACAGTGGCCTCCGGGTTAAGGCCACTGTGGTAGGTGGGGGAAGCGACTCGTACCGACTGCCTGAATAACCCAAGCCCCTCACGCCACGCGCGCCACCTCGGTCGAGGGCTCGTAGCTGTCAATCTGCTCCGCGCCTGAAGTCTTCAACATGTCGCGGGCTTTCGCTACTTCGGCGGCGGTTCCATGTGCGATCAGAATGAACTTGCCCGCCTTGATCGACGTTTCGTATTTTACGATGCTGTTTTTGGGAATGCCGAGGCTGTAGAGCCCTGCACCCAGGGCACTGAGCCCTCCCACAACGACTGCTCCTTCCAGGGCCGCGACGATCCAGGTGACAATCGACCCGGCAGCAACGACGGGCCCGATGCCGGGGACGATCAAGAACGCCGCACCGAAGAGCAGACCCCAGAGCCCACCCCAAAATGCTCCCCATTTGCCCCAGTATTTCATCCTGTCGCCGGTGTTATAGAATCCGACGACATCCTGTTCCGTTTGATAGTCACGGCCGACGACGGCCAGCTTCTTGATGTCGAACCCACTACCTTTCAATTCCTTGATGGCGTTTTCTGCTGCGGAGTTTTGGCTGAAAACTGCAATGACCGAGTTCTGGTCCTGCCTTGGCATGCTATCCATGATTCATCTCCTCTTGTACTTTCAAATTTATGTCTGGGTATCACGATTCGATTCCGATTGGTTGAAGGGTGTCTTCGGCTGTTTTGGCAACGGGTTTGAACTTTTTATTTATTGACGATTAAGCCAGAAGGAAGGAATCGAGTCCATTGGACGAAGGTATCGGCAATACCAAAGTCCAATAGTGCTGTGCTTTGATTTGTTGCATCCTTCTAACGTGCAGGGAGTTCGAGCAGGAAGAGAGCTTATTTGCGCATGAGGGCTCGATGGCTGAACTGGCTGTCAAACCGGATGAACCGGATACTCTAGAGGCACTGTCTGAGGTGGGCGAGGTTCAGGCAGGAAATCCGCTGCCGATTGGGGGTGCACACCAATACGAGGACGGAGTTAATTTCGTTTTGTTCAGCCGGCACGCTACCCGGGTTCGCCTGGAGCTCTATCAGAATGCTGAAGATTCGTCTCCAACCAAAATCATTGATTTGGATCCGGTGCGTCATCGCACCGGTGATGTGTGGCATGTGTGGCTGCGGGGCATTCCCGCGGGTCAACTCTATGGCTATCGTATCGAAGGACCGTATCAACCGGAACAAGGCCATCGCTTCAACCCACATAAGCTGCTTTTAGATCCGTATGCAAGAGCAATTGCTGCGGTCGAGAATTGGGATTTTTCAGCTGCCCGCGGTTACGACTCGTCCAGCGAGCTTAGCGACTTGAGCATTTCGACCGTCGATGACGCAGGCACGACGCCGAAGTGCATCTTTACCGGCGACCATTTCGACTGGGAGATGGATGCGCCTCCAAAGCATTCTGCCTCTGACACAGTGATCTATGAGACGCATGTACGCGGATTCACAATCCATCCCAGTTCGGGGGTGGCGCATCCAGGAACCTTCATCGGCTTGACCGAAAAAATTCCTTACCTCCAGGACCTGGGAGTGACGGCAATTGAATTAATGCCCGTGCTCGAATTTAACGAGAACGAATCGAACCGGCTCAATCCGATAACCAAGGAGAAACTCAGAAACTACTGGGGCTACAATCCGGTTGCTTTCCTGGCTCCGAAGCAATCCTACAGCATGGTGGGACCGCATCGGCGACAGACCGTGGAATTCCGAGAGATGGTCAAGGCCTTTCACCGCGCCGGCATTGAAGTCATCTTGGATATTGTATTGAACCACACGGCCGAGGGAGATGAACTCGGCCCCACGATTTCTCTGCGCGGCATTGAGAACTCGATCTTCTATATGTTGCGCGAGAACGAGCCTCGATACTACGAGAACTTTTCCGGCGTCGGCAATACCCTCAACGCAAATCATCCGGTCGTCCGCGAGTTCGTCAGAAATGTGCTTCGTTACTGGGTCATGCACATGCATGTGGATGGTTTTCGCTTCGACCTTGCTTCGGTTCTGGGCCGTGATGAGCATGGGAACATACTGCGCAACGCTCCACTTCTTGAGGGTATCGCCGAGGATCCCATCCTGCATGACGTGAAAATCATCGCCGAGGCTTGGGATGCAGGCGGCGCCTATCAAGTGGGGAGCTTTTCGACGCGGCGTTGGACGGAATGGAATGGCCGTTTTCGTGATGATGTGCGCCGCTTCTGGATCGGCGACGCAGGAATGGCGGGATTATTTGCCAGTCGCATCTGTGGAAGCTCGGATTTGTACCAAGGATCGGGCAAGGGGCCGGAAAGGAGCTTGAACTTCGTAACTTCTCATGACGGGTTCACCCTCAATGATTTGGTCAGCTACCAGCAGAAGCATAATAACGAAAACGGCGAGTACAACCGCGACGGAACGAATGCCAACTACAGCGACAATTGCGGAGTGGAAGGGCCAAGCAATGATCCTGCCATCGAGGGAATGCGGAACCGCCTGATCAAGAATTTCCTTTTGACCCTATTTATCGCGCGAGGGGTTCCCATGCTGCTGGGCGGCGATGAGTTTCGCCGAACCCAGCGCGGAAACAATAACGCGTACTGCCAGGATAACGAGGTGAGCTGGTTCGATTGGAGCCTGGTGGAAAAGCACAAGGAGATTCACCGCTTCACGAGAGGAATGATCGCGTTCCGCCGAGCCCATCCTGTTCTACGAAGAGAAGTTTTCTATACCGGCGCGGATATAAAATGGTTCGCGCCAAACGGCGGCATTCCCGATTGGACCGACGAGCGGCAGAAATCTTTTGCGTGTCTCATTCTGGGGCAGACAGAACCCGATTTGTCCCTGATGTTTAACGCCGACACTCGATCCGTTGATTTTTCCATTCCCGCTTTGCCGTCAAATAAGATCTGGCGTTTGGCGGTGGATACCTCCCGACCCGCGCCTGACGATTTCTATGAGCCCGGAAAAGAGCCCTCCCTGCAAGGCCAAATCAGTTTTCGGGTTGAACCTCGCGCGAGCGCAATTCTCTTGACCGGGGACGGAGAGGTGCCAAGTGAAAATTAGCTCCGCTGCTGGCAAACCGGCTGATCCCTCTATCTTGGTAAATGTTCCGAAGCTTATTACGGACTACTACGAACTTCGTCCCGATCCGAGCGACCCGCCACAGCGGGTCGTGTTCGGCACGTCTGGGCTATTGATCAGCTGTTTTTCATTGAACAATCTCAGTCGGGAGCCGACGACTTCCGCCACGGAATCTACGACAGGACGCAAAATCTTATAGGGGACGACTTCGTCGGGCTCCGCCGCCAAGCTATCTTCCAAAGATCGCCTCCATGCGACCCGCAGTTCGGTACTGATGTGGATAATGTTAATTCCCGCAGCGATTGCTTTCCGAAAGTCGTCATCATGCCCGACCCGCCATGTAACGTGAGAAAAATCCGAGTGGCCTTCTTGATTTGAGCAATTCTCTCAATATCCAAGTGCTTTTTCGTTTTGCCCTCCACCATACTCTCGACCATGCCGTGCATGTTGCCGACGGCCGGAGCGAGGACGTCGATACCGGTCGACTGGACAAACTGACTCGCTTCTTCCGGGGTGGTTAGTCTCTTGATTCGCTCTGAGCCTTTTCATGTATCTCAGAGCCAGTTCCGATATCGCCTATCTCTCCCTCCACCAGGATCGCAGGGTTTATTGCCTTGATTGCCTCAAGGGCCTGTTTTGTGTTCAAGACATTCTGTTCGAATGGCAACGCAGAAAAATCGACGATGATTTCGTCAAAGCCTGCCTTCGCTGCCTCCACCGCTTTTGCGAGCGAATGGGTGTGGTCCGCATTGAGAAAAATGGGCGCATCGAATTCTTCGCGCAAGCTGTTCACGACGGCCGCAAGCTGGCGTACACCAAAGAAATCCCGCTCTCCTTCGGAGGCGCCGACCAGTACGGGAACCCCAATTTTACTTGCGGCTGCGAAAACCGCTTTCAGAAAAACGAGATCTGAGACATTGAAGTGTCCGAGGGCTGCACGTTCTGTTCCCAGACGAGTCAAGACACTTCGCAATGAGTCCATAGCGTGCTCCTTCTCTAAGGCGGTTCGGACCCGCGTGCCGCTTCGCCATCGCGTACCTTGCTCATCTGCGCGAGTAGTGTTCACCTAAGCGGATACGCGGTAAAGATGTAATCTCTCGACGCCACCTTGGTGTGGCACGCATATCCGCATTCGGAGCCGGTCACGGAAGGTTTGAACGTCTTAGACCCAGGATCATACTCAAACTTGGCATATGCCCATCCGTGGGTATTCGGGAATCTTTTCGAGTCCTTCTCGATAAAACTGAGCGACTTCAGGACGCCCGGCACTTCGACCATCGTTCGGCTCGTAGTCTGTGAAAAATCACCATACCACTCGTCCTGCGGTCAATCAGCGCATCGCCTGATTGCGACAGACTGGCGGCGCACCCTCATTCTTCTTCAGCCTCTGCATGAAGTCGCACTTTTCCACGGCCCCCACAAAGAAATTTTTTTCAGAAAGAAATCCACCGCAGCTAAGAGCCAGAACCCACCGGAACTGCCACTCGCGCCCCTATCACTTGCAGCGCCTGCTCCAGATCGGCGATTAGGTCGTCTACGCTTTCGATTCCTACCGACAGCCGCACCATCTGCTCGGTCACGCCCATCTCCTGGCGCTGCTCGGCGGAGATCATCGCGTGCGAAGTCAGTACCGGGATCGAGACCAGGGACTCGACTCCTCCCAGGCTAGTGGCGAGCGTGAACAGGCGCATGGCCTCGCTGACGCGGCGCGCGTCATCGCCCGCCCCTTCGACTTCGAACGTGACCATGCCGCTGCCGCCCGACATCTGCTGACGCGCGATGGCGTGCTGCGGATGGCTCTTGAGAAACGGATAGTGCACGCGTTGCACCTTCGCGTGCTGCTCGAGGAATTCGGCCACGCGCAGCGCATTTTCATTGTGGCGCGCGACCCGCACCGCCAGCGTCTTCAGGCCACGGATCAAGAGCCACGCCGCATGCGGATCCATCACGCTGCCCAGAGTCTTGCGGCTGTCATCAATCTGGTCGATCAAGTCGCGCCGTCCGCAGACAACTCCGCAGGTCAGGTCGGCGTGACCGCTCAGATATTTCGTTCCCGAATGCATGACCAAATCTACGCCATACTCCGCGGGGCGCTGGTTGATGGGCGTTCCGAAGGTGCTGTCGATCATGCTGATCACGCCATGCTGCTTCGCGAGCGCCGCGCTTTTCCTCATATCCACAATCCGCAGTGAGGGATTGGTCGGCGATTCCAGATACAGCATCTTCGTATTGGGGCGAATGGCGCGGGCGTGCTGGTCGTAATCCGTCGTATCGACGAAGGTGGTTTCGATGCCGAGTTTGGGCAGCCACTGGGAAAGGAATTTCGTGACCCCGCCGTAAATATCGCGCTGCGCGACGATGTGGTCACCGGATTTCAGCAGGGCAAGAATCGTGGTGGTGATCGCGCCCATCCCTGAGGCGAAGACGCGGGCGTCTTCAGTGCCCTCAAGCGCAGCGAGCGTCTGCTCGGCCAATGTAATAGTGGGATTGCCCCAGCGCGTGTAGTAGCGATCGGTCGAGGTGACGCGGATTTGCTCGTCGTTGTCGGTGACCTCGAAGGTCGAGGTCTGGTAAATCGGCGGAGTGACCGGAGCGTTTTTCTTCTCCAGGTCGGACGCGCCGCGGACAGCGGCAGTTTCGGGTCGGCGATTGCGTTTCATGAGAACCTCATCGCAATAAGACTAATCGTCCAACTCAGAATCCTTCAACTGTGGGATCAGTGATCAGTGGTCGGTGATCAGTGGCCAGTAAAGTTCTTAACTGGCCACTAGCCGCTGGTCACTGACCACTTCCGACGCTCGAGGCCGCGGGACCATTTATAATTCCTCACTTCATGGATCTGGGATTAAAGGAGCGCGTTGCTCTAGTCGCGGCGTCTAGCCAGGGACTTGGGCTGGCTACCGCCGAGGCTTTTGCCGCCGAAGGCTGTCGTGTGGCGATGTGCGCGCGCAATGCGCAGGCACTCGCAGCCGGAGCAGAGAAGATCCGGAAGCAGCATCGCGTCGAAGTCTTCACTGAGGCTTTCGACGTGACGGATGCTTCTGCGGTCAAGAAATTCGTCGCGGCGGTCGCCGGGAAATTTGGCAGTGTGGATATTTGCGTGACCAATGCGGGAGGTCCTCCGGCGAAGGGATTTCTTGCGGCGTCGCTCGAAGACTGGCAACGCGCAATCGACGCCACCTTTCTGAGCACTGTTTACTTCGCGCGCGAAGTCATCCCACACATGCAGCGGAAGCGCTGGGGTCGGATCATCAGCATCACCTCGATTACGGTTAAGCAGCCGGTCGCCGATCTCGTGCTGTCGAATGCGGTGCGCGCCGCCGTGGTCGGCCTGGTGAAGAGTCTGGCGAACGAGTTCGGCAAAGACGGAATTCTGGTCAACAACGTCGGTCCGGGTTTTACGGCCACGGACCGGCTGAAAGAATTGGCCAAAGCGCGTTCGTCGGCCAGCGGCAAGAGCGAGGAGGAGATTTTCGATGCCTGGGCTGCAGATGCGCCGCTGAAGCGCTTGGGCGATCCGCGCGAAGTGGCGGAAACGATCGTGTGGCTGGCCTCGGAAAGAGCGTCTTATATCACCGGCCAGACTGTGCTGGTCGATGGGGGAATGTATAAAGGATTGTGAGCGCGAGGTGCGCGAGAATCCAGCCACGGATCAGCACGGATTTTGACGGATAATTCTCTTGGCAGTTTATTTTGCTTGATCCGTGGGAATCCGTGGAAATCCGTGGCTAAGAAGTTGCTAGGGGAGATGCATGCGATCGATTGCTTCACGAATGTCGGTGATGAGCGGGGAAGGCGCGCTGTCGGTCTTTGCGCGCGCCAAGGAATTGGAAGCGCAGGGACGATCCATTATTCATCTGGAGCTGGGAGAACCGGATTTTCATCCCGGACAGTCCGTGATTGATTCCGCCACGCGAGCGCTGGCCGAGGGAAAAGATCGGTACTGTGCTGTGGCTGGGATTCCGGCGCTGCGCGAGGAAATTGCAGGCTATCTCGATCGTACGCGCAAGATTAAGGTTTCTCCCGCCAACGTGGTCATCTTTCCGGGGTGCAAAGTCGCGCTGTTTCAGGCGATGATGTCGTTGCTGGAATCAGGCGATGAGGTGCTTTATCCCGATCCCGGATTTCCCGGCTATCCTTCGATCACGCTCGGGTTGGGAGCCGTCCCCGTACCTTTTACGTTGTCGGCCGGCAATCGCCTTCAACCTGATCCCGATCAGATTGCAGCGAAGATTACTCCGCGCACGCGCATGCTGCTCACCAATTCGCCGGGAAATCCCACGGGTACGGTTTACACGGATGCGGTGCAGCGCCGGCTCGCGGAACTCGCGGTCAAGCATGATCTATGGGTGCTGTCGGATGAAATCTATGCGCGGATCATCTACGGAGGCGAGTATCTTTCCATGCTGCGCTATCCAGGGATGCGCGAGCGCACGCTGATCATTGATGGCTTCTCGAAGAGCTTCGCGATGACCGGATGGCGGCTGGGATATGCGGTGGCACCGTCGGAAGTCGTGCCGGCGCTGAATATGATGATCGTCAATACGTTTACTTGCGTGGCCGAGTTTACGCAGTACGCCGCGATTGACGCGCTGCGCGATCGCGAGGGCAACACGGATCGCATGGTCGCGGAATTTGCCCGGCGGCGCGACCAGTTCGCGCGCGATCTGAATCGCGTCCCTGGGTTTCACATTGTGCCGCCCGAAGGCGCGTTCTACGCCTGGGTGGACATCACCGGGACTGGCATGGCTGCCGAGGAACTGTGCCGCGTGCTGCTCGAAGAAGGCGGAGTAGCAGCCATTCCCGGCGCCGCGTTTGGACCGGCGGGGAAGGAATTCATCCGCTTCTCGTTCGCATCGTCGATGGAGACACTGCGGGAAGCCGTCGAGCGCATTCAGAAAGTTTCGTCGGCGTGGCAGGGAACGGCGGTTGGGGATTGAATCGAGCCGGCGTCATCATGAGCGGAGCGGTTTTACGGGCGGAGAGAAGGATCTCGGTTATACCCATTGCTTGGGAGATCCCTCGGCTCGCTGATGAAGGCGCGGGCCTTCGGGATGACGCCATCTGAGGGACACATGAAATTGTCACGGTGCATATCATTTTCGCTGGGCTGCTTGCTTGCGGCGCTGCCGATTTTGGCGGCGGCGCAGGCGCGTCCACTGCCTGGGCCGGACGTACAACAGATTTACCAGCGGCTGCTGCCGCAGATCGAGAAGATTCCGGCGTTCGATCACCATGCGCATCCCGGATTCGCCGACGATCCCGATGTGGATGCGATGGCAGCTCCGCCGAATGCCAGCGAAGCCCTGCGCACCCGCGACGATAATCCGGAACTGGCGGCTGCGGCCAAAGCTTTATTCGGATATCCGTATAACGATCTTTCGCCCGAGCACGCCAAGTGGCTGCTGGATAAAGAAACAGCGTTGAAGAAGCAGCTAACAGGCACTGCATACTTTGATTCAATTTTGGACAAGATCAACACTGAGAGCTCGGTGGCCAATCGCGCGATGATGCCGGATTATCTCGATCCCAAGCGTTTTCCGTGGGTGTTTTTTGCCGACTCCTTCATGTGGCCTTTCAACAACGAGCGGGAAACCGGGCGCAATCCGGATGAAGGCGTGTTCATTCCACTGCAGGAAAAGATGCTGCATCGCTGGATGCGGCAGGAAAATGTCAGCAAGCTTCCGGCAACGTTCGCAGATTATCTGAAATTCATCAGCCAGACGCTTGAAGACAACTCCAAGCGCGGCGGCATTGCCATGAAGTTTGAAGTCGCATATTTTCGGCCCACGACCTTCAGCGATCCCTCTCGCGCGCGGGCGCAGGATATTTACCAGCGTTTTGTGGTCGGCGGAATTCCTAGCGAAAAGGAGTACCGGACGTTTGAGGACTACATTTTCCGTTATCTGGTGCAGGAAGGCGGACGGCTGCATCTACCGGTTCACATTCACACTGCGGTTGGGATTGGCGATTATTTCAATCTCTCGCAGAGCAACATCATGAATCTGGAAAGCGTGCTGCGCGACCCGCGGTACGCCTCGACGACGTTCGTGATGATTCACGGAGGCTACCCGCTGGAGCGGGAGGCGATCTGGCTCGCGGCGATGAAGAATGTTTATCTGGATTCGTCGTTCGGGGAGTTGGCGCAGTATCCGTCGGCGTTCAAAGACACGCTGAAGATGTGGCTGGAAACCTTTCCCGATAAGATCACATTTGGGACGGATGCTTTCCCGTACAATGAAGTGCTGGGAGCGGAAGAGAGCTATTGGCTGGGAGCGCAGTCGACGCGCATGGCGCTGGCGGCGGCTCTGGCGGAGATGATCTCGGAGGGTGAGATTACCGAGCCGCGGGCGCTGGAACTGGCCCACGCCTATCTGCACGATACGGCCGTGAAGCTTTATGACGGGCGCGTGCACTAGAGGAATTCAGCATGGCAAAGGGATATTGGATCGCATTCTACCGTTCGGTTTCGAACCCGGCTGCGCTGGCGGAGTATGCAAAACTGGCGACTCCGGCGATTCAGGCTGGCGGAGGCCGCTTCATTGTGCGTGGAACGCCGAATCGAATCTATGAAGCGGGAATGAACGAACGCACGGTAGTGATCGAGTTCGACAGTGTGCAGAGCGCGGTTGCTACGTACGAAGGTCCCGGCTATCAGGCAGCTTTGAAGAAGCTGCAGGGAGCTGCCGAACGGGATATACGGATCGTGGAGGAACTGCGCTGAGACTGTTGAAGCAGAGTCTCGACGCGAACAAGCTTATGCCAAAATCGAAGGCTAAATCCAAATCGAAATCGAAGCCGGCATCCCGATCGAAAACGAAATCCCACACGCGGGCCAAAGCGGCGGTGACGAAGCATGCGGCCAGCTCGGCGGCGCTGCAATATATTCCGTGGCATACGGTGGCGCTGGAGAATCTCAATCCGCTGTTGCAGCGGCAAATGGTGTGGGGACAGGAGATCATGCTGGCGCGGGTACTGCTGAAGAAGGGATGCATTGTCCCGGAGCACAGCCATCACAACGAGCAACTGACATATATCGTAGAAGGTGCGCTCAAGTTCTACATCGATGGCAAGGAGATTGTCGTGAATGCCGGCGAAGTGCTCTGCATTCCCTCCCACATGCCGCACAAGGCCGAGGCGCTGGAAGACACGGTGGACCTCGACGTATTCACTCCTCCGCGCGCCGATTGGATCGAAAAGAACGACGAATATCTGCGGAGAGAGAAATAGATCGAAGCCATGTCCTCTACTTCACCGTCCGCGCCGGGGGTGCGGCAGGCGGATATTCAATTCCGCTGCATCGGCTGCGGAGAACTGACCGGCAATGCCCGGCAGGATTTCCGCTGCGCCGGATGCGGTGATCTGCTCGAAATTACGTATCCCGATTGGAAACAGAGCAGGACTGATCCGGCGAACCTTAAATCCAGCTGGCGGAATCGCAAACTTTCTTCCGGCGCGATCGATCTGAGCGGGGTATGGAGGTTTCGCGATGTGCTGCCCGCTCTGGAAGACGAGCAGCAAGCCATCGCGTTGCGGGAGGGGAATACTCCTCTTTATGAGCTTCCGCGATGCGCTCGCATCACGGGAGTGCCGCGTTTATTTGCCAAACATCAGGGAATGAACCCGACCGGCTCCTTCAAAGATACCGGCATGACGGTGGCGGCAACGTTCGCCCGCCGTGCCGGATTCCGGTGGGTAGCATGTGCTTCAACGGGAAATACGTCGGCGTCCATGGCGGCGTATGCGGCACGCGGCGGAATGCGCAGCCTGGTGCTGGTTCCGGAAGGAAAGATTTCCTGGAGCAAGCTGTCGCAGGCGCTGGACTACGGAGCGGTGACGTGCCAGTTGCGCACTGATTTCGATGGCTGCCTGCGGCTGTTGCAGGAACTGGTGCTACGGGCTCCGGTGTACCAGCTGAATTCGATCAATCCGTTTCGGCTGGAAGGGCAGAAGACGCTCGCGTTCGAATTGCTGGAACAACTCGAGTGGGAACCGCCAGACCATATTATTGTGCCGGGAGGAAACCTGGGAAACAGCTCGGCGATCGGCAAGGCTTTGCTGGAGATGCGGGAGCTGGGATTGATCTCGCGCGTGCCGAAGCTGTCTGTGATCCAGGCAGAAGGAGCGAATGCGCTGGTGCGAACGCTGCGCCAAGCTGGCGGCAAGCGGCTGATCAGCGTTTCTGCCGAGACCAGGGCCACTGCGATCCGCATCGGCAATCCGGCGTCGTGGAAAAAGGCCGTGCGCGTGCTCGAGGAGACCGGCGGGGCGTGCGAGCAGGTGAGTGAAATCGAGATCGCGCAGGCGAAGGCGGAGATTGGGGCGGAGGGCATCGGATGCGAGCCTGCCTCGGCTGTCACGCTGGCGGGGCTCAAGAAGCTGGTTAAGCAGGGATTTGTGAAGACCGGCGAGACGGTGGTTCTGGTGCTGACCGGAAATCTGCTGAAAGATCCTGATTTCACGATCGAGTTTCATCGCGGCGAATTGTTCAAAGATCGGGCGCAAGGAGGTTCATTGGATGGGCTGCGCCATCCGCCCGTGGTGCTCGATGCGACGCTGGATTCGGTGGTGCGAACGCTCGAGCAGGCCGAGAAATCGTGACCGCATGCCATCGCAAAAGAAGAACAAGAGGCTGAAACCTTTTCGAATCGCACTGCCGGCGACCTCCGCGAATCTTGGCCCGGCGTTCGATGCGGCCGCGCTGGCGATGGATTTCTATATCAAGATCGAGGCTTCGCCTGCCAAGGAATTTGCGATCGAGGCTGCGGGGCGGGACCAGGAAACCTGCGGGGCCATCGAGAATCATCTGATCCTGAACACGTATCGCGAAGTTCTCGAGAATTTAGGCCGCAAAGTCATGCCGTTGTCGTTGCGCATTTCTAATGACATTCCCATCGGAAAAGGCTGCGGTTCGTCCGCTGCGGCGCGCCTGGCCGGCATAGCCCTGGCCGTCCACTTTGGACGATTGCGGTGGACGGATGCCCAGATTATCGGGGAAGCTTCACGGCGGGAGCATCATCCGGACAACGCATCTGCCTGCTGGATGGGAGGCCTGACCGCCGCTCGTATGTCGGGCGAAGCCGAGGCGTTGGTAGCCTCGATACGCCCAAAGGGGAAGTGGCCGCTGTTGCTGGCCGTTCCCGAGCAGAGCCTCTCCACCGAGGCGGCCAGGGGAGTGTTGCCGGTGCAGTATTCGCGGGCTGATGCCGTTACCAACATACAAAACGCGATGCTGCTGTTGGCCGCTTTCACCGAGGGTCGTCCCGAACTGCTCGCGGATGCACTCGTGGATCGAATCCACCAGCCCTACCGTGCTGCGTTGTGTCCGCTGTTGCCATGCCTCGAGGAATTGAAAGGAAGAGACGGCATCCTGGGTGCGGTGCTGAGCGGCGCCGGACCTTCGGTACTGGTGTTCATTCACCCACGGGCGAGCTTGGGAAGAGTACAACGACGGATTGCGGCGCACCTGGCGGCAAACGGGCTGAAAGCGGAACTGCTCGCTACCTCGATCACGCCGCGCGGCGCTCGACACTAACTCGCGACTATTGCCACAGCAACCCATGACGGTCTGGCCCGAATGGGCCATTTACCGCGGTAAGTAACCACGCTACGTTAGCCACTACTCCTCCATGCAACTAATTTCTGTGGGCTGGGTTCTAACAGCTATCGGAATTGGCGCTCACCACCCTGGTCGTGCAGCCGGTTCCGAACCGTCAGGGTGTTCCGAGATGAAAGACAGGGAATCTCACGAGCAAAGTGAGAGCCGCATGTCGGGCAACGACCAAGTTCGGGTAGAGATCGAGATATTCCTACAGGCGCTGGATTCGTATCCGGCACGCTTTGCAGCCAATCCCAAGGTGACATTTGAAGAGCACCAAGCCAGTTTGATGGCGCCAGCATCCGGGCAGCGCGGCCCTGCGCTCGAACAGTAAGCTGTTCGCTGCTTTGGTTTGTTCCCGGCGACTCCCGGATGACTCCAGCCTGATTCAGCAGATCGTTACACAATCCAGCTAATTTTCGGGAGTGGTGAATCCAAATTTGCGGAACACGTCCTCCGCCGCTTTGCTCTTGACGTAGGCGAGGAAAGCGGCGGCCTCCGGCTTGTGCTGCGATCGCGACAGGATGGCGACTCCCTGCGCTAGAGGAGGATAGTCATCCGCGGGAACTTCCCAGTACTTGCCCTTGCCTTGCATCTGGGGCGCAAGGGCGTGGGCGAGAGCGACAAATCCGGCTTGAGCATTGCCCGACTCGACGAACTGAGCGGCCTGCGAAATATTTTCTCCAACGACTAACTTATCGACCACTTGATCATACAGGCCGGCATGCTTCAGGGCGGCCATGGCGGCGCGGCCATAGGGAGCCTGCTGCGGATTGGCGATGGCGATTTTCTTCACCGAGGGATCGAGCAGCGCCTTCATTCCCTGGTGCTCGACGTCGAGAGGGGAATTGGCAGGGACCCACAGCACCAGCTTGCCGACTGCATATTCAGCCAGGCTGTTAGGATCGGCCTCCCCGGCCTTGATGAGCTGGCGCGGGTAGTCCATGTCTGCGGAAAAGAAAGCATCGAAGGGCGCGCCATTATGAATTTGCTGGGTGAGCGCGCCCGAGGCCGCGAAGGAGATCAGCACCTTCTCACCCGTTTTCTTTTCATAATCATTGCCAATTTCTTTTAATGCTGAGCTCAGGTCAGCCGCTGCGGCCACGATCAGCGTGGGTGCGTTCTTCTTTTCCTGGGAAAACGAAATCAAACTCAGAAGACAGAAAAAAGCCAGACTTGAAGCGAGAACAATCTTCATTGGCGCGAGCCTCCGTGCGCATTTATTTCTATCACACCCAGAGAAAGTGGTTTTCTAACGGGCGGGCCGGTTTTTGAGTGCCGGCAGTTTTTCCCAAAGTGGGCCAACAATCTCGTTCTAAATCCGTTTTGCATTGATTCCGCGTACTCTCCTTTCGATACTGTCGAGTGAGTGCTGTCATCATGCCAAAACGATGGTTTATTCACTCGACGCGAGGGGCCGTCCTCGCGCTCATTCTTTCTTCATTCGTCTGCCGGTTAGAAGCGCAAAGCGTCAAACAGAAAGTTCCTGAAACTCCCATCTCTGGTTCCGACGCGAACCACATGAAAGAGCGCAATGAGTGGTTCTACCGCGGGCGCCTTGTGCGCGAACAGCCTTCGGCCGAGTTGCGCCGCCGTGCTTACCTGGCCAAGCTGAGGTTGCGGGCACAACGCGCGGCTGCCTTGGCGGCCGCTTCGGTGAATGGTCAGACTACGTCTTCAGCTTTGTCCTCTACGGTTCCGGCGCTGTCGTCCGGTTCGTGGGTTTCGCTCGGCCCAGTCCCACTAGCCTCGGATGCCAGCGGCAACGGGACGCAGGATTATCACCAGGTAGCAGGGCGGGCGACTGCGATTGCTATTGATCCCGCCGATGCGACCGGAAACACCGTTTACATTGGCGGGGCGCAGAGTGGAATCTGGAAATCCAGCAATGCTGCGACCGTCCTGGCGAACAATGTGACCTGGACACCGGTTTCCGATGATCAGGCGACGCTTTCCATCGGAGCCATCACCATTCAACCGGGCAATGCGGACCCCGCGACGTCGCTGATTCTGGCGGCGACCGGGGAAGCGAATGATTCTAGCGACTCGTATTTTGGCCTGGGCATTTTGCGCTCGGCGGACGCGGGCAACTCGTGGAGCTTAATTGGCACGGCCAATGGCGGCGCGCTGTCGTTCAGCGGGTTGGGCGGCACGCAAATGGCTTTCAGCAGTGCGAATACAGTGGTTGCGGCCATGGCGACGAGCTCCGAAGGAGTGGTTGACGGGGCTGTGACAACCAGCACGACACCGGGCCTCTACACGTCGCTTGATGCCGGACAGAGCTGGACTTACAACGCACCGACGGATGCGGGAGCGGCGACCGATGCGATGTCAGCTACCGCGGTGGCGTACAACGCAATTGCCAGAATGTTTTTCGCCGCGGTGCGTTATCACGGCTTTTACTCGTCGCCGGACGGCATGACCTGGACCCGGCTGACGACGCAACCGGGAGGAACTGCGCTGAGCACCTCCGCATGCCCGCCGCAGTCCACGGCGAACAATCAGACTTGCCCGATCTATCGCGGCGAGATTACCGTCGTGCCGGCACGCAATGAGATGTATGCCTGGTACATCTATCTTTCCGCCAACGGCAGCCCGGTTGATGGCGGGATTTGGCAAAGCTTGAATGGCGGGGCCTCGTGGACTGCTATCTCGGACACGGGCATCACGAATTGCGGGGACGTGGAGGGCTGCGGGGTTGAGCAGGGCGCGTACAACCTGGAGTTGCTGGCGGTGCCGAACGGAGCCACTGCCACTGATCTGTATGCCGGAGCCATCAATCTCTACAAGTGCGGAATCAGCACGCTGAATCCTACCTGCACGTCGACCCCGTTTCTGAATCTCACCCACACTTACGGCTGCGATCCAATCGCGGCGCCATCGCACGTTCATCCCGATCAGCACGCGCTGGGATATATGATCCCAGCTTCGGGCGGCGACTCCGGGAACGCGCTGATGTACTTCGCCAACGATGGCGGCATCTACCGCGCACTCGACGGATACACGGGACTAATCACTGGCGCATGCTCCGGCATCAACGCGTTTGACGATCTGAACCAGAACCTGGGATCGATGACCCAGTTTGTAGGTTTTTCGCAGCATCCGACCGATCAGAACACGATGCTGGGTGGGGCGCAGGGTAATGGCTCGCCCGCCACGAGTGAGGCCACGACGAATTCGAGTTGGGGCAATGTGCTGGGCGGCGACGGCGGATATAACGCGATCGATCCGACAGCGGTGTTGAACTGGTATGCCACGAATCCCGACATTCCCCCCGGCGGGCTGGGAGTGCAGCTATGCACGAGCGGCGTCAATTGCACGAACAGCGGCTTCAGCTTTGTAGTCACCAGCGACACGGTCGGTGGCGACGACGGCGCATTTTACTTCCCGTACATCCTCGATCCGAGCACGTCGGCGATGCTGGTGGGGACATGCCGGGTGTGGCGCGGGCCGCGGACCGGCGGCGCGTTTACCGCCTTAAGCCCGAATTTTGACACGCTGGGATCGGGAACGTGTTCGGGAAGTGAAGTGAACCAGGTGCGGGCGCTGGCCGCTGGAGGAATCGCGGACAGCCAAGGGGCCAGCGTGATTTATGCAACGACCAGCGGATCGGGCCCGCTCGACGGACCGCTTTCCACGCCTCCCGGCGGGCATGTGTGGGTGACGACCGATGCCACGACCGGGCCTTCTGCCTTTGCCGACGTGACCGATAACGGTCCACAGGGGAATATCAATCCCAATCAGTTCCCCATTTCCGGGGTTGCCCTCGATTCTTCGGACAACACCGGCAGCACCGCTTACGTAACGGTGATGGGTTTCACCGGAGGGTCAGGGCATGTGTGGAAGACCACGAATGCTGGCGCGACCTGGACGGACTTCACGGCCAACTTGCCCGATTCGCCGGCCAACGCCGTGCTGGTTTATCCCCCGATGTCGCAGGTCTACGTGGCCACGGATGTGGGAGTATTCGGCAGCTCGACTTCGACTCCCAGTTGGACGGAAGTAGGGCCGAGTCCCAGCCCCACGCAGGCAGGGTTTCTGCCCAATGTAGCGGTTACCGGCTTGGGTGTGTTTGCGTCCGGTGGGGCGCAATTGCTGCGGGCATCCACGTATGGGCGCGGAATCTGGCAGTTCAACCTGGTCACGACACCGGACTTCCAATTGACGGTGTCCGATTCACCCCAGACTATTTCCGCCGGACAAACCGCCACCTTCGCGGGAACGGCGACCGCGCTGAATGGATATTCGAATTCTGTCAGCCTGAGTTGTGCAGTTGGAATTACCGCCCCGCCATCTACCTGCACTCTGGCGCCTTCCGCGCTGACGCCTGGAGTCAATAGTCCCTTCACGATCACCAGCGGCGGGACCGTGGGAGACTATTACTTCGATGTCCAGGGGATTGGTGCAGACTCCCATCAGACCACGCATCAGACAAGCGTTGTTTTGCATATTCTCAGCAACAGCCCTGACTTTGCCCTGAGCGAGCCCACAGCTTTCCCTACGGTGAATGCGGGTAGCAGCAGCACCAGCGGGCAAATCAGTGTTACGGCAGAGAATGGATTTACCGGCAGCATAGCGTTGAGCTGTTCCCTGATCTCGGGGAGCGGCAGTTGCAGCGTAAATCCCAGCAGCGTGACCACCATTCCCACTACGGCAAATGTCACCGTGAACGCATCTGCTCTAAGCGCGGGCAGCTACCAACTTCTGGTTCAAGGAACCTCCGGCTCGACAACCCATAGCTTGGTCGTTCCATTTAACGTGGGGGACTACCAACTGTCGGGTACGCAGTCGCTCACAGTAGGGTTGGGTGCGCAGGGTACCGACAGTTTCAACGTCGTGGCCTCGACTTACTACGGAGGAATCATCAATGCGAGCTGCAATGCTGCCTCGGAAATGCCCGGTGCATCCTGCACGTTTAATCCGAGTCCAGTCGTCGTAAATGTGGGGGGGACGGTGCCGGTAACGGCAACCATCAATGTCCCCGTCAGTACGGCCCCCGAGACCTACAACTTCAACATCAATATGCAGGACGAGACGGGAGCGCCCAGCCACAGTCTTCCCATCAGCCTGGTGGTCACGCAAAATTTTTCCCTAAATTCTTCCGTGAACAGCCAGACGGTCACGGCGGGCCAGACCAGCGCTGCCTACAACCTTACGATTGCGCCCGTGGGTACATCGTTTACCAGCCCCATAAACCTTTCGTGCTCCGGATTACCGGCAGGAGCTCAATGTATTTTCAACCCATCGGGACCGATCACACCGGGGAAGAGTTCGGCAGCGGTCGCGATGACCATCTCCACGACTCCTACTACGGGTTTGGGAACGTATTCGATAACGGTGACAGCAACATCGGGCTCATTGTCTCATTCAGTGATAGTTTCTTTGGTGGTGAGCGGCGACTTCCAACTTGCAGTCACGCAAGCTTTCCCGCTGAGTGTTGACGCAGGGTCGTCGCAAACCGCCAAAGTATCTATCACCCCCAATTACAGCGGGTGGGTTGATGCAAGCTGCGATGCGAGCGCCATCTTGGGCGCACAGTGCAGCGTCACGCCTGCCAATCCGGTCGTGGTCGGCACAAATACAGCCACGACACTCACTGTCGTAGTCAACTTACCCAATACGATGACACCCGGCCCATACACCGTGGAACTTACGGTTGCGGATCAATCCGGAAGCCCGAGCCATACTCAGGCATTGACGCTCACGGTGATCCAGGATTTCTCAGTGACATCGTCGACGGCGAGCCAAACCGTCAGCGCGGGACAGACCACGGGACCATATCAACTGACCGTGGCGCCGAATCCGCCGGGTTCTACATTTTCCGGCACAGTGGCTCTTTCCTGTGGGAGTGGCCTGCCTGCCGGAGCGCAGTGTGTGTTCAGCCCTTCCGCGGTCACACCGGAGACCTCTGCGGCAGATGTAGTCATGAGCATTTCCACCGCTGCTGCGAGCAGCGCAGGTACATACTCTGTGACCGTCACAGGAAGCTCGGGGTCGCTTGCCCATTCGACGGCCGCGCCAGTGGCGCTGGTGGTGACGAACGGTGCCACGTCTCCCGCTTTTCAGATGGCAGTGACGCAGCCATTTCCCAGCAACGTCGATGCGGGAACGGCGGTGACGGCGAAAGTATCGGTCACGCCCAATTACAGCGGTCAGATCAATGCGAACTGCGATGCCAGCAGCATCGCCGGGGCGCAGTGCTCGATCACGCCTGTAAATCCGGTAGCGATCACGGCGAATACGGCTGCCATCCTGACGGTATCGCTCAGCTTGCCAAATAATGCCGCGGCGAAGACTGACAGCGTGAATGTCACGGTGTCCGACTCCTCCGGAGAACCGAGTCAAAGCCTGCAACCGCCGCTCGCACTCACCGTGATTGAGGATTTTTCCCTCAGCTCAGCTACGCCCACCCAGACGGTGACCGCCGGGAACACGACAGGAGCTTATCAGCTAACCGTCGCGCCGAATCCATCCGGCTCTTCGTTTGACGGCGCGGTTACGCTCTCATGCAGTTCCGACGGCCTTCCCGCTGGCGCGCAGTGTCTGTTCAGCCCGTCTACAGCACAAACTCCGGGGAACTCCGCGGTGGACGTGGTTATGACTATTGCCACCGCAGCAACTAGCGCTAATCTGCCGACGTCTCGTAGCGGAGCCTTCGACGCGGTGTGGGGATTGTTCCCAGGTTTAGTGTTCAGTTGGGTTGGCCTCAGTTTGATTTCTCCAAAGCAAAAGCGCTTTGTAACTGGCCTTGCCACAGCGGTCTTGCTGGTGTTATTCCTCCCCTGTTGTAGCGGAATCAGTGCGGGAGGGTCCGGAGGGTCGGGCGGGAATCCGGCCACTTACACGATCACCGTGGTCGGCACCTCTGGCTCACTGAGCCATAGCATCCAGGTAGATTTGGTCGTTCAGTGAGAAGTGACCCGGCGCGGATTATTATTTGTCCGAGGCCAATTGTTGAGTCGATAACGACGATAGTTCAGGTCCGCTCCTTTCATGCCCAATGCTCATTATCACGTGATCATCATCGGTGGCGGCGCCGTCGGTCTGGGCGTTGGGCTGGAAATCACGCGCCGGTTTCCGCGCCGGCGGCTGCTGGTGCTGGAGAAAGAGAACTGCGTCGCGCGGCACCAGAGTGGACACAACAGCGGCGTGATTCATTCCGGCGTGTATTACAAGCCTGGCTCGCTGAAGGCCCGGCTGTGCGTGGCCGGAGCCGCCGCCATGGTCGAGTTCTGCCGCGAGCACGGCGTTCCTCACCACGTGTGCGGGAAAGTCATCGTTGCCACCGGTCAGGACGAACTGCCAGGGCTCGAAGATCTACGCCAGCGCGGGGAAGCCAACGGCCTCAAAGGTCTGCGGCTGATCGGTCCTGAAGAGTTGCGCGAGATCGAGCCGCACGCGGCGGGATTGAGGGCGCTGGTGGTTCCTTCCACAGGCGTTACGGATTACGCCCTGATCTGCGGAAAGTACGCCGAACTGATTACCGCGAGCGGCGGAACTGTGCTCACATCGGCAGCCGCGACGGGGATCAAGCGTTCGCCGACGGAAATTGTGGTGGAGACGCCGCGGGGCGCATTCGCAACCGACGCGCTGATCAACTGCGCCGGGCTCTACAGCGACCGCATCAGCCGCATGGCTGGGGATGAGCCGGGCGTAATGATCGTTCCCTTCCGCGGAGAATACTACGATCTTGCGCCGACGAGGGCGGCGCTGGTGCGGGGGTTGATTTATCCCGTGCCCGATCCGCGCTTTCCTTTTCTGGGCGTCCACTTCACCCGCCGCATAACCGGAAAAGTGGATGCCGGCCCGAATGCCATTTTGGCGCTGGCTCGCGAGGGCTACAGGCATACCGATGTCAGCTTGCGCGACCTGGCGTCGTCGGTGACGTTTCCGGGATTCTGGCGGATGGCTGGGCGGCACTGGCGCATGGGTATGGGGGAATGGTACCGCTCGCTGTCGAAAGCGGCATTCGTGCGCTCCTTGCAGCGCCTGTTGCCGGAGATCCGTGAACCAGACCTGGTTCCCGGCAGTTCAGGCGTACGCGCGCAAGCGCTGAAGCCCGACGGGGCGCTGGTCGATGATTTTCAGTTCGTTCCTTCCGGCAAAGTGCTGCACGTCCTCAACGTTCCTTCGCCGGCTGCGACCGCATCGCTGACCATCGGCAAGGCCATTGTGGATATTGCCGCCGAAAGCCTGAGTCTTGCCACCTAGCGGGATGCGGCCCGGCTTGAAGCCGCGCACTCTCAAACTGCGGGTACCAATCGAGCTTTTCCATAGCTAGAAAGAAAATCAATTGAAGATAACGGAAAAGACGTATGGAGGATCAGTGTGATCGTGCTAGCTTGACTGCAGGTAAGCGGGGTTCGCGTCATCCTGCGGGAGGTTGTAATGAGAGCTTGCGCCAACACGAAATGCGTCGCGTTTGGGCGAATTGTTTACTCGCTGGCCACGCGCTGTCCCCTGTGTAAGTGGGATTTGAGGGGGATCCTTCCGGTCAGCGAAGTTGGAGCGGCATCCAAGGCAGATCGCGACGACCGCGCAGCAGCGCAGTAAGTGCTGGCGGCTTTGCTACTTTCCAATATCTTCATTCCACAAATCCCGGTGCTCGCGAATGAACTCGCGCATGAGTTGAATGCACTCAGAATCATCGAGAACTGAGAGTTCGACGCCGTTCTGGCGAAACCAGTCCTCGGCTCCCCGGAAATTCTCATTTTCGCCGATCACGACTCGCGGAATGCGGTAGAGAAGCGCGGTTCCGGTACACATCACGCAGGGACTCAGAGTGCTGACCAGGGTCAGCTCCGCCCAGTCGCGACGCCGGCCGGCGTTGCGAATGCATACTGTCTCGGCGTGCGCGGTCGGATCGCCAATCTGGACGCGCAGGTTGTGGCCGCGAGCAACAATGCGGCCGCCGCGATCCGCCAGCACGGAGCCGATGGGAAGTCCGCCCTCGCGCAATCCAGCTTGGGCTTCTGCCAGGGCTTGTCGAAGCAAGGTGCGATCGTCCATTTGCGATGACTACCTACCGTTGGGGCCGATCCAGTCCCGAAAGCAAGAGAGGGCGATAACGTCGGATTGCGGAAACGAAATGAGTTGGCTGGTGCGAAAGGGGGGACTCGAACCCCCACGGTTTTACCCGCCAGATCCTAAGTCTGGTGCGTCTGCCAATTCCGCCACTTTCGCACGGGCCTGAGCAACATGTTCGTCTTCGATCGTAGCAAAGATGATCGCGGCAGGGAAGATTGCCGAATGATCTCGGGAACCATGTGTGATGGATGGTACTTGTGTTCCAGGCACGGGCAGCCTATTTAAGACCCGGCTTGCGAAAGGGCAGATCGTTGCTTGTCCTGAGATGCAGATCGCTGACCGACAACGAATAGCTCGGATCAAAGTAGTCGTCGACGGCTTTGCCATTGCGAAGTTTCTGAATGGCTCCATCGGCCGTGAAGACCCAATCGGTGACGGCGGGATGCGGATCCCCGAGAAGAAAGAAGTCATGATCGCTAATTAGCCGACATGGAAAGAGAAACTCACAGTACGTCGGGACATACCAGACGGTGCGAATCCGAACCAGCTTGGTATCGGGGCCGTAGCAGTAGTCCATACGTTGATACGCACCAGCTCGAATCCGATGCCGGGGTGGGCTTGCGACAACCGTGACCCGGACAATCGCGCCGCCTCTATCCCACACGAACGCAAGAGGAGCAGGCTTACCGGCGGCCTCCCACTCGTCTTTGTCGGCGAATTCCTTCCAGTCGTGGCTCTTGGACTTTGTGGTTGAGTCGGCGGGTAGCTCCGCGAATATACGCGCCTGCTGTTCCTGCGCAGACTCGTCGACAGCATCACAATAGTTCATGCCCGCACGTACGGCGTCGTCGCTGCCTTTGTAGGCACCAAGCTGACTTTCATTGAGTTGATTTGTTTGTGCCGACAACGGGATCGCGAAAGCGAGTACGAACCCGAATAACTTAAGGCCGCTCATGCCCGTAACTCCTTGGACGATGCAGGCCGGGTTAAACCGGCGGTTGCCTTTATTTTAATCTCGGCTAGTGCGTTAGTTCTGCAATCTGCACGTGATAGGGCTCGAGCAACTCTCCGGTGGCGCGATCGACGCCCGCGACTGCGATCTGGTAGCCGACTTCCGCCTGCAGCAAGGTCTGCTGAGCGGCGGCGACTTCGGTCTGGGCTTCGAGCACCAGGAAGATCGTGCTCGATCCCAATTCGTACTTGCGCTGTTCGGCAGCCATGGTCTTGTTCGACAAGTCGAGGGCTTCTTTGCTGGCGACGATGCTGAGCTTGGCTTGCTCGAGCTGATGGATGGCGTTTTTGACGTCGAGCATGATCTGCTCGCGGGTCTGCCGTTCGTTGTATAAATCGTTACGGCGCGACACCAGGGCGGTCCCCATTTCGGCTCTGGCGGCGCGATTTTTGATCGGCAGGCTGAGGGATAGCTGGGCTTCGTAAGTGGGATAGTTGAAGCCGAACAATTGATTGATCGATGAACTGGTAATTCTCTGGCTGGCGCTGTTGAACTGCGTACCTCCGAGACCATTGCTCGAGTAGAGGCCCAGCAGGTCGAGCTCGGGCAAGAGATGGTTATGAGCGAGGCGGATGCCGGTTTCGTCATTCGCCAGTGCGGCGCGGACAGCGTCGAGCTCGGGACGCTTGGTCAGGGCGACCTGCAACGCTGTTCCGGCATCGACCGTGCGCAGTTCGCCTTCCGGTTCGGCCTTTTCCGTAAGCACCAGATCGAGGGCTTCGAAGTAGGGATCCTGATCGGCGCCAATGGTCATGCGCAGCTGGTCCTCGGCCTGCTTCACCGCATATTCGCTTTGAATGACTTCGACGCGCCGCGACGCTACTTGCGACTCCGAGCGGTAGATATCGAGCGGCGGCAGCGCGCCCAATTCGAGAGCGCGCTTGTCGCGCTTGTAGGTTGCTTGCGCGGCATCCACCGAGCTGCGAGCCACGTCGAGATTGCCTTGGGCTTCGACCACGGCCCAGTACTGTTGCACCGCCTGCAGAATATTGTTGTTCACCTCAGCCGCGAAATTGGCTTGCGACTGCTGCAGGTTGCGGCGCGCGATCATCAGCGGGGCGCGGTTGGCAAACAGCCAGCCGTTGCGTAGCAGGGGCTGGGTGAATTGGAGATTCAGAGTCGAATTGATGTAGGGATCAAGAATGCCGACGCTATTGAGAACGGTATTGTTGAAGGAATTGCGGATGCTGCTGAGACCGGCCTGGAAAGTGGTCCCGGTTTCGAAGGTCTCGGAGTAGTTGACCAGCCCCGTTCTGGTAATGCTCTTGCTCGCCAGCGTGACACCGGTGCCTCCGATTGTGGTCTGCGGGGGGAAGGTCGAATTGGTTCCATTGTAGGATCCGGTCACCAAAGGATCAAAAGGCGCATGAGCGGCAAGAAGGGAAAATTTAGAAAACTCGATTCCGGTTTCCTGTATCCGCACGAAGCTGTTGTTTTCGAGCGTGAGCACGACGGCATCGCGCAGGCTGAGGCGCAGTTTACCGTCGACGACATAGGCCCGGAGATGCTCCGGCGCAGACAGTTTGTCGGAGCGAACTTGCGGCGTAAGCAGCGCGCCATAACTTTCGCCCTTCTGTGCCCATCCCGGCAAAATGAAGATCATCAAAAGACAAACGAGCAGGCTCAGGCGAGAGTGTCTCATTCCTCAGTTCCTCCAGGTTGTATTGACGCGCACCGCGAAGACTACACCGCCCGCTACTCGTAGCGAATCGCTTCGACTGGGTCGAGGCGGGCGGCCTTGACTGCCGGGTAAATTCCGAAAACCAGTCCCACCGTGATCGAGACAATGAACGCCAGCAGGATGGAAGAAGCCGTGACGATGGTGGACCATCCTGCCAGCCAGGCGATCAGGCGCGACATGACAAATCCGAAGACGATGCCGAAACTTCCGCCGACGAACGAAATCAGGATCGCTTCGACCACGAACTGGCGGATGATGTCGGACTGGCGGGCGCCGACGGCGCGGCGCACTCCGATTTCGCGGGTGCGCTCGAGGATGCTGGCCAGCATGATATTCATGATGCCGATGCCGCCCACCAGCAGGGAGATGGAAGCGATCGCCACCATCACGGCGTTGAAGAGGCGTTCGGTTCGTTTCTGCTCGGCCAGCAATTCGGCGGGAACGATCACGCTAAAATCGCCGGCAGAATGGTGCGAAGAATCCAGAATCGCGCGCACCACCTGAGCGACGGACCCCATGTCGGCGCTGTCGCGGATGTTGAGATAGATCCCGTCGATCTCGTCGCGAACATCGCTGTAATTGTCTTCGAGGCGCAGAATCGCCGAATTCAGCGGCACGTACATGATGTTGTTCACGTCTTGCGAGGGGACGCCCGCAACTTCGGTTTGCGAACTCAGCTGAGGCGAGACCACGCCGATCACGCGGAACCAGGTTTCGTTGGCTTTCACGTATTGTCCGACGGGATCGGCCGATCCGAACAAACTCGACCGCGCCGCCGCACCCAGCACGCAGACCGGAGCGGCGCGGGTTTCTTCGTTGTCGGTGAAAAACCGGCCGGCGAGGACGTGCAGCCCGGCAATCTGCTGGTAAATGGGATCGACGCCGTAGAGAGTGGGCGGATCCTGCTGTGATTTGGGCAGGGTTTTGGAAGGAACCATCCGTTTGCGGGGCGTACCGGCAACGACGTCGCTCACGTCGTCGCGGATCACGCGATAGTCCTGGAAGGTGAGGCCGGGAGACAGTTTTCGAATTTTCTGATGCGCCTGCCACTCGGTGGTTTCTTTGGCCTCGACGATCAGATTGTGAACACCCATCTGCTCGATCAGCGCCATCACCTTCTGGCGCGCGCCGGCTCCGATGGAAAGCATCGAGACCACAGCGGCAACGCCAAAAATCATGCCCAACATGGTGAGCAGCGAACGCAGGCGATGCAGGAGCAGATTCTGCAAACCAAGTTGCAGGTCGGGGAGCCATTGCTCGTATCCGTGCACCACGCGGGCCGCGGGAGTGGAGGCGACGGTAGCCATTACGGAGCGCCTCCTGCGCCGCCCGGCGAAGGCGAACCGGGATTGGCTGTTTTTCGCGGCGCCGTAGGATCGACCAGCGCAATTTCGGTGCCGGCACTGACGCCTTCAATCGCGCCGCGGCTTTCATTCTCGGCTTGAATCTTTACCTCGTGAGCGTCGAAGTTGCTGCCATCTCGCACGTACACCACGCGCTTGTTGTCTTTCAGAAAAACTGCCTGCCGAGGCACATAGAGAACGCCTTTTCGTGGATCGCTATTGATGAAGACGTGAGCGGTCAGTCCCGGGCGCATCCGCGGATCGTTTTCCTTCAGAGTGATGGTGACTTCGAATTTGCTGGCGCTTTCATCTTCCCAGAATCTGCGGGTGTTGCTGCCTCCGACGGTCTTGACGGTGCCGTGGAAGGTGCTGCCCGGCAGGGCGTCGAGTTCAAAATCAACCGATTGCCCCTCTTTGAGGCTGTTGCGTTCGAGTTCCCCGACTTTGGCGATCAGATCCAGGCCCTTGGGATCGATGATCTGTCCGACAGTCCTTCCGGGCTCGACCTGGTCGCCTTCGCGATATTCCGGCAGTGACATACCGCTGAAGAAGAATCCTCCGGCTGCCCCCTCGTTCTTCTCGAGCGCGACCAAGCCATCCATGGGGGAAATCACGCGCATCTTCTTGATATTGTCCTCGGCCTGATCCATGGCGAGCTTGGCCTTGTTCCGTTTTTCCTGGGCGAGAGAAATGGTGGCCTGATTGGAGACGCTGCGCGATTTTACGTCCTGCTGGAGTTCCGTCAGTACGCGCTGCGCGCCTTCCAGAGCGAGTTCATTCTTGCGCGCATCGATGGTGCTGACCAGTTCGTTTTTCTGAACGTCGAGTTGGGCGCGGCGCACGTCAAAGCGCGCTTTCAAGAGAGCGACCTTGTCCTGAGCGGCCACCACTTCAGCATCCGCTTTGGCCTTGGTGATCTCCTCTTCAGCCTGGAGCAATTCGGAGCGGTTCTGGTCCAGCTTGTAAAGTTGCTCGCTGGGATCGAACTCCACCACCAGTTCGCCTTTCTTCACGGCGGCTCCGGTGTGGAGAAGATGAGTGATTTGCAAGGCGCCTCCGCCAATGGGCGGGGCGGTCATCATTTCCGAGTGGCTCGCCCGCAGTTCGCCGGTGACGAATACTTTCATGTCGAGATCGCCGCGTTTGACCAGCCCGGTCGGAACGTCGGTGCTGGTTGTGTCGGGGGCGGCGCGGCGCACAGCGGCAACGACTCCGCCCACGGCGCAGAGGACGACCGCGACAACTGCCCACGTGATGGCCCGCCGGCTTCTCATTTCGTCCCCTGCTGTATTCTCGGGCTGCTCTTTATCCGTCTACTCTTTCGCGGTAGGATCGCGCAGCGCCACCTGGTCTCCGGCGCTTACGCCTTTGGCAACGAGAATCTTGTCGCCGCTTCGCCTTCCAACTTCGATCGCGCGCTCTTCAAACTGTCCGCCATGCCAGACGTAGGCGACGTTCTGTCCCGATTTCTGAAACAAAGCTTGCGTGGGCATGATTACAGCGTTCGCCACTTTGTCGACGATGACCGTGACTTCTCCGGTGATGCCCGGCTTGAAGCGGGGATCGGTCTGGTCGAGAGTGATTTCAAGAATAAAGTTGCGGGTGATGGGCCAGCCGCTGGAAAAATCCAGGCTGGCGATGGCGCCGATCTGCTCGATGTGGCCGGTGAACTGGCGGTCTGGAATCGCGTTCAGTTGAACCGTGACCGGTTGTTTGAGGGCGAGGCGGCCACGCTCGCTTTCATCCACGCGGGCCGAGATGCGCAGCGTGTTGGCATCGGGCAATTCGGCAATGGCCGCGCCCGGCCATGCGCGGTCGCCGGGGCGGTACGTGACCAGGCCCGAGCCTCCCCAATGTTGTAGCAAGCTGATGGTGCCGGCCGCCGGCGCGCGCTGGGTCATCTGCGCCAGCGAGCGTTCCGCCCGGGCGACGTCATACTTGGCTTTTTCGCTGGCCTGCTGCTTGCTCTCGATGGTGGCCTGGTTGAGCTGCGCATCAGATTTTTGCTTGGCTTCGGCTTCCCGCAGTGCCTGCTCAGAATCCGCCAGCTTGAGTTTGGCCTCTTCGCCTTCGATTTTGGAAACAATCTCCTGCTTGCTGGCCTCGAGTTTCGCGCCTTCGACGTCGTAGCGGGCCTTGAGCACGGCGGTTTTGTTTTCTTCTTCCGCAAGGCGCGCCTGGGCTTTGGCCTGCGCGATTTCAGCTTCGGCGGATTTCAGAGCCGAGCGGTACTGCGCCAAATCCTGTTCGGTTTTCGTGGCGTCGAATTGCACGACCACATCGCCGGGTTTGACCGCAGTCCCTTCCGACGAGATCTTGATGATTTGCAAGTCCCCGGCTTCCGATGGAGCGCTGATGGTGACCGATTTCAGCGCTTTCACCTCGCCGCGAAATTGCAAGGAGTCAAGGAACTCTCCGCGTTTTACTTCGATCGTCGGCACGGAGGGCGTGCGCCTCCCCAGCCGGACCGCCCCCAGCAGCGCGCCACTGCAAGCCAGCAGGATCACGGCAATCACGGCCGACTTGCCGCGAGTCGAGAGCCGATGGAAGCGCTGGATCATCAGGAGCCGCTCCCGGAGCCGGCACCGGGCTGAGCGCCCGCAGCCAAGCTTTGTCCATGCTTGCTAATGTCTACGTCCACCGCGGCAGAAAGATCGGGCATGAGCTTGGGATCATTCCCTTGAATGGCAACAATCACCACAAAAGAGCGCAGTTTGTTGGAGAAGTCTCCGCGTTCCCCGATGGGCGCGACCTGGTCGAGCCGCGCGGGAAACACCATTTCCGGATACGCATCGAGCCGCACCTTGGCATTCTGACCGACGGCCAGGGAAGGGAAGTCTTCCTGATTGGCCAGCACCCGCACCTGCATGGCCGAAGGATTCACCACCTGCATGAACGGCACCCCCGGCCGAACCTGGTCGCCTTCCTGCACCTCGCCCATGGTGCCTTCCTTCCAGATGGTGTTGAGAACGACAACTCCGTCGAGCGGAGAATGGATCTGCATCAGGTTGGCATTGGCTTGGGCGTGCATCATGGTTTGCCTGGTGCGATCGCGCTGGATTTCGAGAATGTGGATAGCTGCGTGCGCAGCCTTGCGCTTCAGGTCGAAAGTCTCGCGCAGTTGATCGTAGGTGGCCTTGGCCTCGTCCAGATTCTCCTGATTTTTCTCGGCATCGATGCGGGAGACGATCTCGGCTTTCTGAATTTCGAGTTCCGCTTTGCGCAGATTATCCTCAGCGGTTTTCAACTCAGTCTCGTCTTTGGCGCGGGCTGCATTCTCCTTAGCCTGTTCCTCGGCGACCTGATCGACCAGCTTTTGATAGTCCGCCTGCTTGTCGACATAGTCCCGCATCTGCGCCTGACGGTCGAACTCCACCAGCAGATCCCCTTGTTTGACTCGAGTGCCACCGGGCGTGAGGTGAATAATCGTAAGAGTCTCAACTGACTGGCCGGCGAGCGAGGGAGCAAGAATGGCGCGTGCCTGCACCGCCTCGGTCGTGCCTTTGAGCCGCAGGATTTCTCCGGGCTTGGTGGCTACGTCGGAGGCAAGCTTAGCGGCGGAATGAGACCGGCTGCGAACGATGATCAGCAGGGTGGCAACCAGAAGGGCAGCAACGATTCCCAGCACGATCCAGGCGCGCCGTTTGGGGCGCGGTTCATGGCCGTGCGGCAAAGCCGGTTGTGGCTCCCATTGAACCGGCGACAGCTCAGATTCGGGAGTCACTTCCGCAGGGGCTGTATTCATTGCTGAGATACTCCCGCCGTAGGAATCTGGTTGTACAACAAAAGTTGCCCGCGGCGTACGGCACTACTAAGTTATCCGACGGAGCGCTGATTTCCAAGCATCATCAGATCGCGAAAATAACTCCGGCTTGCAATCTGTTTCTGGTTTGTACGGATCGGAGGAACGAGGCGAATTCCCGATTGCTTGCTCGACAAAACTCAGGGAAGGTTGAATCCATCTGCAAGCCCGCCATTCCATGGAATAGACGGGATTCTCAGGCTTGCGTTAGCTCCTAAGAGCCAACGCGCCAAGGAAGCAATCAGGACGCAGGAACAACCTTCACGCACCGCCCGCCGAGGCAACGCGTGGCCGAGGCGCTATCCGGTAGGAGGCTTACTGCACTTCGTTCAGCTTCTGGTAAATCAGCATCGCCAGGAAGGCGAGCAAAAACACGCCTGAGCCGATGCTGAACACCCGCATCGGGATCGTGAGCTTGTTTACTTTCGTCAACAGTTCTGTTTGCTCTTCCTGCATGTGCGAATTGGCGTCATCCAGAAACAGCTGATCATCTTCGTGCATGGTCAGCGTGCTCTTGTAGATCAGCAGCACAATCAGACAAACAGCGAACAACCCAAACAGACCTCCCACGATTTCAATCGGCGTCATAGGGCACCTCAGTAAGTCAACCCAAGTGCAACGGCATCCACGTCGTGACAGAGGGTAGTGAAACCCTGCGACCAATCCCGTGGAAGCCTTTAACGGCATGATTATAGCCCCGTTTGCAAGCCCTCCGCACGAATAAAATCCGACTATCGGGAGGCGGTTACGGAATGCGGAAAGGTGCGTCTTTGAGGACGAATTCGGCATCGAAGGAATAGAGGTTTTCCACAGCCCAACGCCAAACCGGGTGGTGGAAATCGTAATTCTTGATATAATCGAACAGCTTTAAAGCCAAGGAGATACGAATGGCCACCACAACCGTACCCGAAGTTAAGAAAGCCGCACCCGTCACCCTGACCGCGAATGCTGTCGCCAAGGTAAAAGAAATCATGGCCCAGCAGAATCCCGTTCCCGCCGGGCTCCGCATCGGAGTTGTGGGGGGAGGATGCTCCGGGTTCTCTTATTCCATGCAATTCGAGAACGGCGCCGGAATGATGGACAAGACCTTCGACATGGACGGCTTGAAGGTATATGTGGACGCGACCTCGGTCATGTACCTCAACGGCTGCATCGTGGACTACGTTGAAACCCTCGAAGGTGCGGGCTTCAAGTTCGAAAATCCGAACGTGAAGAGCACCTGCGGCTGCGGATCGTCGTTTAGCGTGTAACTCGGTGCTGGTTGGAAGATCAAAGGCCTCATCATGCGATGAGGCCTTTTTGCGTTCACATTTCCTGTACCCGGGGGCTATTGCTGTTGTTGTTGAACCGGCGGATTCGCTGGTTGACTTGGAGCGCCGAATCCTCCACTCGAAGGCGATGTCGAATTATTCTGCATTCCTGAGGAAGAGTTTCCGAAACCATTCCCGAAACTGTTTCCGAAGCCGCTGCTGTTCCCGTTCTGCTGCCCCGCGGCGCCGGGTCCATTTACGTTTTGCGGTCCCGCGCCAAACATCTGCAACTGAGGCTGGTAAGGCGTCGTAATCAGGAATCCCTGATCCAAACTCGGATCGTAGACAAACTGCCACTCATTGTATTTTTTCTTCTTGTCGAATTCGCGGATCGTCCTGTCTTTGCTGGTGCTGGCGACGCCCACGATGGGAGCGCCGCCGAAGGTTGTACTCGCGAGTTTGTCTCCGGAACTGCCGTTGTTGTCGCCCTGGCCGGCAGCATTGTTGCCGGTGGCCGATGATCCCGGTTGAGAGGAATCGGATGCACTGGAATCGCTTGGGGTATTCTGCGAGTTTGCATCTTGCGAATTTTGCCCGAAGGTCGAACTCTGCCCGAACGATGAATTTCCGCCGAAACCGCTGTTGTTGCCAAAGCCGGAAGCCTGGGTAATTCCCTGGGCGTTTAATGAACCGTTCGCACCCAAAGTGGCGGCGCCCGGAATCGTGCCGCCGGACAAACCGTTCATCGTCATCTTGGCTTCGCCAAAATGCAGCAGCTTGAAATCTTTTCCGGTCAGAGGATCCTTGTAGCGCTTGCGCAGAAAGCGCAGCTGGTTGGTGTTCTCCAGATCCTCGAGCTTCATCGGATAGCGCCCAAACTTCTTGTAATAGGCGCGGATAGCCCGCGAATATTGGACGCCGCGATGAATCATCTCTTCTTCGCGGTCCCGCTTAATGTCGAAGGTAATAGATGGCACGATCACCGCCGCCGTAATGATCATCAGGGCCACAGTCAACAGCAGGAGCAACATGATATAGCCCTGCTCCCGATGGTGAGGAGTGTCGTGCCGGCTGCGGCGTATTTGCTTGCAGATCTTCAAATTACCCAATCAAAGAATTACCCAATTACCCAAATCGTTCATCCTTGCGTGAGCGGAATGTTCTGTGGCGGACCGCTGTTCACCACGTCCTGCATCTCGACCGAATTGGGCGAAATGCGGATGACCTTGTAGCGGCGGTCCACGATCTCGCCTTCTCCCGCCACGAAGACGTCTTCTCCCGATTTCAAGAATATTTTTTTCGGCTCGCCGGGAGAACTGGCAAAGCCGTAAAACTTCAGCGGAATGGGCGGAGCCTGCGGCATAGAAGGGAGCCGGTAGGTATCTTGAATGTCTTGCGGGTGATCTGTATTGGGCGCGGCTCCAGGTTTCGGAATCACCACGTCTTCCGCCTGGGATACAAAAATGTTTCTTCCGTTTCCCTCGTAAAGAGTTTTCTCGCTGGCGGCCAGTAAATCCAAGCGCAGTGTCGGATCAAGGCTTTCCGCGTGGGGTTTCCTTCCCAGCTTGCCCGAGGCGCGTGGTTGCACGCGTGGCGCAATGTCCGGAGCCGCGGCCTGCGCGTTGGAGGTTGGCGCGGAGGAGCCGATAAAGAAAGGCATGACAAAGTATCCGAAGGCCAGCACGGCGACAACGCCGAGCACCGCGGCCCACGTAGCCTTCTTTTTGTTTTCGAATCCGAGTTGCACTAGGAAGTCACCTTCGAATAGGTTTCCAGGTTCATGCCTAACTTCACAGCCCCCTGGGGTTCGCCTCCCAGGGTGACACTATCAATGATGAAAAACATCTCGTCCCGTTCCAGCGCATTGATGAACTTGGCCAGTGAGCTGTAGCTTCCGGCGAGATCGTACTCGATATCCCAGCGCTGCAGGCCTTCGGTCTCCGTATCTTCAGCTTTGAAGCGTCCTTGCTCGATACGCACACCGTTGGCGGCAGAGAGCTTGCCGATTTCCGTGGCAATTTGAGAGTTCTGCGAAGGGAAGCGCTCTTTGTAGAAATCCCTGATCTGCTGGTTGGCGATCACAACGCGATGCGGCAAGTCTTTGAGGGGAGCGACCTGCCGGGTTTTGGTCATCAATTCGACTTGCAGGCGATTCAACTCCTGGCGCCGGCTGTCGGGGGAACCGATCAACGGAGAAAAGTACACCAATCCTGCGAGCAGATCTACGCCCGCCATCACTGCGATGGCAGTGATCAGATTTTTTCGAGTTCGCCGCAGATCCGGCATCAGTGTCGACTCCTATTGGCTAATTCAGTTCTGGTCTTTGCGGTCGGGGGCGCTTTCGGGGCTGAAGCCGGCTCCGCATCAGCCTCGGTGGAAACTTGTTCGGGGATATAAATCGCGGCGATCTCGATCTGTTCGGTATCGCCGTTTTTGGAATCATTGTGGGACTCGCTCACGATGGTGGTTTGAGCAAAGCGTCGCGAATCCTCCATTCGCCGCGCCAGTTCAATGGCGCGATCCCGCGAGTCACCGGCCACGGTCATCTTCAATTCCAGTTGATTATCGTCATCCAGGTGAGGGCTGATGGCCACCAGATGCACGCGCGGCGGCATCACCTTTTCCAGATTCTCCAGCACCCGCGTCCAGGAGAACGACTTGCGCTGGATGAGCTGGTTGAGAAACTGCGACTCGTCGCGGGTAGTGCGGTTTTCGGGCCGGTTCAGGAAGGCCTCCGCCTGAGCACGAATCTGGTCGCGCTCGGCAATCAAAGCGCGCTTCTCCGCGATGGCGCTGCGATCGCGCCGCGCGTTCATCCAGCCGGTCACGTCCAGCGCCAGCAGCACAAGAGTTAGCAGCCCGATGGCGCCCACGGCCGTGCCCCAGCGCATCCAGAACTGCCCCGCATCTTCGTAGGGCTGGCTCGCGAGATTGATATCAAGACGCATTTACGAAATCAGTGCTCCCAACACTCCGGCCATTCTCCAGCGCGGAACCGAACCGCCGGTGGTCGTTCCCAGTTGCGACGACGACACCAATTCTTGCACCTCGGCTCCGGTTTGCACCTGCAGCGCGGGCGCCGCCCCGCCGGACTCCGGCAGTCCGGCCACATAAATCTGCTCTATGTTTAGATGGTAGGTATCCTGGAAAAAGACCACCGAGGGATAAACTTCCTCGGCCAGTTGCTCTCCAGAAATGGTGACTCCGCGTGGGTTTTCGAGGGTGCGGAACAGCTGGAGCTGACCCTCGTTCAGAATCGCAATGCTGGTCGTGTGCGCATCCACCTTCACTACCAAGGTGGGACGCTTGCCCTCCGCCGCGCCCAGCGCCGCAAGAGTGGAAGGCAGCACCACGCCCGGAGTGAAGCCGGCATCGCGAAAGGCAGCTTCGTAATCTTCGATCACACTGCCGAGCGCCACGGCGGCGACGACCCGAATCTCATCGCCGAACTTCTGGGCGTGATAAGAAACCTTGGCCTTGTCGACGTCAAAGGGCAGAGATTTTTTGAGCCGAAACCGCACCACGCCGAGCGCCTCGTCGTGATCGGAGGGGAGCGTATCGAACTCCACCAACATGACGCGAACGGCGGCATCGGGCACGACCGCGATGATGTCTTTGCCGCGAGCGCCCACAGCACCCAAAGCGCTTGCAATGCCATCGCGCACCGCTCCCCGCTGACGCAGGTTGTTTTCCACCAGATCGGGGACCACGCTTCCGGGCGCCAACTCGCTGGCAGCACAGGCATCCAGACCGGCACCGTGGTCGACTATGCGGCCGGCGAGCACGCGGTCGGCCGCGATTTCGCACGCCAGCTTCGGTCTTGCTGTGCTCTTAGTGGAACTCATTCTCGAAAACGCCCTTCACAAATTCCTATGGCCCTATAAATCAGAAACCGTCTCCTGCAGAAATGCAATAGCTGATGGAGCACATCAAAGTTTCAATGTTTCAAAGCTCTTGTGTTGGCGGGATGAAAGGAGCGCTTTTTTCTGCCGAGCGCTGCAACTTTGAAGCCTTGCAACCTTGAAACTCTGAAAGCTTGCCTTTTACCGCATGGCCTCGATAAACGTGACCTTGTTGATCTCCTTCAGCGTGGTCATGCCGAGCCGGACTTTATCGAGCGCAGACTCGCGCAGAAAGCGCATCCCCTCGTCGCGAGCGGCGCGGCGAATCTCCGACGTCGGCTTCTTGGCCAGAATCATTTCCCGGACGCGGTCGCTCAAATCCAGCAACTCGTGAATCGCGGTTCGGCCGCGGAATCCCGTGCCCGCGCATTCGATACATCCCGGACCTTCGTAGAGCGGCACTTTGCCCCACTGCTGCGGATCCAAGCCGCTGGCCTCGAGCACCTCTGGCGGATAGTGCACTTCGGTGCGGCAAGAATCGCAAATCAAGCGCACCAGTCGCTGTGCCAGGATGCAGTTCAAAGCGGACACAAAGTTGTAAGGTTCGACCCCCATGTTTAGAAAACGCCCGATCACGTCGACCACGTTGTTGGCGTGAACCGTGGTGAACACGAGGTGTCCGGTAAGAGCCGATTGAATAGCGATCTGCGCCGTCTCCGTATCGCGGATTTCGCCGACCATGATTTTGTCCGGGTCGTGGCGCAAAATGGAGCGCAGGCCGCGGGCAAAGGTCAGCCCTTTTTTCTCGTTGACCGGAATCTGCGTGATGCCGCGCAATTGATATTCCACGGGATCTTCGATGGTGATGATCTTGTCTTCGTCGGTCTTGATTTCATTGACCGCCGCGTAGAGTGTGGTTGTCTTGCCGCTGCCGGTCGGGCCCGTGACCAGCACCATGCCGTAGGGCTCTTTGATGTAGCGGCGGAACTTGCGCAGGTCTTCTTCATCAAAGCCGACCACGTCGAGAGTCAGGGTGCGGAACTTCTCACTCATCGACTCTTTGTCGAGGACGCGCAGCACGGCATCTTCGCCGTGAATGGAAGGCATGATCGACACGCGGAAGTCGATGGCGCGGCCGTTGTACTTGACGCGGAAACGTCCGTCCTGGGGCACGCGGCGCTCGGAAATGTCGAGCTCGCTCATGACCTTGATACGCGAGATGACGGTGGAATGATGCTCTTTGCCAATAGGCGGCATGGCCTGAGTGAGCACGCCGTCAATGCGGAACTTGATCACCACAGAGTCGTCGCGGGTTTCGATGTGAATGTCGGAAGCGCGCCGCTGCAGGGCCGTGAAAATCGTGGTATCGACCAGGCGGATGATGGGGCTGGTATCGCCCGTGGCCGTCAGTTTGTCGATGGTCAGAGTCTCTTCCGCGCCCGTGGCCTCATCTTCGCGGATGATGGTGAAGCCTTCGCTAGCTTCTTCGAGCACGCGCTGCGATTGCTCGGTCTTCTTCAGGATGTCGGAAATCTGCTTGAGCGTGGAGACTTTCGTGACAATGCGCTGCTTGAGCAGCAGGCTGATCTCGTCGATCATCATCAACTGGCTGGGATCCGCAATGGCAATCGCCAGCCGTCCGTCGCCGGTTTCTTCGAGCGGCACGAAGTTGTAGCGGAACATCAATTCCACGGGAATCTTCTTGAACAGTTCGTGATGGAGCTCGAAACCGCTGAGGTCAATGAACTCACAGCGGTAACGGCGCGCGACATCCTGCGCCCGTTCCAGATCGGTCACGGGATTGCCGGTCGGGCTGATCGGCCCGCCGTTCCCGCCGCCTACGAAGATTGATTTCTTTTCCGCCATTGACATTCACTTGGCCACTGCATCTCTGGGCCGCCGGTTTCAGTGGACTCCTAAAGTAAAGATCGGCAAATACAGCGAAATCAGAACCCCACCAACAAAGATCGCCATGATAATCAGGATGAGAGGCTCGATGAGCGCCATCGAAGCTCCTAACGCAGTCTGCACATCTTCCTCGTAAAATTCTGCGACCGAATTGAGCATGGCGGGTAAGGCGCCGGTCGATTCGCCGACTTCGATCATCTCAACCGCAAGTTCGGGGAAAATTTTCTGTTCTTCCAGGCTGGGCGCCAATCCCTGGCCCTCACGCACCCGGATTCCGGCCCGCATAACGCCTTTCAAGATACGTCGGCTGCTCATCGAGGAGCCGGCAGTTTCCATGGCCGGTACCAGCGGCAAGCCGCCTTGCAGCAGGGTAGAGAGCATTCGCGAAAAACTCGCGACCTGGTGCTTCAAGCGGATATCGCCCAACAGCGGCGTGCTTAAGATGACGCGATCGATGCGGTCCGCGCCGCGATCCGTATCCTTCCATCGCCACAAGACAAATACACCGACCACCAGCCCAACCACCGCAATGGGCGCATATTTCTGCACGTTCAGTCCTACGTTCAACATGAACACGGTGATCGCCGGCAGCTTGGCATCAAGACTGTTGAAAAGATCAGCGAACTTGGGCACAACGTAGGTGAACAGGAACGCCACCATGATCATGACCACGGTGACCAGCAGCGTCGGATAAATCAGCGATACAAACAACTTCTTACGAAACGTCATCGCCAGCCGTTGAAAATTGATGTAGCGGGTCAGCACTTCGTCAAGATTTCCGCTTTTCTCGCCGGCCATCAGCGTGGTGGTATAGATTTTGGGAATGATGCCTTGAGAGGCAAAGGCATCCGAGAGCAACTCCCCGCCTTTAACCCGGTCGCGTACATTCTCCAGAATCTGTTTTAACTGGGTATCCTTCTGGCGCTTGATGAGCAATTCGAGCGAGTTCAAGATGGGCAGTCCGGCGCGGATCAGGGTCAAGAACTGCTGGTTGAAGACGAGCCAGGTGCCCTGCTTGAGCTTTCGCCGGCGCCGCAGCGAAATCCCTCCCGCGAGCATTCCCTGCGGCTTTACCCAATAGACAAGGTAGCCCTGCTGCGAGAAGCGGTCCCGCACCTCAGCTTCGGAGTATCCCTGCTCGATGTGCTGGTGCACGCGCCCGCGATCATCGGCGATTTTGACTACAAATTCTGCCATTGGCTGGTTTTTCTAAGAATCTTTTCCAGGTGGGGGCCTACCGCCCAGTCTAACATTTCAAGTTTCATTGTAATCCGCCGATCCGTCCGGAAAACCCTGAGTACCAGTACCCAAGTAACTTACTGCCCCAACTCTCCCTCATCCACCACTTCCGTCCCAGCTGGAGGCTTGAACTGAAAGCGCCCATCCGCGATCGGCACATCTTCTTTCTGATCGGTGAAGCGGTACTCAGTAGAGGATCCGTCCATCGCTTTAACGATGAGCCGTAGGATTTGGTGTTCGTGCGTGACTTCCAGGACAATTTCGCTGATTTGATCCGCCATGGCGGACGGCCCGCCCCGCATCACCACATCCCCAGGTTGCAGTGGCTCTATATCGGGAGCCAGCGACAATCCGCGTAACTCTTTCTCCAGCTTGGTTTTACCGAGCAAAAATGCAAGCGGCGAGCGAATATCCTCCAGCTTTTTCGCCGCCGACTTGCGCGCCTGGTGATCCTCGGGCACGTAAAACCACGCATCTTTCCCGTTGCTGACAAACAGCTTGTCTCTGGGAGAACGGTATTCCCAGCGCATCTTGCCAGGTTTTTTCAGCCACAGCGTTCCGGATTCGGTCCGCTCCATGCCCGAGCCCCGGTAGATCTGGGTGAACTCCGCCTCTAGCGACCGCAGGTGATTGTAGTGGGCGTCGACCGCAGAGGCGATGGCCTTGACGTTCGGCGTACCCGCAGCTGTTAAGGCCACGAGAAGCACGGGGAACAAGAAGATACGCTTGCGTGAGGGCACCTCGGAATCTTACCGCCTTATCTTTTTATCTTTCAGACACAGCTGTTTCGAAGCTGAGAAGGAATCTGAGGATATATTTTAGCCGCTTTGCGGGAGCTTCGCCGACCTATTGGATGTTGAAGCATGGCCAACAACGTCGGCGACGAGTCAGGAAACGCTGACCGCCCATGGACCGCCCCACTGGAAGGCTGGGCCAAAAATCATTTGCTCTTTTGCCGCCTCTCCAGATACCTTGCCCTTGCCTATGAAAGTTGCCATTCAGGGGGAGTTGGGCTCGTTCAGTCACGAAGCGGCCGAGCGGATGCTGCGACGGTGCACGGTGGCGCCCTGCGCTCGTTCGGGGGAAGTCTTTGACCGCGTCGAACAGAAATCGGTCGATGCGGCCGTGATTCCGATTGAGAATACGCTGGCCGGAACTGTGGCCGAACATGCCGACCTGCTGGTAGCCAGAAACGTCTTCATTCAGGGCGAATATCTGCTGCGCATCATTCACAACGTCATCGCCGCTCCCGCAGTTCGCTTGAGTGGGTTGCGGCGGGTGCTGTCGCATCCGGTGGCGCTCGATCAATGCCGTGACTTTTTTCGGCATCATCCGCACATCGAGCCGATTCCCTTCTACGATACCGCCGGCAGCGTCAAGCACGTCATCGCAAATGGCTTTGAGGATGCAGCCGGCATTGCAGGGAAGCAAGCCGCGCGCGAGTATGCGGGAAAGATCCTGCAGGCCGGCATTGAGGATGACAAGCAGAACTTTACCCGATTCTTCCTGATTTGCAGGCGCCCCGCGACGAAAGCTAAGAATCGAAGCGGATCGGGCTACCAGCGGCTGATTCCGCCCAAAGCGAATAAGACCTCGATCGCTTTTCAGGTGAAAAATACTCCCGGCGTGCTTTTCAAATCGCTGAGCGTCTTTGCCCTGCGCGACATCAGTTTGAGCAAGATCGAGTCGCGGCCCATGCGGGGGCGTCCGTGGGAATACATTTTTTACGTAGATTTTCTACGCGGCGATGACGAGCCGGCCCGGAATGCCTTGCGGCACCTGGGCGAGGTCGCGGAATTCGTTAAGGTGCTGGGAATCTATCCTGCCGCCCCAGCGAAATGACATCGTGTGTTTTCCGCAATTGGGACTGGCCACTGCGTACGGGTCCTGTCATCACATCTTCTTGTGACCGGGCACACATTTTCCCGGCTCTGGTCCTCCTACACTTGCTCCGATCCTGCTCAAGGATCTGGCAATTCTGTCTACGGAGGGTCTATGCGTTTTGTGAAGCTGCTAAGCATTCTCTTTTTTGCATTGAGCGTGATAGCGATGGCGGGAGAGAACAAGCTAGGTATTCGTGATGTGAACCACGTCAAATTTGACGCTAGCGTTCGCGTCGGAAACGCAGTTTTACCTGCCGGCGAGTATGTGGTTCGTCATACCATGCAGGGCGAGGAACATGTGATGGTGTTCCAGCGCGAGGGGACCAAAGAGGAGTTCAAGGTAAAGTGCACGCTGGTGCCGTTGGAGCACAAGGCGCAGCAGACCCAAACTTCTTTTGCGCTGAATGCGGCCAAGGAGAGAGTGCTGACGGAGATGGTCTTCAGCGGCGATACCGCCAAACACGTTTTCTAGACCGGTTCTGAGAGACTGGTTCGGCGGAAGAACCCGAGTTCTCGAGTGAGGCACCCAAATTCCGCACTGGCACGACGCCATTCGACCTGGTTCGGAGTCCCTTGCGAGCCCCCAGGAATGGGCTGTCTTGCCGAAGACCGATCCCCATAACCAAATGCGAGAGCCTGCTCCGGTTGTGGGCTCTCAATTTAGAGCTTGCATGCGCCCAGCTTCGGCGTTAGCCTCTGCACCTTAGGCATATTCATCAACGAAAGTTAGCAGAATACAATTCCAGACCTTGCGGGAATGATTCCGGCGTCTCTTGAAACCTTTCCCCTAAGAGAATCATCTAAGCTTGAGCGAGTTACACTCAAGGAGAATCATGAGCCAGCAGACGCCAAGCGAGCGTACTCCTAAGAACAAGGAAACAAACGAACAAAAGGCTCTCCCAGTGCTGCCGGTGCGGGACACGGTTTTGTTCCCGCATGCAGTTTTGCCCCTGACCGTAGGGCGCGAGAGTTCGGTCCAACTGATCAACTCTCTCGGGGAAGACAAGACGATTATTGTGGTGGCCCAGCGCGAGGCGCGCGTCGACGCGCCCCAGCCCAGCGATCTCTATAACGTGGGCACGTCCGCCGTGGTTCACAAAGTGGTCAAGATGCCGAACCAGAGCTTGTTTGTTTTTGCCGAAGGTTTGGAACGAGTGCGCTTGGCCGAATTTACGCAATTAACCCCTTTCATGAGCGCGCATTGTCTCCCGCTGCCTGAGGGAACGGCTCCCATCGCGACTTCACAGGTCGAAGCTCTGCAGCGGAACGTACTAACCCTGTTCCAGCAGATCGTGGCGGGATCCCCGACGCTTTCCGACGAACTCTCGACCGTGGCCATGAACATTGATGAGCCCGGACGACTGGTCGATTTCATCGCCTCGTCGCTGCCGTCGTTGTCCACGCCCGACAAGCAGGACACACTCGAGACGCTCGACGTGCATGTGCGCTTGGAAAAAATCAATCAACACTTAGCCAAGGAACTCGAAGTCCAGCAACTGCGCAACAAGATTCAGAGCGAAGTGCAAGACCGGGTCCAGCAGACCCAGCGCGAGTACTACCTGCGCGAGCAGATGAAGGCCATTCAGAAGGAACTGGGCGAGCAGGACGAAGGCCAGCGCGATGTCGAAGACCTGAAGAAAAAAATCGAAGAAGCCGGCATGCCCGACGAGGTGAAGAAAGAGGCTCTCAAGGAATTGGGCCGCTTGTCGCGCATGTCGCCGATGGCTGCCGATTATTCGCTGACCCGCAACTATATCGAGTGGCTGGCGGTGCTGCCGTGGGCAAAGACTTCAGGGCAGGAGATCGAGATTCCCAAGGCGAAAGAGATTCTCGACACAGACCACTATGATCTCGAGAAGGTGAAAGACCGCATTCTTGATTATCTTTCCGTTCGGCGCCTGAAGCCGAATATGAAGGGGCCAATTTTGTGTTTCGTGGGGCCTCCCGGCGTGGGCAAGACCTCGCTGGGGAAGTCGATCGCGCGGGCTTTGGGCCGCAAGTTCGTACGGCTCTCGCTCGGCGGGGTGCACGATGAGGCCGAAATTCGCGGGCACCGGCGTACCTACATCGGCGCTCTACCGGGGCAGATTATTCAGGGTATTCGCCGGGCCGAGACCAAAGATCCGGTGTTCATGCTCGATGAAATCGATAAGGTGGGACGCGACTTTCGTGGCGATCCGGCTTCGGCGCTGCTGGAAGCGCTTGATCCCGAGCAGAACTCTACGTTCCGCGACAACTATCTCGACGTGACGTTCGATCTTTCGAAAGTGCTCTTCATCACGACCGCGAACATGCTCGATCCGATTGCCGAGCCGCTGCGCGATCGCATGGAAATTATCGAACTGCAGGGCTACACCGAGGAAGAAAAAGTTCATATCGCATTCAAATATCTGATTCCGAGGCAGGTGGACGAAAACGGCATTACGCCGGAGCAGATCGAGTTTCCGGAAGAGGCGGTGCGCTACATCATCCGGCACTACACCCGGGAAGCGGGCGTGCGCAGCCTGGAACGCACGATCGGGACCATCTGCCGCAAGCAGGCGCGGCGGCTGGCCGAGGGCAAGACCGATAAGCTCATCGTGACCAAGGAAGTCATTCAAGAATTCCTGGGCGGGATCAAGATCCGCAGCGAAGGCGAAATCGCCGAGCGCACGGAGCGGCCGGGAGTGGCCGTTGGTCTGGCTTGGACCCCGTCGGGCGGCGATGTGCTTTTCGTCGAAGCCAACGCCATGAAGGGCAAAGGCGGGTTCACCATGACGGGTCAGATCGGCCAGGTCATGCAGGAGTCGATGCAGGCCGCGCTGACATGGGTCCGGTCGAATGCCGACCGGCTGGGAGTGGCGGAGGATTTCTTCGCCAACCATGACATTCACATCCACGTGCCGGCGGGCGCGATTCCGAAAGACGGACCGTCTGCGGGTGTGACCATGGCAACGGCTCTGGTCTCACTGCTGACCAAGCGCCGCATCACGCCGCTGATCGCGATGACCGGGGAAATCACGCTGAGCGGCAACGTGCTTCCGGTCGGCGGGATCAAGGAAAAGGTGCTGGCCGCGAAGCGTGCTGGCGTGCGCGACGTAATTCTTCCGGCGGAAAACAAGATGAACGTCGAAGAGGATCTTTCGCCTGAGCAACTTGAGAACCTGAAAGTGCATTACGTGAAGACGATCGAGGAGGCACTGCAGGTTTCGCTGCCGGAGTTGGCGGAAGGACCCGCGGCCAAGATTATTCCGGCGACTCCGCCGAGAGATCCCAAGCAAGACTACAATCCCACGCAGCCGATAAAGGAACCGGAGCCTGTGCACGACCGGGTACTGACCCGGATTTAAAGCAACGAAAGGGCCGGCCTCCGCGGCCGGCCCGAAAAATCCACACAGCCTCAGCTTCAGAACTCCAGCCGCAACGCTAACTGCAAGACGCGGGACGCCGGGCCGCTGTTGCGGATGGTTGTGCCTACCGTGCTCGAGATCGTCCCGAACAGGCAGGAGACGTTGGTGATGTCGTTACAGGGTGTACTGAAGTTGGGGTGGTTGAAGACATTAAATGCATCGGCGCGGAATTTCAGGGCCAGCCTTTCAGTTCCGAGGGGGAACCCTTTCGCCAACCCCGCGTCCATGTCGAAGTAGGAGGGGCCGCGCAGATTGTTCCGGCTGCCGATATCGAAACCAACCGGACCGGTAAAGTCTGCGTTAGCCTGGCTCGGATTGGCGTATGCATAGAGCGGTTGGCCTTTGCCGCCATTCAGATGGATATGGACGTCTGAGATCGGACCGGTGAGAATGGCGGGCGCATCATTCGAATATCCCGCCACAAAGGCGTTGGAGGCCTCAAAGTAGGCATTCCCACTATGCCAACTGGGAAGGCCGCTGACGCTCCAACCGCCGACAATCTCGTCGAGCCAGCGCGGCGCTCCTCCGGCCAAAGCTTTTCCACGACCAAACGGCATGTCGTAAATGAAGTTTCCGTTGAAGTAATGGGTCACATCAAAATCGGAGTTGCCGCGGCATTCTCGCGGGCGGAGCACATCGCACACAAATCCATAGCCGCCGTAGGCCGCCGCGTTCGCGATCAACGACACATTATCGATCGAGTGGGAATACGTGTAGTTGAGGTCGAATTGCAAGCCGTGGCCGGGATTTTTGTGCAGGGTAGCGAGCAAACCGTTGTAGGCGGAAAATCCTTTATTGGTGTAGAACGTGTTCTCAGAGAACTGAGCGCCCATGCCAACATTTGCGGGTAGGCCCAAACCATAGGGCTGAAGCGAGGCGAGGGCCTGCGTTGTGTCCGCAAAATCGCCTCGGTAAGCATACGTACCTAGCGCTTCCGAGACCACATCCGTGTTAGTTGCGGTAGGGTCGCCGAACACCGCGACGCCGGTTCCTGGGACCATCACATTCTCATAGAACGGCTGTGGGCTGACCGTCGTGCCGGTCCTCAGTGCCTGGCTAATATTGGCAAATGCCTGGCTCATCAGCTGGCCCGACACGGGGTCTTTGAAATCGATCAACTGGTCAGCGTCGGCCTGTGCCAGCAAGCGTCGTCCCAAGCGGCCGACGTAGGAGGCTCTCAGAATGAAGTTGCCCGGAATTTGGTGCTCGAAGCCAAGATTGAACTGGATCGAATACGGGGTTCTGAGTTTGGGATCGATGATTTCGTTGAACGATTGGGGGTAACCGCCGTTGGCCAAGCCAAACGGAACCGCGCTTGATCCTGAGCCGGAGACATTGGGGTAAAAGGGCTTGGTGATCGTGGGAGCAGCAGGGGGTGCTGGCGGAGCATTCAAGCCAGTGAATCGTGTATCGCTCAGAAGCGACGCCTCCGGATCGTTTGGCGTGCCAAACGGCTTGGTCGCGCCCGCCTGGAACAAGTAAGAGAACTGCGATTGCTGATACTGCACTGCGTTGACCACGGTTTGGTCATAAATGACGCCAGCGCCCGCGTTGAACACGGTTTTTGGATTGAAGCTGTAGGCGACGGCAATTTTCGGCGCAAAGTTGGTGTACTGCGGCTTGAAATACCCCGGTGCGTGATTGGCTTTTCCGCCCAGCGAGTACGAGATCAACGGGACGACCAGGTTGCCCTCCTGGCTGGCCGCACTTTGCGCCACACGGTCGTTGAAGTAGGTATTGAAATCATAGTTCTCTATGGATTCGATGCCGTGCGTGTCGTAAGGCACGCTGTAGTTGATCCATTGCAGTCCGTAAGAGAGCGTGAGGTTCGGGCGCACCTTCCAGGTATCGCCGAAATAAATTTCGGTCTCGTAATAGCGGTAAGTATGTTGCGCACCGCTTCCCTGCGGCAGGGCATTGCCTTGCGCGTTGTAGTTGAACGTGCTGCTGACCGCAGTATAGGGAGCCAGCGCGAGAGCGAATGCGGCATCGTAAAGCCCCGACGCGAAGCCGCACGTATTCGATGTGGCGGGACAGATATCGGCGGGCCGTAAGGTGGAGTCGAGACCTGATGTGTATCCCCCCAAACCGATCGTTGGGGAGTTGTAGTTCAGGATCGTATAGTCCTGCGGCGTGATGTATTTGAACGTGCCGCCAAAGCGGAAACTATGGGTGCCCTTGTCCCAACTGAAATCGTCCCGGATTACTGGAATGGGGTAGGTCCGGCCCTGCGCGTTGATCGCGCTGGCGTAAGGACTTGAGAGAATTGCTCCGCCAGTGCCGTTTCCGCCGAAAGTTCCGTACTGCGTGGCGCCAGTCGGATTGTAGGTGTTCGGGAAATTGAAATTTTCGAAGACCTCGCCGTACGAGGCGTTATTGACCATCCGGTTGTTGAGAGTCCAGACGTGACCCACCACCCAGGTGTAGCTCTGATCGATGAACGGGTAGGTTTCCGGGTCGCCGGGGAACTGAATGGCGTTTTGCGTGCCGTTCGTTCTCACGAATCTCCCCACGCCCCAGAGCTTCATCTTGTCGTTCAGGTTGTAATCCACGCGCTGAACATAATCGTCTTCCTTGTACGGGAAGGGGGCGTTGAAACGGAAGCCGGCGGTATTGATGAGGTCTCCCGCCGCGCCGGAAAAGTCGTTGGCATGGGGATAACGGCTGGCAAACAGGGCGAGCAACGAAGAATTGAAACCCACGTGTTGAGGATCGAATCCCGCCACCTGGGCTGAGGTTAAGGTTTCGACGTTGTTGGAGGCATTGATGTAGGAAACAGTGCCGTTGCGGAAGGAGTCCATGGGAACTGTCTGGTCCACCAGGCTGGAGAGCGTGTCTCGCCTTCCGTTATAGTCGAAGAAGAAAAACAACTTGTTCTTGATGATCGGACCGCCCACGCTACCGCCAAACTGGTTGCGGATAAGGGGGGGCCTGGGTACCCCGGCGTTGTTGTTGAACCAGTCGTTCGCTTCCAAGTCTGTGTCACGGTGGTATTCCACCAGCGAGCCATGGAAAGAGTTGGTGCCGCTCTTGGTCACGAGTTCGTACTGGCCTCCGCCTCCCGCCCCGGCGTCGGGAAGAAAGCCGGCACTCACGCCGCGAAACTCCTGGACAGAATCAACTGGAGCTCGGCCCACGATGTAGCCGAATTCGCCGGTGCCCATGTCGTTGACGTCGAGGCCATCGACGGTGACGCGGCTCTGATCGGTGCGCGCGCCGGTGACCGCGCCATCCAACGTGACCCCGGGCTGCTGCACGAAAAGCGCCGAAGGATTGCTGCGGTCCTGCACCGGCATGTCGTTCAGAACCTCAACCTGGAAGTTGTTTCCGATGGTGGCGTCGGTGGTGTCGAGCGTGACATTCTGGCTGGCCGCCGACACTTCCACCGTCTCGCGAGCCGCTCCCAAGGCCAATTGCGCGTTTTGGGTGCGGGTTGCGTCTACGTTGAGGTAAAGGCCGGAGATGACCGAGGCTTTGAAGCCTTCGCGTGTGAATTCGATCTTGTAGCCCGGTCCCGGCTTGACCTCCGTGATGATGTAGGAGCCTGCGGCGTTCGTAGTGGCCCTATAGGAAACGCCGGTTTGGGGATTCGAGAGCACGACCTGAACGTCTGGAACCACCGCCCCCGAGGGATCGGTGACCACCCCCGTTATAGAGGCGACATCCTGGGCGGTTGCCCGCGTTGGCATTGCCGCCAACACTCCACAGACAGCGCAGATTGCAACCATCAGGGAAAGACGAGTGGTAGAGATCGTCGACATGAAGTTCTCCTGTTTCGGGCGCGAGCACACAACCGCGTCCGTCTTTCGGAAAAAGCCATAACGCTTGAGAAGACACGCTCCAAGCATGGTCTTCGGGGGACAAAGCAAGCTAAACGCTGGGGGCGTGCGATTTCAAGAAGAATATGCGCTAGGACTCTGGTTATTTACGGGTCTTCGCCCGGGGAAAACCTTGATTTCAGTTCTTGCTCCAACCCGACTTTTTGCGCACATCGCGATAAACTAAACGCCTGATGCGTGTCCACGTCCTGTTATTCGGAATCCTTCGGGAGTCTGCGGGCAAGTCTGCGGAGGAGATTGAAATACCAGAAGGAGCTTCCGTGCGCGATGTGCTGCAGCAGTGCGAATCGCGAATTCCCCGGCTTGGAGAGTGGATGGCCTCCTTGGCGATGGCGGTCAACCAGCGATACGCAGGGCCCGATACAAAATTGAAGGCTAACGACGAGATTGCCTTGTTACCGCCGGTCAGTGGCGGCATGGCTGACCGGGTGCCGCGCCCGCGCCATTCCTTCATTACCAGGGAAAGGATCAACACTCAGGGAACCGTGGATGGGCTGAAAAGAGGGGAAGACGGCGCGACAGTAGTCTTTGAAGGTGTAGTGCGAAATCAGACCCGCGGGCGCATGACTTTATTCTTGGATTACGAGGCTTATGAGGAAATGGCGCTGCGGCAGATGGAATCCCTTGCGGCTCAGGCCATCGAGCAATTCAAGATTCGGGATGTGGCTATCATCCACCGCTTGGGCCGTCTGGAAATCGGAGAGACCAGCGTGCTGATCGTGGTTGCCTCTGCACATCGGAGTCCGGCATTCGAGGCTTGCCGCTGGATCATCGATACGCTCAAACGCACCGTGCCCATTTGGAAAAAAGAACACTTCGAAGATGGAGCGGTCTGGGCCGACGGCGAGCCTTTTCCCTCTGAGATTCCGCGCGCGAATTCTTGAGCCTCAGGCAGCCCGGCCTTTACCCTCGCATCTAAGTGAACGGCAGTTCGAGCGCGTGTCGGCTCCCGGACTGTGCGCTCCCCCGGTCTGGAGAATTGGGCAATCAGGTGAAGGGGTTACGAAATTGGCAAAGGTATAATTTCCGTACTCGATGAGAAAAGCTGCCACGAGCCTGCTTCTGCTAAGTCTGTTCGCCTTGGTCTGCGGACTGCAGGCGCAGCCACCTTCCACTTCGCCGGCTCCCGCCCGTCCCCAACAGAACGAGCCGACGACCACGCTTAAGGTAGACGTCAATCTGGTCAATGTGTACGTGACGGTTACCGATTTGCATGGAGCTCCCATCGGTGGACTGACGAAAGATAATTTTATCCTCAAGGAAGACGATCAGCCGCAGAAGATCGCGGTATTCGGCAGGGAATCGGCTCTGCCGATCTCCATCGCACTTGCCATCGACACCAGCCTCAGCACCCGCCACGACCTGCCTTTGGAACAAGCCTCGGCCAAGCGTTTTGCGCGCGATATTATGCGGCCGGTCGATGCCATGTCGGTGTACGGCTTCAGTGAAATCGTGAATGAATCGACGCGAGGATACACCGCCGACCTCAAGGCTATCGACGAGGCGATTGAGCATATTCGAATGGGCGCCGCGACCGCCCTCTATGATGCCATTTACCTGACTTCCCGCGCGCTGGACAAACGCAAGGGCCGCAAGGTGATCGTTCTGATCACCGATGGCGGCGATACCGTCAGCAGGGTGGATTACAAAGAGGCGCTGCGCGCGGCGGAAGAGGCGGAAGCTCTGGTGTACTCGATCATCATCGTTCCTATTGAGAACAGCGCAGGGCGCGAAACCGGCGGCGAGCATGCGCTGATCCAGCTCTCGGAAGACACCGGGGGAAAATACTATTACGCGACCTCGACGGCCCAGATGGATGACGCTTTTCGAAAAATCAGCGAGGAGTTACGCACGCAGTACCTGCTTGCTTATTACCCGTCACAGCGCACTTCGTTCTCCGAATTCCGGAGAATTGAAGTAAGCGTGACGGGAGTGCCCGATGCGTCGGCTTATCGCGTGCGCCACCGCGCGGGGTATTACACAGTGAAGTCGGAGTTCTAAGCGCATTCAGCGCGAAGAGGTGATTTGAAGGGGAGGCATTGTACGCGGCAGTGTATAAATATCTGAAGCAAAAAAATTCACTAGGATGGTTTTTTGTCGGGAAGACTGTGAAGCAGTGTCGCCAGGCGAATGCCTGTTAGGCTTAGGAAGAATCATTTCAATTTGCAGGAACGAGTCCAGTTCACCATCCTGCAAACCAGTCGTCAGTCACACCGTTCTAGATCGATGTGAAAATCTTCGAGAGAGGCTCGAAGCAGCGCACAATTTTGTAAGGCTTTACCGGGTACGCACCAAAAGAAAGGTGGACGATGCTGAACCTCAATACCGGCGGCGCCAGCTACTGGATTAGCCGAACGGTCCTTGTGATTTATTGCTTGACCTTGCTGCCTTCCGTGCTGCTGGCGCAGGCACCTGGCGGCACCGGCAGCATTCGGGGAACGGTGAGCGATGAAAAGGGAGCAGTCGTCGCCGCCGCCAACGTGACGATCAGGAATCAGGCCACCGCCGCGGTTGTGCGGTGGGAGAGTTCGGCAAGCGGAATTTACTTCTCCGGGCCTCTGCAACCCGGAATCTATACCGTGCAGGTTGAAGCCAAAGGATTTCAGGCCGCCCACGCCTCGGCGCAGGTCCACGCAGGCATCGTAACCCGCACCCGGCTCATTCTGCTGGGGCAGATACAGCCTGCGATTTCGCAGGTGGTGTCCTCAACGATGCTGAACTTTGAGCAGCCCAGCGTGCAGGGGGTGCTGTTCGGCCGGCAGATTGAGCAATTTCCGCTGAATGGCCGCAACCCCTTCGATCTTGCGCAACTGGAGCCTGGGGTTCAGTTCACCAACGGCAGCATCTTGTTCCCCGGAAAAAATGATTTCCTGTTTCCGTCCATGCTGGGAGAGACTGGGCGCGGCCTCCGCTTCGAGGTGGATGGCGTTGATATTTCCGACGAGACTGTCGGCAGCACGACGCAAAACGTCCCCGCCGGCGCGATTCAGGAGTTCAACTTGACCCAATCGTCGCCCGATTTCTCAGAAGAGCTGACGTCCGGCGGAATCGTAAACATAGCAACCCGCTCCGGCAGCAATACTCTGCATGGCGAGGGCGTGGGATGGTTCAGCGGCAATGAAACGGCAGCCGCATTCCCCGGCGTCGTGCGGCCGGAGTTTCACCGCGAGCAGTTCGCCGGGCGGGCGGGCGGGAGTCTGATCAAAGACAAGCTGTTCTGGTTCCTCGACGTGGAACGCACCCAACAGGACCTCACTGTGGGTGAGCCATTTTCGTTCCCATTCGCCGCCTTACCCACTACCGTGCCAGAACCCTTGCGCGCCTGGCAGGGAGACGGCCGGCTGGATTGGCAGCGGCACGACAACGCGCATGCCTTCTACCGCTTCAGCTTCGATGAGAATAATCAAACCGGGCCGTTTGGCTCTGCCAGTTCGCTGCAGGCATTCAAGAATCAAACCCGCACGCCGTCGCACACGCTCGGATACGACTTCCGCCGCGGTTCTTACATGCACAGTGTTCGAATTGAATATCTGAAATTTCGCGATGGACTCTTCGACAGTACCGCTTCGTTCCCACGGGCTGACAATCCGATCCCTGGAATCGGCATCAACATTGGCGCAGCGGTGCAGGGCAATTGCGCCCTCAGCCAAGGTGGAGCGTACTGCGGCGGGCCAAGCTATGTGTCGCCACAGACCAGATTTCAATCCGATTGGGAGTTCCGCTACGACGGCAGCCGGGTATGGGAAAACCACGTTTTCCAGTACGGCGCCCAGTGGAACCGAATCCGGGCAGCCGTCTCCGAAGCCTTCGCAAGCTCTCCCCAAGTGGGCGCGACCAGCATCTGCTTGGTGGGGACCGCGCCCACGAATTGCCTGACCAGTTCCGACCCCACGGCCTACGCTGCCGACTTTGTCCAACTCGGAAACGGTATCGGAGCCTCCACTCCGCAGTCTGGGTTTGGCCTGCCGGCCGGTGGACTCGGTCCGGACAATCGTTTCGAAGCCTACGTCGGCGATAGCTGGAAAGCTAAAGAAACTGTGACCCTGACCTACGGCGTGCATTACACGCGCGATACGGGACGAACCGATTCCAGCCTGGGACCGGAGCCGGCGTTGAACCTCTGGTCGCCAACCCTGGGCGGGCGCGTGCGCACACCCAATACTAATTTCGCACCGCAATTCGGTTTCGCCTGGGACTACGGCGCAAATGGCAAGACCGTGATTCGCGGCGGCGCGGGTTTATTTTTTGCGAATTCGCTATGGGACAATCTATTGGGGGACAGCGCCGTCCGCCGCAAGAATGGAAACTTTTCTTATACCCCGCAGGTTTGTTCTTACGGAGTACCCAGTCCCTTCATCTGGCCGACGAACCCTGGCATAGTAGGATCTGCTCTTGCGGACGGCGCGGGGGTGGTTGTGGCAGGCACGGATCGGGTGCAGCCTACTTTTTGCGGAGGTACGATTTCGGCTGTAGCCAACGATGTCCTGGCGTTGAGCAGCGCCTTTCAGGCGGCTTCGGCCGCCAACCCGGCAAGCCAGTCCAACCCAAACTATGTGGGTACGACCCTGAATGCATCTAACGCGAACGGATTCGACGTATTCGATCCCAACTATCGCACACCGCGCTCGTGGCAGATGAATCTCGGCTTCCAGCGAGAGCTGCGACCGGGTACGATATTCAGCGTCGATTACATCCGCAATATCGGCGAGCACTATCTCATCGCAATTGACCAGAATCATAGTGGCGCGGCCCGCTCCTACAACCAGCCTCTTGCCCTGGCCGCGCGCGACAATGCCCAGTTAGCCAATGGCTGCCCCGCCGGCATCGGCGAAGCCCTTTGTATGATTCAGCACCTCGGCCTGCTCAATGCCCAGGCTGCATACTCGGCGGCCGGGTTGGACTCCAACATTGCCGTCACGGGAGGAGCCCCGTGTAGCTTCTGTGCCTTTCCCGGGGTTACACCCGCTGGACAAAACAATACGGGCACAGGTGTTGGCAATGGTTCGCTCGGTGCGTTGGACACGATGGAGCCGATTGGCCGCTCGGTTTACAGCGGTGTGCAGGTCAGATTGGTGCATTCCTTCAAGAGTGTGGCGTATCACGTAAAGTCCGGGAATCTTCTGGCTGCGTATTCCTATTCGAAATACATCAGCCCGGTGCCGGATCAGGACACCATCAGTCTGGCCACCAACAACGACGATCCTCTGCAGTTCACCGGGCCCAATGCGCTCGATCACAAACACCAGATCTCGTTTGGAGCCAACCTCGAGCTGCCCTTTTTCACCCATGTCAGCATGATCGGTCACTTTTACAGTGCGCTGCCGGAGAGTCTGCAGCTTCCCCAGTTGACCAACGGCGGCGAGATCTATGCTACCGATTGGCTGGGATCAGGCTTAGGTTCGGGAGCGGCTCCAGAACCCGTCCCCGGCACCAATATTGGCCAATTCATGCGCGGGAGCGATATCTCCGCACTGCAAAATGTGATCAGCAACTACAACACTCACTTCGCGGGCACGCTTACGCCGGCGGGGCACTGCCTGGTAGCCGACGCGTCGTGTCCCGGATTGGGCGGAATCCAGGTCATGACGCAATCCGACATGACTAGCCTGGAATGGATCATGCCGCAACTGGGCTCAGTGCCTCCGGGAGCTATGAATTTTCCCTGGCTGAAAACCATTGACGTCAAGGCAGCCTGGCCGATCAAAATCCGCGATCGCATCACTGTGGAACCCAGCGCCAGCGTCTTCAATGTGTTCAATTTGTCGAATTCTTTCCTGCCCGGCAATTTGCCGCTGGCCTCGATGCTGCCTGGAGGGGTGAACAACACTACGCTGTCGCCCGATTCGGTCGGAGGCATCACTCCCACGAACATCACTCCGTTCCGCGCCAATTTCCAGTCGGGGACGTATGCCTTAGGTGCACCCAGGCTGATTCAGTTTGGCCTGAGAGTTGAGTTTTAGAGTTCGCCGCAAAAGCACGGCGTTGCTCGCCGGAGGTTTGGTCAAAGCCGTCCAGGGATTAGCTCTGCGTCCGCAAATGTTCTCCCCGGATTTCCGCGGCCCGTGCAGGCGTGGCCCCGGCATTGTGTACAATGCGAGCATGTCGTTTCGGGCTCAAGGAAACCCCAATGCCAAGCGTGGCCGGACGCCCCCTCCTGAGGACACGTCCGAGGAAGCATCATTTCTCAAAGATTTGGGTGAAAAGCAGAAATTGGTTTCGCTCAAGCTGATGGACGGGCAAGTGGTCCGGGGCTGGATCGAGTACTACGACAAGAATATGGTGCGGCTGACCCGCGAGGGCGCGCCAAACCTGTTCATCTTCAAGCACGAGATTATGTACATCACCGAGGACGGCGGGAAAAAGAAATAGGTCTTGGATTTCCGGCAGGTTTGGGTGCAGGTGTCGATCCCCCTGACCTTGGAACGCCGAAAACCCATAACCTGAAACCTGATACCCGAGCGCAATACCCAACACCGTGCCGAACACTCCCCGAGACACCTTCCTGCCCGCTATGTCTGCCATCGCGCGCGAAGCGGGATCGTTGTTGCTCCCGTATTTTCACCAGGGGCTGAAGATCGAATACAAGGGTGATGCCGATCTGGTGACGGCGGCGGATCGTGCGTCCGAGACTCTGATCCGCGAGCGAATCGCTAAACAGTTCCCTTCCCATGACGTGTTGGGAGAAGAACAGGGTCTGAACGATCGTGGCAGCGAATATCGCTGGTATGTTGATCCCCTGGATGGCACGACGAACTTCGCCCATGGGTATCCCGTCTTCTGCGTTTCCCTGGCGCTGGAGCATCGCTCGGGCTCCGAGGGAACGCGCATTGCCGGAGTAGTGTTCGATCCCACGCGCGACGAACTTTTCACCGCGGAACAGGGAAAAGGGGCGCAGTTGAATGGCAAAGCGATTCATGTCTCCCTGGCCGCGCAGCTGAAGGAATGCCTGGTCGCCACCGGATTTCCCAGCCACAAGCGGCACAAGAATCCGAATATCTTCTTCTATCACCAGATCACGCTGCGAACTCACGGCGTGCGCCGGGCCGGTTCGGCCGCGCTCGATCTGTGTTGCGTGGCCTGCGGGCGATTCGACGGTTTCTGGGAATTTAATCTCAATCCCTGGGATACCGCGGCGGGCGCGCTCATCGTAGAGGAAGCCGGAGGCAAGGTCAGCCGCTTCGACGGGTCAGCATTTGAGTTGAACAGCCGGGAGACGCTGGCCTCCAACGGTCTAGTGCACGAGGCGCTGGTGGAGGAATTTCAGCAGATCTTTGCAGGCCGCGGTATGGAACCATTACCCGATCCTCGTGCCTACCAGCGTTAGCCGCTGACCTCCAGCCAACCCCTCCGCGCTACAATGAATCAGTGGGGATGCCGCTGCGCCGCGGCGGCCAATTCAGCCAGACCTCAGGTTAACTGTGATTAACTCACTTTTGGAACGCAAAATCGAAAAGCGCCCGGACCAGGTCCGGTTGCAGGGTCGCATTCTTTTTCTTACCGAAGATCCCGAGCTCATCAAGCGGCAGCTCGCCGGCGAAGACCTGCCCTGGGACACGAAGAATTCCGCCAATAATCCCAAGCTGCGCGACGATATCTCGACCGACGAGATCACTCCTGCACACTACTGTTTCTATTTTGACGAGACGCTGGGCGAGATTCCGTACCTTGGTCTGAAATGCGGCAGCGTGACGCCAATCGGGCGCAGCGATGTGAAACGCGGCGGATTCGTATGCGCGGTGAGCGGAAAGCGGCGAGGCAAAGGGTCGAGCCGCGAGCAGTCTCCCTACGCGGAGATGTGCGCCGGAATCCGGTTGGTAATTGCAGAGAACATCGAGCGCATCTACAAGCAGAATTGCCAGAACCTGGGACTGTTGACATCGACGAATTTTTCGTTGATTGATCGCGTCCGCCGCAGAGAAGAGATTGCTCTGAGCGAGTTCACTGCGGGCGAGGATGAGATCACGCGGCAGGTGATCGAATACGGCGGGCTGTTTCCGTTCAATGTGGCGCGCATGCAAGGGAAAGTGTTCCTGCCGCCGATTAAGAACGAAGCGAACCGGCCTATGACCCTGGCCGAGAAAATCTTTGCGCGGCACATGATCAATGAAAAGGGCGAGGTAGGTGTGCCGTCGGTCAGGCCGGGAGATACCGGTTTTGCCCGCGCCGATCTGCGTTTCAGCCACGAATACGTTACGCCGATGGCTGCGATTTTTTTCGAGCACTACGTCGGCAAGGACGCAAAGGTCAACGATCCTTCCAGTATCCTGTTTTTCCGCGACCACCTGACTTTTCTCGACGAGGTAATCTCCGAGGAAAAAAAGAAGCTTGGTCTGCTCGATCTGGCAACGCAACTCAAGCTCAAGCAGCAGGACTTCGCCAAGAAACAGGGGATTCGCTTGCATGGCGAGTTGACCGACCGCAAAGGATCTGAAGGCATCTGCCACTCGATTGTGCTGGAAAGCTACGCGCTGCCAGGGCAGTTGAATATCGGCTCCGACTCGCACACGCCGCATGTGGGCGCGATCGGTTGCGTGGCGTTTGGTATCGGCACCACCGACGTCTTCAATTCCTGGATCACCAAGGATGTCCGCGTCCGCGTTCCGGAGTCGGTGAAGGTCATCATTCGCGGCCAGAAGCATGCCAACGTCACCGCCAAGGATTTGATTCTGAAAATTCTCAGCCTCGATTATGTCCGCAGCGGCCAGGCGCTGGCGAAGGTCATGGAGTATGCGGGTGAGGCGATCGAAGAATTGAGCGTCGACGAGCGCGCCACCATGACCAATATGGCGGCCGAAATCGGCGGCTTTACCGGCATCGTCGCTCCGGATAAGAAGGCCGTCGATTTCCTGGTCGAGCGGCGCAGGCTGGACCGCAAAAAAGCGGAAGCCATGACCGAAGGCCTCTACAGCGATCCCGCTGCGCAATACGCGCACGTCATCGAACTGGATGCTGCCGACATCACGCCGATGGTCGCCACGCCGGGCGATCCCGGCAATGGCAAATACGTCCGCGAGTTGAACACGCCCGTGCCGGTCGAGATCGCCTATGGCGGTACGTGCACCGCTGGAAAGAACGAGGACATGGACATGTACGCGCTGGTGCTGGCCGACGCTCTCAAGCAGGGCAGGCGCGTGGCGGATTCAGTGAAGTTCTATATCCAATTCGGCTCGCAGGAGACGCGTGACTACTGCGTGCGCCGCGGCTATCTGGATGTCTTCCGCAAGGCGGGAGCGCAGGTGATCGAGCCGAGTTGTGGCGCGTGCATCAACGCGGGCCCGGGCGTCTCGACGCGCGCGGATCAAGTCGTGATCAGCGCGCAGAACCGCAATTTCCCGGGCCGCAGCGGCCCCGGCCAGATGTATCTAGCTTCCCCGCTCACCGTTGCAGCCAGCGCGGTCGCGGGCTACATCGTTGAATACGAGCCCAGCGAGAAGAGGGAATTGGTGCGAGCGTAGTGGGAGCGTAAGAGTTCTCGAAACTGGTTCACAAGAACTGCCAACAGTGATCTGGCGACAGCCCAAGCGTGGCGGTTTCGGCGTTGGGATTTAAATCACAGACCGCTTCGATCGCTGATGCTGCTTTGTCTTGCAAGTGGTTGATTTTAACCAGGATGGCTGAAATCAGCCACCCCCGCACTTGCAACTTTTCTTCGCCTCTGTTGTTCCAATACCTAGAGGGAATTGGAAAGGGCTTCAGAACCGAAAGCAAGGGTTCGAGGTCCGAAGCAGGAGGTGACTATGCGTTACATGAAATATCTGGCGATGGTGACGGTGTTGATGGTACCGCTGGCGTATTCGCAGGCACAGGTAAGGGTGGGGATCGGGGTCGGCCCAGTTGGGGTGGGGGTTGGGGTAGGGCCGGGTTATCTCGCGGGACCTCCGGCGTGCGCCTACGGCTATTATGGCTACTATCCTTATGCCTGCGCCCCTTACGGCTATTACGGTCCTGACTGGTTTGCGAACGGAGTGTTCATCGGTGCTGGCCCGTGGTACCACGGATATTCGGGACGTGGTGGTTGGGGCTACGGTCGAGGCTGGGGCTACGGTCGCGGCGGCTGGGGCTACGGTCATGCCGGCTACGTCGGCCGAGGTTATGGCCACGGTGGATTCGCGCGGGGCGGCTATGCCGCAAACGGCTTCCATGGCGGAGGTGGATTCCGCGGTGCCAGTGGCTTCCACGGCGGAGGTGGCTTCCACGGTGGAGGTGGGTTCCACGGAGGCGGCGGTTTCCACGGAGGTGGACGCCGGTAAGCGGAGCTTTACGCGATCAACCACGGCTGGCAGCGAGGTGCTGTCGGCCGTTTCTTTTTGCCACTTCGTTTACGGCGGCATCGTCATTCACGATTTCCGAACAAAGATCTTTCCGAACAAAGATCTACGGGGGGACAATTATCACCGAGAAGAGATTCTGGCGCGTATTGAAAACGACACTCAGATTTGTTGCGAGGAAGCGGCTTTGGTCTGCGCTTTCTGAAGGTCTTTTACGGCGGGAAAGGAAATGGGGGCCACCAGCGTGCGTTCTGGAGGTTGGGAGCCTGTCTTCAGGGCAGTAGCCAGCAACTGCATGGCTTCGCCGACGAGGGGAGGAGAAATGACGGTGGCGGCCAGGCGTTTTTGGCGAACCCATTCCTGGCCGGAGCGGGGAACGCCATCGCATCCCAGGAATGGTAGCCGGAGCCACGCATCGCGCTCCTGCAGATCTTTAATGTCTTCAAACGCGCGCCGAGCTCCGACGGCCATGTCGTCGTTCTGGGCGGCGATCATAGCAATGTGCAGTTGCCGCGAAGTGCTCAGCGAGAGCCAAGACTTGATAGCGTTGTAGCCGCTGTTCTGCGTCCAATCGCCCCTGAGGGTTTTTACCTCGATGCCTGGAGGCTTGGTTGCCAGCATGCCCTTGGTACGGACTTTGGCTACGTCGCGCACAGAAGGGCCCTCAATGTAGAGCACAGAGGTGGTGTCTGGGAGTAGGGCTCCCATCTGCTGGCCTTGGATTTTGCCGATGGCCTCATGATCGGATAGAACGCTGAAGACTGGAACCAGCGCGTGCTGGCGTAACTCGGCGATGTAGTCGACGCTGGTGTTAATGATCGCCCAACCGATGCCCGCCCCGACCGCGGCGCGGGCCACCTGTGCCATGCCGGTGCCGACGGGTTCCACCAGAATGGCGTCGGGCCGTTTGCGAGGTTCCTGAACGAAGCGGAGGACCTGCTGGGTCTGCTGCACCGCGTCATTGCCGGCGTAGACAATTTCGACGTCGATTCCCAGGCGGAGAGCGGCAGCCTGAGCGGAGGCTGCCTGTTCGAGTTGATAGTCGTTGTCGTCGGTGATCAGCGAGACGACAACATGGAGCTTGTTCATGGGGCTACGTTCTCCGGGGGCGAGCCGCACCGCACGTCAGGGAGTATTAATGCATTCCCCTGCTCACATCTCAAAATTACTTTAGTGCGGCGATCAGGGCCATTCCGGGAACGCAAAAACACAGCATCGCGCTCTGTACCGGTGGCCGGCATTCTTGCTAGAATGTGCGCTTCTGTGGGATTGCCCGGGGAATGCTCTGTGGTAGTAAGATAAAAGTAACGATCTCAGGAGACTGAAACTTTTATGGCCTATGTGATTGCTGAGCCGTGCATCGGCACCAAAGACACTGCTTGTGTGGACGCGTGTCCGGTGGATTGCATTCATCCCAAAAAAGACGAGCCCGCGTATGCGACCGAGGAATTGCTTTACATCGATCCGGTCGAATGCATTGACTGCGGCGCCTGTGTTCCCGTTTGCCCTGTCTCGGCCATTTTCGCCCTCGACGATCTGCCGGAGAAATGGGCGGCGTTCACCGAACGCAATGCGAAATATTTCGGCCGCTGACTCGTGCTTGTTGTTGGGCGTTTAGCGGCTAAATCAAGCTCGATCAAAGGCGCGCGTCCTTGCATGGACACGCGCCTTCTTTCGTTTGGGGAGTATGACTTTTTTTAGCGATGACTCAGGCCCCAAACCACGGCGCCTGCGGATGAGCCAATATTCACGTAGGAGGTCATGCGTTCCAGATGGTGGTGCCCGGTCTTGTGGAGCAGGTAACTGACGCTGATCAAGGCCCCGGTCTCCAGCGCGAAATTGGCCGCCAGCCCCGGAGTGCTGCCACTGAGTACGCGGGTGATAGGATTCAATTCCTTGCCGCCGGTGGCGAGGTTCGCCCGGGTCACGCAGAAGTCGGCGACGGCGAGTCCGCCCGCGGCCGCAAACAGAATCCGGTTTTCCCGATCCCAGAAATGATGCTCCGCCGCTGTCTGAGTTGTCGGTGTTACTCCCACTGCGGGTGCAAACGCCAGCGCCGGCGCTGCGGATGTCGCCGAAGGCATCGGTGTGGGCAATTCTGGTGCGGATGAACTGAGCGAGGCGATCTCGGCGGGTTCGCCAGGAGCGATCTGAGCCAGGCTCTGAGCCGCCGAGACGGGAATGGATTGTTGCGCGGTCAGTCGCGACGGCAAAAGGATCGTAACCGCCGCCAGAATCAGCAGCGACTGGAGAATGATTTGCGAATAGGATTTTGACATGATGACCTAAGTGCTAGCCGAGCATCGTCCCTTAGGACATGTACTATCTCGCATGGGCCGGGGCTGGGAAAGAGTCCTTCAGTCAGTCGAGAAAGGGTTACCGGAGTGACGGATCGCGATGGGTGAGTCATTTCTCATGAAGCTGACCTGACCGCCCGCAGTCCTTCCGCTAAAATCACGCTCAGAGATGGCGCTCCGAGAATCAGAAGCGATCGTGCTGCGCACCTATCCGCTGCGAGAAGCAGACCTGCTCGTAACTTTGTTCACCCGGACCGAAGGAAAGATAAGGGGTGTGGCGCGCTCGGCGAAGAAATCCAAGCGGCGCTTTGGCGGCGCACTCGAGCCTCTGACTTACGTGCGCGCTTTCTACGACGTCCGCGAAGGCCAGGAGTTGGCGCGCCTCGACGCATGCGAGGTTCTGGAATCTCCGCTGGCTTCCGAAGTCAGCTACGCTCGGGCAGTCGCCCTGGGGCACATCGCCGAACTGCTCGACGAACTACTGCCCGATCACGAATCGAACGACGCCATCTTTCGCCTGACGCTGTCCGTTTTGCACGTGCTGACCGGTCCGGAGATCTGGATGCCGGTCACGTATTTCGATTTGTGGCTGACGCGGCTGGTTGGATTTCTGCCGGAATTGACCGAATGCGTCGTCTGCGGCCGCAACTTAATCGGCAGCCAGGCATACTTTCATGCGCTGGCAGATGGACTCATGTGCTCCGATGACAAACGGATGGCCTCGTCGGAAATTTCCCGCGAGTCATGCGCGCTGGCGGGGCAAATGTTTCGTGCTCCCGTGGACAGCTTCATCGACACTCCATGGCCCAAAGCGCAAGGCGCGGATCTGCGCAGAATGTTGATTCAGATCCTGCAGCGGCACATCGAGAAAAAGCTGGTGACGGCCGCTATGCTCGAAAAAGTCTGCTTTTGAAGGAGAAAGTCAGGCGCGTACACCCTTTATCCACCGAAACGTACATGAAAGTGGACATTTTCCTACAACGTAACGCCTGTCACTCAACCGTTCCGGTAAATGATCAACGGCTTGCAGCCAACTTTCCATGTCCACCGTGTTCCTCCAAAAACGCTTTCACCCATTCCCATAGCTGACGGCGGCCCGTTCCATCCGTTACAATCAACGATTAGCCTCCTGTGGGAACCTCGAGCAAGCGGTGACTCCAGTCCATTCCAATCCGATGACGTTTCAGGAGCTTATTCTTCGCCTGCAGACTTTCTGGGCAGAGCGCGGATGCGTCCTGCAGCAGCCCTACGACGTGGAAGTCGGGGCGGGAACCATGGCTCCTGAAACGTTTTTGCGCGTGCTCGGCCCGGAACCTTACAAGGTCGCATACGTGCAGCCCTCGCGGCGCCCGGCGGATGGACGCTATGGCGAGAATCCCAACCGGCTGTTCAAACACATGCAGCTGCAGGTCATTCTGAAGCCTCCGCCGGAGAACGTGCAGGAGTTGTATTTGGAGTCGCTGGGCGCGATCGGCATCGACCTGCGCCAGCACGATATCAAGTTCGAAGAGGACAACTGGGAAGCGCCCACGCTGAGCGCGTGGGGCGTGGGCTGGCAGGTCATGCTCGATGGCCTGGAGATCACGCAGTTCACCTACTTCCAGCAGTGCGGCGGCGTGGACCTGTTTCCCATTTCCGCAGAGCTGACGTTTGGCTTGGAGCGCATCGCGGCTTTCTTGCAAGATGTGGATTCCATCTACGACATCGCGTGGGCGCGCGATCCGCACACGGGCAACGTGGTGAAGTATGGCGACGTGCGGTTCCCCGACGAACTGCAGTTTTCCGTGTACAACTTCGAAATGGCTGATGTCGAGAAAGCCTGGAAGCATTTCGAGTTGTGCGAGTCAGAGTGCAAGTCATTGATCGACAGGTATGCGGCGCTTGCAAAAGACAGTGCGGCCGGGGACGGAATCAGGCGCGAGAAGGCGCGCTTTCCGCTGCTGGCCGCGTATGACTTGTGCCTGAAGTGCTCGCACCTGTTCAACATTCTCGATGCTCGCGGGGCGATCTCGGTTACCGAGCGCGTGGGTGTGATCGCGCGCGTGCGGGCGCTGGCTGTAGGAATTGCGAAGGCCTGGGTCGATCAGCAGAAGAGTGAAACGACCCCGGAGAAATCCGAGGAGCCTGAGCCTGTGGCCGAGAAGAAGGCAAAGCCGAAGAGGGAGAAGTTGACGCCGGTCGCGACTTAGCTCTGTTTGGTGGCCGCTTGGCGCTGTCATCCTGAGCGGCAAATGCCCCGCGAGGAATTCGCAAATGACTGCGGACGCCTTGAGGCATCCGAGATAGTTCGGTCATGGTAGGGATCCTTCGACTTCGCAGCACGATTCGCTTCGCGAATCATGTTGCTTGGCTCAGGATGACAAGTCAAACTGTGATGTTCGTCACATTTTCACAATAGGGCTATGTGAAAAGATTGATGGTTTGAGAGCATGCCAGATTTCCTGCTAGAGATCGGGTGCGAAGAGATACCGGCGCGGATGATTGACGCGGCGTCGCAAGAGTTGCGCGAGCGCGTGGGGGCGCTGCTGGCCCGCGAACGCTTGGCGGGCGGTGAGATTACCTCGTTCGATACGCCACGACGAATTGCCCTGATGGCGCCGGCGATTGCTTCCACGCAGGCGGACGTCACCGAACTGCTGAGCGGGCCTTCCGTGAGCGTTGCCTACAGAGATGGCCAGCCGACGCCCGCAGCATTGGCATTCGCCAAGAAAGCCGGCACCGACGTCGCACAACTGGAAAGAGTCGACACGCCGAAGGGCGAGTACATCGCCGCCAAGATCACGAAAAAAGGCCGCAGCGCCGCAGAGATTCTCGCCGAGGCGATTCCCAAAGAAATCGCGACGATCTACTGGCCAAAAAATATGTACTGGCGCAAGCCGAATGAGCGCTTTGTGCGCCCGGTGCGCTGGCTGGTCGCGATGCTCGATGGCCAGACAATTCCGCTCGAGTTTGACGGCATCCGTGCTGGAAATGCTTCACGCGGACACCGCATCCTGACTGGTGGCGCGGTCACGATTCCAAGAGCTGGTTTGGCCTACGTGGATTCACTACGTGCGGCCAAAGTGCTGGGCCGCGGCGAACGCGAGCATCAGATTCGGAACGCTCTGGATGCTGCCGCCCGCACGATTCCTGGCGCGCGCTGGCGCGAGGATAAGGCCTTGCTCGACACCGTGGTGAATCTTACCGAGTATCCCTCGGTAGTTTTCGGCGGCTTCGATCCGCATTTCTTGGCTTTGCCCGAAGAGGTGCTGGTCACGGTGATGCGCGATCACCAGAAATATTTTGCCGTGGAAGACGCTGACGGCAAGCTCTTGCCGCACTTCCTGGCCGTGCTCAACACCGACAGCGATCCTCAAGGCTTGATCCGGCACGGGAACGAACGCGTGCTGCGGGCGCGCTTCAACGACGCGCGCTTCTTCTGGGGGACCGATCAGAAAAAATCGCTGCTGGAGCGGCTCGATTCTCTCAAGCATGTCACCTTCCAGAAGGATCTAGGCAGCTATTACGACAAGACGCAACGCGTCCAGCGCCTGTGCAGTTGGCTGAGCGAAATTCTCAAGCAGCATGGAGTCGCGGTCAGGCCGGGCGTGATCCACAAGGCCGCGGCTCTCGCCAAAACCGACCTGACTACGGAACTGGTGAAGGAGTTCACCGAACTGCAGGGAATTGTGGGCGGACTATACGCGCGGGTGCAACCGCTTGATCCAAGTTTGCCGGAAGCGACCCGCTTTGCCATCGCCGAGGCGATCTACGATCACTACAAGCCGGAATCGACCGATGACGATGTGCCGCGGTCGATGGAGGGCGCGGTGCTTTCCATTGGAGACAAGGCGGACACGATCGCGGGAATGTTTGCGCTGGGGCTAGCGCCCAGCGGTTCAAAAGATCCCTTTGCGCTGCGCCGGCAGGCGAATGGGATGGTGAAGATCATTGCCGAGAAAAAACTCCCGCTGCGTTTGTCGGACCTGATGCGGGATGCGGGCAGAGGGTATCAAAAATCCGAGGCGGAAAAGAAGTTCGTCGACAAGGCCAGGTTTGTCGATTCAGTGAGCGCGTTTTTCCGCGAGCGGATCGAGTTTCATCTGCGCGATGTTCACGGCTATGCCTATGACGTGGTCAAAGCAGTGCTCACAGCCGATGCCGACGATGTGGTGGATGCACAGGCTCGCGCCGAGGCGGTCAAGAAAGTGCAGCCCATGCCGGAGTTCCAGGCCATCGCGGCGGCCTGCAAACGCATGCGGAACATTCTGCGGCAGGCCGAAGAGAAGGGAATTCGTCCGGCCTCCGGGTTTGAATATTTGCCTGAGGCAGCGCCCGAAGAAAAGAACCTGATGGCATATCTGGAGCAAATCGGGCCAAAGGTGGAAGCGCATCGGGGCAAAAAAGAATATGTCGATGCCCTGCTGTTACTGTCGACAATGCGCGGGCGCGTAGACGCATTCTTCGACAAGGTAATGGTCATGGTCGACGATCAGCGCGTGCGCGCCAATCGGCTGGCTTTGCTGCAGACGTTGTTGAGAGAGTTTTCGACGATCGCGGATTTTTCCGAGATCGTGATCGAAGGTAAGGCGTAGACCCAATTTCGTAATTGGGTGATTTGGTAATTGAGTAATTGAAAATCCTGCTCCACTTAGATTTCAAATTATCCAATTACACAATTACCCAATTCAGGTTTGAAATTCTGAAAGGCTAAGGACTCATATATGGCGACGATTACTCTCCCCGAAGCGGAAGAGAAGGAAACGAAGGCCGCCGTCCAGTCGGCCGCAACCAAGTACGTTTACTTTTTCGGAGGCGGCAAGGCCGACGGCAATGGCAAGATGAAAGACGTGCTCGGCGGCAAGGGCGCTGGCCTGGCGGAG